>Ga0307296_10000762_pt1 | contig 15721 bp, 15 predicted proteins | sample ER_DNA_153_FD_194467 | JGI IMG/M metagenome (GOLD analysis project Ga0307296, IMG submission 194467) | Bulk soil microbial communities from the East River watershed near Crested Butte, Colorado, United States - ER_DNA_153 | ecosystem: Environmental > Terrestrial > Soil > Floodplain | place... | reverse complement strand
GAACTTTCTTTTGTCCTACGGATTGAATCGGACAGCATTTAAAAATGACATAGGCCGCGAAAATTCATGTTTAGGCTTGTAACGGTCAATTTGCATAGCCTCTCGCGGAGACGATTTTTCTGAAGCCGGCAGGGGGCCTGCCATGATTCTGGGAAACGGACGGCCAAACGGATTCACCCCTTGCGACCAATGTCCGCTGCGAAAGCGGCCGGCATTACGCGAATTCTCCGCTGAAGAACTTGCGTTCGTAAGAACGCTAAAGGTTGACGAGCTCCGCGTCGATGCGGGTGCAAGCTTTCTACGCGAAGGGACGCGAAGCGAATATCTCTACACGGTGCTTACGGGCTGGGCGTTTCGCTACAAAATGCTCGACGACGGACGCCGGCAAATTCTCAACTACGCATTGCCCGCCGATATGCTCGGCCTGCAGGGCGCCCTGATGCATGAAATGGAGCATTCGGTTGAAGCGCTGACGCCACTCGTCCTGTGTGTCTTCCCCCGATCGAAACTATGGGATCTCTACAGCAAGCTTCCCTCGCTGGCTTTCGACATCACGTGGCTGGCTGCACGCGAGGAGCAACTTATTGACGAGCATCTCTTGAGCCTCGGCCGGCGCACCGCGCTTGAGCGCGCGGCCTATCTGCTCCTGCATCTTTATGTGCGGGCGGATGAAGCAGGCCTGGTCAAAAACGGAAGCATCCAGTTTCCGTTCACCCAACAGCACCTCGCCGATACGCTCGGCATGTCGCTGGTTCACACCAACAAGACGCTCAAACGGTTATTCATCTCCAACGCCGTTCGCTGGAAAGATCGGATATTTGAAATCGTCGATCGCCCGATGCTGATGAACATCGCCGGGAGCGAAATTCCTCAACATCGTCCCCGGCCCTTCATTTGAAGTGGCGGCGGGCGGCGCGGTGGGATATAGGCAGCGCATGGCCGCTGCCACCTCGAAAAATCTTGAGCATGTCCGGACGGAAATCGCGCGCGCCTGCCGCGATGCCGGTCGCGATCCGGCCGACGTGACGCTGATTGCGGTTTCAAAGACATTCACCGCAGACGCGATCGAGCCGGCAATCGGTGCGGGCCAACGCGTGTTCGGGGAAAATCGCGTGCAGGAGGCGAAAGAAAAATGGCCATCCTTGCTTTCGAAGCACCCGAGCATCGAATTGCATCTCATTGGTCCGCTGCAATCGAACAAGGCGAAAGAAGCAGTCGCGCTTTTCGATGCGATTCATTCCGTCGATCGCGCGAGTCTCTGCGAGGCGCTCTCGAAAGAAATTGGCAAACAGCAACGGCGACCAACACTGTTTGCCGAAATCAATACCGGTGCCGAGCCGCAAAAAGCCGGCATCCTGCCTCAGGATGCGGATGCATTTCTGGCGGCGAGTCGCGATAAATACGGGCTCACAATCTCCGGGCTGATGTGCATACCTCCGCTCGAGGAAGCGCCCGGGCCGCATTTTGCGCTGACAGCAAAGATCGCCAGGCGGAACGGATTGAAGCTCCTCTCAATGGGTATGAGCGCGGATTTTGCCGCCGCAATTGCGCTTGGCGCGACGCACGTTCGTGTCGGCAGCGCGATTTTCGGCGAGCGCGCGAAGTAGCGGCTACTCGACCACGATTCTGGTGTGTGGACCGAGACGCGACAGGATTTTCCGCAAAGCGCCAAGTTCAAGGGCAACGCAGCCGGCGGTCGGGGCAAAGCCCTTCCTGGCTGCGTGGATGAACACCGCGCTGCCGCGTCCTGCAATGCGCGGACGTGTGTTGTGATCGATCTCGATAATGAAATCGTAGAGATTATCCTTGCGCGTGAGCCGGTCGGCGGCCGCATCGGCAGGCACTTTGATCGGGCGATTGTAGCGGCGGTCGGCGGGGTTCTCGCACCATCCGTCGGCCGGCGTGATACGTTGTACCGGCAGTGAAGTGGCCGGCCGTGGGTGCTTGTCGGCCCGCCACCAAAGCTGCCTCAGTCGAAAACTGCCGCGCGGCGTGCCACCGTCGCCCTCGCGTTTGTTGGCCTTGATCCCGCCACGACCGAGTGCCACTGGTAACGCCAGCATTCCTGCTATGAGCCAGCCGCGGCTTGAATCGCCTGCCTTGCGGCGTACTGTGATCCGGGACAGGGATCGTTTCTGCATTGATGAAACTGGATCGTTTGAATCTTGAGTATCAGTTCCTGCTTGCTCTTTTAGCGCTGAATGTTGTACTGCGCGACAATGACAAGGGCCTCATTTCATGGGCCTTTGGAGGGGCCTTTAAACGATGGCCAATAGGCGGACAATCCTGATCGTCGATGATGATGCCGAACTTCGCGACGCGCTGGTCGAGCAATTGGCGCTGCACGAGGAATTCGATGCGATCTCGGTCGACAGCGGGACCAAGGGCGTGCAGGCCGCGAAGAACGGCCAGGTGGACCTTGTGATCATGGATGTCGGCCTTCCGGATGTGGATGGCCGTGAAGCGGTGCGCATCTTGCGCAAAAATGGTTTCAAGGCGCCGATTATCATGCTGACCGGTCACGACACCGATTCTGACACGATCCTCGGTCTCGAATCCGGCGCGAACGATTACATTACCAAGCCGTTCCGGTTTGCAGTGTTGCTTGCGCGCATCCGCGCACAGCTTCGGCAACACGAGGCAAGCGAAGACGCCGTATTCGCCATCGGGCCTTACACGTTCAGGCCGAGCTCGAAATTGCTGCTCAGCCCGAAGGGGAGCAAAGTGCGGCTGACGGAAAAGGAAACGGCGATCCTGCGCTACCTTTACCGGGCCGGGCAAAAACCGGTATCGCGCGAGACTCTGTTGCAGGAGGTCTGGGGTTACAATTCGGGCGTGACCACCCATACGCTCGAAACGCACATTTACCGCCTGCGCCAGAAGGTCGAAAAGGATGCCGCCATGCCGGCGATCTTGGTGACGGAAGCCGGCGGCTATAAGCTGGTGCCGTGAGAATAACGCAACGGCAGTCGCAGTCCGCTCATGATTGGCGGTGCCCGCTTTTGGGCAGACGGACGGTAAAGCAGCCGCGAGCGTCGGCCATGACCTTGCCGTAGCCATGGGTCTCGAAGACGACATCGCATTTTTCGAACAAGTGCCGCCGCTGGCGGCGCTCGGCAAACAGGCACTGCGCATTCTCGCAATCGGCGCCGAGACACGGCATCTGCAAAGTGGGGCAGTGCTGTTTTATGCCGGCGAGCTTGCCGACGGCGGTTACGTCGTGCAGGAGGGGTCGTTGCTGCTTGAACCGGGCTCGGCGGCGGAGGGCAGGGAAGTCACGGTCGGTCCGGGCACGCTGGTGGGCGAACTGGCCTTGCTCACCAACACGGTCTGTCAGGCAACGGCAATAGCGAAAGAACCGACGGTCGTCGTGCGGATATCACGCAGCCTTTTCCGCAAGATGCTGGAGGGCTATCCGCATGCCGCGGACAAATTGCGCGAGAGCATGGCCGAGCGTCTGCAGGTCTGGTCAAAAGAGCTCGCAGGCGTGAAACGCGCGCTGGAAAAAGGCGAGAAGAGCTAGCGGCTATAATTCGATCGTTGCCGTCACCGGCACGTGGTCGGAGGGCCGCTTCGCGCCGCGATAGCTCTTGGCGATGTCGATCGTCGATACTTGCCCGGCGAGCGCATCCGAAGCCCAGACATGATCGAGCCTGCGGCCGCGATCGGCGGCACGCCAGTTGTCCATCGCGCGGTAGCTCCACCACGTGTAGAGCTTTTCGGGCTCCGGCGTATGCACGCGCATGCAGTCGATCCAGCCGCCCGACTTTTGCGCGGCAACGAGTTTCTCGCATTCGACCGGCGTGTGAGAAACCACCCTGATCATCTGCTTGTGACTCCACACGTCGTGCTCGAGCGGCGCGACGTTGAGATCGCCCACGAGGATCGCGCGCTCGGATTTTTCCGGTTTCAGGCCGGCATGCGCGCGCATTTCATCGAGGAAACCGAGCTTGTGCTGGAATTTCGGATTGATCTCGGGATCGGGCTCGTCCCCGCCGGCGGGAACATAAAAATTATGCAGGGTGACTTGCTCTTTCAGCCCGGCTCGCTCTCCCATCACCACCGAAATATGCCGGCAGTCCACTTTGCCGCAAAAGTTCTGCACGTCGATCCGCTCGAACGGCACGCGCGAGAGCACGGCAACCCCGTGATAGCCTTTCTGTCCGTTGAGCGCCGCGTGCTCGTAGCCGAGACGCTTGAAGCGTTTCATCGGAAAGGCATCGTCCGGACACTTGGTCTCCTGCAGGCAGAGCACATCGGGTTGAGCGCCTTTCAGAAACCTGGCGACAAGATCGATACGCAACCGGACCGAGTTGATATTCCAGGTCGTTATCTTCAGAGGCATCGCGGGAATCTATGATGCAGGAGACGGAATTTCCAATCACACGGCCGGGATTCGCTCGGCCATCCACGTCTTAATTTGCGGCCGCAGAAACGAAGATGCCCGACACAAGGCCGGGCCGTCGCTTCGCTCACGTGAGCAATTTCAATTGTGGTAGCGCGTATAGTCTATCTTGAACAATGCCGGATCCGGACGCTTGCTTGTGTCGAGATTGTACACGGCAACGGTCGTGTCATAGCCCTGCGGGTCGGTCACGGTCCATTGTTTGAGCTGCATATCCTTGGCGCTGAACATGATCATGAGCCGGCTGGTGCCCACAATGCCGCTCTTTTCCTCGACCACGACGGTGACGAATACGTCATCGGCATAGACGGCGACCAGGTGCGTATCCTTCGAAAGATCGACGCGATCGGCCAGCAGAAACCGCAACGGCGTCTGCGACAACGGGTAGACGTCCTGGGTCGCGAGCCGGCGATCGCGCACCACCACCGATGAACCGTCGGCAATCAGCTCGATGGGGCTTGGGTCGTCATATTCGAAGCGCACCCGGCCCGGCTTGGAAATGACGAAATCACCCTGGGTTCGCGTGCCGTCCGGACCGATCTGGATGAATTTTCCCGACAGCGCCTGCACTCCGGAGAGGTAGCCGTTGACGCGTTCGAGGATGGCGCGCTGTTCCGCGCTCAGGTTGTTCGGGGCGGTGGGTTTGCCGAGCAAGGCGGCGAATGGATTGAACACAGGGCTCGGCGATTGCGGCGCCGGCGCGCTCTGGCGACCTGGAATCGGGGCAGCGGGCTTGCCGGCAGGCGCAGGAGCCGGGGGGCTCGCCTGGGCCTGCGAAGCGGAGGGGCGCGCGGACGGGAGAGGAACCTGGGCAATGGCCGGGGCCGCAAGACAGGCAAACAACACTACAAATGCCACTTTGCAGGCCGCTCGCCTCTGTTGCTCTGCCATAACGTCCTCTGCCTCGCGCCCCTGCGGTATCTCGATAGTCTGTATATGGGCCGGCTGTGGCGATTTCGCGGCCCCCAACGCAATTCGCCTGAATTCGGCTTAATCGCGAATCCGGCGATTCTCAATAGCGGTCGTCGGACGGATTTTCCGGAATCAGGATTTCGCGCTTGCCCGCGTGGTTGGCCTGCCCGACGATCCCTTCTTCCTCCATGCGCTCCATGATAGTCGCCGCGCGATTGTAGCCGATCTGGAGGCGGCGCTGGATGTAGGAGGTGGAGGCCTTGCGGTCGCGCTTCACGATGGCGACGGCCTGCTGATAGATGTCGCCGCCTTCCGCGAGCCCCATGCCGGTCGAATCGAATACGGGATTTCCATCCTCGTCTTCTTCGCCGCCCTGCGTCACTTCTTCGAGATATTCCGGCACGCCCTGCGCCTTCAGGTGGCGCACCACTTTCTCGACTTCGTCATCCGATACGAAGGGTCCGTGCACGCGGCTGATCCGGCCGCCACCCGCCATGTAAAGCATGTCACCCTGGCCGAGCAGTTGTTCGGCACCCTGTTCGCCCAGGATAGTGCGGCTGTCGATCTTGGAGGTGACCTGGAACGAGATGCGGGTCGGGAAATTCGCCTTGATGGTGCCGGTGATCACGTCAACCGAAGGCCGTTGCGTTGCCAGTATGACGTGAATGCCGGCGGCGCGCGCCATCTGCGCAAGACGCTGAATCGCGCCTTCAATATCCTTGCCGGCGACCATCATCAGGTCTGCCATCTCGTCAACGATCACCACCAGGAAGGGCAGCGGATCGAGTTCGAGATCTTCCTTCTCGTAGACGGCTTGGCCCGTTTCCTTGTCGTAACCGGTGTGAACAGTTCGGGTGAGCGTCTCGCCCTTTGCGCGCGCTTCGGCAACGCGCGCGTTGTAGCCTTCAATGTTGCGCACGCCGAGCTTCGACATTTTCTTGTAGCGGCCTTCCATCTCGCGCACCGCCCATTTGAGCGCGACGACCGCCTTTTTCGGATCGGTGACGACCGGCGTGAGCAGATGCGGGATGCCGTCATAGACGGACAGTTCGAGCATCTTGGGATCAACCATGATCAATCGGCACTGATCCGGACGCAGCCGATAGACCAACGAGAGGATCATTGTATTGATCGCGACCGATTTGCCGGAGCCGGTGGTACCGGCAATCAGCAGATGCGGCATGCGCGACAGATCGACGATCACGGATTCGCCGCCGATCGTTTTGCCAAGGCACAGCGGTAGCTTCGCCGCGCTCTCGTTGTAGTCCATCCCGGTCAGCAGCTCGCGCAAATAGACCTTTTCGCGGGTCGGGTTGGGCAATTCGATGCCGATGGCATTGCGGCCCGATACGACTGCAACGCGGGCCGATACCGCGCTCATCGAGCGTGCAATATCGTCGGCGAGCCCGATGACGCGGGAGGATTTGATGCCGGGCGCCGGCTCCAGTTCGTAGAGCGTGACCACGGGTCCCGGGCGCGCATTGATGATCTCGCCGCGCACGCCGAAGTCCTGCAGCACGCTTTCCAGTGCCGTCGCGTTGCCATCGATGATGTCGCGCGACAACGTCGTGCGCTCGCTGGCGCGCGCTGCGGCCAGAAGATTGAGCGAAGGCAGGGTATAGCCGTTCCCGCCGCGACGCGTGGCCGCACGCGGGGCGGCGCGCCTGCGGGGCGCCGGGGACTCCTCATCGTCTTCTTCCTCGATCTCGTCTTCGGAGTCGTAGTCCCCGCCGTCAAAACGCGGCTCGTGCCGCGGGCTTTGCGCCGCCGGCATCGGTGTGCGCGCACGCACGTCACCGCGGATCATGCGCTCGATGCGCGCTTTCCAGCTCAGAAGCGCGTGGACAATCATGCCGAGCCACGCCGAAGCGTGATCGCCGTCGGCTTCGTCTCTTTCGCTGTCCTCCTCGTCGTCGATCTCACGCGTAACCGGTTTTTCAGCGTGATCGGGCGATCGGGCGGCCAGTACCAGCGTTACCATTGTTGCCAGACCGAACACGATGCACAGGACGAAGCGCGTAAAGCCCCCAAGCGGCGAACCGAAAGCCCAGCCCGGCACGCGCAATACCGCGTCACCGGCAACGCCGCCGAGCCCTGTCGGAAGCGGCCATGCGCCGATATGCGGCAAGGTCGATGCGAAAGCGGCCGCGAGGAACGTTGCGACAATCCACAGCAGGCCGCGCCATTTTTCGCCGACCGACCTGTGCGACAGCAGCCGCCAGCCAAGCAGCACTTCCGGCACCAGAAGCAGGATAGAGGCGAGACCGAGCAACTGCATCGCCAGATCGGAGAAGATTGCGCCGGGGAAGCCGAGCAGGTTGTGGATCGGCTTCTGCGTGGCATGGCTGAGAGAGGGATCCTGAACGGACCAGGTGGCCAGCGCTATGGCGCCGAGCAGCGCCAGCGAGATCAACGCGAGGCCGGCGAGTTCGCTCAGCCGCCGCCGGATGATGTCGCGGAAGTGCTCCGAAACGAAAGCGATGATGTCGAGGCTGCGATCTGCTGCCCGCATGCGATTACATCCCTACCCCAGCACGGCGACGAGGCGATGCAGCGCCTCCGCCGTAGCTTCCTTGTCCTGCACCATGGCGACCCGGATATAGCCTTCACCGGGATTGCTGCCGTCGTTCTGTTCGCGCGCGAGGTAGCGTCCCGGTACGACGCGCACGCCGGCTTCGGCCCACAATTTCTTTGTCACCATCTCGCTGCCGCCGTACTTTGAAATGTCCAGCCAGAGAAAAAATCCTCCGGCAGGTCGCTCATATCCGTAACCGCCGCCGACGATCTGATCGGCGAGATCGAATTTCGCCGAATAGAGTTTGCGATTCTCTTCTACGTGCGCTTCGTCGCCATAGGCGGCGATGGCCACATGTTGGGCCGGTGTCGGGACCTGCGGCGCAGCGATATTGCGCAGTTCGAGATACGGGGCGAGAAACCGCCGGTCGCCAGCGGCGAAACCGACGCGCAGGCCCGGCAGGTTCGAGCGCTTCGAAAGCGAGTGAAAGACGACCACGTTGGCGAAATCGGGTCCGCCGGCCTCCAGCATTCCGGCCGGCGCCTCGTCGCTATAGATCTCGCAATAACATTCGTCGGCGAAGACGAGGAAGCCAAAACGTCGCGCGAGATTTGCAAGCCTCTCGAGATAGGCGCGGTCGGCGACGGCGCCCTGGGGGTTCGAGGGCGATGCTATGTAGCAGGCGATCGAACGCGCCAGCAGCACCTCATCGAGAGCATCGAGATCGGGCAGGAACCCGCTCTCGCGCGTCGCCGGCAAATAGACCGGCTCGCAATCTGCCGCGAGTGCGCCGGCGGCGTAGGCGGCATAAAACGGATTTGGAATGAGGACAGCCGGCCTGCCCGCGCGACGCGTGACCCAGCGTTTTGCTGCGATCGCTGCAAGGAACAGGCCCTCGCGTGTGCCGTTGAGCACCAGCACTTCATTTTCGGGATCGACCGCGCGTGCGAGCTTGTAGCGGCGGCCGAGCCAGTCGGCGACCGCGCGGCGAAATGGTTCGATGCCTTTGTTGGCGGGATAGCGACCGAAGTCGGCGAGATGCGCGTCAAGCGCCGGGCCGACGAAGTTCGGAATCGGGTGCTGTGGCTCGCCGACCGAGAGATTAATGACAGGCTTGCCGGGCTCGATGCCGGCAATGAGCGCGGTGAGCCGCACGAAGGGTGAGCGGGAATCGACCGCTGGAGCGGGTGAGGACGTGGGCTCGCGCTTGGCGGTCATCATGGACATGCGTCAACACAGCGGGCCGGGCCCGCGGCACAGGGTTTCGACACAATAAAGAGGGCGAGGTTAAGACCCGATTAACCATCGGAAATCGGGCTGTTTTCGCTCATGGCAGGGCAAACATGAAGGCCAAAAAGAGAGACCCCAGTCCTTGCGAACCGGGGTCTCGACGGAAGGGACAGTGCCGGGTTTCCGCCCCTACCGCTAGTTTGATCGCTCTACTGCACAGTCTCGCCATGCAGTGCGAGATCGAGACCTTCGCGCTCCACTTCGTCGGACACGCGCAGGCCGATGATCGCATCAAGGATCTTGAGGATGATCAGCGAGACGATGGCATCGTAGACGAATACAATCACAATGCCCTGGATCTGGTTGACCATCTGGGCAGCATTGCCCTCGATCAGGCCGGCGGTGCCGCCATATTGCTCGATAGCGAATACGCCGGTGAGCAGCGCGCCGACGATGCCGCCGACCGCGTGGACACCGAAGCAATCGAGTGCGTCATCCACACCAAGCATGCGCTTGAGGCCGGTGACGCCCCAGTAGCAGAACACACCAGCGGCAATGCCGATCGCCATCGCACCAACTGGGCCGACGAAACCAGAAGCGGGAGTAATTGCGACTAGACCGGCAACCGCGCCCGAGCACATGCCGATGACAGTGGGTTTGCCGCGGGCAGCCCATTCAACGAGCATCCAGGTGAAGGCCGCAACAGCAGTGGCGATCTGGGTTACGGTCATCGCCATGCCCGCCTGCATGCCGGCGGTGACGGCCGAGCCGGCGTTGAACCCGAACCAGCCGACCCACAGCAGCGAGGCGCCGATCATGGTGAGCACCATGTTGTGGCCCGGGCCGCTATCCTTGCGTTTGCCGAGGCAGATTGCGCACATCAGGCCAGCAACGCCCGCATTGATATGCACCACCGTGCCGCCGGCGAAGTCGAGCACCTTGAACCAGGCGTCCGAATTGCCGTTGGACATGAAGCCGTCCGATCCCCAGACCCAATGCGCGATCGGTGCGTAGACGAGAATTGACCACAGGCCGATGAACCAGAGCATGGCGGAGAACTTCATGCGCTCAGCGAAAGCGCCGGCAATCAGCGCCGGCGTGATGATCGCGAAGGTCATCTGGAAGCAGAGATAGACCGACTCAGGAATGGTCAGCGCCAGGCCATTTGGGTTGCCAGTGCCGGTCGAGATATCGCTCAGGATGCCTTGCAGGAATGCGCGGCTCGTCCCACCGATAAATGGCCCGCCTGGAGTGAAGGCCAAGCTGTAGGTGATGACTGAATAGATGATCGTCACGAGACACGTGACGGCGAAGCTCGTCATCACCGTGTCGCCGACGTTCTTCTTTCGCACCATGCCTCCGTAGAACAGCCCGAGGCCCGGGATGGTCATCATCAGAACGAGCGCAACTGAAGTGAGCATCCAGGCCGTGTCGCCGGAATTGGGCGTGCACTTTTCAGTTACGGCTTTTTTCGGGTCTGGGTCGGCTGCGCAAGCCGGCGGAGGAGCCGCCGGTGCGGGCGGTGCCGCGGCTGGCGCGGCCGCCGGAGCCTGCGCCTGAGCGTAGGAAGCTTCATAAGTAGCCACGCTCAGAAAGAGGCCGATCAAAATCCCGAAGGCGAGAGCAAAGAGCCCCGCACGGGACGATTTTTTCAACGTCATGGTCTTACTCCTGTCCGTATTGTTTGCGGTGCGGGTACTAGAGCGCCGCGGTATCGGTCTCGCCGGTGCGGATGCGCACGGCGTTTTCCAGATTGAAGACGAAGATTTTTCCGTCGCCGATCTGTCCGGTCTTCGCGGCGCCTGTGATTGCGCCGATGACTTTGTCGACTTGCTTGGTGTCTACTGCCACTTCGATCTTGATCTTCGGCAGGAAGCTCACCGCATACTCAGCCCCACGGTAGATTTCCGTGTGCCCCTTTTGACGCCCGTAACCTTTGACCTCGGTAACTGTGAGCCCTTGCACGCCGATGGAGGTCAGAGCGTCACGGACCTCGTCGAGCTTGAAGGGTTTGATAACGGCCATGACGATCTTCATGGATTCGATCCCCGCTTGAGCCCGTTTGTTTCGTCACACAGTGCGGGCAGTTCACTGAGCCTTGCCCCCGAAGATCGCTTCGCAGGCATGGCCGCAGGGATAGAATCAAACGCCGTGCCAAATACCGACGGCGCGCATAGAGCGCTGATTCAACAGGTAAAACCCGTAGGTCGTCCGACCGGGCCAAGCGTGACCAAATGCCCGCGCTTAAAGACGCGCCAATGGCAACCGGGGCTGCTCAAAAAATAGTCAGCGCTATTGCAGGGCTTCGCCGTGCAGGGTGACGTCGAGACCCATGACCTCATCCTCCTGGCGCACGCGCAACTTCACTAGCGCGTCGATGACTTTCAGGATGATGAAGGTCACCACACCCGACCACAGCAGCGTGACCCCAATGCCGAAGAGCTGCGCGACCACCTGTTGCGGATTGCCTTCGAGCAGGCCGTGGAATCCGGCCGGCACTTCCGGGCTGGCCGAGAGTGCGCCGACGGCAAACACGCCTGCGAGCAGGGTGCCGGTAAATCCGCCGACCCCATGCACCCCGAATACGTCGAGCGAGTCGTCATAGCCGACTTTGAGCTTCAGCCAGGTGCAGGCCCAGAAGCACACCGCCCCGGCAATAATTCCAATCAGAAGACCTTGCATCGGCAACACGAAACCCGACGCAGGCGTGATCGTTCCAAGTCCGGCGACCGCGCCGGAGATCATTCCAAGGACGGACGGTTTGCCGCGCGTCCACCATTCCAACGCCATCCAGGTGAAGGCGCCCGCGCTTGCGGCGAGATGCGTAGAGACAATCGCCATCGCTGCGCGCGAGTTTGCGCCTAATGCCGACCCGCCATTGAATCCGAACCAGCCGACCCACAGGAGCCCGGTGCCGATCACTGCCAGCGTGAGATCGTACGGCGCCAAGTTGTCGCTGCCGTAACCGCGCCGCGAACCAAGCACGTAGGCCGCAACGAGCCCGGCGACACCGGCGTTCAGATGCACCACCGTGCCGCCGGCAAAATCGATCAGGCCATAGGTGCCGAGGAAGCCGCCGCCCCACACCCAGTGCGCGATCGGCACATAGACGAGCAGCAGCCAGAACGCGCAGAACAACAGGAAGGCCGAGAAACGCAGACGATCGGCGACCGAGCCCGCGACCAGCGCCACCTCATCCATCGACATTCCGTTCAAAAAAATCCGGTCCAGCGTGCCGATGAACGCGCCGTCGCCGGTGAATGCCAGGCTGTAACCGATGAGCGCCCACAGGATGGACACCAAAAACGTGGCGGTCAGGCTCTGCGCCATCGTTGCGAGCACGTTTTTCTTGCGCACCATGCCGGCGTAGAACAATGCGAGGCCCGGGATGGTCATCATCAGCACGAGGCCGGTCGCGCTGATCATCCAGGCGGTGTCGGCGCCGTCGATCTTCGCGCCCTGCGCGAATGCGGGCGAAGCAAGGAGTGCCGCGGCAGCGGTGGTCGGAGCAAGGCGCAGGAATGCGCGTGTCATGTCATCTCCCCAATTTGCAATTTGTATTTTGTTACAGTGCGTCGACGTCGGTCTCGCCGGTCCTGATGCGTACGGCTTGTTCAACCGGCAAGACGAAGATCTTGCCGTCGCCGATTTGTCCGGTGCGGGCGGCGACTGCAAGCGCTTCCATGACCTGGTTGAGTTGTTCGCTCGCGATCACGATCTCGAGACGCAGCTTGGGAAGGAAATTCACCGCATATTCGGCGCCGCGATAAATTTCCGTATGACCCTTCTGCCGCCCATAGCCTTTGACCTCGCCCACGGTCATGCCGTGAATGCCGACACGTGTGAGGGCCTCGCGAACCTCGTCGAGTTTGAACGGCTTGATAATAGCGATGACCAACTTCATGACTTGTCCTGCCCCCGCAAACGAATCGGCCCCGAAAGTATGGGTACCGTGGCAAATGAAAAACCGCCCGGCCGCGGCCGGTGCGGCCTCGATTGCACACGCTAGCGAGCGGTGGCCTAAAGTTTAAGCGGGGTTGTTGCTCTACCCACAGGCAGTCGCCGAATTCAGTGGTGCTGACTTATTGACTGCCCCGACCCGACGCGGCGAGGCCATGGTCGGTAATGGCCTGGGGTAAGACGCTCCGAACCTGACGGACGGTCATTCCAGGCTTGAGGCGCGGGTCGTAAAGCAGGGTGAGCAGCGAGCGGTCGTAGACGGTGAGGTAACCGACCATTCGCCTCTGGTTGAGGGTGGTCCACTGGTTGTGCTGATCGTGGTTCGAAAGCCCCAATGCGTGCAGCAACTCGTGATACGCGCAGTCGAGGAATACGTCCTCGCCCCTGTCGACAATGATAAAAGAAACCGAGTGCACGATTTTTCCGTCGGCAGTCGATTTGACGCTCGTCATACACTGCGGGTCGGTGCGGCTGACAAAGTCTCTGGCCACTCTTGCGCCAAAGGCCTCCTGCAGCGCGGACTGAAAATCCTTCTCGTCGATCAGACGCAGTTCGATGTCAGGGGCAGCCGCCGATGACGTAAAGCTCAAGCCCAGGGCGGGAACTTCGCGCGCATATTCTTCGATGATGCGCGACATTGCGATCGTACGATCGACGCTACCTCCGCCGATGACGCGCGCGCGTATCGGACGGTCGAAGCGGCGAATACCGAGCGGACGCGCGCCGATGCGCAGGTCGGATCCGAACGCCAGCGCGATAAAACCCCTGGAGAGCTCGGCGGCCGTAAAGTGCGTGTACTGCGCCGGCGCACCATCGAACGAACCGGGCGGGGCGTGTTGCCTGCCCGATGCGCCAAACGCGGCGGTTACGAATGACATAAGAACAAAGCAGCCCGCCAACAAATACTTCATTGTGTAAAATCAGGTTTCCCGCCGCTGGCGTACTAGGCCTTCCTGCGCCACCGAGGCGACGAGCATTCCATCACGCGTGAATATAAGTCCGCGCGCGTAGCCGCGCGAGCCGTGCAAATTCGGGGAATCCTGCGCGTAAAGCAGCCAGTCGTCGGCACGGAACGGCCGGTGGAACCACAGCGCGTGATCGAGGCTGGCGGCCATGAATTCATTTTCGAACAGCGTGCGGCCGTGCGGCGCGAGCGCCGTATCGAGTAGCATCATGTCCGACGCATAGGCCAACACGCTTTGGTGGATGGCGGGAAGATCCGGCAGCTTGCCGGTGGTGCGGATCCAGACATTGAATTGTCCTCCGGGAATCTTCTTGCCGAGATAGCGCTCGAACTCGACGGGCCGCAATTCAATCGGGCGCTCGCGCTCATAATAGCGTCGCACCGGATCGGGCATCATCGGCAACAGCTTCTCGCGCATATCGGCATCGCTTGGAAGCTTCTCTGGCGGCGGCACGTCCGGCATCTTCGCCTGGTGGTCGAGGCCCGGCTCATCCGTATGAAATGACACCAACATCGAGAAGATCGGATGACCGTGCTGTCGCGCGGTAACGCGTCGCGTGGTGAAGCTCTTGCCGTCGCGGATGCGATCGACGTCGTAAATGATCGGAACTTTGGGGTCGCCCGGCAGGAGAAAGTAGGCATGCAGCGAATGCGGCGGCCGGACTTCGACGGTCCGCACGGCAGCCACAAGTGCCTGGCCGATGACTTGCCCCCCGAACACGCGTTGCCAGCCGACCTGCGGCGAGCGGCCGCGGAAAAGGTTCACTTCCAGCGGTTCGAGATCGAGAATGTCGAGAAGATCCTTGACGGCGGAGGACATGAACAAACCCGGATAGGTCAAAATCTGCCCCAACCTGCTATGCTGCGGCGAGATTTACAAGGAATGTGAATGACTATGGCCGGTCCTGCAGATGCGCGCGCCGAGGTGGTCGTTGGTGGTGCCGGTTTCGCCGGCCTTGCGCTCGCAATCGCGTTGCGCCAGGGACTCGGCGATCCATTTGCGGTCACTGTAGTCGATCCCGCGCTGGCTCACGTTCAGTCGAAGGACCCGCGTGCCTCGGCAATCGCCGCCGCGGCACGACGTCTGTTTGAAGCGATTGAGGTCTGGGATGCGGTCGCGGCCAACGCGCAGCCCATCCTCGACATGGTGGTGACCGACTCAAAACTCGACGATGCAGTGCGCCCCACATTTCTGGCCTTCGGCGGCGAGGTGGAGGAGGGCGAGCCATTCGCCCACATGATCGAAAACCGGCATCTGGTGGATGCTTTGGTGGCAAAGGCAAAAGAGCTCGGCGTCGATTTGCGCGCCGGCGCAGTCAAAGGTTTTGAATCAGGCGATAATTCCACGGAGGTCCAACTAGCCGATGGCGGGTCGATTTCCGCGCGCCTTTTGGTCGGCGCCGACGGCGCGCATTCCCTGATCCGCGAGCAGGCAGGCATTGCCAATTACGGCTGGAATTACGACCAGGCGGCGATTGTGACGACGGTCGCGCACGAGCGCGAGCACGGTGGCCGCGCGGAAGAACATTTCCTGCCTGCCGGACCTTTCGCGATCCTGCCGCTGACCGGCAAACGCTGCTCGATCGTGTGGACAGAAAATGCGCGCGAGGCCAAACGAATCGTCGACCTGCCCGATGCCGAATTTCATGCCGAGCTCGAAAAGCGCTTCGGATTGCGGCTCGGCGAGTTGACAGTCGCTGGACCACGCCGTGCATTTCCGCTCGGCTTGTTTACC
>Ga0307296_10000760_pt1 | contig 15736 bp, 10 predicted proteins | sample ER_DNA_153_FD_194467 | JGI IMG/M metagenome (GOLD analysis project Ga0307296, IMG submission 194467) | Bulk soil microbial communities from the East River watershed near Crested Butte, Colorado, United States - ER_DNA_153 | ecosystem: Environmental > Terrestrial > Soil > Floodplain | place... | reverse complement strand
CATGCCGATCGACACCGACCTTCGGATCACGAGCGAGATCTGCCGCCGCGTCGCCGAGCGGGCCGGGGACGACGTCGTTCTGCTTCCCACCGTTCCTCACGGCTACTCCCCGCACCACATGGACTTTCCGGGAGCGATCACGATCGGTTGGGACACCTTCACGAACTATCTGCTCGACATCGGTCGCTCGCTCGCACGCCACGGGTTCCGCCGCATGCTCTACCTGAACGGCCACGGGTCGAACCAGAACCTGGTCGAGATGGCCGCCCGACTCGTGGGCGTTGAATTCCCGAACGTGCTCTCTGCGGCCGCGTTCTATCTCTCCGGCAAGGAGTCGCTCCGGAAGATCGACGAGCTGCGTGAGTCCGAGCAGGGCGGCATGGCGCACGCTTGCGAGCTCGAGACCTCGATCTACCTCGCCATCGACCCGGAGGCGGTGGACATGTCGAAGGCAGTCGACGAGCTCGGCTACCAGCAGTCGGAATACGCGTACATGGACTGGAGCGACGGGCCGCTGAAGCTAATGCCCTGGTGGTCGTCCTTTTCCACGACGGGCGTGCAGGGTCGGGCCACGCGCGGCACTGCGGCGAAGGGCGAGAAGCTGCTCGAGGCCGCGGTCGAGGAGGTGGCCGGCTTCGTCACCGATCTGAAGGAAAGGCCGCTGCCCGTCCGCCAGACCCCGCGCGAGAAGCCGCTCCAGCCATCGTGACGTCGGCGATCCGCTTTGGCCGGCCGCTCCCGGAAGGCGGCACGATCGGCGTCCCCGCTCCCGCGAGCCCGTACGAGAACCGCTCCGAGATCCTGCGGGGGGTCGAGGCGTGGGAGGAGCGCGGGTACAAGGTGAAGCTCGGCGAGCACGTGTTCGAGCGCGACGACTACGTCGCCGGCAGCCCGGAGGGCCGTGCCCGTGACGTCAACGCGATGTTTGCCGACCCCGGCGTGGACCTCGTCCAGTGCCTCATGGGCGGGTACGGCTCCGCGCAGACCATCCCCTTCCTCGACTTCGACCTGATCGCTGCGAATCCGAAGCCCTTCGTCGGGTACTCGGACATCACCGCCCTCCACGTCGCCATTCGCCAGCGAGCAGGCCTCGCGACGATCTACGGGTACGGCCTCGTGGGGATGGGGGACAAGGAGACGACGTCCTTCACGCGCGACCGGCTGCTGTGCGTCCTGGGCGGCGAGACAACCGGCGAGGTCCCCCGCGACCCGGACGACCCCTACGTCCGGGCGATCAGCGGCGGCCGGGTCACCGCGCCGCTCGTGGGAGGATGTCTCTGGCTGCTCATGCAGACCATGGGCACGCCCTGGGAGTTCCAGTGCGACGGCTGCATCCTCTTCTTCGAGGACGTCGACTTGCCGCCCTGGTACCTGGACGGCGCCTTGACCCAGCTTGGACACAGCGGCAAACTCGCCCAGGTCGTGGGAGTCGTAATAGGGGAGATGGACAAGAGCGAATGGCGGGAGACTAGGCCAGAGTGGCCAAGAACCAAGTCTCTCGAGGACGTGCTGGAGCAGCATTTGGGGCCGCTCGGGGTTCCCGTGTTATACAAGCTCCCACTCGGCCACGGAAAGCACCAGGCGGCGCTCCCGCTCGGAGTGACCGCCACGCTTGACGCGGATGTACGCACGCTCACCATCGACGATCCGGTGCTGAGGTGAGCTCGAATGAAGAACAGAACGACCTGCCCGCTACGGAGAGGAGAGTCATGAAGTCCCGATTCACTGTTTTTGCCGCCGCCGCGCTGGCGGTGGGCCTCCTTGCAGTCGGATGCGGCGGCGACGGCGGAGGTGGAGGCGGAGGCGGGCAGAGCTCCTCCGGCGGCGTGAAGAAAGGCGGGATTCTGCGGATCGGGTCGATCAACTACATCGACTCATTCAACCCGCTGAAGTACATCGAGACGCAATCGACCAACGCTTTCATCATGCTCTATCCGCAACTCGTCCAGTACTCGTATTCGAAGGCGGACGGCTTCAAGATCGAGGGCGACTGGGCGACCTCATGGGACACGTCGTCCGACGGGAAGACGTGGACGTTCCACCTGCATCCAGATACGAAGTGGTCAGACGGAAAGCCTCTGACCGCCGATGACGCGGCCTGGACGATCAACACGGTCGTCAAGTATGCGGACGGGCCAACGGCGGTCGCCGCCCCCTCGGTCAGCCACGTAAAGAACGCGGTCGCAAAGGATCCGGCAACCCTGGTGATTAATTACGCAGCGCCGGTCGGAAACGTCCTCTCGCAGCTCGAAACCCTCTCGGTTCTCCCGCAGCACGTCTACGAGCCGCTCTCGACTGCGAACGGCAAGGGACTCGCGACGTTCCATCCGGAGCAGCACATGCCGATCGTGACGGGCGGCGCTTACACGCTGAAGCAATATGAGAAGAAGGGGACGACGGTGTTCGTCCGCGACCCGAACTACTGGGGGCCGAAGTCGAACGCCGACGCGGTCGCGCTCACGTACTACACGAACGCGGACGCGATGATCGCCGATTTGAAGCAGAACCAGCTCGACTACGTCGACCAGGTGCCATTCAACGCGATCAACGTTTTGAAGGAGGACTCGAGCATCTCGGTAAACACGTATCCCGGCTTCGAGACGACGAACATCACGTGGAACTCGAACCCGAAAAAGCCGAAGAACCGCGAGCTACTCGACCCGCAGGTGAAGAAGGCACTGTCCATGTGTGTCGACCGCGAGAAGATCATCGACGTGGTCTTCGCGGGGTATGCGGATACAGTCGAGTCGATCGTCGGGCACATCGCTCCGCTCGAGAATCCGGACCTGGGCCCGCTCGAGCACGACTGCGCGGCCGGGAATCAGACGCTAGACCAGCTCGGGTACACGAAGGGCGCGAACGGGATCCGGATGGCGCCCGCCACGACGGGGGCGAACGCCCAGCCTGCGCATCCAATGCAATACAACATCATGACCCCGACGTCGACCGACTTCAACATCAACCGGGCGTTCGACATCGTCCAGGAGGGATTCAAGGAGGCGGGCGTCGAGGTGACGCAGCAGGTCGGCGGCGACTCGACCGCGGCCTACGCGATCGAGACGGGCGACAACTGCGACGCTGACAAGCTCACCGGCTACGACAAGTTCGACATCGCCATGTGGGACTGGGTCGGCTACATCGACCCGGATTTCATGCTCTCGGTCGTGACGCGTGGCCAGTGGTGCTCCTGGAGCGACACGGGTTGGGTCAACGATGAATACGACAAGCTCTACGACCTTCAGGGCCAAACCGTGGACCCGGACAAGCGGAGGGAGATCGTCTACGAGATGCAGAAGATGGTGTACGACAACTTCCTCTACACCCAGCTCATCAACGAGCAGGCGATCGACGCGAACAGCAAGAAGTGGGCCGGCTTCTCCGCGCCGCTGGGCGCCTACTCAAAGGCGTACTACACCGCGCCGCATCAGGTCGGATAGTGCGCTTGGCGAAACAACGGGGAGGGGCGGGCTCCGGCCCGCCCCCGAGCCCTCCGTAGAGGATCGTGCGCGGCGCCAACTACGTTCTGAAGCGCCTCGCCTTCGCGGTCGTGACGATCTTCGTCGCGATCACGCTCAACTTCGTCCTTTTCCGTGCCGTGCCGGGCGATGCGGTGCAGTCTCTGCGGTGCCGTCAGTGCACGATCCAGTTCAAGGCAGCGCTTCGAGAGGAGCTCGGCCTCGACCAGTCCAAGTGGACACAGTACAGGGTCTACCTGGTGAATCTCGCGCACGGAGACCTCGGCCAATCGCTTCGCTTCCAGGACTCCGTCTGGAGTGAGCTCCTGCCTTCGATCAAGAACACGATGGCGATGCTCGCGCTCGGAACGCTCTTCTCGATCGTCTTCGGAGTCATCGTGGGGGTGATCTCCGCCTGGCGGCGGGGTACGATTGCCGACAAGGTCGGCCTCTGGAGCGGGCTCGTCTTTTATTCGATGCCGCCCCAGTGGCTGGGCCTCATGATCGTCCTCTACGTAGCGGGGGCGGTCGGTCTGCCGACCTCGGGGATCAAGGATCCGACGCTCGGCATCCTCGGCGACGCGTCCACCTGGACGCTCTTCGTGGACCGGATCCGGCACATGATCCTCCCCGCTGCGACGGTCGGGCTCGTCCTGTACGGGGAGTACGCACTCATCGTCCGCTCGGCCATGCTCGAGACGCTCGGCGAGGACTACGCGCTGACCGCGCGGGCGAAAGGGCTCTCGAACTGGGCGACTGTCTGGCGCCACGGGCTGCGGAACGCGCTCCTCCCGATCGTGACGCTGGTCGCGCTCTCGCTCGGCTTCATCATCGGCGGGTTCATCACCGTCGAGTACGTCTTCTCCTATCCGGGGATCGGCCTCCAGATCGTCGAGGCGATCGACCAGCGTGATTTCCCGATCCTGCAGGGTGCATTCCTGCTCCTCGCGCTGTCCGTCATCCTTCTGAACCTCCTGGCGGACCTCCTGTACTTCAAGCTCGACCCGAGGATCACCGAGTGAGCTCGGCATTCACCGCCGCCGAGGCGCCAGAGGTAACCGCGGAGGCGCGGCCCGGCTTCCTGCGCACCGCCATTCTCGGAGAGCGGCAGGCGATCGTCGGGATCGTTGTCATCGTCGCCTTCATCCTCATCGGCGTCATCGGCCCGTTCGTCACCGGCGATCCGAAAGCCAAGGTCGGGCCTGTCTTCCAGCCTCCCAGCGGCTCACACCTCCTCGGTCTCGACGGAGGCGGCGCCGACATGGTCAAGCTGCTGGTCAACGGGGCGCGCGTCTCGCTTCTCGTCGGCTTCGCCGCGGCCTTCGTCTCGATCCTGATCGGCGGGGTGGTAGGGGTGCTCGCGGGGTTCTTCGGCGGGAAGACGGACATCGCGCTCATGCGCCTGACCGACTACTTCCTCGTGATCCCAGACGTGCCGCTCATGATCGTCGCCGCCGCGCTCTTCGGCCGCAGCCTGCGGAACATCATCCTGATCATCGGCATCATCTACTGGACGACGACAGCACGGCTCCTCCGGGCACAGGTGAAGAGCATCCGCGAACGGATCTACGTCCGCCGCGCACGCGCGATGGGCGCGGGGAACAGCCGGCTCATCTTCCGCCACATCCTCCCGCAGGTCGCGCCGCTCGTCGTCGCGAACACGGTCCTGCTCGTCGCAACCGCGATCTTCGCCGAGACGTTCATCACGTTCCTCGGCCTCGGCGACCCGAGTGCTATCTCCTGGGGCCGCCTGATCGAGAACGCGTTCACCGACGACGCGATTCTTAACAACGCGTGGTGGGCAATCGTGCCGCCCGGCGTCTGCGTGGCGATCGTCGTCCTCGCGGCGACCATGACCGGCGCGGCGATCGAGGAGGCGCTGAACCCACGACTCGCCGTCGGCCATCTGTCCGTCCGGCGCTTCCGCATGCGCGCGCTCCCCTCCATCGGCCGGGTCGAGCCACCGGCGACGCTGCCGCCGTCTACCGGCGCCGCCGGAGCGACGAGCGGCAAGGGCACGAAGCGGTGAACGAGCCCCTCATCCGAGTCGAAGACCTCCACGTCTGGTTCGATCTCAAAGGAGGTGTGGAGCTCCACGCGGTGAGGGGCGTCTCGTTCGCACTCGAGCGCGGCGAGCGGTTCGGGCTCGTGGGCGAGTCGGGGTGCGGGAAGACGACGACCATCCTCGCGCTCATGGGCCTCCTGCCTCCGAACGCGAGCGTCGCCGGCGCGGTCTACCTGGACGGCGAGAACATCCTCGAGCACGGCGAGGAGACGGTCAGCCCACACCGTTGGAAGGACATCGCGATGATCTTCCAGGGGGCCATGAACGCCTTCAACCCGGTGAAGACCGTCGGCAAGCAGATCGTCGAGCCGATGGAGCTGCACGAGGTAGCGGAGGGGAAGGAGGCGTGGAAGCGCGCGGGCGAGCTCCTCGAGACGGTCGGTATCTCGGCCAACCGGACGCGGCGGTACCCGCACGAGTTCTCCGGCGGGATGCGCCAGCGGGCCGCGATCGCCATGTCGCTCGCGTGCAGTCCGAAGGTCCTGCTCGCCGACGAGCCCACGACCGCGCTCGACGTCATGGTGCAGGCGCAGATCCTCGAGCTGCTTGTCGGGCTTTCCAACGACTTCGGGCTCTCGCTCGTCCTCGTCACGCACGACCTGCCGGTGGTCGCGCAGGTGTGCGAGCAAGCGGCCGTCATGTACGCGGGGGAGATCATGGAGTCCGGCACGTTGGACGGGCTCTACCACGATCCGCGTCACCCGTACACGAGGCTTCTCTTCGCGGCGACGCCGGATCTCTACGGTGAGGGCGAAGTCGTCTCGATTCCGGGCGCGCCGCCACGGCTCGATAGGGAGATCCCGGGCTGCCCGTTCGCGCCTCGCTGCGACCGGACGTTCGCGCCGTGTCCCGACGTGAAGCCGCGCTACCTGGTGGTGGGGCCGGATCGCCACGCAGCTTGCCACCTGAACGATCCCGCGCTGGCGAAGGCTTCGTGAGCGCGAACGGAGACGGTGCCTCGCCGCCGCTCCTCGACGTCGAGAGCCTCGTCATGCACTATCCGGTCCCTCGCGGCCTCGTCGGGACGCTCGCGCGACGTCCGAAAGGCGTCGTGCACGCGGTCGAGGGGGTCACTTTCCAGGTGCGCGAGGGCGAGATGCTGGCGCTCGTAGGTGAGTCCGGCTGCGGGAAGACGACGACCGCGCAGTCCGTGCTGCGTATGGTCGACCCAACCTCCGGCGCGATCCGCTTCCGCGGGCAGGACATCACGCGCCTCGGGGCGCGGGAGCTTCGCCCGCTTCGGCGCGAGATCCAGATGATCTACCAGGATCCGTACGAGTCACTCGACCCGCGCTTTCGCGTGCGCGACACGGTCGAGGAGCCGCTCGACGTCCACGGCCTGGCGGGCGCAAAATCGGAGCGGCGCCAGCACATCCTCGACGCTCTCGTCCGGGCGGGCCTGACACCCCCCGAGCTCTACATCGACCGGTTCCCGCACGAGCTCTCGGGCGGCCAGCGCCAGCGCGTCGCGATCGCGGCGAGCCTGGTGCTGAATCCGAAGCTCCTCCTCGCGGACGAGCCCGTGTCGATGCTCGACGTGTCGGTTCGGGCAGGCGTCCTGCACCTGCTGGACGGGCTGCGGCAAGAGGGGCTCGGGATCCTGATGATCACGCACGACCTCTCGACTGCCGCCCATTTCGCGAACCGGATCGCAGTCATGTACTTGGGGCGGATCGTCGAGGAGGGTCCAGCGCAGGAGGTCGTTACGAATCCGCAGCACCCGTACACGAAGGCGCTCCTTTCGGTGGTTCCGAAGCGCGACCCGCAGCACCGTTCCCGTCCCCAGATCCTGCAGGGAGAGACGCCCGACCCGACGCACATTCCGGTCGGCTGCCGCTTCCACCCTCGCTGCCCGATCGCGATTCCGGAGTGCAAGCAGGTCGACCCGGAGCTCCGGCGCACTTCGGGGAGCCGGTCACCCGGCCACCGGGCCGCCTGCATCCGCGCCTGGTAGTTACACGAGGTCGCGCGGGACGCTGAACGTTCGCTCGTCCTCGTGGATCTTTTCGTCGCCCTCGAACGCCCGGATCCGGCTTCGCGTATGGAAGCTCGTTGCGTCCGACCAGAGCTCGCTTTCCGTCTCGACCCGCGTGCGCCAGTCGCCGCGCCCCACGGCGACGAGGCCCTCGCACCGGATCCTGGCCGAGAGCGGGTCTCCCTCGACGATCGTGAAGAACTCCCGGCCGACATCCTCGAGCTCGATGCCGTTCGGGAGGACGCGCCTCCCGCCCCCGTGCTCGTACGTGAGCGTGACCGCGCCGGTGGCCACGTCGCGCTCGATCCTCCGGGCAGCCGATCCGGCCGTGATCTCGTCGACCTCGATCGGCGCCGAGCCTTCCGGCGCCTGGAACGGAGCTAGCCCCTGGTCGTCGGGTCGCGGCGGGCGCACGGGCAGCTCCAGGCGGCTCGAGCCGGTGAAGAGGGAGAGGGTTACGGGCTCAGGGGACGGCCACGCCCAGGGCCAGTAGGTCGGCGAGACGGCTAACCGAAGGCGATGCCCGGCCGGAAACGAGTGCGCGATCGCGTTCAGCCGGACGCGGGCCTCGTAGCGCCGTCCGGGCTCGAGCGGCGTCGGTTGCTCGTGGGACTCGTTGTGCGTCAGGTTGAGGAGGCCTCGCGTGACGAGCGTCGACTGGCCGTTCGGCGCGATGTCGCAGAGCCGGACGACGACGAGGGCGTGCGGGCGGTCGACGGCAAGTGCGAGCACCGCTTCCGGGAAGCCGAGGAGCTCGAACGACTCGTCGAGCGGAGGGGAGTCGAACGTGAGGGAGAGCCCGTCCTCGGACCGCTGGTCCGGCGGTTGGTCGAGCGCATCGCCGTAGGGACACCAGAGACCGGCATCGAGCCCGCACGCCTGCGCCCCGAGGAGGTCGAGCCGCACGTCCTGGGAGGAGCTGCCGTCCTCGAGAGTGCCGTCTCCGAGCGCCAACCGGCGCGATTCGTAGCCCGCGGGAGGCCATGAGGGCTCCGTCACCCAGCGGCCTGCACGCTCCTCCGGCTGCGCGTTGGGCCCGGCGGCGTCCTGCATCCAGGCGCGGAGGGGAGGCTCCTGCTCGATGCCGTTCTCCTCGCCCTTCAGCCAGCGGTCCCACCAGCGCAGACACTCCTGGAGGAAGCCGATCTGGGGGCCGGGCAGAGCGTCGTGGGGAAAGCCGTGTCCCCACGGCCCGATCAGACCTTTGCTGACCCCCGGCAGCCCTTCGAGCAGCCTGGGAATCGCGTTCGAGTACCCGTCCACCCAGCCCCCGATCGCGTAAACCGGGCACTCGATGGCGGAGAAGTCCTCGCAGACCGAGCCGTGCTGCCAGTACGCGTCGCGTCGCTGATGGGTGAGCCAGGCCTCGACATAGGGCGGCGTCTCCCGCAGGCGGCTGAGCCACGCCTCTCGCCATGTGTCGCCGACGAGGATCGGGTCGGGCGGCGTGCCGTTCCAGACGTACATGAGCGAGGCCCAGGGCAGCATGTCGACCCCGAGCAGGCAGCCGCCCATGTAGTGGACATCGTCGGCATAGCGGTCGTCTGTGGAGCAGAGCGTGATCACCGTCTCTAGTGCCGGTGGGCGGCGGGCTGCGATCTGGAGCCCGTTGAAGCCGCCCCAGGAAATCCCGAACATGCCCACGGCGCCCGTGCACCACGGCTGGGCCGCGATCCAGGCGATGGCCTCGACGCCGTCGTCCAGCTCCTGTTCGAGGTACTCGTCGAAGAGGATCCCGTCCGACTCGCCGGCTCCGCGCAGGTCGACGCGCACACAGGCGTACCCGTGCCCGGCGAAATAGGGGTGCATGGTGGAATCGCGCCGCCAGGTCCAGTCGTTCTTCCGGTAAGGGATGTACTCGAGGATCGCGGGCACCGGCTCGGCCTCGGCGCCCTCGGGAAGCCAGATCTTCGCGGCCAGGCGGCTTCCATCGGACACGGGAATCCAGGCGTTGTCGATCTCGCGCACCTGGCGCGGAAAATCCGAGCGAATCCGCACGCCTCACCTTCTCACGGCGCACGGTGCCCTCGCCGTCTGAAGTGAACTAGTCGGTCTTGCCGGCCTCGTACCGGCGCAGGCCGTCCTCCGGGAGCTCGTCGCACGGAGCTTTGTCCCCACCTCGCCGGGGCCCGTTCAATGGTTAAAAGGGAAGAGCCCCGGCGGCCTGGGGCTCTTCTCGGAATTCTGTATCGGCCGATTTCAGCTTGGCATGAGGGTGACTGGAATGCGAACCTCGTGCGGCGGCTTTCCGGTCCCCGCCGCGTCATCGTCGGAGACGACGATAGTCCCGGCCTGCTCGTGCGTGACCTCGAAGTCCACATCCATCGAGAAGGTGCCTCGGCAGCCGGTTCCGCAGGTCGCAGTCGTGAAGCCACGGGACAGTTCTGTGCCGCCCGCGTCCAGCACTCTGACGGTCACGTTCGCTTCGAAGACGTTCGCGCTTCCCGAGACGGTGATGCCGCTCTCGACGCGCTGACCGATCGAGGGGTGCTCGACGAGGATGACCGGGAGGAGGTCCTCGTAGTCGCGGCAGCGGACCGGGTGGTCGAGGACGATCCCTTCGCCGGAGAAGACGTCCACGGGCTGTCCGTCGAGCTCGAAGCTGACGCCCTTCACGGTCGGGAACTGGTCGAGGGTGCACGCGACCTGGGCGAGCCTGGCGGACATCGAGGCCGAGCCACCGCCGGACTCGAATTCGGAGCTCAGGTCGACGGTCGCGACGCCCTTCGAGACCGTGAGGCCGAGGAGGCGTGTGCCCGCCGGAATGACCGTGGTCACGCCCGCTCGGGCTTCCAGGGGTGTCGGGCCGGCGAGGAGGTCTTCCATCGCCGCTGTGCCCACCCGCTGCGTGCCGGCTCGCTCGCGCCACGTGACGAAAAGCGACTCGCCCCGGACGAGCCAGACCTGGTAGAGGACGCCCGACGCGGCGCCCGACCCGCTCTCGACGGACGTGCCGGCGCCGGTCTCGGTCGGTGGCGGCGCGGTCTCGGTCCCTGAGTTCGTCACCGTCTGGTTGGCGGGTATCTCCGTCGAGACTGCGCCGACGGGAACGGCTTCCTCCTGGCCGCACCCGGCGGCCGCGAGTCCAGCGCCTCCGACGAGGCCCAGGCCGATCACGATCAGTGCGAGGCGCTTCATGGTCATCCTCCTACTCGGTTACGCGCCTCATCCTGCGCTCCTCCCGCAACGGGCCCGTCACCGCTCTGTAACGGTTGGGCCACAGCTAGAGATGGCGGCAGGCGGAGGGTGAACCGGCTGCCGCGGCCCCGCTCGCTCCAGACCTCGATATCGCCGCCGAGCAGGCGCGCGTTCTCGAGCGCGATCGCGAGCCCGAGCCCGCTACCAGAGCCGGTTCGCGACGGATCTGCCTTGTAGAAGCGGTCGAAGATGCGCTCCAGCTGCTCCGGCGTGATGCCGCCTCCCTGATCTTCGACCTCGACATAGGCTCCCGCGTCGTCGGCGCCCGTTTGCACGGCGACGTCTCGGCCGCCGTGCTCGAGCGCATTGCCGACGAGGTTCGCGACGATCTGCTCCAGCCGGCGGCGGTCGCTCTCGACGACCGCGGCGGCGCCCTGAACGCGCACCCGATCGATCCACCCCCGGGCCCGGATGGTGGCATCCACCAGGGAAGCAAGGTCGACAAGCTCGAGCCGGACGGCTCCCTGGCCCGCGTCGAGGCGGGAGATCTCCATCAGGTCTTCGACGAGGCGACGGAGGCGGGCGATATCCGCGACGACGAGCTCGGCCGGGCGGCGAGCCTCGGGCGGCATCCGGTCGAGATGCACCGAGAGAAGCGAGGCTTCGGCGACCAGGGCGGTGACGGGCGTCCGGAGCTCGTGTGCAACGTCGGAGGTAAACCTCCGTTCGCGCGCCTGCGCCTCTGAGAGGGCGGCGATCTTTCCCTCGAGCGCCTCGGCCATCTCATTGAAGGACGCCGCCCAGGCCCCGAACTCATCCCGGCCGCCCGATGGCAGGCGAGTTGCCAGGAGCCCTTCTGCGAGCGAGCGCGCAGCAGCGCTCGCCTCGGCGACCGGAGCAAGGGTTCGACGCGCGACGAGCGTGCCGACGCCACCGGCGACCAGCACGAGCAGCGCGAGACCGACGAGGAGGATCGTGCGCAGCTGGCCGAGCTCGTCGAAGAGCTGCGCTTCCGAGAAGAAGAAGTAGAGCTCGGCCCCGGAGACCCGCCCTCCGACCACGAGATAAGGAACGCCTGCAAACTCGGTGCGCTGGTAGGCCAGCTGCCCACGCCGGACCTGTGCCACGAGTTCCGGCGGCGCCTGTGCCGGTCGGATGGAGATGCTGGATGAGAAGTCCTGCCCCTCGACGCGGACTGCGGTTGCAAATCCGCTCCGGCGCTCGAGGGCGTCCAGGAGCTGCCGCACCGCCTCCGTCCGTGACTGCGGCGACGCGAGCACGGAGGAGGCGAACTCGAGGTTGAAGCGCGACTGGTCGAGTGCCCGCTCGACCGAGTCGTCCAGGCGACTCTCCCGGGCCGCCAGGTAGGAGCCGGCCGCGAGCGCGGCGCCGGAGAGCCCGGCGACGAGCATGAATGCGATCGTGAGGCGCCGGCGGAGCCGCCCCGGCCTGATCGGAGACCGCGCGCTCATCCACTCGGGTCGAGCCTGTAGCCGACCCCCCTGACGGTCTGGAGGAGCGTGGGGTGTTTCGGATCGGCCTCCACCTTCGCCCGCAGACGCTGGACGGCCACGTCGACGAGCCGGGAGTCGCCCAGGTAGTCGTAGTTCCAGACCCGCTCGAGGAGGAGCTCTCGCGTGAACACCTGCCGCGGTCGCCGGGCCAGCTCGAGGAGGAGCCGGAACTCGGTCGCGGTCAGCTCGATCCGCTCATCGCCCCGCCTCACCTCGAAGCCGGCCGGGTCGATCTCGAGTGTCCCGACGACGAGCGTTTGCTCCGGAGGATCCTCACCCGATCTCCGCATGACCGCCCTCGCTCGGGCGACGAGCTCGGGCAGCTCGAACGGCTTCGTGACGTAGTCGTCGGCGCCGAGCTCGAGCCCGACAACCACGTCGACCGTGTCGCTCCGGGCCGACAGCATGACGATCGGAACCCGGCTCTCACGGCGGATCTCGCGGCAGACCTCGAAGCCGTCGAGCTCCGGGAGCATCACGTCGAGGACGACAAGGTCGAACGGCCCCTGCCGGAACTCGACGAGACCCTGCCTGCCGTCGGATGCCGTCGTGACCGCAAAGCCGGCCTGCGTCAAGCCGAGCGCCGCCACCTCCCGGATCGAGGCATCGTCCTCCACGAGCAGCACGCGCTCGTCCATCGGACGAAGCCTAGGTGGCGAGGACGCTAGCGCGGCCCTTTGCGCGCACCTTGAACGCGGGCGTGTGACGAGACTGGAAGCGCACCGCTCAAGAGTCTCCTCCGAGGGCCCGATTAGTTTCATGTCGGTGTCTGTGGCCTGTATAGAGATCGTTACGTGAGTCGTGCCTGGGGTCTACCGCGCACGTCCTGGCAGTGCCGTGGCATCGGAACGGTCTTCGCCTGCGTCGCCGCACTGTTGCTTCTGGTGGGCACCGCAGGCGCCGTCGGTCCGGCAAAGAAGCGGGAGGGGCGCTCCTTCTTCGATGTCCGGCTCGAGCCGGCTGAGCTCGGTCAAGAGGCACGTACCACGGCCTCCATGCGAGCAGCGCAGTCAGGGCTGCTCCACTCGCTCGGATTCCACGGTGTCGTCGATGTCGACCGCCTGACCGGGACCCCGCGCGTGGTCGCACGGCTGGACGGGTTCCTGACCGGGCCCATGGAGGGCGGAGCCGAGGAAGTCGCCCTCGGTTATGTGCGCGAGCATGCTGACGCCTTCGGCCTCGATGCGGGCGATATCGCTGCCCTCCGCCTGTCCAGGGCCTACACGGACATCGACGGCACGACCCATCTCCGCTGGGTGCAGACCTACGATGGCATCCCTGCGTTCGACAACGGTCTTTCGGCGAGTGTCACGAGGGACGGCCGGCTCGTGAACGTTCTCGGCTCGCCCCGCCGGGATCTTTGGCTCGCGGACGTCGTCCCGGACCTCTCCGCAGGCGCGGCGCTCGGATATTCACTGCATGACGCAGGCGCGAAGCTCGCGCCGCCGCGCGTGGTTGGGCGGGCCGCCGCTCCGACGCGAGACACCCGGTTCGCAGGCGGCCACCGCGCCGGGCTCGTCCTCTTCGCAGGCCCTCGCGGGGCGCGCCTCGCCTGGCGCGTCCTCGCGCAGGCGAAGCCCACCCAGGTCTTCGACTACGTGGTCGACGCAGAGACCGGGGAGGTGCTCCGCCGCTCGAACCTCGTCGACTTCGCTCAGGCGCGCGTCTTTGACTACTACCCCGGCGCCACGGCGGGTGGCACCGCGGTGCTAAAAAACCTTCCTGCCGACTGGGTGGTCGGGACAACCGCGCTCAACGGTCCGAATGCTCACGCCTACCTCGACGTGAACTCGGACAACGTCGCCGAAGAGGTCGGGCCCACCTCGACACCCCCAGCCGGACCAATCTGGGACTACGGCAGAACGGCGATCGCTCCGTATGCGGGCAGCAACTGCCCGGCCATGCCCAGCGGCTGTGCCTGGAACCACAACGTCGCCGACAGCTGGGTCGCGAACAGGGACCAGACCGCCACACAGCTCTTCTACTACGTCAACACGTTCCACGACTATCTCGAGGCTCCCCCGATCGGGTTCAACGCAGCAGCGGGGAGCTTCGAGGGAGTCGACCCCCTCCTGGCCGAGGCTGACGATGGAGCCGACGGCCTCCATGGGGAAGGCCTTCCGGACACGAGCCACCGGAACAACGCGAACATGTTCACGCCCCCGGACGGCTCCTCGCCCCGCATGCAGATGTACCTGTTTGCGCCTCCCTCGTTCCCGGCCGTGAGCGGCAGCGACGACGCGTCGGTCGTCTACCACGAGTACACGCACGGTCTTTCCAGCAGGCTCGTCACCGATGCGAACGGCTTCCAGGCGTTGAACTCCGCCCAGGCCGGCGCGATGGGGGAGGGCTGGAGCGACTGGTATGCGATGGACTACCTCGTCGGTGCCTTGCTGGCGCCGAACGCCGTCGTGGACGGCGACGTCACACTCGACCGTTACGTTGGCAGAAACCTTCAGCTCCTGCGCTCGGAAGGCCTCGATTGCCCGGTCGGCTCTGCCGGCGCCTCCTGCCCGGGCAAGGTGCTCGCAGGCTCGGGCGGCTACACCTACGGCGACTTCGGCCGAATCTTCGGCTCCCCCGAGGTACACGCCGACGGTGAGATCTGGGGCCAGACGCTCTGGGATCTCCGCATGGCCATCGGCTTTTCGGATGCCCGAGGGCTTGTCACGCGCGCAATGGAGCTCTCGCCGCCCGAGCCGTCGTTCCTCGACATGCGCAATGCCATCCTGCAGGCGGACACCGTTGCGGGGGGCGCACGCCGCAACCAGATCTGGCAGGTCTTCGCGGACCGCGGCATGGGCTACTTCGCCGCGACCGTCGACTCCCGGGACACCGCTCCTGTCGAGGACTTCTTGCTGCCACCCGCGCCAGGCGGCCCGACGGGCTCGCTCGGCGGGATCGTGACGAACTTCGACAGCGGCTTGCCGGTCGCAGGAGCCCGTGTCGGAGTGGCCGGTCACGACTCCGGATTCGCGGGCGGGCTCGGCGCCGACGCCGGACCTGCGGGCGACTACGCCGTTTCCGGGATCGCGGCCGGCTCCTATCCGAGAGTGCTGGCGACGAAACCGGGGTACGACAGGCATGTTCTGGATTCCGTCCCGATCGCCGCCGGGGCCCGGACGACGCGGAACTTCATTCTTCGCCGGGACTACGCCTCGCTGGCGGGCGGCTCGACTCTCGCTTCGTACACCGGTCCGAACTACTCGGGCTTCGGGTGCGGTCCGGGCGCAGCATTCGACCAGTCGCTCTCCACGGGCTGGAGCACCGACGTCGCCGGGGGCGCGAAGTCCGTCACGGTTCGGTTGCCGATCCCGGTCGATGTCATCGACTTCGCGATCGACCCCGGGGCGGTCTGCGGAGATGATGACACTGCCTCGCTCGGCCAGTTCTCGATCGCCACCTCTTCCGACGGAGTCAACTTCACCGCGTCAGCCGCCGGCGCGTTCAACGCTGCACACAACCACCGCCTGAATCGCGTACCGCCGAGCGGCGGTACCGCCCGCGTTAGGTTCGTCCGGCTGACGATGCACTCGCCTCAAGGAAGCGCGGGCTCGGGCGCGCAGTACATGGACGTCTCCGAGCTCGA
>Ga0307296_10000757_pt1 | contig 15750 bp, 11 predicted proteins | sample ER_DNA_153_FD_194467 | JGI IMG/M metagenome (GOLD analysis project Ga0307296, IMG submission 194467) | Bulk soil microbial communities from the East River watershed near Crested Butte, Colorado, United States - ER_DNA_153 | ecosystem: Environmental > Terrestrial > Soil > Floodplain | place... | reverse complement strand
CGTGACCGGTGACGGCCGCACCGTCGAGGGCGACCTGGTGGTGGTCGGGGCTGGCGCCGTCCCACGCACCGAGCTGGCCGAGGCGGCCGGGCTACCCGTCCGGAACGGGGTCCTGGTCAACGAGCAGCTGGAGGCCGTCGGGGCGGCCGGGGTGTACGCCGCCGGCGATGTCGCCGCCGCCTGGCACCCCCGCTACGAGACCTACCTGCGCGTGGAGCACTGGGCCAACGCGCTCAACCAGGGTCCGGCCGCGGCCCGGAACATGCTGGGAATCCCCACGCCCTATGCCCGGCTTCCCTACTTCTACTCCGACCAGTACGACCTCGGGATGGAGTACTCGGGGCTGGCCACCGCCTGGGACCGCGTGGTGGTCCGCGGCGACCTCGCCACCCGGGAGTTCATCGCCTTCTGGCTCAAGGACCAGCGGGTCATCGCCGGCATGAACGCCAACGTCTGGGACGTGGTCGAGCCCATCCAGGCCCTGATCCGCGGCGGGTTGCCGGTCGACCCGGTTCGCCTCGCTGATCCCGACATCCCCCTGGACCAGGTGACCGGCGACCACACCGGCGCGCTGGCGGCAAGGAGCACCCGATGACCAAGCTGCACCAACTCCACGACCGCTACGGTCAGAGCCCGTGGCTGGACAACCTCACCCGCGGCGACCTTGCCGGCGGCCGGCTGCGCCGCCTGGTCGCCCAGGGCATCCAGGGCGTCACCTCCAACCCGACCATCATCGCCAAGGCCATCAGCAGCTCGGCCGACTACGACCGCCAGCTCGCCACCCTGGCCGCCCAGGGCCACGACGCCGAGGCCAGCTACTGGTCGCTGGTCACCGACGACCTCAACGGCGCCCTGGCCGTGCTGCGACCCGTCTACGACCGCAGCGGCGGCGGCGACGGGTTCGTGTCGGTGGAGCTCGCCCCGGCCCTCGCCCACGACGCCGAGGCCAGCGTGGCGGCCGCCCGGGCGCTGCACCGGCGCCTCGACGCACCCAACCTGCTGGTCAAGATCCCGGCCACCGTCGAGGGCGTGGCCGCCGTCCGGCAGGCGACCGCCGAGGGCCTGAGCATCAACGTGACCCTGCTGTTCGGCCTGGACCGCTACGAGGAGATCATCGAGGCGTACCTGCAGGGCCTGGAGGCAGATGACGGCGACCTGGCCCAGGTGCACAGCGTGGCCTCGTTCTTCGTCAGCCGGGTCGACACCGAGGTCGACCGGCGCCTGCGGGCCATCGGCACCCCCGAGGCCCTTGCCCTCCAGGGCAAGGCGGCGGTGGCCCAGGCAAGGCTGGCCTACCGGCTGTTCCGAGACCGCTTCAGCGGCCCCCGCTGGGCGGCACTGGCCGCCCGGGGCGCCCGCCCCCAGCGGCCGCTGTGGGCCTCGACCTCGACCAAGAACCCCGCCTATCCCGACACCGTCTACGTCGACAGCCTGATCGGTCCCGCCACCATCACCACCCTGCCCGAGCCCACCATCGCCGCCTTCGAGGACCACGGCACCCTCGCCACCACCATCACCCGCGACGTCCAGGACGCCCAGGCGACCCTGGAGCGCCTGGCCGCGGTCGGGATCGACCTGCGCCAGACGGCTGACGTGCTGGAGGCCGAGGGCGTGGCCGCATTCGCCAGCAGCTACGACGAGCTGCTGGCGCTGCTCCAGGCCAGAGCGGATTCCAGCTGGCAGGTAGGGGAAGCTAGCCGCCAGCCAGGGGCCCGGAGTGGCACTGGCCGCGATGCCCCGGCATCGGTTCGAACGCGATCCTGACCAGGTCGCCGGGAGCATCGCAGCACCCGGTCAGGTTGCTTCCGTCGCCGCAACGGCCGCCAGGGAGGGCTGGGTCCAGGTGGACAGGATCGCGTGGGCTCGCCGGCTGGCCGGGCGGTGCCTCCGGCTCGTCGCCGCCGTGGTGGCCACCAGCCTGCTCCTGGCCGGCGTCACCGTGGCCGGCCTGGTGCCGGTCGCCCGCCAGGCCGCGGAGGCCGTCGAGGACGTCGGCGAGGCCGGCGCGCCGGCCGGCCGGCTGCTGGCGCGGCCGCCGACCCGGTCGGTGGTGTATGGCGCCGATGGGTCGGTGCTGGCCGTGCTGCATGGTGACCAGGACCGCACGGTGGTGCCGCTGTCGGCCATCCCCATGGCCGTCCGCGACGCCGTCCTGGCCGCCGAGGACGCCCGCTTCTACCAGCACGGGGCGCTGGATGTTCGCGGCATCGCCCGGGCGGCCGCGGTCGACCTGAGCAGCGGCCACCTCCTGGAGGGCGGCAGCAGCATCGCCCAGCAGTATGTGAAGAACGTGGTCACCGGCGACCAGCGCAGCCTGCACCGCAAGCTGGTCGAGGCGGTCGACGCGGCCGAGCTGGAGCGATGGGCCGGCAAGGACCAGATCCTGGCCGACTACCTGAACCAGGTCTACTTCGGCGAGGGGGTGTATGGGATCGCGACCGCGGCCCAGCACTACTTCTCCCGGCCCCTGCGGCGTCTGAGCCTGGCCCAGGCGGCCGCCCTGGCCGGCACCATCGCCAGCCCCGAGCGGTTCCGGCCCACCGCCGGCAAGGCCGCCAGGGCCCGCCGCGATCTTGTCCTGGACCGGATGGCCGCGCTGGGGTGGGCCAGCCCGGCCCGGGTGGCGGCGGCCAAGCGGCAGCCGCTGGGCCCCCGGCTGGACCACGAGACCGTCCGCTTCCCCTACGTGGTGGATGCGGTGACCCGGGCGCTGCTCGGCGACCACGCCCTGGACGGCGCCCTGGGCCCGGTCGGGTCGGCGGCCAGGCGGCGGGCGGTGTTCGAGGGCGGCCTGCGGGTCAGGACCACGCTGTGGCCGGCCGACCAGCGCCAGGCCGAGCAGGCGGTCGGCGGCCGGCTGGCCGGCTCCGGTCTCGGTGGCGCCCTGATCAGCCTGGACCCGGCCAGCGGGGCGGTGGTGGCCATGGTCGGGGGGAGCGACTTCGCCCGCTCCAAGGTGAACCTGGCCACCGGCCAGGGCGGCGGCGGCTTCCCACCCGGGTCCTCGTTCAAGGTCTTCTATCTGGTCGCCGCCCTGGAACAGGGCATCCCGCTCAGCACCAGCTTCGACACCACCTCGCCGGTCACGGTGACCGCCCCGGCCTGCCCGACCGGCTACACCGTCCACAACGCCGAGCCGGCGCTGGCCGGCCGAATGGCCCTCGCCCAGGCCACCGCCGAGTCCGTCAACACCTACTACGCCCAGCTCATGGCACGGGTCGGGACCGACAACGCCATCCGGGTGGCCAGGCGCATGGGGATCAGCTCGCCGCTGCGCGACTACTGCTCGCTGGTGCTCGGCGCCCAGAACCTGACCCCGCTGGAGCTGGCCGGCGCCTACGCCACCCTGGCCAGCGGCGGCATCCACTGCCAGCCGACGCTGCTGACCCAGATCACCGACCCCACCGGCCGGGTCCTCTACCACGGCCGGCCCGCGTGCCGGCGGGTCCTGGACCCCCAGGTCGCCGCCACCGCCGACGCCATCCTGCAAGGGGTGGTGCGGCCGGGCGGGACCGGCTTTCGGGCCGCCATCGGCCGCCCGGTGGCCGGCAAGACCGGCACCACCAGCGGCTACACCGACGCCTGGTTCACCGGCTTCACCCCCCAGCTGGCCACCTCGGTCTGGGTCGGCAACCCGGCCAGGCAGACCCCCATGACCGACCGGTTCGGCGGCGGCCCCGTCTTCGGGGGCACCTTCCCGGCCCTCATCTTCCACGACTACATGACCGCCGCCCTGGCCGGGCAGCCCATCGCCGACCTCCCGGGCGCGCCACCCGAGCAGGCCGCCGCGCCACCCGGGCAGCGATGACCCCGCTGCGGGGCCAGGACCGCGACCTGTACGTGCCGGTCGCCGGCACCGGTGGCCGGGCCAAGATCAACGCGGCCCTCGCCAAGGGCCCCGAGCAGCCCCTGCTGAGCCGCCCGCCAAAGAGGATGGGGCACAGCCGTATCGGCCGCGCGCTTGAGGCGGCGCCGGTGCTCGGCTAGCGTCCTGGATGGTCGCCCATCAACCCGGCCCTCCAGCCGGCCGCGCGCCGGCGGCAAGGAGCATCATGAGATACCGCAGGCTTGGTTCCTCGGACCTGGAGGTCTCGGAGATCTCGCTCGGCTCGTGGCTGACCTTCGCGGGCGGCGTGGGGTTCGAGCAGACCCGCGCCTGCACCGACGCGGCGTTCGAGGCCGGCATCAACTTCTTCGACACCGCCAACGTCTATGGCCGCGGCGCGGCCGAGTCGGCATGGGGTGAGATCCTGGCTGGCCGCCCGCGTGACGCCTATGTGCTGGCGACCAAGGTGTGGGGCCAGATGTCGGACGACCCGGCCGACCGCGGCCTGTCGGCGGCGCAGATCGGCAGGCAGATCGACGCCTCCCTGGCTCGCCTGCGGACCGACCACGTCGACCTCTACCAGGCCCATCGCTTTGACCCGGACGTCCCGATCGAGGAGACGATCGAGGCGTTCCAGCAGGTCGTCGCCTCGGGCAAGGCGCGGTACCTGGGCTTCAGCGAGTGGACGGCCGAGCAGCTCCAGGCGGCGATCGACCTCGCCGGGCCGGACCTGTTCGTCTCCTCACAGCCCCAGTACTCGATGCTCTGGCGGGCGCCCGAGGCCGAGCTGTTCGGGCTGTGTGCGGCCAACGGCATCTCCCAGATCGTCTGGTCGCCCCTGGCGCAGGGCGTGCTGACCGGCAAGTACCGCCCTGGGCAGGCGCCACCGCCCGACTCGCGGGCGGCGAACAGCGACATGAACGTCGCGATGGATCTCCTGATGGACGACGCGGTCCTGGCGGCCGTCGACCGTTTGCGGCCGGTCGCCGACCAGGCTGGCCTGTCGATGGCCGAGCTGGCGCTGGCCTGGGTGCTGCGACGGGATGAGCTGGCGTCGGCGATCATTGGTGCCTCGCGGCCCGAGCAGGTCCACGCCAACGCCAAGGCCTCGGGCGTCCAGCTCACGCCGGACACGCTGGCGGCCATCGAGCAGGCATTGGGCGACATCCCGGTGCGGCAGCCGACACTCGCCCCGCTCGCGCGACCCGGCGTGACCCGTAGGGAAGCTGGTTCGCCATAAGGCGCCGTTTCGCTCCCTTCGCCCGGGTATGGCAGGCTCCGTCCATGGCGACCCTCGTTGACGAGCTCGTGCCGGACCAGCTGTGGGCTATCGGTGGAAGGTCGAGCGGGCGCTGTCGCGGCTGAGTTGCTTCAGGCGGCTGCAGGTGCGCTGGGACCGGGACTCGGGGCGGTTCTTCGCCTTCGTGCTGGTCGCCTGCGCGCTCGTCTGCTGCAACCGGCTCTAGGGTCGTGCCCTGGTTGATCATTGGCGTGCTGCGTGGCCGCCGGCCGCGCTGGACAGTGCATGCGAGGGCCGCAGCCACAGCGATGCCCGGGTGGGCTGCATCGTCTGGTCCACCACCGCCAGCAGCTCGGCGCGGAGCGTGTCCAGGTCGAGCTGGTCGCGCAGGTGGGTGCTGAACGCCTGGATCGTCGTGGCGGCGTCGTGGCGGCGGCGGTTGAAGCGCCGGTCGACCACCCCCTGGATGCGGCGGCGGAGCGGCTGGAACACCGCCGCCACCGTCAGGGTGGCCGCGGCCACGGCCAGGCTGGAGCCCTGAGGCAGCAGCCGCCCCAGCCCGAGCACGACCGCCGCGTAGCCGAGGCCGAGCAGGACGCTGAGCAGCCCGTAGGCCAGGGTGCGGCTGATGATCCGGTCCAGGTCATAGAGCCGGTAGCGCAGGATCGCCGCCCCGGTGGCCAGCGGCAGCACGGCCGCGCTGACCCCGAGGCCCAGGTTGAGCAGGGTGAAGTCGTCGGCCAGGAACAGGCCGGCCATGGCGACCAGCAGCGCGGCCGCGGCCACGGCGGCCCCCCAGGCCAGCCAGCGCAGCTGCTGGCGCTCGGTCCCGCGGGCCCGGCGGAACCGCAGCACCAGCGACCCCGCCGCCACCACCAGCGCGACCAGGACCACCAGGCCGGCCACCCAGACCCAGTCCAGCGGGCCGAACAGGGCCGCGACGGCCAGCGGGTTGCCGACCTCCGGGAACTCCGGCTGCAACGGCGCCGGGTCGACCACCGACCCCAGCAGCCACAGCAGCGCCGCGGCGGCCGCGACCCTGGCCCACCAGCGCCAGCGGGGCGAGGGCAGCCGCCCGGTGGGGGTGAGCAGCAGCACGAAGCCGGCGCACGCGATCCAGGCCAGGGCGACGCCGTTGTTGAGCCCGGCCAGGTAGGCGGCCCCCGGCAGCGAGCCCGGCCGTGCCACCAGCCCATAGCGGGTGTAGGCGAAGGTCAGGTTCTGCACGCTCACCGACAGGCCCAGGCCGACCAGCAGCCAGCCCACCGGGTGGGCGGGACGGCGGCCGGCCAGCACCGCCCCGACCGTGACCGCGCTCACCGCCGCCACGGCCAGGGGGACGCCGCTGGGCGACAGCGCCGCCAGCTCGGCCCGGCCGGCCTGGCGCAGCAGCCGGTCCAGCCAGACGGTGGCGGCCGGGCCGAGCAGGGTCAGGGCCCACAGCGCCCAGGCCAGCCCGGCCGGCCACCGCCGCGGCCCCGCCCCCAGCGCACCTCCGGCCATCGCCCCTCCCGCCATCGAGGATCGCCAGTCTGGCCGGCCTTCGTTCCGGGAACGTTACGGGCCGCCGGCCCCCGGCGACGATCGCTCCGTACCGGCAGTTCGGGGGTCCAGGAGAAGATCGGCAAAGCTGACGGCTTGCTCTCGATTTCCGCCTCGACCATAATCTGCGCGCCAAACGACCGGGATGGGGGAGCACATGGCGCAGCACCGCCGCGGCTGGCGCGCCGCCGGGATCCTGTTGGCGCTGGCCACGACGTGGGTCTGGGCGGCGCCGGCGCCGGGCCAGCCCGGGACCGCGGCCGGCGACGACGAAACGGCGGCGGCCGCCGCCCAGGCCCAGGTGGCCACCGACACCACGCCGCTGGTCGGGGACTTCAACGGCGACCGCCGCAAGGACCTGTTCTGGTACGGGCCGGGGGCCAGGGCCGACCACCTGTGGCTGGGCCGTTCCGACCGGAACTTCACCGGGGTGCCGCAGAGCGTGACCCGCTCCTACCAGCCGCTGGTCGCCGACTTCAACGGCGACGGCCGGGTCGACATCTTCTGGTACGGGCCAGGGGCGGCCTCCGATCGGCTGTGGCTCGGCCTGGCCAACGGCAAGTTCTCCGGCCGGGCGGTGAGCGTGACCCGCTCCTACCAGCCCCTGGTGGGGGACTTCAACGGCGACCACCGGGCCGACATCTTCTGGTACGGCCCGGGGACGGCGCCGGACCGGCTCTGGCTGGGCCGGTCCGACGGGAGCTTCGCCGGCAAGGCGGTCAGCGTGACCCGCTCCTACCGGCCGTTCCTGGGCGACTTCAACGGCGACGGCAAGGCCGACATCTTCTGGTACGGGCCGGGAGCGCCGACCGACCGGCTGTGGCTGGGCCTGGCCAACGGCGGCTTCGCCGGCCGGGCGGTGAGCGTGACCCGTACCTACCAGCCCCTGGTGGGCGACTTCGACGGCGACCACCGGGCCGACATCTTCTGGTACGGCCCGGGGACGGCGCGGGACCGGCTGTGGCTGGGCCGGCCGCACGGCGCGTTCGCCGGCGCGGCGGTCAACGTGAATGGCACCTACAAGCCCTTCGTGGGCAACTTCGACGGCGACGGCCGGCGCGACATCTTCTGGTACGCGCCCGGCGCCCCGGCCGACTACGTCTGGTACGGCCGCGGCTCGGGCGGCTGGTTCTCGCAGGTGACGACCCCGGTGACCCGCAGCTTCCGGCCGATGACGGGCGACTTCAACGGCGACGGGCGCGGGGACGTGCTCTGGTGGGCGCCCGGGACCGCCGACGACTACCTTGCCGCGGGCAGCTCCAGCCGACGCTTCTCGACCCGCCGGACCACCGTCGACCTCGACTACGCCAGGGCCGTGCCGCTCCAGCCGGCCACGATCGCCGAGCAGTTCGACCCCTACGGGTTCGTGGCCCACGCCTTCGGCTCGGTCGACGGCCACACCTACACCAACAGCCTGGAGGCGTTCCAGCGCAACTACGCCCGCGGGTTCCGGGTGTTCGAGGTGGACCACGTCCTGCTGGCCGACGGCACCGCCCTGGCCGCCCACGACAACACCGAGCGCAGCTATGGCCTGACCAGGTCCTTCAAGGAGTCGACCTGGGCCGACGTGGTCAGGGCGGGCCGCAAGTACCTCGGCACCTACACCGTCCTGCGCAGCCAGGACGTGCTCCGGCTGATGATCGACCACCCCGACATCTACATCATCGGCGACTTCAAGTACGGCCGGACCGACCTGCTCCGGGCCTACGTCCGCCAGGCCAACGCGCTGGGCCGGCCCCAGCTGATCGAGCGGCTGTTCCCCCACATCGCCACCCAGGAGGAGCTCTACGCCGACCGGGCCTTCTACCCGCTGCGCAACTACGTCCTGGCCCTCTACATGACCCAGTTCAAGGGCCGCTACGAGGACTGGAAGGCGATCGACGTCGTGAAGCGGGAGCGGACCCCGGCGGTGATGATGTGGTGGCGCGACCGGGACCTGTCGGTGAGCCTGATCGAGAACGCCCGCCAGGGCCGCCGCTACCGCCAGAGCTTCGTCAACGGCCTCCGGGCCGCCGACGCCGTGCCCTACGTCCACAGCATCCGCGACCCGGTCCAGGTCCAGCGCTTCTGGGACCTGGGCGTCCCGGTCTACTCCGACGAGCCGTTCCCGCCGCTGGCCAGCGCCACCGCCGCCAGGACCCCGGCCCTGCAGGACCCGACCTTCAGCGGCGCCGACGGGATGCCGCCCGCATAGCCGCCCCGGGCACGCCGTCGCCGGCCGGCTCCCCGGTGGGCGGCCCCGGCTCGGCCTCGATGTCGACGTGGGGGAGCACGCGGGCCAGCCAGCCCGGCAGCCACCAGGTGGCGCCCCCGAACAGGGTCAGCATCGCCGGCGCCAGGGACAGGACCATGGCGGCGGCCAGCAGCACCGCGACCGACAGGCCGACGCCGAACTGCTTGATCGTCGGGTCGCCGTTGAGGACGAAGCTGCCGAACACCGAGATCATGATGATCGCCGCCGCCGCGATGACCTTGGCGCTGGCGGCCAGGCCCGAGCGGACGGCCCGCCTCGGCGGCTCGCCCGCGGCGTGGTGCTGGGCGACCTGGCTGACCAGGAAGACCTCGTAGTCCATGGACAGCCCGAACAGGGCCGCGAACATCATCAGGGGCACGTAGCTGGCGATCGGCACGCTGCCGTAGGGGGTCGACAGGCCGACCAGGTGCAGGCCCCAGCCCCACTGGAAGGTGGCCACCAGGACGCCGAAGGCGGCGCCGACGCAGAGCAGGTTGGTGACGGCGGCCTGCACCGGGATCAGCAGGGACCGGAAGGCGATCAGCAGCAGCAGCATGCTCAGGGCGAGCACGACCAGGATGAGCTGGACCAGCTGGGAGGAGATCTTGCTGGCCAGGTCGACGTTGGCGGCGGTGACCCCGCCGACGTAGGCGGTGACGCCGTCGCCGGTGGCCGGCGGGATCACCGAGGCGCGCACCTGGGTGACCAGGTCGGCGGTCTTGGGGTCGGCCGGCCGGGTGGTGGGGATCACGGTGAAGGTGGACGCGTCCCCGGCCTTGTTGATCGAGGGCGGCGAGACCAGCTGGACGCCCGCCGGGGTGGCCAGGGCGTCCTGGAGCTTGACCAGGCGGGGGTCGGTGCCGCGGTCGTCGCCGCCGGCTTTGGTGAGCTCGTCGGTGAGCTCCTGCTTCAGCTGCTCGGTCTGCTTCTTCTCCTCCTCCGCCTGCTGCTGCTGCTGCTTGAGGGAGTCGGCCTGGGCCTGCAGGGCGTCGGCCTGCCGCTGCAGCGACGCCCCCTGCGCCCGCAGCTGGTCGGCCTGCCGGCGCAGGGCCGCCGCCTGGGCGCTGAGCGCGTTGGCCTGTCGCCGGAGGGCGGCGGCCTGGGCCGCGAGGGCCCGGGCCTGCGGGGCCAGCGCGGCCGCCCGCCGGGCCAGCTGGGCCTCCTTCCTGGCCAGCGCGGCCGCCTGCCCGGGGAGCTGCGCCGCCTCCCGGGCCAGCGCCGCCGCCTGCCGCTTCAGCGACTGGAGTTGCGCCTTCTTGGCCGCCAGGGCCTGCTGCTCGGCGGCCAGGGTCGCCTGGGCGGCGACCAGGGCGTCCTTGGCCCGCTGGCAGGCGGGCGTCGGCGGCGCCACCCGGCAGACCCGCAGGGCGACCCGCTCCAGCACCCGGACCCGGACCCTGTCCCTGGCCACCCGGGCGGTGAGGGCGGCCTGGGCCCTGAGGTTGGCCCGGATCGCCGCCTGGAGCGCGACCCGCTGCCGGCCGATCTGCGCCCGGCGCTGCCGCAGCTGCCGCGCCTGGGCGCGGAGCTGTGCCTGTTGGGCCTGCAGCGGCGCCAGCTGCCGGTCGAGGGCGCGCCGCTGCGCCTGCAGCTGGGCGGCCTGGGCGCGCAGGGCCGCCTGCTGGGAGAGCAGCTGGGCCTGTTGCTGCTGGAGCTGCCGCTTCTGGGCCTGGAGCTCCGCCTCCTGCTGCTCCAGCGACGCCTGCTGGGCCTTGAGCGAGTTGGCCTCGGCGGTCAGCTCCTTCTGCTTGCGCTCCAGGTCGGCCTGGTTCGCCTTGGCCTGGTTGTACTTGTCCTCGTAGGCCTTGCTGGGATGCGCCGGCGGGCTCAGCTCGACCGCCGTCACCAGGGGGCCGTTGTAGCCGGGCCCGTACCTGGCGGCCATAAGGTCGAAGGCCTGCCGCTCGGTGGTGGCCTCCGGGGTCGCGCCGACGTCCTCCTGGCCGAGGCGCAGCGAGAACATGGGGACGATCAGCGGGACCAGGAGCGCCAGGGCGACCAGCCCGCAGGCCAGCGGGTGGCCGGTGACCGTGGCCGCCCACCGGCTCCAGAGCGTCACCGCCCCCGGCGTCGCCCGGGGGCGGAGGAGGGCCGGCAGCCTGGCGCCGAACAGGTGCCTGCCGGTCAGCGACAGGACCGCGGGCAGGAGCGTGATGGCGGCCAGCACGGCCGTGAGCACGGCGACCGCGCTGGCGTAGCCGAGGGACGCCACCAGGGGGATGCCGGCCACCCACAGCGAGAGGAGGGCGATGATCACGGTGCCGCCGGCGAACACGATCGCGCCACCGGAGGTCGCGACCGCCCTGGCGATCGACTCGTGCCGCTCGACGCCGGCCGCCATCTGGTCGCGATGCCTGGTGACCAGGAACAACGCGTAGTCGATGCCGACGCCAAGGCCGATCATGGTGGCCAGGGTCGGCCCGACGGTGGGGATCTTGAGCAGGTGGCCGAGCAGGCCGATGAGGCCCAGCGCGGCGGCCAGGCCGACCACCGCGGTGATGATGGGCATGCCCATCGCGACCAGGCTCCCGAAGGTGAGCGCCAGGATGAGCATGGCCGCCAGCAGGCCGATGACCTCGCTGCTCTCGGTCGACGACTGGGAGAGGACGCTGCCGAGGTTGCCCCCGACGGCCACCTCCACGTCGGCCTTGCGCGCCGGGGCGGTGGTGTCGAGCAGGGCGCCGGCGAGCTCCTCGGTGACGTCGCCGTTGGGGATGTCCAGGAGGACAGGGGTGAACGCGGTCGTCGCGTCCTTGCTCACCAGGCCCGAGGCGGCGTTGGCGAACGGGTCAGGCGCCGAGTGGACGTGCGGCGCCTTGGACAGCGCCTTGTAGGACGACTCGACGGCCTGCTTGTTGGCCTTGTCGGTGATCTTGCCCTTGGCGACGTGGAACACGAACGGGCTGCTGCCGTTCTGCTGGGGCGGGAAGCGGCTGGAGAGGAGATCCGTCGCCTGCTGGCTCTCGGTCCCGGGCAGGCGCAGGTCGTTGCTCGTCTCGGCGCCGACCTGCCACACGACCAGCTGGACGACCAGGACGAGGCCGAGCCAGACCGCGACGACGACGACCGCGCGGGCGGCGCACAGACGACCGAGCCGGTACAGGACGCCGGCCATGCGGACAACCCTTTCCCCCCGGACCCGGACGGCGGGGGACGCTCGAAGCCCGGGCACCAAGACAAGCCAAACATCGTTGCGCAGGGGCGTCAATATGGCCCGGACCGGTTGCCGTCGCCGTGCGGGAGGGAACGCGATGAGGCTTGGCCTCCACTACTGGAACTACTCGACCCCACCGGACCCCACGGGGATCGCCGACACCCTGGCCGAGACGGCCAGGGTGGCCGAGCAGGCCGGCTTCTCGACCTTCACGGTCATGGACCACTACTTCCAGATGGAGCACGCCGGCTCGGCCGCCGAGCCGATGCTGGAGGCCTACACCACCCTCGGCCATGTCGCCGCCCTGACCGAGCGCATGACCCTCGGGGTGCTGGTCACCGGGGTCATGTACCGGCACCCGGGGCTGCTGGCCAAGATCGTCACCACCCTGGACGTGCTGTCGGGCGGCCGGGCCCGGATGGGCATCGGGGCCTCCTGGTACGAGCGCGAGCAGCGTGGCCTGGGGGTGCCGGTCGTCCCGGTGGCCGAGCGGTTCGAGCGGCTGGAGGAGACGCTCCAGATCTGCCTGCAGATGTGGAGCGACGACGACGGCCCCTTCGCCGGCCGCCACTACCAGCTGGCCGAGACGCTGTGCGTGCCGGCGCCGATCAGCCGGCCCCACCCTCCGATCCAGGTCGGCGGGGGCGGGGAGAAGAAGACCCTGCTGCTGGCGGCCCGCTACGCCGACGCCTGCAACCTGTTCGGGAGCAGCCCGGACGACGTCGGCCACAAGCTGGACGTGCTGCGGTCCCACTGCGAGGACGAGGGCCGCGACTACGACCGCATCACCAAGACCGTGCTCGCGGTGCGGCCGGCCCTGGCCGACGTCGACGGGTTCCTGGCCGCGGCCGGCGAGTACGCCGCCCTGGGGGTGACCGAGCTGGAGGTCATGCCCGACCGCCACCCGGTCGAGTTCGCCACCCGGATCGCCGAGCAGGTGCTGCCCGGGCTTCCCTGAGTCGCCTTGCCATCATTATTAGGCTTGCCTAAAAATACCTCCGGACGCGGACACGGGCGCGAGGCAGGAGGGCTGGATGGGTGAGCTGGGTCGGGTTGGGCGGGTGGTGGCCACCCTGGGGCTGGGGGCGGCGCTGCTGCTGGCCGGGTGCGGCAACGACGACGGCGCCGGGGTCCGCGGCGGCGGCTCGGCCAGCGCGTCGGGGTCCGCCACGGGCTCGGGTGCCGGCTCCGGGTCGGGCCTGGCCGGCCAGGACCTGAGCGGCACCACCAACGACCCCCAGGTCCAGAAGGCGGTGGCCGACTACAAGACCTGGGTCGTGGCCGAGGTCGACGGCCTGGTCGCCGACACGGCCAAGTTCACCGACGCGGTCAGGGCCGGCGACCTGGCCGAGGCCAGGCGGCAGTTCGCCCCCAGCCGCGTGCGCTGGGAGCGCATCGAGCCCATCGCCGGCCTGGTCGAGGAGATCGACGGCAAGGTCGACGCCCGGGTCGACGACTTCGAGGGCGTCGACGACCCGCAGTTCACCGGCTGGCACCGGCTCGAGCACCACCTGTGGAAGCTGCGCTCGACCGAGGGCACCAGGGCGTTCGCCGACCAGCTGGACAAGGACATCGCCACCCTGGACCGGCAGATCAAGGGGCTCGAGTTCCCGCCGGCGGCGGTCGCCCTCGGCCCGGCCGAGCTGATCGAGGAGGTGTCCGAGGGCAAGATCACCGGCGAGGAGGACCGCTACTCCCACACCGACCTGTCGGACTTCGACGCCAACGTCGACGGCTCCAGGAAGCTGTTCCAGCTGCTCACCCCGGCCCTCCAGGCCAAGGACGCCGCTCTGGTGTCCGGCATCACGGCCGGGTTCGCGGCCGTCGACAAGCGCCTGGCCCCCTACGCCAACGCCGACGGGACCTTCGACCCCTACACCGCCCTGGCCGCCGCCGACAAGACCCGCATGCAGGCCGAGCTGGCCGATCTGTCCGAGAAGCTGGCCCGCATCCCGGGCGTGCTCGGGCTGAAGGCCTGACCCGGTGGCGACCGACGACCGACCCCTGCCCGAGCGGGCGGCCAGGCTGGGCCGGCGCGCCTTCCTGGGGTCGGCCGCCCTGGGCGCGGCCGCCCTGGCCGCGGCCGGCTGCACCACGGACGAGCCGTCGGGGTGGCCCGGCCCGGGCCGCCGAGTGCCGTTCCTCGGTCGCCACCAGCCGGGCGTCGACACCCCGGCGGCCCGCTTCGGCCTGCTGGCCGCCTTCGACCTGGTCTCCGAGGACCGGGGCCGCCTGGCCAGGACCCTGCGCGACCTGACCGACGAGGCCCGCGGGCTCATGGAGGCCCGTCCGCCGGAGCGCCGCGACAGCGCCTACCCGCCGGCCGAGACCGGCATCCTCGGCCCCGACCTGCGCACCGACGGCCTGGCCGTCACCGTCAGCGTGGGGGCGTCGGTGTTCGACGACCGCTTCGGGCTGGCCGGGCGCCGGCCCAGGGAGCTGGTGCGGATGCCGTTCCTGGCCAACGACCGCCTCGACCCTGCCCAGAGCCACGGCGACCTGCTCCTGGCCCTGTCGGCCGACCAGCCCGACATGCTGCTCCACGCCCTGCGCCAGCTGATGCGCCGGACCAGGGACAACCTGGTGCTGCACTGGATGCTGGACGGCTGGAACCGGCCCGACGCCCGCCCGCTGCCGGGCCGGACCGGTAACCGCAACCTGCTCGGCTTCAAGGACGGCACGGCCAACCTCGACGTCGGCGACCGGCGGCTGATGGACGAGTTGGTCTGGGTCGGGCCCCGACGACGGCGAGCCCGCCTGGGCGGTGGGCGGCAGCTACCAGGCCGTCCGCATCATCCGCATGTTCGTCGAGTTCTGGGACCGCACCCCCCTGAACGAGCAGCAGAAGATCATCGGCCGCGACAAGGCCAGCGGGGCCCCGCTCGGCCTGGACCGCGAGCACGACGACCCCGCCTACGGCGAGGACCCGACCGGCCACCGGGTCCCCCTGGACGCCCCCATCCGCATGGCCAACCCGCGCACCCCCGGGACCGCCGGCAGCCGCATCCTGCGCCGCGGCTTCAACTTCTCGCGCGGCTTCGACGCCGCCGGGCGGCTCGACCAGGGCCTGGCCTTCGTCAGCTACCAGAAGAGCCTGACCAGGGGGTTCCTGGCCGTGCAGGCACGCCTCAAGGGCGAGCCCCTGGAGGAGTACATCCTCCCGGTGGGGGGCGGCTTCTTCTTCGTCCTCCCCGGCGTCCCCTCCGGGGACGGCTGGCTCGGCCAGCAGCTGCTCGCCTGAGGAGCCTCGGGCCGCGCCGTCCGGGCTGTCGGGTAAGGTGGACCCATGTGCGGACGCTTCAGCTCCACCAGCCAGCTCCAGTTCCTGCTCGAGCAGTTCCGGGCCGAGCCGCTCGGGGTCGAGGGCCACCAGCCCAGCTGGAACGTGGCCCCGGCCAGCGACATCCTGGTCGTGACGGCCTCGCCCGACGGGGCCCGCCAGCTCCGCGCCCTGAAATGGGGGCTGGTGCCCCGCTGGGCCAAGGACCCCAGCGGGGCCAACAGGATGATCAACCTCCGGGCCGAGACCGTGCGCGAGAAGAAGGGCTGGAAGAGCACCCTGGCCCGCAAGCGCTGCATCATCCCCATCGACGGCTTCTACGAGTGGCAGGACCAGGGCAAGGGCCAGCGCAAGCAGCCCTTCTACATCACCTCCCGCGACTTCAGCCCGCTGGCCCTGGCCGGGCTCTGGGCGACCTGGCGCGACCCGTCGGCCGGCAAGGGCTCCGAGGGCGAGGGCAAGGGCGGCGACGGCG
>Ga0307296_10000750_pt1 | contig 15875 bp, 14 predicted proteins | sample ER_DNA_153_FD_194467 | JGI IMG/M metagenome (GOLD analysis project Ga0307296, IMG submission 194467) | Bulk soil microbial communities from the East River watershed near Crested Butte, Colorado, United States - ER_DNA_153 | ecosystem: Environmental > Terrestrial > Soil > Floodplain | place... | reverse complement strand
AGTCCCCGAAGTGGACCTGCTGCTGGCCCTTCGCGTAGCCGCGACGGCGCCCGCGCTGCTGCTTCCGGTACTTGGTCTTACGCGGCATCAACATCAGGACTCAGCTCCTTCGGTGCCCTCGTCCTTCGGCGCCTCGGGGGCCTCCTCGACAGGCGGAGCGGTCTCGACAGGCGGCCCGCTCGCCTCGGCCTCGGGGGCAGGGGTCTGCTCCTCGACGGCCTCGGGCGAAGCCTCTTGCGCCTTGGGGCGTTGCTGGTCCGACGGGCGGCCGCGCCTGCCTCCCGGTCCTCCCGGGCGCTCGCCAGAGCGGCGGCGCTGGCGCACGGGGCCCAGGCCCTCGCGGTCCGGGCTGCGCCGGCGGCCGGCCTGCTGGCCCTCGCCGAGACCCTCGGGCTTGCGGCCGCCGCGGCGGCGGGCCTGGTCCTGCTCGCCGAGGCGACCCGACGGGCCGGTGTCGCGGCCCGTGTCGAAGCCCTCGGGCATGATCTCGCCCTTGTTGATCCAGACCTTGACGCCGACGCGGCCGAAGGTCGTCTTCCCCTCGGCGAAGCCGTAGTCGATATCCGCACGCAGCGTGTGCAGCGGGACGCGGCCCTCGGAATAGGTCTCCGAGCGCGACATCTCCGCGCCGCCGAGGCGGCCGCCGCAGGTGATCTTCACGCCCTGCGCGCCGGAGCGGATCGCCGACGCGAGCGAGCGCTTCATCGCACGGCGGAAGCTCACGCGATTCTCGAGCTGCTCGGCGATCGACTGCGCGACGAGCTTCGCGTCGAGCTCGGGGCGCTTGATCTCGTTGATGTTGATGTGGACGTTCTTGTGCGTCATCGCGTGCACCTCACGGCGCAGCGCGTCGACCTCGGCGCCCGACTTCCCGATGACGATGCCGGGGCGCGCGGTGAAGATGTCGATCGTGATGCGCTGCTTGTCCTTCTTGATGAGGATGTCGCCGAGCCCGGCATGACCGAGCTTGCCGCGGATGTGATCGCGGATCTTGACGTCCTCGATCAGGTACGCGGGGAACTCTTTCGTGCCCGTGTACCAATTGGACTTCCATTCGTGGATGACACCGACGCGCAGACCGCCGGGATGGACTTTGTGGCCCACTAGCTGTCCTCCGTCTTCTTCTTGGGAGTTGTCTTGGGCTTGTCGGCGCTCGCCTTCGGCTCGGCCTTCTTGCGCGGCGCGCGCTTGGGCTTCGGCTTCTCTTCCGCCTCGGCGGTCTCGGCCTTCTTCCGCGGTGCCCGCTTCGGCTTGGGCTTCTCCTCTGCCGTCTCGGCGGTGTCCGCGGCCTTCCCGCGCGGAGCGCGCTTGGGCTTCGGCGCTTCCTCTTCCTCGACGGCCTCCGCCTCGGGCTCGGGCTCGGGGACCGGAGCGGCGACCGGGGCCGGCTTCGGGAGCGGAGCGGGAATGGCCTGCTCCTCGGGGAGGGCGAGCGCAATGGTGATGTGGCAGGTGCGCTTCTTGATCCGGGCGACGCGGCCGCGTGCCCGTGCGCGCCAGCGCTTGAGCGTCGGGCCGGAGCCGACCGTGGCAGTGAGGACGTAGAGCTCGTCACCGTCGAGGCCATGGTTGGCCTCGGCGTTCGCGACGGCTGACGTGAGCACCTTCTCGACGTCGCGGGCGGCGTCGCGCGTCATGAAGGCGAGGATCGTCCTCGCCTCCGGCACGGTGCGGCCGCGGATCTGCTCGGCCACGAGCTGCGCCTTGCGCGGCGCGGTGCGGACGTAGCGGGCCTCGGCGCGGACGAAAGTGCGTTCTTCGACGGCAGCCATCAGGCGCGCTTGACCTCCGTCTTGCGGTCGCCGGAGTGCCCGCGGAAGATCCGGGTCGGGGCGAACTCGCCGAGCTTGTGCCCGACCATCGCCTCGGTCACGAAGATGGGAACGTGCTTGCGCCCGTCGTGGACCGCGATCGTGTGCCCGACCATGTCGGGGAAGATCGTCGACGTGCGCGACCACGTGCGGACAACGCGCTTGTCGCCGGACTCGTTCATCTGCCGGACTCTCTGCAGCAGCCGCTCTTCGGCGAACGGCCCCTTCTTGCTCGATCTACTCAACTACCGTCTCTCCTTCCCGCGGCGACGGCCGCGGACGATCAACTTGTCGGATTCCTTGTGCTTTCTGCGGGTGCGCTTCCCGAGCGTCGGGACGCCCCACGGGGTGACCGGGTGACGGCCGCCCTTGGACTTCCCCTCGCCGCCACCGTGCGGGTGGTCGACCGGGTTCATCGCCGAGCCGCGCACCGTCGGGCGCTTGCCCAGCCAGCGGCTTCGTCCTGCCTTGCCGCTCGAGATGTTCTCGTGGTCGACGTTCCCGACCTGCCCGACCGTGGCCCGGCAGGAGAGCGGCACGCGCCGCATCTCTCCCGAGGGTAGCCGAAGAACGGCGAAGCCATCGTCCTTCGCGACGAGCTGGATTCCGGAGCCGGCGCTGCGCGCCATCTGGCCGCCCTTGCCGGGCTTGAGCTCCACGTTGTGAACCACCGTGCCGGTCGGGATGCGCTCGAGCGGGAGTGCGTTCCCCGGCCGGATGTCGGCCCCGGGGCCGGACTCGACCGCCTGGCCGACCCGCACGCCCGCGGGCGCGAGGATGTAGGCCTTGGCGCCGTCGGCGTAATGAAGGAGCGCGATTCGGGCCGACCGGTTCGGGTCGTACTCGATCGAGGCAACCTTCGCGGGCACGCCGTCCTTCGTCCGCTTGAAATCGATCTTGCGGTAGCGGCGCTTGTGCCCGCCGCCCTGATGGCGGGTCGTGATGCGGCCCTGGTTGTTGCGGCCGCCCGTTCGCTTCGCCGGCTCGAGCAGGCTCTTCTCGGGCGCGGTCTTCGTGACCTCCTCGAAGGTGGACACGGAGCGGAAGCGGCGGCCCGGGCTCGTCGGCTTGTACTTGCGCAATGCCATGGCTAGACCGCAGCTCCTTCGAAGATTTCGATCTTGTCGCCCTCGCGCAGCTGCACGATGGCCTTCTTCCAGCCCGGCTTCGCGCCCTTGCTGTAGCCGCGCCGCTTGGGCTTCGGCTGCACCTTGACGATGTTCACGCCCTCGACCTTGACGTCGAAGAGCTGCTCGACGGCCTGGCGGATCTGCGTCTTGTGCGCCTTCGAATGGACGCGGAACGAATACTTGTTGTCCTCGATCAGGCTGTAGCTCTTCTCGGAGACCACAGGGGCGATGAGGATCTCGCGCGGGTCGAGGCTCATGAGGCGAGCTCCTTCACACGATCGAGCGCGGCTTCTGTGGCCAGCACCGAGTTCGCCCAGACGAGCGCGCCGACCTCGAGCTCGGACGGCTCGAGGACGAGGACGCGGTCGAGATTCCGGAAGGACTTCGCGACGCCTTCCTCCTCCGGCTGCGCGATGACGACGAGGGGGAGCTCCTTGCCCCACGTGCCGACGAGATCCGACGCGCTACGGGTGGAGGGCTCGGAGAACGCCGCCGCGTCGACGACCCCGAAGGCCGACTGGCCCGCGTGGTAGCTCAGGGCCCCACGCAGCGCGGACTTCCGCGCCTTGCGGTTGACCTTGAGCGCGTAGCTCCGCGGCTGGGGCGCGAAGGCGACGCCGCCGCCCGTCCATTGCGGCGCACGGGTCGTCCCGGCGCGTGCGCGCCCGGTGCCCTTCTGCCGCCACGGCTTTGCGCGCCCGCCGGAGACGAGCCCGCGGCTCTTGGCGGCCTGTGTGCCCGCGCGCGCGGCCGCGCCCTCGGCGCGAACCACCTCGTGGATGAGATGCGGCTTCACGTCGACTCCGAAGACCTCGGCCGTGAGCGTCACGTCCTTGGACTTCTTGCCGGTGCCGTCGAGAAGCGGTGCCTTCGGCGCAGCCATCAGCGATTGTCCTCCCTCACCACGACGATCGCGTTCTTGTGGCCGGGCACCGCGCCTTTAACGAGGAGCAGGTTCAGCTCCGGGTCGCGGTCGACGACGGTCAGCCCGACCTGCGTGGCGGTCTTCGCTCCCATCTGGCCCGGCATCTTCTGGCCCTTGAAGACGCGCGAGGGCGTCGCCGAGGCACCGATCGAGCCGGGCTTGCGGACGTTGTGCGAGCCGTGGCTGACGGGGCCGCGATGGAAGCGGTGGCGCTTGATCGTGCCCTGGAAGCCCTTGCCGATCGAGATGCCGGAGACCTTCACCTTTTCCCCGGGCTCGAACGACTCGACGGTGACCGTCTCGCCGGGGGCGAGCTCGTGCGGCCCGCGGATCTCGACGAGCTTCCGGTGCGGGCCGACGTTGTGCTTCTTCAGATGCCCGAGCTTCGGCTTGGAGAGCTTCCCCTCGGAGACCTCGTCGAAGGCGAGCTGGACCGCGTCGTACCCGTCCGTGTCGGCGGTGCGAACGGCCACGACCGGGCAGGGCCCGGCCTTGATGACTGTGACGGGGGTGAGCGAGCCGGTCTCCTCGTCGAAGACCTGCGTCATGCCCAGCTTTCTTCCGATGATTCCCTTCAACGTCTCCGTCCTACAGCTTGATCTCGATGTCCACGCCCGCCGGCAGGTCGAGGCGCATCAGCTGGTCGACGGTCTTGGGGGTCGGCGAGTGGATGTCGATCAGGCGCTTGTGCGTGCGCACCTCGAAGTGCTCACGGGAGTCCTTGTCCTTGAACGGACTGCGGAGCACCGTGTAGCGGTTGTTCTCGGTGGGCAGGGGCACCGGTCCGGTGACGGTTGCACCGGACCGCTGCGCTGTCTCGACGATCTGCGCCGCAGACCGGTCGAGCTGCTGATGGTCGTACGCCTTCAGGCGGATGCGGATCTTGGCCTGAGCCATCGAGTTACTTGATCACCTCGGTCACGACACCGGCACCTACGGTGCGGCCGCCCTCGCGGACGGCGAACCGGAGACCCTGGTCCATGGCGACCGGCTGACCCAGATCGATTTCCATGTTCGTGTTGTCGCCCGGCATGACCATCTCCTGGCCCTCCGGGAGCTTGATCGACCCGGTCACGTCCGTCGTGCGGAAGTAGAACTGGGGCCGGTAGCCGTTGAAGAACGGCGTGTGGCGTCCGCCCTCGTCCTTGGACAGGACGTAGACCTCGGCCTTGAACTGCGTGTGCGGCGTGATCGAGCCCGGCTTGGCGAGCACCTGGCCACGCTCGACCTCCTCGCGCTTGATGCCGCGGAGGAGAGCGCCGATGTTGTCGCCGGCCTGGCCCTGGTCGAGCAGCTTCTGGAACATCTCGACGCCGGTCACGACCGTGCTCTGCACCTTCTCCTGGATGCCGACGATCTCGACCGTCTCGTTGACCTTGACGATGCCCTGCTCGACGCGGCCCGTGACGACCGTGCCGCGGCCCGTGATCGTGAAGACGTCCTCGATCGGCATGAGGAACGGCTTGTCGATGTCGCGCTGCGGCTCCGGGATGTAGGAGTCCACAGCCTCCATCAGCTCGAGGATCTTCCCGGTCCACTCGCCGTCGCCCTCGAGCGCCTTCAGCGCCGAGACCGTGATGACGGGGATGTCGTCACCGGGGAACTCGTACTTGGTGAGAAGCTCGCGCACCTCCATCTCGACGAGCTCGAGCAGCTCGGGGTCGTCGACCATGTCGGCCTTGTTCAGCGCGACGACGATGTAGGGCACCTCGACCTGGCGGGCGAGGAGGATGTGCTCGCGCGTCTGCGGCATCGGGCCGTCGGCCGCCGAGACGACGAGGATCGCGCCGTCCATCTGGGCGGCGCCCGTGATCATGTTCTTGATGTAGTCGGCGTGACCCGGGCAGTCGACGTGCGCGTAGTGACGGTTGGCCGTCTCGTACTCGACGTGCGACGTGTTGATGGTGATGCCGCGGGCCTTCTCCTCGGGGGCGTTGTCGATCGACGCGAAGTCGCGGACCGCCGTGTTCGTCCCCTGCTCGGAGAGCACCTTCGTGATCGCCGCGGTCAGCGTCGTCTTGCCGTGGTCGATGTGACCGATCGTGCCGACGTTGAGATGCGGCTTCGTGCGCTCGAACTTCTGCTTTGCCATGTGTCCTCCGTCTTCTCCTTTGCTACGAGCCCTGCGCCTCGGAGACGATCTCGCCCGCGATCGACTGTGGCGCGTCCTCGTAGCGGTCGAACTGCATCGTGAATGTGGCGCGACCCTGGGTCGTGGACCGCAGGTCGGTCGCGTAACCGAACATCGTGGCAAGCGGGACGCGGGCGCGAATCGCTTGCACATTTCCCCGGGGCTCGAGCCCTTCGACCCGGCCGCGGCGAGAGTTGAGATCACCCATGACGTCGCCGAGGTACTCCTCCGGGGTGACGACCTCGACGGCCATGATCGGCTCGAGGATCTTCGGCTTCGCCCTTTGCATCGCGTTCTTGAATGCCATGGAGCCGGCGATCTTGAAGGCCATCTCGCTCGAGTCGACGTCGTGGTAGGAGCCGTCTACGAGCTCGACGCGGATGTCGACGACGGGGAAGCCCGCGAGCACGCCCGACTCCATCGCCTCCTGGATGCCGAGGTCGACGGAGGAGATGTACTCGCGCGGGATCTTTCCGCCGACGATCTTGTCCATGAACTCGTAGCCGTCGCCCGGATCGGCGGGCTCCATGTTGATGACGGCATGCCCGTACTGGCCGCGGCCGCCGGTCTGGCGCACGAAGCGGCCCTCGACCTTCTCGACCGGCTTCCCGATCGTCTCGCGGTAGGCGACCTGCGGCCGGCCCACGTTCGCGTTGACGTTGAACTCGCGCATGAGGCGGTCGACGATGATCTCTAGATGGAGCTCGCCCATCCCCGAGATGATCGTCTGGCCGGTCTCCTCGTCCGTGCGGACGCGGAAGGTCGGGTCTTCCTCTGAGAGGCGCGCGAGCGCCTGAGCGAGCTTGTCCTGGTCGGCCTTCGTCTTCGGCTCGATGGCGACCGAGATGACGGGGTCGGGGAAGGTCATCGACTCGAGCCGGATCGGCGCGGTCTCGGTCGCGAGTGTGTCGCCGGTCGTCGTGGCCTTGAGGCCGACGGCGGCGACGATCTCGCCGGCACCGATCGCCTCGCGTTCCTCGCGGTGGTTCGCATGCATCTGCAGGAGGCGGCCGATGCGCTCGGTCTTGCCGGTCGTGACGTTGAGGACGCGGTCTCCGGCCTGGACCTTCCCGGAGTACACGCGGAAGTAGGTGAGCTTGCCGACGTAGGGGTCGCTCATGACCTTGAAGGCGAGCGCCGAGAAAGGCTCGTCCTCGGCCGGCCGGCGCGAGAGCTCGTGGTCGGTGCGCGGGTCGACGCCGTGGATCGGCGGGACATCGAGCGGGCTCGGCAGGTAGTCGACGACTGCGTCGAGGAGCGGTTGCACGCCCTTGTTCTTGAAGGCGGAGCCGCAGAGGATCGGGGTGACGGCGATCACGAGCGTCGCCTTGCGGAGCGCGCGACGGATCATGTCGGGCGTGACCGACGCCTCGTCCGTGAGGTAGGTCTCGAGCAGCTCCTCGTCGTGCTCGGCGACCGCGTCGATCAGCTGGTGGTGATACTCCTCGGCCTGCTCGCGGAGCTCCTCGGGGATCTCGATCGTCTTCGGCTCCATGCCGAGCGCGTCGTCCCAGACGACGCCCTGCATCTCGATGACGTCGACGACGCCTCGGAAATGCTCCTCCTGCCCGATCGGGAGGTGGATCGGCACCGGATGCGCGCCGAGGCGGTCGACCATGGACTGCACGGCTGCGAAGTAGTCCGCGCCGACGCGGTCCATCTTGTTGATGAAGGCGATGCGGGGGACGCGGTAGCGGTCCGCCTGGCGCCAGACCGTCTCGGACTGCGGCTCGACGCCTGCGACGGAATCGAAGACGGCGATGGCGCCGTCGAGGACGCGCAGGCTCCGCTCCACCTCGACGGTGAAGTCCACGTGCCCGGGCGTATCGATAATGTTGATACGAAAATCGCGCCAGAAGGCCGTTGTCGCAGCAGAGGTGATCGTGATGCCGCGCTCCTGCTCCTGCGCCATCCAGTCCATAACCGCAGCGCCCTCGTGCACCTCGCCCATCTTGTGGGTGCGACCGGTGTAGTAGAGGATCCGCTCGGTCGTCGTCGTCTTGCCGGCGTCGATGTGCGCCATGATCCCGATGTTGCGGACGCGGTCGAGCGCGACCGTCTTCCCGGTAGTCGTCGTCGCCACGCTTACCACCTGTAGTGGGCGAAGGCCTTGTTCGCCTGCGCCATCCGGTAGAGGTCGTCCTTGCGCTTGAACGCGCCGCCCTGCTGGTTGAGCGCGTCGAGAATCTCGTTGGCCAGCTTTTCCTCCATGTGCCTCTCGCGCCGGTCGCGCGCGTAGGAGACGAGCCAGCGCACGGCGAGCGTGCGGGCACGCCGCTGCGGCACCTCGACGGGCACCTGGTAGTTCGCGCCGCCGACCCGGCGGGAGCGCACCTCGAGCACCGGCGTGACGGTCTTGACCGCCTGCTCGAGGATCTCGACCGGCGGCTTGCCGGTCTTCTCCCCGACCATGTCGAGCGCGCGGTACACGATCTGCTCCGCGGTCGACTTCTTGCCGCGGTTCATGACCTTGTTGATCACCTGGGACACGAGCTTCGAGCTGTACACGGGGTCCGGATCGGGCTCGCGAACCTGAATCTCTGCACGGCGGGGCATGGGCTAGCAACCACCGCCCGAGCGGATCGCGTTCTGCGGGCGCGAAATGAAGGGGGTCGCCATCTCAGCTGCCCCTCTTCGCGCCGTACTTGGAGCGTCCCTGTCTGCGCTCGGAGACGCCTGCGGCGTCGAGCGCGGCCCGGATGACCTTGTAACGGATGCCCGGCATGTCCTTCACGCGGCCTCCGCGGATGAGGACGACCGAGTGCTCCTGGAGGTTATGGCCCTCGCCGGGGATGTAGGTCGTGACCTCCATCCCGTTCGTCAGGCGAACGCGCGCCACCTTGCGGAGAGCCGAGTTCGGCTTCTTCGGGGTCGCGGTGTACACGCGCGTGCAGACCCCCCGCTTCTGCGGGGCGCCGCGGAGGGCGGGAGTCTTGGTCTTCTGACCCGGGGCCCGACGGCCCTTTCGCACGAGCTGGTTCACCGTTGGCAACGCGTGTCTTCCTTCTCTCAAAGGGGCTTATGACGCAACAAAAGGCCGGCACGGGCAAAGCCCCTGCCAAACCCGCGGCCATGGTAGCAACAATCGCGCTTCCGGCGGGAAAACGTAGCCCCGAATCTGTTAGAGGATTATTGTCACCGTGGGCGCGGGCGACGCGGCCTCCGATCGGGAGAGGTGTACGTGCTCCTTTCCAGCGACAGCGCAACGTGGGTCGCCGTCGGTGTAGCCATCGGCGCGGCCGGCCTTGCACTCGTGGCCTCGCTCGTCGTCCTTCTCGTCGTCATCCGCGGGAGGCATAGCTCCTACGCGGACGTGGAACGGATGTTGCGCGAGTCGCTCGAGCGCACCGAGGGGCTCCACGACGACCTCTCCTCGGCGCTCGAAGAGGCGCGAACCGAGACCCAGCGAGCTCGCGAGCTCGGCGAGATCGGCGCAGCGATCGACCTCGACGTCGTCCTCACGCGCACGCTCGAAGCCGCGGCGGCCTTCACCGGGATCGACGCGGGCATGATCCGCCTGCGCACCCCCGACGGGAGCGCGTCCGAGCCGCTCCTCGCCACGATCGGGATGACCACGGAGGAGGCCACGCGGCAGCCCGTCGGCGGCCCGCCGGACGGCCAGCCCGCGCGCGCCGTGCGGATCGCCTACTCCTACAGGCGGGAGGAGATCCTCGAAGCGGGCGACCTCATCCGCGGCGGCGTCTCCATCCCGTTGCGAGACGGGGAAGGCGAGCCGATCGGCACCCTCGCCGTCTTCTGGCGCGCCGAAGCCCGCGAGGCGGCCGAGGAGGAGCTAGCCGCCCTGGAGGAGCTCGCCGCCCGGGCAGGGCCGGCGCTCGAGAACGCCAGACGCTTCCGCGAGGCCAGGCAGCTCGCCGACCTCGATGCGCTCACGACCCTGCACAACCGTCGCTACTTCCACGAGACGCTCGTCCGCGAGTGCGCGCGTGCTCATCGCTACGATCGGGAGCTCGCCCTCGTGGTCTTCGACATCGACGACTTCAAAGCGATCAACGACCGCATCGGCCACCTCGCGGGCGATTCCGTCCTCGCCGGCGTGGCCGAACGCCTGCAGTCAGTCGTTCGGAGCGCGGACATCGCCTGCCGAGTCGGCGGAGACGAGTTCGCAGTCATCCTCCCCGAGTCCACGCTCGGCGACGCGGAACAGCTCTATCGCCGCGTGCAGTTCGCCGTCGGCGCGCGGCCGATCGGCCCGTTCGACCGCCTCCACCTCTCCGCCGGAATTGCCCAGATCCGCTCAGACGACGACGCGACGTCCTTCTTCGAGCGGGCCGACGATGCCCTCTACCAGGCAAAGGAAGCCGGCAAGGGACAATTCATGGCCGCCGACGGGTTGGGCTAGCGGCTTCGGCGGCGCCGGCTCAGCCCGGCGAGGGTGCTCTGGCTCGCGCTTCGCGGCGGCGGATGGACTCCTTCAGCTCCGCTAGGAAGCGGGCCGTGTCCGATTGCAGGTCCGCATTCAAAAAGTGACCGGGAGGAGGCGGCGCCGCGCCCGGATTCGGCGCATTTGCAGCCACTTCTTGCTTCTTCGGACCAGCCATATTCCTCCCCATCTACCTGTGGAACCTGTGGATAACTCGCTTTGTGCCTGAGCCGCCCCGCGCCCCTGCGAGAGGGGGCGACGGCGAAGGCGCAAATATACGGCGGGAGCCGATCGGCGGGATCCCCTCTTTGGGGGAGGGGCCCGGCCGAGTGCGCAAAGAGCGGGATTTTTCGCAGCTCCCAAACAACTGAGGGCGCCTCGCGGCGCCCTCAGCGATTCCTGTCAGAGCTGCAAGCTCCGGCTCAGCCTTCCTCGTCGAGCGGTGAGTCGACCTCGGGGACCTCCTCGGCCTCGAGCGCGTCGCGCCCGCGGCCGTCGCCGTCCCCGTCGCCGTCCGCCTCGCCGAAGCCTAGGCCGAGGATGCCGAGATCGGCACCGTCGCCGTCCGAGATCTCCTCCAGTGCTGCGAGGAGCTGCTCCTCGGTCGGGGGCCGGGTGTAGGCCTCGACGGGAACGTCTTCGCTCGGGGCGATCTCGACGCGCCGGTAATTCTTAAGGCCGGTCGCGGCCGGGATCAGCTTGCCGATGATGACGTTCTCCTTCAGGCCGAGCAGCCGGTCGACCTTGCCCTCGATCGACGCGTCGGTCAGAACCTTCGTCGTCTCCTGGAAGGAGGCAGCCGAGAGGAAGGACTCGGTGGCGAGCGAGGCCTTCGTGATGCCGAGGATGAGCGGCTCGAAGGTCGCCTGCTCCTTCTTCTCCTTCTTGATCCGGACGTTCTCGCGCTCGAGCACGGACTTGTCCACGAGCTGTCCGGGCAGAAGGTCGGTGTCGCCGGCGTTGTCGACGCGCACCTTCTTCAGCATCTGCCGCACGATCAGCTCGATGTGCTTGTCATGGATGTCCACGCCCTGCGACTTGTAGACGTTCTGCACCTCGCCGACGAGGTAGAGCTCCGTCGGCGTCGAGCCCTTGCCGGCCTTCGAGTGCAGCGCCAGGATCTCGGCCGGGGCGAGCGAGCCCTCGTGGAGAGCGTCACCCGGCTCGACCATCTGACCCTTGGTGACGAGGAGCCTCGTGCGCCGGGGGAGCTGATACTCCTTCGGAGCCAGCGGCTCGCCGTCCTCGTCGAGGCCGTCAGGGACGATGGTGACCTTCGGCCCGCGGTCGGTGTCCTCGATCTCGACGCGACCGCCGACCTCCGCCAGGCGGGCCGCCCCCTTCGGGTTGCGGGCCTCGAAGATCTCGACGACGCGCGGGAGACCGTGCGTGATGTCCGCGCCGGCCACGCCGCCCGTGTGGAACGTCCGCATCGTCAGCTGGGTGCCCGGCTCGCCGATCGACTGGGCGGCGATGATCCCGACCGCGTCGCCGATCTCGGATAGTTCACCGGTGGCGAGGAACGTGCCGTAGCAGGCCTGGCAGACGCCGAACTCGCTGCGGCACTTGAGCACCGTGCGAACCGGGACCTCGAAGTCGGCCGCGGCATCTTCGAGCGCGTCGTGGAGCTCGCGGAGACGCGGGACCGTGATCTCGACGCCCTTCTCGAGCAAGACGGTCTTGCCCGGCTTGCCCGAAGCGAGGAGCTTGTGGATTTCCTCGGCGCTGACGCGCCCGGCGAGCGAGCGGTTCAGCCCTTCGGGAACGACCAGCGGCAGCGAGATCGACGCGTCGGTGCCGCAGTCGACCTCACGGATGATGACGTCCTGGGAGACGTCGACCAGACGCCGCGTCAGGTAGCCCGAGTCAGCCGTGCGAAGCGCCGTGTCGGCGAGTCCCTTGCGGGCACCGTGCGTCGAGATGAAGTACTCGAGCACCGACAGGCCTTCCATGAAGTTGGCCTTGATCGGGCGCTCGATGATGTCGCCCTTCGGATTCGCCATCAGGCCGCGCATGCCGGCGAGCTGGCGGATCTGCTTGAACGATCCACGCGCTCCCGAGTTGGCCATCATGAAGATGGGGTTCAGCTCGAACAGCGTCTTCTCCATTGCCTCGGCGACGGTATCGGTCGCCTCCGTCCAGACGTTGACGATCGATTCCTTGCGCTCGTCCTCTGTGATGAGGCCACGCTGGTACTGGGCCTCGATCTTCTGGACGCGCTCCTCGTACTCGGCGAGGATCTGCTCCTTCGACTCGGGGATGACGATGTCGTTCTTCGAGATCGTGACCCCGGCCTGCGTGGCGTAGTGGAACCCGAGCTCCTTGATCTTGTCGAGCACGACCGAGATCGAGGAGACGCCGAACACGTCGACGAGCGAGGAGACGAAGTCGTTCATCTCCTTCTTGCCGAGCGTGCGGTTGATGAAGTCGGCCTTGCCCTCGAAGCGATCGCCGAGAGCGTCCTCGAGCGCGCGCATGACCTCCTCGTTGAAGATCACGCGGCCCGGGGTTGTGAGGATGACCTCGCCGTCCCGGCGGTACTCGATCGGATCCTGGAGGCCGACCTGCTTCGCCTCGAGGGCGAGGAAGATGTCGTCCTCGGAGCCGAAGCGCTTCGGGCGCGGGTCGAGCTCCTCGGCCGTCGTCGCGGTCACGTCGGTGCTGCAGTAGGTCAGGTAGTAGCCGCCCAGGATCATGTCCTGCGACGGCGTCGCCAGCGGCTTGCCGTGCGCAGGCGAGAGGACGTTGTTCGAGGAGAGCATGAGGATCCGGGCCTCCGCCTGCGCCTCCGCGGAGAGCGGCAGGTGGACGGCCATCTGGTCGCCGTCGAAGTCCGCGTTGAACGCGTGACAGACGAGCGGGTGAATCTGGATCGCCTTGCCCTCGACGAGCACTGGCTCGAACGCCTGGATCCCGAGGCGGTGCAGCGTCGGTGCCCGGTTCAGGAGAACGGGGTGCTCGGCGATGACCTCCTCGAGGACGTCCCAGACCTCGGGCGCCATCGAGTCGACGTACTTCTTCGCCGCCTTGATGTTCTGGACCGACTTGCGCTCGACGAGCCGGCTCATGATGAACGGCTTGAAGAGCTCGAGCGCCATCAGCTTCGGCAGGCCGCACTGGTGCAGCTTGAGCGTGGGGCCGGAGACGATCACGGACCGCCCCGAGTAGTCGACGCGCTTGCCGAGCAGGTTCTGGCGGAAGCGGCCCTGCTTGCCCTTGAGCATGTCGGAGAGCGACTTCAGCGCCCGGTTGCCCGGCCCCGTCACCGCGCGACCGCGGCGCCCGTTGTCGAACAGGGCGTCGACGGCCTCCTGCAGCATCCGCTTCTCGTTGTTGACGATGATCTCGGGCGCGCCGAGGTCCAGCAGCCGCTTGAGGCGGTTGTTCCGGTTGATGACGCGCCGGTAGAGGTCGTTGAGGTCGCTCGTGGCGAAGCGGCCGCCGTCGAGCTGCACCATCGGGCGAAGCTCGGGCGGGATGACCGGGATCGCCTCGAGGATCATCCACTCGGGGCGGTTCTCCGAGGTGATGAAGGCACTGACGACCTTGAGCCGCTTGATCGCGCGGCTCTGCTTCTGGCCCTTGGAGGTGCGGATCGTCTCGCGGAGAGACTTAACCTCAGCCTGGAGATCGAGATCGCGCAGGAGCTCGCGGATCGCCTCCGCGCCCATGCCGCCCTTGAAGTAGACGCCGAACCCGTACGCGGAGCCGAAGCGGTCCTTCAGCTCGCGGAAGAGCATCTCGTCGTTGACGATCATCTTCGGCTCGAGGTCGCGGAAGAGCTGCCACGTCTGCTCGAGCCGGTTGACCGCGTCGACGGACGCCTCGCGGGCGTCCTCGCGGCGCGACTCGATGTCGAGGTACATCTCCCTGACCTTGAGCGACCACTGGATGATCGCGTCGAGGTCTTCCTTCTGCATGCGGCCTTCGGCCTTCAGGCAGAGGTCGTTGGCGCGGTCGCGGATCTCCTCGAGGGACTCGCCGCCGCTCAGGGTCTCGAGTAGCTCGAGCAAGAGGTCGGCACCGAGGTCGCGGGCCTTGTCGAGGTTCTTCTTCTCGACGCTCTTGACCAGCTCGGCGTCGTCGCCCTCGAGCTCCTCGCCCGCGAGCAGCGCGTCGCGCACCTTGTTCATGTGCTTCGTGACCGCGCCCTTCTTCGAGCCGGTTGCCTTGTCCGCTTCCTTCTGCAGCGGGGCGAGGGCCTGGTTGATCTGGGAGGCCGCGTTCGCCACCTGCTCGAGCTCGCGCGTCGAGAGCTGGCGATCGTCGCGGATCGCCGAGTTGCGGACGAGCTCGCGGATCTTCTTCGAGTCCTCCGTGGTGATCTTCTGCGCGACGTCGGCGAGCATCCCGCCGACGAGCTTGCGCGCCTCGTCGAGCGGCGGCAGGCCCTGCTCCTCAGCCCAGGATGAGAGGCCGCGGGCCCAGAACTCGTCGTCCTCGTCGAAGTTCCGCTCCTTGCCCTTCGTGAAGTAGTCACGGCGGCGCGAGAGCCGGTCCTCGAGCGCGGCTAGCTGCTCGTCGCGGTCGACGAAGATGCGCTCGGACTCGCCGCGGACCTTGTCCTCGAGGTCGGCGAGGTCGGCGGCGCGCTTCTCGTTGTCGACCGACGTGACGATCGAGGCCGCGAAGTACAGGACCTTCTCGAGCTCCTTCGGAGCGATGTCGAGGAGGTAGCCGATGCGGCTCGGCACGCCCTTGAAGAACCAGATGTGCGAGACGGGCGCAGCGAGGTCGATGTGACCCATGCGCTCGCGCCGCACCTTCTGGCGCGTCACCTCGACGCCGCAGCGCTCGCAGATGATGCCCTTGTAGCGGACGCGCTTGTACTTGCCGCAGTAGCATTCCCAGTCCTTGGTCGGGCCGAAGATGCGCTCGCAGAAGAGCCCGTCCTTCTCGGGCTTCAGCGTCCGGTAGTTGATCGTCTCCGGCTTGGTGATCTCGCCGGAGGACCAGTCTCGAATCTGCTTGCTCGACGCGAGGCCGATGCGGATCGCGTCGAAGTTGTTGATGTCGATCAAGTGTCCCTCTATTCCTCTAGCTCGATGTCCGCCAAATTGGGTGCTTCCTCGAACGGGCCGGCCTCGTCCTCGGCCTCTTCGGTCTTGGACTCGCCGGCGATTACGGCCTCGGTCTCGTCGACGTCGCCCAGCTGCTCGTCGGCCGGAAGCGTGAGCTCACCGTCCTCGTCGACCCGCTCCTGTCCCTCCTCGGTCTCCTCGGCCGTCGGCTGGCGCGCGGCGGCCCGAAGCGAGCCGGGCGAGAGGTCGATGCCGAGCTCCTCCGCGGCGCGGAGCAGCTCGTCGTCCTCCTCGCGCACCTCGACCTCGCCGCCCTCTTCCGAGAGCACGTTGACGTCGAGAGCAAGCGACTGCATCTCCTTCAGGAGCACCTTGAAGGACTCGGGGATGGACGGCTCGGCGATGTTCTCGCCCTTCACGATCGCCTCGTAGGCCTTCACGCGCCCGACGGTGTCGTCGGACTTGATCGTGAG
>Ga0307296_10000747_pt1 | contig 15911 bp, 16 predicted proteins | sample ER_DNA_153_FD_194467 | JGI IMG/M metagenome (GOLD analysis project Ga0307296, IMG submission 194467) | Bulk soil microbial communities from the East River watershed near Crested Butte, Colorado, United States - ER_DNA_153 | ecosystem: Environmental > Terrestrial > Soil > Floodplain | place... | reverse complement strand
GTGACCGCGACGGACGCGCTCGAGCTCGGGATCGATATCGGGCTCCTCGACTGCGCGATCTCGGTCGGCTTCCCCGGCACCGTCGCATCGCTACGCCAGCAGTGGGGCCGCGCGGGGCGGCGCGAACGAGGGCTCGCGATCCTCGTCGCGAGCGACGACGCGCTCGACCAGTTCTTCGCCCGCGAGCCTGACGCGCTGCTCTCGCGCCGTGTGGAGGCCGCCATCCTCGACCACGCCAACCCGCGGATCCTCGACCCCCACGTGCTCGCAGCCGCGTTCGAGGCACCGCTCGAGGAAGCGGACGCGACCACGCTCGGATCGGAAGCGCTGCGCCGCGCAGCCGAGCTCCCGGAGCTGGAGCACACGCCGGCCGGATACGTCTGGAAGGGCCGCGACTACCCCGCCGCCCGCGTGTCGCTGCGCTCGGGCGACGCCGACGCGTTCACCGTCGTCGACGGGACGACCGGATCGCTGCTCGGACTCGTTGAGCGCGACCGTGCGTACTCGACAGTGCACGAGGGCGCCGTCTACCTCCACCTCGGCGAGCAGTACCTCGTCGAGTCGCTCTCGCTCGAGGATCGCGTGGCCGTCGTCGTCCCTGGCCGCGTCGACTGGTACACGCAGGCGAAGAAGGAGTCGGAGACGACGATCGAGCAGTCCCTGCGAGCGGACCGGCGCCTCGGGGTCGAGCTCCACTTCGGCCGGGTCTCCGTCACCGAGCAGGTCGTCGGTTACGCGCGCAAGGCCGTGCGCGACGGCTCGACCATCGATCTCGTTCCGATGCTCATGCCCGAGACGACCTTCGAGACGGAGGCGATCTGGTTCGCGCCCGAGCCGGGACAGCTCGAAGGCCTCGAGCAGATGCCGAAGCTCCTCGGAACGCTCCACGCCGCGGAGCACAGCCTCATCGCGCTCCTCCCGCTCTGGGCGATGTGCGACCGCTGGGACATCGGCGGCCTCTCCACCAACCTGCACTACCAGACGGGCCGCCCGACGATCTTCGTCTACGACGGCCACTCCGGCGGTGTCGGGATCACGGAGCGCGGGTTCGGCCGCTTCGAGGACTGGGTCGAAGACACGACCCGCCTCCTGCAGCGGTGCCCGTGCGCCACGGGTTGCCCGTCGTGCGTCCAGAGCCCGAAGTGCGGCAACCTCAATGAGCCGCTCGACAAGGCAGGGGCGCGAGCGCTCCTCGAGCGGATGCGCGCGTAGTGTCGATCCGGCGAGGCGCCGTTCGTCTACTGGAAGCAAGCGAGACAAGGGAGGCCGGATGCAGTACATGGCACTGATCTACGCGGACGAGGAGGCCTGGTCCGGCTTCTCGGAGGAGCAGCGGGCCGCGGCCTACGAGCAGTACCGGGCGTTCGGCCGCGAGGCGGAAGAGGCGGGTGTGCTGGCAGGCGGGAACGAGCTCGGCTCGACTCGCGATGCGACGACGGTTCGCGTCCGCGACGAGGAGACCCTCGTGACGGACGGGCCGTACGCCGAGGTCAAGGAGGCCCTCGGCGGCTTCTACCTGCTCGAGTGCGAGTCGCTGGACGAAGCGCTCGACTGGGCCGCACGCATCCCAGGCGCGCACCATGGCGCGGTCGAGGTGCGGCCGGTGTACGTCGACCCGAACGAGGTGCAGCTGTGAAGTACGCGATGCTCATCTACGGGGACGACGGGGCCTGGGCCGATCTGCCCGAGGAGGAGAGGTCCGAGCTCCGCGCAGCGGAGATGCCGCAGTGGACCTCGCTCTTCGAGGAGCTCGGCAAGGCGGATCCGAGCGTCGTCGGCAAGGAGCTGGACGGTCGCTCGACCGCCAAGGTCGTGCAGGTCCGCGACGGCGAGCGCATCGTCACCGACGGACCCTTCGCAGAGACGAAGGAGATCCTGGGCGGCGCCTTCCTGGTCGACCTCCCCGATCTCGACGAGGCGATCCGGCTCGCGGCGCTCGTCCCGTCGGCGAAGCACGGCTCGATCGAGATCCGTCCAATAGTTCAATAACTGCTGCTATAGCGGGGATGCAGAGCCAGGTCGAGCGCGTCTTCCGGGAGGAGTGGAGCCATGCCGTCGCGATCCTCACGCGCGTCCTCGGCGATCTCGAGCTCGCGGAGGACGCCGTGCAAGATGCGTTCACGACCGCACTCGAACGGTGGCCCGGAGAGGGCATGCCGCGTACCCCTGGCGCGTGGATCGTCACGACCGCACGCAACCGCGCGATCGACCGGATCAGGCGAGAGAAGGTCTTCCAGCGCAAGGCCGAGCTCATCGGCCGACTGCAGGAGCTGCCCGCGGAGGAGGACGACGTGAGCGCAATCCCCGACGATCGCCTCGCGCTCGTCTTCACATGTTGCCACCCGGCGCTCGCTGCCGAGAGCCGGGTCGCATTGACCCTCCGGGAGGTCGGCGGGCTCACGACGGGTGAGATCGCGCACGCCTTCCTCGTCGCCGAGGCGGCGATGGCGCAACGGCTCGTCCGCGCCAAGCGCAGGATCCGCGGAGCCGGCATCCCGTTCCGCGTGCCTCCCGACCACCTCCTGCCGGAGCGGTTGCGCTCGGTTCTCGCCGTGCTCTACCTCGTCTTCAACGAGGGCTACGCGGCGACGAGTGGCGCCGATCTCGTGCGTGTCGAGCTCTGCGACGAGGCGATCAGGCTCGGAAAGCTGCTGGCCGTGCTCATGCCCGACGAGCCGGAGGTGTTCGGCCTGCTCGCGCTCATGCTGCTGCAGGACTCGCGACGAACGGCACGGGTCGGCGCCGACGGAGAGATCGTCCTCCTCGAAGATCAGGACCGCGCCCTGTGGGACCGGGCTCGGATCGAGGAGGGAATCCGCGTGCTGGAGCGCGCGGTCTCGCTGCGGCGACCCGGGCCGTACCAGCTCCAGGCGGCGATCGCCGCCGCGCACGCCGAGGGTCGGCCGAAGTCCGAGATCGTCGCCCTGTACGAGGCGTTGTCCGCACTCGACGCGTCGCCCGTCGTCCGGCTCAACCATGCCGTCGCCGTCGCGCTCGCGGGAGACGTCGACGGTGGGCTGGAGCTGCTGGATGGAATCGAGGGACTCGACGCGTACCACCTCCTCCATGCCGCCCGGGCCGACCTCTTCCGACGCCTCGATCGCGGCAGCGAGGCTGCGGAGTCCTACCGCCGCGCCCTCGCGCTGACGACGAACGAGGCCGAGAGCCGCTTCCTCGAGCGGCGCCTAGCCGAGGTCTCGTAGGGCGCGCTCGACCGCCTCGGCGGGGCTCCCGGCGCGCACGGCACCGTCGATCGCGGGAGCGCCGTCGAGTGCGACGACCGTCCTCCCGAGCCTCAGCGCGAGCGCCATCTCGGCGATCGTCCCGTAGCTCCCGCCGATCGCGATGACCGCCTCCCCGGATGCCGCGACGGCCAGGTTTCGCGCATGGCCGATCCCGGTCACGACGACGTGCTCCGCCCACGGGTTCGCGGCGCTGCGATCCTCGCCGGGAAGGATCGCGATCGTCGCGCCGCCGGCCGACTTCGCGCCCCGATGCGCGGCCGCCATCACCTCGCCCAGGCCGCCGGTCACCACCGCACAGCCCCGTTCCGCCAGCAGCCGGCCTACCTCCTCGGCGGCCGCCTCCCACTCGACACCGCTGCCTACGACTGCGACCTGGCGCGCCATCGTGGTAAGCATGACCCGTGGAGCGACGCGAGGCACGCGGTGGCACCCTCGTCCTCGGCGGCGGCTTCGCCGGGAGCTACGTCGCGCGGCTCCTGAAGCGGAACGGCGCGACGATCGTGTCGCAGGAGAACTTCATGCTGTACACGCCGCTCCTCCCGGAAGCGGCGTCGGGGACGCTCGAGCCCCGACACGTCGTCGTGCCGCTCCGCCAGATGTGTCCACATGCGGAGTTGCTGCTCGGTGACGTCTCGAGCCACGATCGGGCCGCGAGATCGATCGTCGTCCACACGCTCGCCGGGCCGCTCGAGATCGGCTACGAGCGTCTCGTGATCGCCCTGGGCGCGCGGACGCGTGTCCTCCCCGTACCCGGTCTCGCGGACCACGGCATGGGGTTCAAGGACCTCGCGGACGCGATCGCCCTGCGCAACCGCGTCCTCCTCCAGCTCGAGCGCGCGACGATCCACCCGGACGACCCCTCCGAGCTCGGGTTCGTCTTCGTGGGCGCCGGGTACGCGGGGGTCGAAGCGCTGGCGGAGCTGAACGACATGGCGCAAGCTGCGCTCCGCTCGTACCCCTCGCTCCGTGAGACACCACAACGCTGGGTCCTCGCCGACGCCGCCCCGAAGATCCTCCCCGAGATCCCGCGCCGGCTCGGCGAGTATGCCGCGCGGCGGCTGGAGCGGCGCGGCATCGAGATCCACGTCGGCACGACGCTCGAGTCCTACGACGGCCGCGAGGCAGTCCTCGCGAACGGTGTTCGCATTCCGGCGAGAACGCTCGTCTGGACGGCCGGCGTGCGCGCGAGCCCGCTTCTCCCCGAGCTCGACGTTCCGCTCGACGAACGTGGTCGCGTCATCGTGGACGAGACGCTCCGAGTTGCCGGATCCGACGACATGTGGGCGCTCGGCGACTGCACCGCGGTGCCCAACACGAAGACACCCGGCATGGTCGATCCACCGACGTGCCAGCACGCTCTTCGCCAGGCGCGGCGGCTCGCGAAGAACCTCACCGCCACGCCGAAGCCGTACGGCTACAAGATGCTAGGCCAGGTCGCGACGCTCGGGCACTTCAAGGGCATCGCCGAGATCCCCGGCCTGCACCTCTGGGGCTTCCCGGGCTGGTTCGTGACGAGGTCGTATCACCTGTACCAGCTCCCACTCCTCACGCGGAAGCTCCGTGTCGTCGCCGACTGGACCGTCGCGCTCTTCTTCCCCCGCGACATCGTCGAGCTCTCGATGCTCGGCCATCCACGGAAGCTCGGCGACGACGGCTAGCGCAAGGATTTCAACGCGGCCTTCAAGGACTGCTTGCCACCCAGCACACCGGCGAAGAGGTCGCCGTCACGCGCGACCCGATCGAGCACCGTCTCCATGGTGAAGCTCGCCAGATCGAGGCCCGACGAGACCTCGTCCCACCGGAGCGGAGCCGACACGGGGGCACCCGCTCTCGGGCGCACCGAGTACACGCTCGCGTTCGTCCTCCCCGGGCCGTTCTGATTCGCGTCGACGAGCACACCGCGACGCTTCTGCTTCGCCCACTCCGTCGTGGCGAGACCGGGATGCGCACGGGCGAGGGCGCCGGCGACGATCCCGGCGAACTCCCTCACCTCCTCGAACGAGTGGCGGCGCGCGATCGGCACGAGCACGTGGATCCCGCGCGAGCCGGAGGTCTTCGGATAGCTCTCGAGCTCGAGCAGGTCGAGGGTCTGCTTGACGAGCTGCGCGACCTCGACGACCTCCTCGAAGCTCGAGCCCTCCGACGGATCGAGGTCGAACATGACCCAGTCGGGCCGCTCCGGACGATCGATTCGCGAAGCCCAGGTGTGCAGGTCGATGCAACCCATGTTCGCCATCCACAGCAGCGCGAGCTCGTCGTTGACGACCGCGTAGTCGATGATGCGACGCTCGCCCTCGCGGGTAGAGGCGGGGAACGGAGCGCGCTCGATCCACTCCGGCATGTGCGACGGCGCGTTCTTCTGGAAGAAGCTCTTGCCCTGCCAGCCGTCCGGATAGCGCTTCATCGTGAACGGCCGCCCGCGGAGGTGTGGGACGAGAACCTCGGCCACGTCCCGGTAGTACGCGATCAGGTCGCCTTTCGTGATCCCCTCGTCGGGCCAGAACGGCTTGTCGAGGTTCGAGAGCCGGAGCTCCCTTCCGCGCCGCTCGATTACAGCCGGGACGGGAGCGCGCTCGCGGCGCACTTCCGGTGCCTCCTTGTCCTCGCGCAGCCGGAGGTACGACGGCGCACGAAGCCTGCGCTCGTGCGTCCACTCCGCGAACTCGACCTCGGCCACGAGAACCGGCTCGACCCAGACGACGTCGGAGCGTCGCACACGGGGCATCTTCGGCGGCTCGGCGAAGGGTGAATCGGCGCGCTCGAGCGGCGCCAGCAGGCCACGGAGCCGGCGGATCTCGTCGTCGGAGAACCCCGTTCCCACGTTTCCGGCCCAGCGCAGGACACCCGCGTCCTGTACCCCGGCGACGAGCGCGCCGAAACCCCCGACGCGGCGGCCCTGCCCGCGCGTGTACCCGGCGATGACCACCTCCTGCGTCTGGCGCAGCTTCACCTTGTGCCAGTCCGCGGACCGGCGCCCGGGCCGGTATGGCGAGTCGGCCTTCTTCGCAACGACGCCCTCGAGCTCCTGCGCGCGCGCCGCGGCGAGGAGCGCCGGCCCGTCGTCGAACTGCGGAGAGACAATGACCCCCGCGCCACCTGGCACGAGGCGCTCGAGCTTCTTCCTCCGCTCGGTGAGCGGCTCGGCCGTCAGCGGCTCACCCTCGAGCTCGAGCAGGTCGTACAGGACGAGCACCGGAGTGCCCGCTGCCTCCTGGAGCAACGAGAAGCGCGAGCGACCCTGGTCGTCGAGCGCGCAGATCTCGCCGTCGAGCACGGCGTCGGACGACCCGATCGCGAGGCTGGCTGCACGGGCGACGTCGCGGAATCGGCCCGTCAGGTCGTTGCCGTTTCGGCTCGTGAACGTCACGTCGCCCCCGGACACGGTCACGATCGCGCGGAAGCCGTCCCACTTCGGCTCGTACAGCCAGCCCTCTCCGGTCGGCACCGTCTCCGAGGCCACGGCGAGCATCGGCTCGTAGCGCCTGCCCACGCCCGTTCCGGTGTCCTTGCGGAGGATGAGCCAGTTCTTCTCTTTGCCGTCGAGGCTCGCGGGAACGAGCGTCCACACGCCGTCGAGGCGCTCGCCCCGCAGCCGTACGGTCAGCCCCCCGTCCCGCTTCTCCTCGACGAGCTCGTACGTGCCCTTGTCCCAGATCTCGACCGTGCCGGCGCCGTACTCCCCGGCCGGGATGACACCTTCGAAGTCCGCATAGTCCAGCGGGTGATCCTCGACGTGCACGGCGAGATGCCGTTCACCACGGCGGAGCGGAACGCCCTTGGGTACGGCCCAGCTCGCGAGTGCACCGTCTCGCTCGAGCCGGAAGTCGTAGTGGAGGCTCCTCGCCGCGTGGCGTTGAACGACGAAGCGGGGTCGAACCGAGCCCGCAGCGGACGTGCCGAACGGCTCGGGCGTCCTCCCCCGATTGCGCTTTCTCCGGTACTGGTCGAGGCTCACCTGTGGATTGTCGCCCGGAACGCAACGCTTTCTTTACCAATGAGCTGCAAGATGCTCTTTTCCCCTGCTCAGGCCGCTTTCGCAAACCGGGGATAAGCCTGTGGAACATGGGGAAAACCCCCCAAAATGGCTAGGTAGGCGCCAGAACGCCCAGCACGCGGTACTTGGCGCGCCGCTGCCGGCGCCGCTCCGCCGGATCGAGCGTCTCGATCTCCTCGAGCGCGGCGAGAATGCCCTGCTCGAGCAGCTGCGCGGCGCCGTCGGGATCGCCGTGGGCGCCTCCCTCCGGCTCGGCGACGATCGCATCGACGACACCCAGCTCGAGGCAGTGCACCGCGTCCGGCTTGAACGCTGCTGCGGCCTTCCGGGCTTCGCCCGCGTCGCGCCAGAGGATCGCGGCGCAACCTTCGGGGGAGATGACCGAGTAGATCGCGTTCTCCTGCATCAGCACGCGGTCGGCAACCGCTATCGCGACCGCGCCACCAGACCCCCCTTCGCCGATGACGCAGGCGACGGTCGGCACGTTCAGGCGCACCATCGCCGCCTGCGAGCGTGCGATCGCGCCACCCTGCCCGTGCTGCTCGGCGGCCACTCCCGGATACGCCCCCGGCGTGTCGATCATCGTGACGACCGGGAAACCGTGCCGGTCGGCGAGTGCCATGGCACGCATCGCCTTGCGGTACCCCTCGGGATACGCCATCCCGAAGTTGCGGTTCGTGCGCTCCTTGAGATCACGTCCCTTCTGGTGCCCGACGAGGACCATCGTCTGCCCGTCGACCTTGCCGAGGCCGGTCACGACCGCGTGGTCGTCCGCGCGGCCTCGGTCGCCGTGGAGCTCGAAGAAGTCGTCGAATATGCGCTCCACGTAGTCGAGCGTGTACGGGCGGTCGGCATGCCGCGCGAGCTCGACCGACTGCCAGATCTCCTCCGCGCTCGGATCCGCGCGAATGTGGTCGAGCTGCTCCTGCAGGCGAGCGAGCTCGCCGGTGAGCTTCGTCCCGCGCAGGAGCTTCATGCCGCCGAGCTTACTGAGGCGCTCGCGCAGCCGCATCTCTGCCTCGTTCGACATCTCAGGTACGGGCGAAGAGCCGCAGGAGGCGTGCAAGTGTGGGCCGTAGTTCCGACCGCGCGACGATCGCGTCGAGATGTCCGAAGCGGAAGTTCGACTCCGCGCGCCCGAAGTCGTCCGGGAGCTTCTCGCGCGTCGTCTGGGCGACGACGCGCGGCCCCGCGAACGACATGAGCGCGCCGGGCTCGGCCATGACGACGTCGCCGAGACTCGCGAAGCTGGCGAGGACGCCGCCCGTCGTCGGATGGGTGAGGACGGAGATCATTGCCACTCCCGACTCGTGCAGCTCGTCGATCGCGCAGATCGTCTTCGGGAGCTGCATGAGCGCGAGGATGCCCTCCTGCATCCGCGCACCGCCCGACGCCGAGACCGAGACGAGCGGAATGCGCTCTTCGGTCGCTCGGTCGCAGGCCCTCACGAACTTCTCCCCGACGACACTCCCCATCGAGCCGCCCATGAACGCGAAGTCCATGATCGCGAGCTGGCACTCCTGGGCCTCGATCGCCGCGGCGCCACAAACGATCGCATCGCCGAGGCCCGTCTCCACCTCCGCCTCGGCCAGGCGATCCGTGTACGCACGCAGGTCGAAGAACCCGAGGGGATCGGCCGAGCGGAGGTCCTCGTCCTCCTCGGCGAACGAGCCCGGATCGACGAGCTGCTCGATGCGCTCGCGCGCGCGAACGCGGAAGTGGTGTCCGCATTGCGGGCACACACGAAGCGTTTGCTCGAGCTCGTCGTCCCGGTAGTGGGAGCCACAGCCTGGGCACGTGTTCGGGTGCGTGGCGCTCTCGGCCGGCTCGTCCGGTCGCTTGCTCTCGACCTCGACGTCGACGCGACCCTGGCCGGAGGACATGCGCTGGAGTCTAGTGCCGTGCTAGAAGCCGGCCGCGGTGAGCATCCGTGCAGCGAGAGCAGCGTTGCGGTCCGTCGCGAGGAAGCCGGTGACGCCCATCCCCGCGATCGGCGTGCGGCCCGCGATGTCGCGGACGAGCTCTTCGATCTCGCCTGGGGAGGGACCGCCGGGCTCGGGGATGAGCGCGTCGACCTCGCTCGGATCGAGGACGTCCAGGTCGAGCGCCACGTACGCAGCGTCCACGCCCGCGAGCGCACGGTCGAGCGAGTCGTCGATGCCGATCTCCGCGATGAACTCCGACTCGGGCGGGTCGAGGTTCCGCGCCCCCACGAGCGCCGCATCCTCGGGCGCCACCACCCCTCCGTCGAGGAGCATGCGGAACGGCATGCCCCAGAGGTTCCCGGACGGCGACGTCTCCGGCGTGTTGAGATCCCCGTGCGCGTCGATCCACACGACGGCGAGCCGGTCGACCCTGCGGGCAAGGCCCCGCGCAGCTCCCACGTGCGTGCAACAGCACCCGCCGAGAGCGATCGGTCGTGCCGACAGCGCGGCCGCGACCGCGTCGTTCTGCTCGTCGAGCGTGTCGCGCTCCACGACGGCGACCTCGGGAAACGGGAGCGGAATCCTCGCGCCCTCGGCCATTCCCTCACCTCCCCGCCCCCAGGCGCGGGGGACGCGCACGAGGCCGGCGCCGTACGTCGTTCCGCAGCTGTGGCATTCGTAGCCTCCCCCGACCGCGACTGCCGTGAACGTCCGACAGCTCGGGCAGCGTGCACGTAGCGACGACATCAGTCGCCGGCGGGGGCGAGCTCGTCGAGCGTGTCCGCGAGTCTCGTGGTGGTCAAGAGCGTTCTCGACGGCCGCGGGTCCTCCGGCTCCTCGAGACGATTGATCCAGATCGAAGGGATCCCGAGCTCGGACGCAGGGGCGATGTCGTGGTAGAGGCTTTGGGCAACGTGCACGTGCCGGATCGAGTCCACTCCTCCGACGCGCTCCCGGAACACCTCCCAGTGCCGGTGTGCCGGCTTGTACGACTCGATCTCGCTCGCGACGATGGCGAGGTCGAAGTGCACGCCTATCGAGTCCATCGACGCGTCGACCAGATCTCGATCGGTGTTCGAAAGGATCCCCAGCCGCCAGCCCCGCTCGCGCGCCTGCGTCAGACCGTCGTGCACGTCCTCGAACACGGGCCACGTCGGCAACGAGCGGGCGAGGGCGCTGGCCTCGCCCTCCGGCAGCATGAGCCCTGTCTCTGCCGCGAGCTGTTCGAGCGCAATCGTCAGCACCTCGCGATAGGAGGCGCCGGGGGTGGCCGCCTGGATCCTCGGCTCCAGGCGGTGGTATCGGACCAGCAGCTCGCCGGCGTGCTCGACTCCGAAGAGCTTCTCGAGCTCGTCGTGGATCCCGCCGTTCCAGTCGACGAGCGTCCCGTAGCAGTCGAAAGTCGCCCAGCGCTCCACGACACAAGCCTAGTGTGCAGCCCGTGATCGAGATCCGAGCGCTGACGCCTGTGGACTGGCCCGCGGTCGAGGCGATCTACGCCGAGGGCATCGCGACGCGGCAGGCGACCTTCGAGACCGTGACGCCCACGTGGGCCGAGTTCGACGCCGGAAAGCTGGCATCGCACCGCCTCGTCGCGACCGACGGCGGCCGTGTACTCGGGTGGGCCGCCCTCTCCTCGACGTCGGAGCGAGCGTGCTATCGCGGAGTCGTCGAGAACTCCGTCTACGTCGCGGAGGCCGCACGCGGATCCGGCGTCGGCAGGGCGCTCATGGATGCGCTGATCGCCGGGGCACGAGCCGCCGGCTTCTGGACGATCGAGACGGGCGTCTTCCCCGAGAACGAGGCGAGCGTCGGCCTCCACGAGTCGCTCGGCTTCAGGGTCGTCGGACGCCGCGAGCGCATCGCCGAGCTCGATGATCGCTGGCGCGACACGCTTCTCCTCGAGCTCCGGTTGTAGTGCTACGCGCTCTCGTCCCAGCGGCGAAACACGACGCAGGCGTTGTGCCCGCCGAAGCCGAACGAGTTGGACACGCCCACTTCGACGTCCTGGCGACGCGCCTCGTTCGGGATGTAGTCCAGGTCGCACTCGGGATCCGGCGCCTCGTAGTTGATCGTCGGAGGAAGCACCCCCCGCTGGAGCGCGAAGATGGTGAAGATCGCCTCGACCGCGCCCGCCGCGCCGAGGCAGTGCCCGGTTGCACCCTTCGTCGAGGAGACTGGCGTGCGGTACGCCTTCTCCTCACCGAGAGCAAGCTTGAGCACGCGCGTCTCGGCCGCGTCGCCGGACGGAGTGGACGTCCCGTGCGCGTTCACGTACCCGATCACCTCGGGGTCGATCCCTGCGTCGCTGAATGCCATGCGCATCGCGCGGGCGGGGTTCACGCCGGTCGGGTCCGGGTCGGACACGTGGCTCGCGTCGGCGGAGACCCCGTAGCCGAGAACCTCCGCGTAGATCTTCGCGCTGCGACCCTGCGCGTGCTCGAGCTCCTCGAGGACGAGCATCGCCCCCGCCTCCCCCATGACAAAGCCGTCACGGCCGGAGTCGAACGGTCTGGACGCCGCCTTCGGGTCGCCGTTGCGCCGCGAGAGCGCCCGCATGGCAGTGAACCCGGCGATGCCGACGCGCGTGATCGGCGCTTCGGTGCCGCCACAGAACATCACGTCCGCCCGGCCGAGCCGGATCGCGTCGAGCCCGTCGCCGATGGCCATGTTCGAGGCTGCGCACGCGGTGCACTCGGCCGCGAGCGGCCCCTGCGCACCGAGCTCCATCGAGACCCATGCGGCTGCCATGTTGGGGATGATCTGGACGATCGCGAAGGGGCTCGTGCGGTCCGGCCCGCGCTCGAGCAGGCTCTGGAAGCAGTCCTCGAATGCATAGAGACCGCCGATTCCCGTTGCGACCGCCGCGCCGACGCGCTCAGGGGCCGAGGCGATCGAGATCCCGCTGTCCGCCTCGGCCATCCTCGCAGCGGAGAGCGCGAGCTGGGCGAAGCGGTCCATGCGACGTGCCTTCTTCCGGTCCATCCACGTGGTCGGCTCGAACTCCTTCAGCTCGCACGCGAAATGGACGTCGTAGTCGGCCGTGTCGAAGTGCGTGATCGGGCCTGCGCCCGACTCCCCGGCGACCAGGCTCTCCCACGTCGACTCGGGATCGTTCCCGAGCGGCGTGACCATGCCCACGCCGGTGATCACGACCCGGCGACGCCCGTTGTCCGCTCCGCCGGCCACCGCTACATCCCCAGCCCGCCGTCGACGAGCAGTACCGCGCCCGTGATGAACGACGCCTCGTCGGAGCAGAGAAACCGGACCGCGCCCGCCACGTCGTCTGCGTCACCGAGACGACCGAGAGGCGTGTTCTGGAGCATCGCGTCCGTCGCCTCCTCGGGGAGGACGTCCGTGAGCTGCGTCTTCACGTAGCCGGGAACGACGACGTTCGCGCGCACGTTCCGGCTGCCGAGCTCGCGCGCGAGGGACTTCGTGAACCCGATGATCCCCGCCTTCGACGCCGCGTAGTTCGTCTGGCCCCAGTTCCCGTGAATGCCGACGATGGACGAGATGTTCACGACCGTGCCGGCGCGCTTACGCATCATCCCGCGTGCGGCGGCGCGGCACGTATAGAAGCACGAGGCGAGATTGGTGTCGATGACCGTGTTCCAGTCCTCGTCCGACATGCGCACGAGGAGGCCATCGCGCGTCACCCCCGCGTTGTTCACGAGGATGTCGAGGTCGCCTGCCTCCTCGACGAGCGCGCGAGCCGACTCCGGGTCGGAGACGTCGGCCTGCACCGCCTTGCCTCCGATCTCGGCCGCGAGCGCCTGGGCCTCGCCCGCTCCGGTGCGATACGAGAGCACGACCGACGCTCCACCCGCCGCGAGCTGGGTCGCGATCGAACGCCCGATGCCCCGGGATGCGCCCGTGACGAGGGCGGTTCGGCCCTCGAGCGAGCAGAACGCGTGCGTCACCGAGCGAGTGCTTCCTGCGCGCGTTCCAGGCTCTCGAGCGAGTTCACGGACATCGTCTTCACACCGCGGTCGATCCGCCTCAAGAGACCGGAGAGCACGTTCCCCGGCCCCACCTCGACGAAGGTGGTTGCTCCGCTGCGGATGAGCTCCGTCGCCGCCTGCGTGAACCGCACGGGGCCCGTCAGCTGATCGACGAGCAGCGACGCGACTCTCTGCGCGGGCTCGATCTTCGCGGTGACCGTCGACATGAAGGGCGAGAGCGGCTCGGCGAACTTGACGCGATCGAGCGCGGGGCGAAGCCGGTCCGCAGCCCTCGCCACGAGCGGGCTGTGGAACGCGCCCGAGACCTTGAGGATCACGGCTCGTCGGGCGCCGAGGCTCGCGGCCTCGGCGCAACACTCCTCGACCGCCTCGTGCTCGCCCGAGACGACGATCTGACCGGGACAGTTGTAGTTCGCCGGCCACACGCCCACGATCCGCCGACACAGCTTCTCGACCTCCTCGTCCGCGAGCCCGAGGATCGCCGCCATCGCGCCGGGCCGCTGTCGCGCTGCCTCCGCCATCGCGAGACCACGCTCTCGTACGAGCCCGATCGCCGTACCCGTCTCGAGCGAGCCCGCCGCGGCGAGAGCCGCGAACTCGCCGACCGAGTGGCCGACAACGACGTCCGGCTGAAGCCCCCGCTCGCGCATCGCAGCGAGGATCGCGAGGCTCGTCGCCACGAGTGCCGGCTGCTGCACCTCTGTATCGACGAGCTGCTCCAGTGGAGTTGCGAAGCACAGCTCCTCGAGATCGAGCCCCGTGGCCTCCGAGCCGATGCGGTAAACCTCCCGCGCGGCTGGAAAGGCCTCGGCGATCTCGCGACCCATGCCTTCCTCGAGCGACCCCTGGCCGGGGAAGCAGAATGCGACCTTGCTCATCGGGGCCTCCCATTCGTCCATTCGACGAGCGCCGAGCCCCACGTGAGGCCAGCGCCCATCCCTGTCAGCAGAACCAGCGTCCCGTCCTGCAGCCGTCCCTCCGCACGCGCATCGGCGAGTGCGAGGGGAATCGAGCCTGACGAGGTGTTTCCGAAGCGATCGACGTTCACGATGGTCTTCTCCGACGGGATCCCGAGCTTAGCCGCCGCGTAGTCGATGATCCGCTTGTTCGCCTGGTGCGGGACGTAGACGTCGATGTCGTCGACGGTCTTACCGCACTCGGCGAGGATCTCGGTGGCCGACGAGACCAACACTCTCGTCGCGAACTTGAAGACCTCGCGGCCGTTCATCTTCACGAACGAGTCCGGATCGTCGAAGTGCCGGGAGCCGGAGCCCGGGTACCACAGGTACTCGCCCCCGCCTCCGTCCGCGCCGAGCTCGAAGCCGATGAACCCGCCCCGCTCGACCGGCTCCATGACGACGGCCCCGGCGCCGTCCCCGAAGAGGACGAGCGTCGAGCGGTCCTCCCAGTCGAGGATCTTCGAGAGCACGTCTCCACCGACGACGAGTGCCCGTCGCGAAAGCCCCGACGCGAGCATCCCGTATGCCTGTGCGATCGCGTAGACGAACCCCGTGCATCCGGCGAGGAGGTCGTAGGCCGCTGCGTGCGGCATCCCGAGCTCGTTCGCGAGGAGGGCGGACGACGTCGGGAACATCATGTCCGGCGTTACCGTCGCGCAGATGAGGAGGTCGACGTCCGCTGCATCGACGCCGGCGTCCTCGAGAGCCGCGCGCGCAGCAGGAAGCGCGATGTCCGTCAGCGCCTCGTCCTCGGAGGCGATCCGCCGCTCCCTGATGCCGGTCCGCTCGCGAATCCACTCGTCCGAGGTGTCCACGATCCCGGCGAGCTCCTCGTTGGTCATCACCTTCGCGGGAACGTGTACCCCGAGACCCGTGATCCCTATCCGGACTCCTTGCGCGGTGCCGATCATCGCTCCACCGCGAACGTCAGCGTCCCACGGGCGGCAAGCGCGTCGCCGACATGCGCCGTCGCCTTCCCGCGACCGATCGGGCCGCGGATCGTGTCGATCTCGCAGGCCAGGGTAAGTACGTCTCCCGGCTCGACGACGCGCTTGAAGCGGCAGTCGTCGATTCCCGCGAAGAACGCGATCTTGCCGCGATTCTCCTCCTCGACGAGGACCGCGATCGCGCCCGTCTGGGCCATCGCCTCGACGATCAGCACTCCGGGCATCACGGGCCGCTCCGGGAAGTGGCCGCGGAACCACCAGTCGTCGGCGTTCACCGCTCGACGCGCGACCACGCGCCTGCCCGGCTCGAGCTCCGTCACCTCGTCGACGAGGAGGAACGGGTCGCGGTGGGGGAGGATCGACTCGATCGTCTCCTTCCCGAACGGCGTCGCAGGCGTTTGCACGGGCCGAGTCTACTGCCCGGCTCCCGTGGCTAATCGCTGCTCTGGATGCGCACAACAGGGCCGCTGGCGTTCCCGGCGGCGTCCCACGCGACGACCCGAACCCGAGCGGCAGGCCCGCTCCACGGGATCACGGCGATCCCGGCCTTCCGGACCTCGCGACGCAGCGACTGCCCGTCGATGACGAACGTCAGCGTCGACGGCTCGCTCACCTCGACCCGTACGCGCTTCCCGGGGAGGATGCGGACGCGCGGCGCCACGGTGTCCGAGACGAACGGGACGCCATAGGAGATGACACCGACCCCGCCGGTGGCCTCGACCACGGCGAGGTACGCCCCGTCGCGCAACAGACCGGACATGCGCTGCCCGTTCCACGTGAAGCCGAGCGTTGCAGGCACGAAGGAGCCGACGAGCGGGCTTGCGACCCAGCGTCCTTCGCGCTCGATCCGGATCCTGACCACGGCCGCCGCCACGA
>Ga0307296_10000746_pt1 | contig 15914 bp, 20 predicted proteins | sample ER_DNA_153_FD_194467 | JGI IMG/M metagenome (GOLD analysis project Ga0307296, IMG submission 194467) | Bulk soil microbial communities from the East River watershed near Crested Butte, Colorado, United States - ER_DNA_153 | ecosystem: Environmental > Terrestrial > Soil > Floodplain | place... | reverse complement strand
TGGCGGTCCTGCGGGCGCGCCCCCACCGCTCTCGTCAATGACTGGGGGTCAGCAGCAAATGAATCGGATTCGCCTCGTTCTCGCCGTTCTCGTCGCGTGCGCACTCTGGGTGGCGGCCTCCGCCAGCGCAGCCACGACGCTGGTCGCAACCGTGGGCCCTGGCTCGACAGTCGTCCTGAAAACGGGCGGTGGCCAGGTCGTGAAGTCGCTCAAGGCAGGCTCGTACACGATCGTCGTGCGCGACCGCTCGAAGGGTCTCAACTTCCATCTGCAAGGCCCGACGAACGAGCTCAACCGCTCGACGACGCTGAAGTTCACCGGGAAGACGACCTGGCGACTCAAGCTCGCCAAGGGGAAGTACCAGTACTACAGCGACCGCGGCGGTTCGAAGCTGAAGAAGGGCTTTCGGGTCGTCTGAGCCACGCTCACGAGCCGCGGCCGAGCCACTCCTCGCCGCCCTCGTAGACCTCCTTCTTCCAGAGCGGCACCGTCTCCTTGAGTCGGTCGATCGCGTCCTTGCAGGCTGCGAGTGCGTCCTGCCGGTGTGGCGCCGAGACCGCGATCGCAACGCTCGTCTCGCCGACCTCGAGCTGTCCGACGCGGTGGTGGATCGCCACGGCGCAGAGGTCGTAGCGGCCCTCCAGCTCGCGCGCGAGACCCGCCATCACGTCCTCGGCCATCTCCGCGTAGGCCTCGTACTCGAGGTGGGTCACGTCGCGTCCGCGCGACTGCCGTCGCACGGTGCCGCTGAACGTCGCGATCCCGCCTGCGCCCTCGTCCGCGACCTCCGCCACGACCGCCTCGAGCGAGAGCCGCTCCTCGGTCACGCGGAAGGCCCCGCCCGAGACCGGCGGGATCAGTGCGACCTCGTCCCCGTCGCTGAGCTCCCGGCCGGGCTCGGCGTACTCGCGGTTCACCGCGTAGAGCAGGCCCGGCGGCTCGTCGCCGAGCCCGAGCGCCGGCCAGACCTCGGCGACGGTGGCGACATCGAGCTCCCGCCGCGACCACCCCGCTCGCTCCCGCAGGCCTGCGAACAGCCGGACGACGACCGTCACCAGATGTTCCCCTGCCCCGGCGTGTAGCTCGCCGAGATGACGCTGTTCGCGATGAGCGTGTCGCACTTGACGACGCCGGAGAACTTGGACATGCCCGCGTCCACCGTCACCGTCCCGGCCCTGACCTCGACCATGCTCGCGGTCACCGTGACCGTGGCCGCGCAGGTGACGGTCACGCCGCTCGACTTCAGCGTGACGGCGTTGCCGTTCGAGTCCTCGATCTCGACCGCGCCGGCACCGTCGTCGAAGACGATCGTCGTGCCGTGCTTCGTCCGCAGCAGCGTTCGCTCCGGATTGCTCTCGGGCGGCCGCTGCTTCGCACTCCAGAGCGCGCCGACGACGATTGGCCGCTTCGCATCCCCGTTCTCGAAGGCGACGAGGACCTCGTCGCCGGCATCGGGAACGAACCAGCTCCCACGGCGATCGCCGGCGGCAAGCGTCGCTCGCCGGGCCCACACCTCCTCGGCGAAGACGGGCACCGAGACGCGCACGCGACCCAGCCCCTTCGAGTCACGTGCCTTGACGACCACCCCTCCGTAGACGGCGTTCCTCTGGCTCATCGCGGCCTCCCGACCTGGATCCTCGTGGAAGGACACCTTAGGATGTGGGCGTCTCCGTGCGCGCAGGGCGCGCCCTCGGGAGGTGGTGTGCATGTCCGACAACCGATCCACCGCTTAGCACCTCACCTACTCAGGAGGACATCTAGATGCACGCTTTGGAGCTGACGCAGCTCGCGATCGCGGCTGTGGAAACGGACGCCGACCTCGAGGCGATGATCGCCGTCCGCCGCCTCGCAACACCCGAGGCGAAACCGACCGTCGAGAACCTGCGCTTCAACCTCGACCGGAACCCGGATCTCACCTATCTCGTCGCGCGTCTCGGCGACGAGCCGGTCGCCTGCGGCTTCCTGCAGCCGAAGGAGGACGTCGCCACGGCCGACCTCGTCGTCGTGCCCGCCGAGCGGCGGCGCGGGATCGGCACGGCGATTCTGGCCGAGCTCTCGCAACGGGCCCGCGCCCTCGGCACGGAAGCCCTGCAGGGCGAGGCGAAGGAGGTCGACGAGGAGTCCCAGGGGTTCCTCGAGCGGCGCGGCTTCGCGAAGGTCGGGGCGGAGAAGGCGCTGGTGCTCGAGCTCGACGGGCTCGAGCCGCTCGAGCCCGAGCCACCGGCCGGAGTTCGAATCGTCACCCGCGCGGAGGAGCCGGACCGGCTGGAGGGGATGTACGCGGTCTCGGTCCAGGCGGACGAGGACATTCCGGGCTCGCTCGGGGTGATGACCTTCGAGCAGTGGCGGGCGCTCGAGATCGACAAGCCGAGCCGCAGGCCGGAGCTGTGCTTCATCGCGCTGGCCGGCGACGAGGTCGTCGGGTACGCGGCGCTGCACGTCTTCCGCGACGACCTCTTCCACGGGCTGACGGCGACGCGGCGGGATTGGCGTCGGCGCGGCGTGGCGACCGCGCTCAAGCGGGCCGAGATCGCGGCCGCCGCGCGGGGCGGCTTCCGCCGTCTCGTGACCGAGAGCGAGGAGCGGAACGAGCCGATGCGGCGCCTGAACGAGAAGCTCGGCTTCGTCCCCGCCCCGGAGTTGAGTACCGTCGTGATGCGAGGGGCCCTTGACGGAGTAGCCCGCGAAGAGGCGGACGCGAATCACCGTGGGGAGCGAACTTGACACGGTACGGCGAATCCGCCATAGATATGGCGAAACCGCCCTATCGTGACTAAAGCTTTCTCACTCCTGTTCCTCGTCGCGCTCGGCACCGCACCGTCGCCGAGCGTCCACGCCGTTTCCCTCCCCCGACACGCCGTCAAGGGCGTCCCGTGGCGGGCCGTGGTGGCGGTGGCGCCGCCGGCGCGGGCCACGCTGCGCGCCACCGGGCCGAAGGCGCTCGCCGTGCCCCTGCGCGCGACGAAGCGGCGCGGCCGCTACCAGGCGACGCTCCGCTTCCCGTTCGCCGGCAACTGGCGCATCGCGGTCACCGTCGGCCGGCGGACGACCCGGCTCGGGTCGGTCGCCGTCGACGTCCCGCGCGATTCGCTCGTGCAGGACCCGATCACCATCGCGGCCGAGCCGTCCGGCTCGCTCGTCGTGGGTCAGCTGCAGGCCGCCCCGGTGCTGCGCATCGCGCACGCGCGTGCCTTGAAGATCGCCGACGGTCCAGGCGTCTTCCATGTCTACGTCGCCGGCGGCACCACCTACGCGGCCGGCCGCGACGGGGTCGTCTACCGCCTCGACGGTTCGACGCTGACGCCGCTCACGCCGCCGATGGACGCGAGTGCCGTCGCGGTGGACGACGCAGGCAACCTGTACGTGGCGATCTACGTCGGCTGGATCAAGAAAGTCGCTCCCGACGGCACGGTCACGACGGTCGCCGGCAACGGCACCGAGGGCTACAGCGGCGACGGCGGTCCTGCAACCTCCGCTCAGCTCTTCCACCCGCATTCGGTCGCGATCGGCAGGGACGGCGCGCTGTACATCGCCGATACCGAGAACCGGCGGATCCGTCGCGTCGACCTCGCCAGTGGGCGCATCTCCACCCTCGGCGGAAACGTCGGCATCACCGTCTCGCTCGCCGTGGGGCCCGGCGGCAGCATCTACTCGGCTGACGTCGTGCGAGACGGCGCCGGCGGTGGGATCACGCGCACCACCCCCGGGGGCGTGACGACCCGGATCCTCCGCTCGGCGACGGCCAACGGCGTCGCGGTTGCATCCGACGGTGCCGTCTACGTGAACCAGTGGGAGGCGAAGCGGATCCAGCTGCTGGATCGCGCGACGGGCAAGCTCGTGCCGGTCGTCCGCGGCTAGCCGCCCTATGATCGCGGCGGTGGCCGAGGCCGAGCCCATCGTCCGCGGAGCGATCGTCCAGGAGCTTCTGGTCGCCGCGCGGTACGGCTGGGAGCTGACCCAGCAGGCGCTGCGCGCAGAGGGTGTAGACCCCGCCGACTACGGGCCGCTTTCCTTCGTTGGGACACTCCAGCCGGTGACCCGAACGCAGCTGACTCAGGCGATGGGCCTGCGGCGGACGACGCTCCGCGACCTCGTCGCGCGGTTGATCGAACGGGGCCACGTTCGCGAGGAGCCGAACCCGCGCGACAGGCGCTCGACGCTGCTGACGCTCACGCCCGCCGGGCAGGAGATCTTCGACCTCGGGCTTCCGGTCTTCCGGCGCGTGCTCGCGCAGATCGATGCCGAGCTGGCCGGTCGGCTCGACGAGCACGAGGGGGCGGTTAGGCGTGTGCGCGTCGCGCTGCAGGGACTGAGCGCCGACTGAGCGTACGATCCAGCTGATGGCGACGACCGATCATCGCGACACCGATTCCGGGATCGAGGTCAAGCCCGTCTACGACGCGAAGGACGCGCCGGGCGGGCTCGAACCGCCGGGCGAGTACCCGTTCACGCGAGGGCCGTACCGCGACATGTACCGCGGGAAGCCGTGGACGATCCGCCAGTACGCGGGGTTCGCCTCGGCGGAGGAGACGAACCAGCGCTTCCGCTACCTGCTCGACCGCGGGCAGACGGGCCTCTCGGTCGCGTTCGACCTGCCGACGCAGCTCGGCTACGACTCCGACGACGAGCGCGCCGTGGGCGAGGTCGGCCGCACCGGCGTGGCGATCGACTCGCTCGCCGACATGGAGCTCCTCTTCGACGGGATCCCGCTCGACCGGGTCTCGACCTCGATGACGATCAACGCCCCTGCGGCGCTCCTGCTCCTGCTGTACGAGCTCGTCGCCGAGGGCCAGGGCGTGCCCGCCGAGAAGCTGCGCGGGACCGTGCAGAACGACATCCTCAAGGAGTACATCGCGCGCGGGAACTACATCTTCCCGCCGCGGCCCTCGATGCGGCTGACGACCGACCTGTTCGCCTACTGCGCCAAGCGGCTGCCCGGGTTCAACACGATCTCGATCTCCGGCTATCACATCCGCGAAGCCGGGTCGACGGCCGTGCAGGAGCTCGCGTTCACGCTTGCGAACGGGATCGCCTACGCGCAGGCGGCGGTCGACGCGGGGCTCTCGCCGGACGAGTTCGGCGAGCGGCTCTCGTTCTTCTTCAACGCCCACAATGACTTCTTCCAGGAGGTGGCGAAGTTCCGCGCCGCGCGGCGGCTCTGGGCGGAGATCATGCGCGATCGCTTCGGCGCCACCAACCCGCGCGCGCAGGCGCTGCGCTTCCATGCGCAGACCGGTGGCTCGACCCTGACCGCGCAGCAGCCCGAGAACAACATCGTGCGCGTGGCGATCCAGGCGCTCTCGGCGGTGGCCGGCGGCGCCCAGTCGATCCACACGAACTCCTTCGACGAGGCGCTGGCGCTGCCGACCGAGCACGCGGCGCGAATCGCGCTGCGCACGCAGCAGCTGCTGGCGCACGAGGCCGGGGGCACCGACACGGCCGACCCGCTGGGCGGCTCGTACTACCTCGAGTCGCTCACCGACGAGCTCGAGGCTCGCGCGCGCGAGCTGATCGAACGGGTCGACGAGCTGGGCGGGGCCGTCGCCGCTGTCGAGCAGGGGTTCGTGCAGGGCGAGATCGACGAGGCGTCGTTCCGCTACGCGCAGCAGGTCGAGTCGGGCGAGCGGGTGATCGTCGGTGTGAATCGCTACGAGGAGGCGGAGCCGGAGCCGATCGAGCTGCACCGGATCGACCCGGAAGCGGAGCGCCGCCAGCTCGAGCGGACCGCCAAGGTGCGAGCCGAGCGCGACGCCGCCGAGGCGGAGGCGGCACTGGACCGGGTGCGCGAGGCCGCACGCGGGACGGAGAATTTGCTCCCGCCGCTGCGGGATGCGCTGCGAGCGCGCTCCACGATCGGCGAGATCTGCAACGTCCTCCGCGACGAGTTCGGCATGTACGACGCCCAGCGCTCGCCATAGTCCCGGAGCCCGCGCCATGAGGATCCTGCTCGTCTCGCAGATGTACCCGGGGCCCGACGCTCCCGACCTCGGCGTCTTCGTCGCACAGCTCGAGGACGCGCTGCGCGCCCGGGGACACGAGCTCGAGCGCGCCGTGCTCGACTCCCGCGCGGGAGGCAAGCGGCGCTACGCGACGCTCGCCGCCCGGTCGTTCCGCGCGGCCCGGAGCTTCCGGCCGGATGTCGTCTACGCGCACTTCCTCGTTCCGGCCGGCTTCATCGCCGGACTCACGTCTCGGGCGCCGCTCGTCCTCACCGCGCACGGCCGCGACGTCCGCAACGTGGGCGCCGTCTCCGGGATCGGCACCCTCACCCGCCGCACCGTTCGCCGCGCCGCAGCGGTGATCGCGGTCTCCGACTATCTCCGGCGGGAGCTCGAGGCGAAGGTGCCGGAGGCCGCAGGCAAGACGACGGTGATCGACTCCGGGGTCGACCTCGAGCGGTTCACGGTCGAGCCTGCGCCCGCGGGCGGGCCGCACTTCCTCTGTGTCGGCGCGCTCAGCGAGCGCAAGAACGTCGTGCGCCTGGCGGACGCCTTCGGCCGCCTCGAGGAGGGGACGCTCACCTTCGTCGGCGAGAGCCCACTGCGGCCGAAGCTCGAGGGCCGGCGCGGGGTGGAGCTCCTCGGCAGCCTCCCCCATGCCGAGATCCCCGCGCGCATCGCCCGCGCGCACGTCGTCTGCCAGCCGAGCCTGATCGAGCCGTTCGGCCAGTCGCTGCTCGAGGCGATGGCCTGCGGCCGCTCCGTGCTCGCGACGCGAATCGGCGGGCCGCCCGAGTTCGTGTCACCCGAGGCGGGTGTCCTCGTCGACCCGCTCGACCTGGACGCGATCGCCGACGGCCTGCGCACAGCTGCCGGCCTGCCGTGCCCGAATCTGGCAGCGCGCGAGGCGGCCGAGGCCCACGACGTGCGCGAGCAGGCGCGTAGGGTGGAGGAGGTGCTGGAGCGGGCCGCAGCCGAAAGGGACTGAAGTTCGTTCTATAGGCAGACGGAGCCGCCCCCCGCGCATGGCCAAGAAGATCACCGTCCTCATCGCAGACGACCACCGCCTCTTCGCGCAAGCGCTCGACGCGATCCTCGCCGCCGAGCCGGAGATCGAGGTCGTGGGCCACGCGCGCAACGGCGAGGAGGCCGTCGAGCGGGCCCTCGAGCTCGACCCCGACGTGATCCTGATGGACATCGCGATGCCGGTCGTCGACGGGGTGGAGGCGACGAAGCGGATCCGCAAGCAGGTCGAGGGCGCGTGCATCCTGATGCTGACCGGCTCGAACTCGCGCAGCGACGTCGCCCGGGCGCGAGAGGCCGGCGCGGCCGCCTACGTGACGAAGGACCGGATCGCCGCGCAGCTGATCGACGCGATCAGAGAACTGGCGGCGTGAGCCGAAAAACCGCTGGTATCCTGGCCGCATGCTGCAGTTCTTCGCGGTCATCCAGGTACTGCTCTCCGCGGGCCTGATCGGGCTGATCCTGATGCATTCCGGCCGTGACGCCGGTCTCGGCGGGATGGGCTTCACTCCTGCCTCGCAGGGCGGCACGCACATCGTCGAGCGGAACCTGACGCGCCTGACGGTCTTCGTCGCGATCCTGTTCACGCTGAACACGGTCCTGCTCTTCCACCTGCTCAAGTAGCGCGTGCGAACCAGGCGGGCCGCGGCTCTCGTCGTGCTCGCACTCGCGGCCGCGGGCTGCGACTCGTCCGCGCCGCAACAGCACGCGTCGCTGCCCGTCTCGGGCCCGCCCGGGGTCGTGCGGGTCGCCCTCGCGCAGGTGCTCTGGCCGCTCGAGCCGGAGCGTGCCCGGACGCGCGACGAGATCGTGCTCGCGCGGATGCTGTTCTCGACGCCGCTGCGCACCGACCCGGTCACCGGCGCGCTGCGCCCGGGTCTCTGCTCGAGCTGGCGCGCGAGCGGGACGACGTGGCGCCTGCGCTGCAGCCACGCCGGCGCGATCGCGGCCCAGCTGAGGCGGACGAAGCTGATCCAGGCCAGGCGGATCGCGGCGCCCGACGAGCACACGCTCGTGGTCGCGCTGCACTCGAGCGACCCGAGGCTGCCCTACCGGCTGACGCAGGTCGCCGCCGCCCCGCCCGGGGTGCCGGGGCCCTTCCGGCTCGTGTCCGCGCGCCGCGACCGCGTGGTGGTCCAGCGCCAAGGCATCCGTGTCGAGGTGCGGAGGCTCGAACCGTTCGCGGCGCTGCGCCTCTTCCGCGCCGGCCGGCTCGACGAGGCGCCGGTGCCGCTCGGCGACCTGCGCGCGGTCCAGCTCGACCCGCAGCTCGCCCCGGCGGTCAAGGTGCGCCGGCTGCTCGCGGCGGACGTCGTCTCGTTCGCTGCCGGCGTCTCGCCGGAGCTCCGCTCCGTCTACGACGACACGGCAGACCGAGCGGATTACCAGGCGCTCGTGACCGAGTTCGCCGCGCCTCCCGCGGAGGATCTGCGGGAGCACGGCCGGCCCAACGCGGGCAAGGCCGCGATCGCCCTGCGCGAGGCGCGCAAGCGGATTCCCGGACTCCCGCGCGTGGCCGTGCGCTTCGCTCCGTCCGCGGACCCGACGCTGGACTACGGGACGAACCTGCTCGTCGCGTCCTGGCGCGACCTCGGGCTCGGGGCGGTCGTGGGCGGCCCGGCCGATGCGCGGCTCGAGCGCCTGCTCGCGCCGTACCCGCACGGGCTCGCGGCCGGACCGCTGACCGTCCCGATCGCCTGGGTCGCTGACGCCCGCCTGGTCTCCCCGCGCCTACGCGGGTGGCGCGAGGACGAGCTCGGCGCCGTCGACTACGCCCGCGTCAGACCCCGGGGCCAGAGCCGACGCCGGTGACGTCGAAGCGGGCGGTGGCGACCGCGGGGGAGAGCAGCGCGGTCGCGTAGCGGTCGTCGTAGTACGCGCTCTGGTTGACGAGCATCGGCTCGCGCGTCAGCCCGTGCAACTCCGCGAGCAGCTCGGGCACGCGCACGGTGAAGCGCAGGTTCACGAGCGGGTCAGCGATCTTCCCCCCGCGGATGCGGAAGGTGCCGTCGCGCGTCATCCCGGTGATGATCCCCTCGCGCGGGTCGACGATGCTCAGGTAGTGCAGCCGGGTGACGTAGATGCCGTCGCCGACGCGCTCTGCGAGCTCTTCGGCGGAGCCCGCGTCGCCGGGCGCGACCGAGAGCGCGAACGGGAGCGGCCCCCAGTGGCGCAGCGAGCTCGGCGGCGCGTGGCCCGTGCTCCGGTGGCCGTCGCCCGCGCGCGCCGCGGTGGCGCGGTCCCAGACCACGCCGGCCAGCACGCCGTCCTCGACGAGCGGGACGCGCTGCTTCGGTGTGCCCTCGAAGTCGAACGACTTCGGGAGGCCGTGCGCGTCGAGCGCGTCGTCCGCCAGCGAGAAGCGCTCGTCGAAGACCTGCTTGCCGAGCTTGTCGGCCGCGTAGCTGCGCTCCTCGATCAGACCGAGCGCGCCGAAGGCGTCGTAGGAGAAGTACGCGAGCAGCTCCGCGAAGGCCGGCGGCTCGAGCACCGCCGGGTAGGAGCCGGGCTCGAGCTCGACGGCGCCGCGGGTCAGCTTCGCCTTCTCGACCGCCTCGACCGAGGCCGCAGCAGGGTCGACGTCGCCCAGCTTCCAGCCGGTGCGCTCCGCGTAGCCCGAGGCCCCGTCCACCGCGGCCAGGGCGAGCACGGCGACGTCGGTCATCGCCTGCGAGTCCGCGATCCCGGTCGAGGTTGCGAGCGCGAGCTCGACGACGCCGCTCGTGAAGAAGCCGTAGAGGTCGAGCTCGGAGGCGTCGATCGCGGCCTGGGCCAGTCGCGCCTGCTCTTCCGGGGTCAGGGCCGCGGTCTCCTCGTCAAAGCCCTCGACAGCTGGCGGGTCGGCAGGCGGAGCGAGGCCCGGGAAGTCGCCGTCGGGCGGCGCGCTGTCGGCCGCCTCTGCGGCGCGCGCGGCGAGCGTCTTCAACCCCTCGTCGTCGGTGCGGTTGCTCGAGGCGACCCCGAGCCGGCCGTCGCGCACGACCTGGATCTCGACCACGTCGTTCTCGATCAGCGTGGGCTGGTGCACCTCGGACGAGGCGAAGCGCGCCATTCCCGAGCGCTCGTGGTGGACGAGCGCGAGCGTCTCGTCGCCCTCGGCCGCGCGCAGCGCGCGCTTGGCCAGCTCGAGCCGCTCGCTCATTGGTCGAAGCCGACCTGCACGTTGCGGAAGCGGGCGGGTGATGCGCCGTGCGAGACGTGCGCGTGCTGCCCGGGCTGGCCCTTGCCGCAGTTCGTCAGCCCGTGCAGCTCCCACGTCTCGGGCCCCGCGACGCCGTCGAGCGAGCCCCAGAAGACGGGTGTCTGGCCCGTGTAGGTCGCGTCGCGCAGCATCCGGCCGAGCTTGCCGTCCCTGATCTCCCAGGCGATCTGCGTCCCGAACTGGAAGTTGAGCCGCTTGTCGTCGATCGACCAGCTCTTGTTCGTCTGCAGGAAGACGCCCTGGTCGACGCCGCCGATCAGCTCCTCCAACGAGCCTTCGCCCGGCTCGAGGTGGAGGTTCGTCATCCGCACGAGGGGCATCCGGCTCCAGTTGTCCGCCCGCATCGAGCCGCCCGAGCCGCTGCCGATCCGCGCCGCAGTCTCGCGTGAGGTGAGGAAGCCGCTGAGGATTCCCTCGCGCACGACGGGCTGCCGCCCCGCGGGCACGCCCTCGTCGTCGAAGCCGAAGGTGCCGAGCCCGCCGGCCGTGGTCGAGTCGGCGGTGACGTTCATGTGCTCGGAGCCGTAGCGCAGCGAGCCGATGTCCTCGGGCTTGAGGAAGCTGGTGCCCGCGTAGGCAGCCTCGGTGCCGTAGACGCGGTCGAGCTCCGTCGGGTGGCCGACCGACTCGTGCACCTGGAGCGCCACCTGCTCGTCGTCGATCACGACCGTCGTGATCCCCGACGGGCACGGGTCGGCGCGCAGCAGCGCGGCCGCCTGCTCGCCGACGCGAGGAGCTTCCCGCTCGAGGCCGAGCGCGTCCACGAACTCCCAGCCGGCCTGCGAGCTCGAGCCGCCGTGGGCGCTCGGGTAGCTGCGGATCTGGGTGATCCCGTCACGAGCCGCCATCGCGTCGATGCCGCCGCCGCACTCGACCACCTCCTGCTCGGTCGAGACGCCCTCCGAGGACACGAAGACCTTGTGCTCGCGCTGGGCGCGCACGGACGCGGAGGTGACCTTCACGTCGTCGTGCTGGAGCGCCTGCTCGGCGCGCAGGCAGAGGTCGACCTTGTCGGCGACCGGGACAGCGAAGGAGTCGCGCTCGAATGCGGTACGGAACTCGCCCCGCGCCGGCTCGATCGGTGCGAGCTTGCGCCCGCTTCCGCCGCGCGCGGCCTTGGCGAACGCGCAAGCCTTCTCGGCGGCGGCCTGCGCCCCCGCGTTGTCGAGGCGACGGTCGCAGGCGAAGCCCCAGGCGCCGCCGACGAGGACGCGCACACCGATCCCTTCCGTCTCCGTGTCGTCGAGCCGCTCGACGCGCTGGTTGCGGGTGCCGACCACCTGCGAGCGCCGGATCACCACGCGCGCGTCCGCATAGGACGCCCCCGCGCCGAGAGCTGCCGCCACAGCGTGCTCGCAGAGCTCCCGCACGGTTGCGTACCTTAGAGGCTGGCTACAATGGCCCGCGCGCGCTGGTGGCGGAATTGGTAGACGCGCAAGGTTGAGGGCCTTGTGGGGTTAATACCCCGTGGAGGTTCAAGTCCTCTCCAGCGCATCGCAGCTCGTCCCTTTCGAGAACGTGAGCGGAACCGGGCCACGCCCGGCTCCGCAGCGCGCGCCGAGGCCTTGACGTTTATAGCGTAGAGATATATCTTTCAGATACATGAGCACCACAGCAGTGACACCGGTCGTCCTGGGGCTCCTCTATCACGGGGCCCGCTCGGGATACGACATCAAGACCGCCGTCGACGGATCGACGCGCTTCTTCTGGGCGGCGAGCTACGGCCAGATCTACCCTGAGCTGCGGCGCCTGGAGCGCGAGGGCCTGATCGAGGGCGAGGACTCGCCGAACGGAGCCCGCGGCCGCCGCGTGTACCACCTCACCGACGCCGGACGCGAGGCGCTGAACGACTGGCTGCTCGGCCATGGCGTCACGATCGAGTTGCGCGACGAGTCGCTCCTGCGGCTCTTCTTCGCCGATGCGCTCCCGCGGGAGCAGGCGCTGGGGCTGCTGGAGGCTCGCAAGCGCGGGCACGAGGAGTACCTCCAGGTCCTGCAGGCGATCGACGCGCGGCCCGGCAAGGACCCGGCGTTCATCGATCTCGTCCTGCGCTGGGGGATCGCCTTTAACGAATGGGGAGCACAGTGGTGCGAGGAACAGCTGGAGCAGCTGCGCGCCCAGACCACGAAGGTCTGAGCGCGCCGAGCTTCGGGAGCGTCCTGCGCGCGGGCCTGCCGGGGTTCCTGCGCGAGGGCTTCCTCCCGGTCGGCGCGTTCTACATCGGTCTCCGCCTGAGCGGGCTGCCGGCCGGGATCACCGCCGCCGCCGTCGTCTCGGGGCTGATCTACCTGTACGAGCGGCATGCCGGCCGGGACGCCCTGCTCGTGCGGCTCTCGCTCGGGTTCGTGCTCGTCCAGTCGATCGTCGGCCTGGCCGCCCACAGCACCGCCGTCTACCTGGCACAGCCCGTGCTCCTGGCCGCGGCCTGGGGGTTCGCCTTCCTCGTCTCGGTGCCGCTCGGCCGGCCGCTCGCCGGCGCGCTCGCCAATGCCTGGTACCCGTTTCCGGACTGGCTGCGGGAAACGAGGGAGTACAAGCGCGTCTTCGCCATCGAGTCGGTCGTCTGGGGCGCGTACTTCCTCGCGCGGAGCGGTATTCGGCTGGCCGCCCTCCTGCACGGCAGCCTCGAGAACTTCCTGCTCATCTCGTTCCTGACCGGCACACCGGCGATGCTGCTGCTCGTCGCCTGGTCGATCCGGTTCTCGATCCGCGGCCTCGCCGACACCGATCCCGATGAGGCGTACCGGGCCGCTGCTTGACCGGCTCGCGCTGCGCGCGCTGCGCCTTGGCGTGGTCGCCTGGGGCGGGGCGGAGCGGCTGGGCCTCGACGTGGCCGGCGCGAGCGAGGGACCGCCGGTCGTCGACGATCCCGCGCGTCGTCGGGCCCTCGACGAGCTGATCGCGGCCACGCGCGCAGGCGACGGAACGATCACGCGCGAGAGCTGTCCCTATCCCCTGCACGAGCTGCTCACGCACCTCGTCGTCGAGCACGGGCTCCTGCTGCACGGATCGAACGCCTCGCTGGAGCGCCTCGAGCCGCGGCCGGCCCGGGACTTCCGCACCGAGCTCCGCGCCGTCGTCGCATGCGACGACGGGATCTGGCCGATCTTCTACGCGGTGGTCGCGCGGGCGCGGGTCGAGGGCGTCTTCACCGCGTGCCTGCACGTCGGCCGCCGCCGGCTCTACCTGTTCGCGATGGGCGCCGACCCCGCGTCCGCCGATTCCTGGACGCGCGGCGTCGTCCATGCGCTGCCCCGTGACGGGTTCCGGCGCGAGTGGGGACGGGAGTGGGTGCGCGGCGAGGCCGTCGAGCCGGTCCTGCGCGTGCACGTCGGCCCGGAGGACTTCCCGCTCAGGGAGACGGTGATCCAGGCACCGCCGGACCTCCGCCGCCTCGGGGCGAGCTTCCGCGCGGCCAAGCGCCGCCGCGCCGCTTGACGCCGTCCGGAAGGATCTCTACTCTCTCCGGCGAACGTATGTTCGTTCCCGCCCGCGACCCCGAGGTGGCTTGATGCTGACCGGCAGACAGCAGGAGATCTGGACGTTCCTCACCAAGTACGTCGACGAGCACGGCTACCCGCCCACCGTTCGAGAGATCGGCGAGGCGGTCGGCCTGGCCTCGCCGTCAACCGTCCACGCGCACCTCGCGAACCTCGAGCGCGCGGGCCTGATCAAGCGCGACCCGACGAAGCCGCGTGCGCTCGAGCTGCGCCGCGACCCGAAGCCGCAGGCCGCGCCGCCCGCTGCCGACGTGCACCGCCTGCCGCTCGTCGGCGAGATCGCTGCCGGCGGGCCCTTGCTGGCCGAGCACAACGTCGAGGACTACGTCGCCGTCCCTGAGCCGCTCGCACGCGGCGGCGAGGAGTTCCTGCTCCGCGTCAAGGGCGACTCGATGGTGAACGCCGGGATCCTCGAGGGCGACATGGTCGTCGTCCGCCGGGAGCAGACCGCGCGGGACGGCGAGATCGTCGTCGCGCTGGCGGGCCAGGACGAGACCGCCGAGGAGGCGACCGTCAAGCGCTTCTTCCGGGAGAAGGGGCGGGTGCGCCTCCAGCCTGAGAACGACGCGCTCGAGCCGATCTACGCCGACCACGTCGAGGTGCTCGGCGTCGTCACGGGAGTCTTCCGCACGCTATGAATGCGACCACCTGCCGCCCGTCTCGCACACTCCGGGGCGCTGCAACGCTCCGCCTCGCGGCGTCCTCAGTCGCGCCCGTAGCCGCCGGCTACGAACGCTCCCTGCGTCCTTGCGAGGCGGGCGTTTCGCGGCCGGAGCGCACAAGCCGACCGGCAGGTGATCGCTTGTGACCTCTGTTGCGCCGCTCAACCGGACGCTCGAGCAGGAGCTGAACGCCCTGCTGCGCGGCGTCAACCTCGAATGCCTCGTCTGCGGGGAGTTCGTGCTGCACTGCACCGAGGGGATCGTGTGCCCCGAGTGCGGGGCGAACTACGGTGAGGCGGCCGAACCGCGGCTACAATCCGTCTCGCAGGCCGGGTGACCGCGGGCCCTCGTGGCTCGAGGAAAGTCCGGACACCGAAGGGCAGGACGCTGGGGCGACCCAGGCGGCGAAAGCCGACGGAAAGTGGCACAGAAAGGAGACCGCCGGCGGCATATCTCTAGAGATGCCGAAGGTAAGGGTGAAACGGTGGGGTAAGAGCCCACCAGCGTCGTGGCGACACGGCGGCTAGCCAAACCCCGTCCGGTGCAAGGCGAACAGGCTCCGCAGAGGCGGCCCGCCGAGGAGCCGGGTAAGCCGCAAAGACGGATGGTCATCCTCGACAGAATCCGGCTTACAGGCCTGCTACGGAGAGAGCCCCGGCGACGGGGCTCTCTCTATTTCGATTAGAGCAGCGAGATCGTGAAGGTCTGCGGCGGGCTCGTGTCCTGGCCGCTGTGCTGGGTGCCGCCGTTGTCGACCACTCGCACGGTGACCGTCGCCGACCCGAGCGCGAGCAGCGCGGGCGTGTACGTCAGGGTGCCGTTCGGGGCAATCGCCGGTTGGGCTGTGAAGAGGCCCGGGTTGTCGTTGCTGACGACGAACGTCACCGTCTGAGCCGACTCGTTCGACGGGCCGGCCGAGATCGCGGTGGCCCAGCCCGAGACCGTTTGCGGGCCGAAGAGTGAGACACCACCCTGGTTGGGGCCTTTGCTGAAGCTCGGCGCGTCGTTCACTGGATCGACGGTCAGCGTGAACGTCTGCGGGGCGCTCGTGTCCGAGCCGCCGTTGGCCGTCCCTCCGTCGTCGTGCGCGGTGACGGTGACGGTGGCCGAGCCGTTTGCATCCGGGGCCGGGGTGAACGTGAGCGTCCCGTCCGGGGCGACCGCCGGCGCGACGGAGAAGAGGCCGCTGTTGTCGTTTCCGACGGTGAACGTGACGGCCTGCGTTGCCTCGCCCGCCGGCCCAGGGGAGATGGACGTCGCCCACGAGGTCGACTGTGCGCCGTCGTCCTCGCGCACGGTCTGGTCGGGGCCGCCGTTGAAGCTCGGCGCGGTGTTCGGTGGCGGGGGTGGCGGGGGTGGCGGTGGGGGTGCCGGAGGCGGCGGCGGTGGTGGTGGTGGTGGGGGCGGAACCGGCGCAGGCGGAGGAGGCGGCGGCGGAGGAGGAGGAGGAGGTGGAGGCGGAGGCGGAGACGGTGGCGGTGGAGGAGGCGGAGGCGGCGGAGGCGGGGGCGTAGGCGTAGGCGGGGAGGGTGCGACCGGCGCTGGGAGCGGCGGCGAAGGAGGCTGAGGCAAGGGCGAGCTAGTAGGC
>Ga0307296_10000745_pt1 | contig 15920 bp, 16 predicted proteins | sample ER_DNA_153_FD_194467 | JGI IMG/M metagenome (GOLD analysis project Ga0307296, IMG submission 194467) | Bulk soil microbial communities from the East River watershed near Crested Butte, Colorado, United States - ER_DNA_153 | ecosystem: Environmental > Terrestrial > Soil > Floodplain | place... | reverse complement strand
GCGACGGCGAGCCGCCCCGGATGCGACTCCGGGCCCAGCAGGACGGTCATCCCGGCCGCGTGCGCACAGATCTGCTCGACCGCGACCCACGGATCCCCGCGATCGCCCAACAGGTGTGCGTCGGTGAGGAGGCGGCAGAGGTTCGCGTACCCGGTGGCGTCCTGGGCGACCAGGACGACGTGGGCATCGCGCGGTGGCGGAGCCGGTGCCCGCACGGTGAGGGAAGCGCCGAGGATGGGCTTCACGCCGTTGCGTTGACATGCCGAGACGAATCGGGCGGCTCCGTAGAGGCCGTCGCGGTCGGTCATCGCGACCGCAGGCATCCCGAGACCCGCGGCCTGCTCGGCCAGCTGCTCCGGCGCGAACGCTCCTTCTTTCAACGAGAAGAAGGAGCGGACGTCGAGGTGCACGAAGGACATGGTTTTGGCCCGTCTCGAGGTCGAACGTATGTTCGAGTCTGAAGCTTCGTGACGACATCCGTCAAGACATCCGTCGAACGGTGTTCCCGGCCCGGTCGGATCGGGTAGGACCGTTCGCAGATGATCGACAACTCCGCAGAGGGGTTCCTGCCCGCCGAACGCTCGCTGGCGACTCTCGCGAAGGCCGTCCAGGGCTGTCAGGGCTGTGACCTGTATCTCAACGCGACGCAGGCCGTCTTCGGCGAGGGTTCGGCGCACGCCCGCGCGATGCTCATCGGCGAACAACCGGGTGACCGCGAGGATGTGGAGGGTCATCCCTTCGTCGGGCCGGCCGGCGGGGTCCTCGATCGCGCGTTGGGGGAAGCGGGTATCGATCGTGCCGACGTCTACGTGACCAACGTGGTCAAGCACTTCCGGTGGAAGGCAGCACCACGAGGCAAGCGCCGGATCCACAGGAAGCCCGACCTGCGCGAGCAGCTGGCGTGCCGGCCGTGGCTCGACGCCGAGCTCCACCAGGTGCGACCGACGGTGCTGGTGTGCCTCGGCGCGACCGCGGCGCAAGCGCTCCTGGGCCGGTCGTTCCGCGTCACCCAGGATCGTGGCCTGTTCGTCGAGTCGCCACTCGCTCCGTTCGTCATGGCGACCGTGCACCCGTCATCGATCCTGCGCGCGCCCGACGACGCGCGGGAGGAAGCGATGCGGGCGTTCATCGCGGATCTCAAGAAGGTCGCGAAGGTATTGCGGCGAGCTGCCTGACCCGGCGGTTCCTCAATCCCATAACCGTTCCATGTGCCAACGATCGTGCTGGCGGTCGAAGTAGAGGTCCCACACGGCGCCGCCCCGAGCCTCGACACGCCAGTACTCGCGGTCGCGACCGTCCGCCCACCATCGGCCTTCGATCCGCCACTTCCCGATCACGTCCACGACCTGGTAGCGCTTCCCGCGCCACTCGAAGATCGAGGGCATCCCCGCGTCGCGTTCGACACGGACCTCCTCGTCGAAGCGCTTGGTCATCGCTTGATCCCTGGCCCGGTTCCGTCCCGCTCGCTCCGTACCCGAATCGAACGTATGTTCGAGGGTGGAGCGCGAATCTACGCCCCGACTCCGGCATCCGTCAAGACCCGCAGGTGCGGCTACGCTCGCTCGATGGGATCGATGGGGAAGACCCCGAACATCCGCGCGAGCGAGGAGCTCCCACGGCACGAACCCGGCGACGTGGTCGCGATCCGGGAGCTGTGGGAGGGCCGGGTCTGGTACGCGTGGCCGGCGATCGTGGTTCGGGACGAGCCCGACCTGCAGATGTTGCATGTCCCACCCCACGCGCGCTGCCGGCAACCGGTCGACGACGACGGTCAAGCGCTCCGACTCCCCGCGGATCGATGGACGCTCCAAGACGTCCGACGAGGGCCGAGCAGCATGTTGTCGTTCGCGTTCCCCGAGACGCCGTACGCGGTGATCCTCGGCTTCGACGAACGGAGCGAGCTGTTCGAGTACTACATCAACCTCGAGGATCCGCTCACCCGCTCCCCCGCGGGCTTCGACACGGTGGACCACCTCCTCGACGTCACGATCCCACCCGATCGCAGCGGATGGTCGTGGAAGGACGAGGACGAGCTCAGGGAGGCCGTCGCACGCGGGATCTTCACCGAAGAGGACGCCGCGTCGTTCCGGTTCTGGGGCGAACGAGGAGCGGAGCACGTCTTGCTGCGGGAACCGCCGTTCGATCGGGACTGGTCGACGTGGCGGCCCGACCCGGGTTGGAAGGACGCTCACCTGCCGCCGAACTGGGATCGAGCACCAGGGTGATCACAAGACCTTGCGGGAAACCGCTTCCGGAGGGGCGTAGTATCCGGCCGTTCTCGGCCAACGGCATAGGGGGGTTCGTATGGATGATTCGGGCGGCTTCGGCGCACCACCACCACCTCCGCCTCCGGGCGCCGGGGGTGGCGGCTCGATCCCGCAGCGCGGCCTCGGTGACATCTTGTCCGTTGCGTTCGAGGTCTACAAGGCGAACGCGGCGAAGCTGATCCAGATCGTCGCGATCGTCGTGATCCCGCTCACGTTCATCATGGCGCTGCTGACGCAGGTCGCGTTCAAGCAACACTGCGACGCGGCGCACCTGAACTCCTTGAGCGACATCGCGAACAACTGCACCGTCTCGTTCGGGCGGTCGGTGTTGATCAGCGCGATCACGTACTTCATCGCCGTCGCGATCCAGCAGCTGCTGATCGGGGCGCTCACCCGTGGCGCGGCGGGCGCGCTGATCGGCCGGGACGTCGACGTGAGCGCGAGCTACCAATACGCCTTCTCGCGCTTAGGCCCGTTGATCGGGCTCGCGCTCCTGGTCGCGCTCGTGGTCGGGGTGGGATTCATCCTGTTGGTCATCCCCGGCATCATCTTCCTGGTGTTCCTGGCCGTTTCGGTCCCGGCGTTCATCATCGAAAGGCTCGGCGTGACGGACTCGATGTCTCGCTCGTGGAAGCTCGTGAGCGGCTCCTGGTGGCACACGCTCGCCGTGATCTTCGTGGCGGCCATCATCGCCGGCGTGATCAACGGGATCCTCACGGCGATCGGGGGCAACACGTTCTTCGGCGCATGGATCCTCTCCGCCATCGCGCAGATCATCACCGCGCCGTTCGTCGCCCTCGTATCGGTCGTCCTCTACGTCGACCTCCGAGCCCGACACGAGAGCCTCAACGCGAGCACGCTCGCGACAGATCTCGACCGCGCGTAAGCCAGGTCGCATCTCGACGTCGGAAGGGGCACCCGACCACGGGTGCCCCTTCCGGAACCCGGCCCGTGCCGGAGGCTTCGACCTGTGGGACGCTTCGCGGTGATGACGACCCGGCAGGCCGCCTCGACGTTCGACGTGATGGCCGTCCGCGCCCGCTTCCCGGCGCTCGCGCGGACGGGTCCGGACGGCCGCCCGTTCGTATGGGCCGATACGCCGGGAGGGTCGCAGGCTCCCGACAGCGTGATCGATGCCGTCGCCGCCAGGATGGCCGGCGGCGCCTCGAACACGCACGGCTCCTTCCAGCTTAGCGAGGAGATCGACGCCCTGATCGCCGAGGCGCACCGCGCGGGCGCCGGCTTCCTCGGCTGCGATCCCGGCGAGGTCGTGTTCGGACAGAACGCGACCTCGTTGCTGCTCCACCTGTCACGGTCGTTCTCGCGCGCCTTGGCCCCCGGCGACGAGGTCGTCGTCACCCGGCTCGATCACGACGCGAACGTTCGTCCGTGGATCTTCGCGGCGCGTGACGCCGGCGCTGAGATCCGGTGGGTCGACGTCCGCAACGACGACGTCACGCTCGACCTGGCGTCGTTCGACCGGCAGCTCTCCGACCGCACGAGGCTCGTCGCGTTCACGCTCGCATCCAACGCCGTCGGGACGATCCCGCCGGCGGCCGAGCTGGTCCGTCGCGCCAAGGCGGCGGGGGCCCTCGTGGCGCTGGACGGCGTGCACTTCGCGCAGCATCGTGCGATCGACCTCCGCGCGCTCGGCGCCGACATCGTGGCGACCTCGCCGTACAAGTTCTTCGGACCCCACCAAGGGATGATCGGCGTCCGCCGCGAGCTCCTCGCTTCGTGGGAGCCCTACAAGCTTCGACCCGCCTCGGATGCCGTGCCGGACCGCTGGGAGTCGGGCACGCAGAGTCACGAGTCGATGGCGGGAACGATCGCGGCGATCGGATACATCCGTCAGGTGGGCGGGTTCGACGCGATCGCCGTCCACGAACGCGCGCTCGCGACCCGGTTCCTCGAGGGGGTCGGTCAGATCCCCGGCGTGCGGCTGATCGGGATCGCCGACCCCGGTCGGATGGACGAGCGAACGCCCACGTTCGCGATCAGGGTCGAGGGGCAGCATCCGCAGGAGACCTCCGCGGAGCTCGCTCGGCGAGGCATCTTCACGTGGGACGGTCACTACTACGCGATCGAGGTCTTCGACCGGCTCGGGCTGCTCGATTCCGGCGGCGCGGTCCGGATCGGGTTCTGCCACTACCACACGCTGGACGAGGTCGATCGGGTGCTCGGTGCGCTGGAGGAGCTGGCGCCCTAACCTCGGTGTTCCCTCAGGGTCGGCGGGTACCATGACCCGAAGACCCCCGAACCCAACCTTCCCGAAGGGTCGTTCATGCGCATCTTGATCCTGGGCGGCGACGGCTACCTCGGTTGGCCGACCGCGATGCGATTCTCCGCTCGAGGCCACGAGGTCCACGTCGTCGACAACGAGCTCCGGCGGCACGCTCACGAGCAGGCCGGGACCGACTCACTGACCCCGATCCGCCGGCTCCCCGAGCGTGTTGGCGCCTGGCAGGAGCTCACGGGCCGCGAGATCGGTGTCACGCTCGGCGACCTGACGGACTGGGATGTGGTGGAGACGGTGTTCGACGGCTTCCGACCGGACGCCGTCGTGCACTACGGCGAGATGCCGAGCGCACCGTACTCGATGAAGGATCGCGAGCACGCGGTCCTCACGCAGTCGAACAACGTGATCGGCACCTTGCACGTCCTCTACGCGATCCGCGACCTCGTCCCGGACGCGCACCTGGTGAAGCTGGGCACGATGGGTGAGTACGGGACACCGAACATCGACATCGAGGAGGGCTTCATCGAGGTCCGCCACAACGGCCGGTCGGACTACCTCCCGTTCCCGAAGCTGCCGGGCTCCATCTACCACCTCTCGAAGGTGCACGACTCGCACAACATCCACTTCGCCTGTCGAGTCTGGGGTCTGCGCGCCACCGACCTCCATCAGGGCGTCGTGTACGGGATCCGCACGGAGGAAACCGCCCTGGACGACCGGCTGCTCACGCGGTTCGACTACGACGACGTCTTCGGAACCGCGCTCAACCGCTTCTGCCTCCAAGCGGTGATCGGCCATCCCCTGACGGTGTACGGAGCCGGCGGGCAGACACGGGGGTACCTCAACATCGAGGACACCCTTCGCTGCATCGAGCTCGCCGTCATGAACCCGGCCCAGGCGGGCGAGTACCGCGTCTTCAACCAGTTCACGCAGCAGTACTCGGTGCTGCAGCTGGCCGAGCTGGTCCAGAAGGCCGGAGCCGAGATCGGGATGGACGTGACCGTCCACCCGATCGACAACCCACGCGTCGAGGCTGAGCAGCACTACTACAACGCCGCGCACACCAAGCTGCTCGACCTCGGCCTGCGACCCCACCTGCTGGACGAGACGCTGATCGAGTCCATGTTCTCGACGATCGAACGGTTCAAGGACCGCGTGATCGTCGACCACATCCTCCCCAGGGATCGCTGGCGCCCGATCGGCCCGAGGTGAGGCGTCCGTGACGGCCGTCCGGATCCTGGGGATCGTCGCCGGGATCGGCCTGTTCCTCATGGCCGTCCGGGCGTACGAGCGACGCCGCATCAGCCGATTGAACCTGATCGTCGTGACCCTCCTGGGGACGGCGCTCGTCGTGCTGTCGCTCCGACCGTCCATCTACGACCCGGTGTTCAACTGGTTCGACATCGTGCCCGGCGCGGAGCGGCGGGTGATCTTCGTCCTCGTGATCGGCGTCCTGATCCTGTTCTTCCTGGTGCTGCGGCTCCAGTCGGGGTCCGATACGAACGACCGGGGGCTCCGGTTGTTGGTCGAGGCGCTCGGCAGCGAGCGGTTCGACTGGGACCGTGCCGCCGCCCTCCCCGAAGGGAGGCGCATCGTCGTCATCCTGCCGGCGTACAACGAGCAGGAGAGCGTCGGCGACGTCGTGCGAGCGATCCCCCGTGAGTTGGAGGGGATGCAGGTGATCCCTGTCGTCGTGAGCGACGGGAGTGATGACGCGACGGCGCGCCGCGCCCGCGATGCCGGTGCGCTCGTGACCGAGCTCCCGATCCGCCGTGGCGGTGGGCTCGCCCTCCGGGTCGGGTACGAGATCGCGCTGCAGCTCGACGCCGAGATCGTCGTGACGATGGACGCGGACGGGCAACACCTCCCATCGGAGCTGCCCGTCATGATGCGGCCGATCGTTGACGGCAGCGCGGACTACGTGAACGGGTCGCGGATCCTCGGCGAGTTCGAACGCGAGAGCCTCCTCCGCCATCTCGGGGTCCACCTGTTCGCCCGGATCGTGACGGTCCTCACCGGGCGGAGGATCACCGACCCATCCAGCGGCTACCGGGCTGCCCGCGCGGAGCTCCTGCAGCGGTTCGTCCTCGAGGAGGATCAGTTCTGGACGAGCGAGATCTTGATCGAGGCGCTCCGGCATCGCGCGCGCGTGGTCGAGGTCCCGGTCACGATCGTCGCGCGGGCGGGCGGGGAGTCCAAGAAGCCCCCAAGCCTCCGATACGGCTGGAGCTTCTCGAAGGTCATCGTTCAGACCTGGCTGCGCTGATCGCGACCGCGACCTCGGCCGCCAGGCGAGCGTTGTCCTCGAGCAGGGCCAGGTTGGCATCCAGCGACCGGCCGTCGGTTTCCTCGGCCAGCGCGCGAAGCAGGAACGGCGTGACCTCCTTGCCGGCAACGCCGGCCTCGACCATCCGGATCTCGGCGCGGGCGCTCGCGGCCATCAGCTCGTCACGATCCAACGCGTACTCGGACGCGATCGGGTTGCACAGGACGATCGCGGCCTCGACCCCGAGCGACCCATGTGCCCGTGCGATCGCCGCGGCCTCTTCGGGCGTATCGACCCGGTGCTCCAACTCGACCGGCGCCTCGCGGGCGAGGAAGAACGGGAGCCGGTCGACGCCGTACCCAACGAGGGCCACCCCGAGCTCCTCGAGCTTCTCCGCAGTGGCCGCGGGATCCACGATCGACTTCGGGCCGCTCGCGATCAGGACGATGGGCGTTCGAGCGAGCTCGAGCAGATCGGCGGAGACGTCCGGCCGCGGACCAGGGTGGACACCGCCGATGCCGCCGGTCGCGACGACCCCGATCCCCGTCCGGTGCGCCGCCCAGATCGTCGCGCTCACCGTCGTCGCGCCGAGCGACCCCGTCGCGACGGCGATGGGGACGTCGCGCCGGGCAACCTTGATCGCCGCACCGGGCTCCGCGAACCGCTCGAGCTCGGACCGTTCGAGCCCGACCCGGACGGCCCCGTCGACCACCCCGATCCAGCCGGGGATCGCCTCGGCGTCGCGGATCGTCGTGTCCATCCGCTCGACGCACTCGAGGTTGCGCGGGTACGGCAGACCCTGACCGATCACGCTCGTCTCCAGCCCGACGACGGCGCCTCCGGCGGCGACCGCCATCGCGACCTCGTCGGACGGCAGGAACGTCACGCGCCGGTCTCCTCGGGCCAGGTCGCACGGCTCGCCGCGACGATCGCGCCGGCATGGCAGGCACGGGCGATGGCTTCCTCGGGCGCTCGCCCGCGCGCGAGCGACGACAGCAGGACCCCGTCGAACGCGTCGCCGGCGCCGGTCGCCTCGACCTCCTCGACAACCTCGCCGTCGGCCGGGACGAGCCGGCCCTCGGCGATCAACGTCGCGCCGATCGCCGCCCGCTTGACCGCGGCGAAGCGGTAGCGCTCCCCGAGCGCGAGCGCGGCGTCGTCGCCGTCGGCGCCCGTCAGGACCCGCGCTTCGCGCTCATTCGCAAGCACGACGTCGCACGACCCCGTCTCCTCGAAGAACCGTTCGACGCCGAACGCCTCGAGGAGCGGCCACGACGCCGCCTCGACCGCGAGCAATGGCGTGTGCGCGCTTCCGATCGCAGCGACCGCGATGTCGTGGCCGGGCTCCTGCAGGAAGAGGTAGCCGGAGACGAGGACGGCCGCCGCCGCGATGCCCTGGACGTCGGCAGCCTCGAGCTGCGCGTTCGCGCCACGGTCCGCCACCATCGAACGGTCTCCGTCCTCGCTCATCACGACCATCACGCCGGTCGGCGATGCGCGCCGGACCACGCCACCGACATCCACGCCGCGGGCCGCAACGGCTTCGAGGCAGAGGGTTCCCGCCAGGTCATCCCCGACGGCGGCGATCACGGCCGAATAGGCGCCCGTCCATGCGGCCCATACGGCGGCGTTCGCCGAGGTCCCGCCCGGGCGGATCGCGACGCGGCCGTGCACGTCGCCGCCGCGCGCGCGCGCGCCGGAGGCGACGTGCACATCCAGCATCACGTCGCCGACGCAGACGAGGTCCATGAGGGCCACACGCTACCGGCCCGGCAGCGGCGCCAGCCGGCTCAGGCGCCGGCCGCCGCCTCGGCCGCCCACGACCCGAACGCCCCCCAGAACGGGTCGAGACCCGGATGCTCGAGCGGTTCCGCCACGCCTCCGCGGACGAGGCTCCTGCCGGCGGCCGCCGGCAGGACCTCGCCGACGACGGCGGCCGCGATGCCCTGGGCGGCGAGCGCGCGGAGGAAGGCATCCGCGCGCTCGGGCACCACGGTCGCGATCAGCGTGCCCTCGCTGATCGCGTGATACGGGTCGATGCCCACGTGCTCGCACACCGCCCGGACCTCGGGGCGGACCGGGATCGCGTCCAGCTCGATCCGCATCCCGTTGCCGGAAGCGACGGCGACCTCCAGCAGCCCGCCGAGGACGCCACCCTCCGTCGCGTCGTGCATCGCCGTCACGCCTGCGTCCCGGACGCCGAACCCACGCGCGACGACGGCCTCCGGCACGACCGACATCTGCTCGAACAGCGCATCGGCCGCCGTCACGACGTCGGCGCCGACCGCCTCGGTGAGCCGCTCCGGGAACGTCGCGGCGAACAGCGCCGTCGCCTCGATCGCCGCCCCCTTCGTCACGACGATCGCGTCGCCGGGTCGTGCCATTTCGGGGGTAACGTACGCATCGACGGGGCCGAGCGCGATGCACGTCGCGCCGCCGACCATCGGCCAGGCGCAGCCGTCGTAGCGCGCGGTGTGGCCGGTGACGATGGAGATCCCGAGCGCCTCGCACGTGCGGTGGAACGCGTCCCAGAGCTGCGTCAGCCCGTCGTCGTCGAGCTCCGGGGGCAGGTTGAGGTCGACGGCCATCCATCGGAGCGGCAGCCCGGAGGTCGCCGCATCCGACGCGAGGATGTGGACCGCGAACCACGCCGCACGCTCCCAGCCGTACGCGGGGACGACGAAGACGGGATCGGTCGTGAGCGCCATCGCCAGACCGTCGGCGACACGGACCACCCCGACGTCGACGCCGTGCTTCGGCGGCGTCAGGACGTCGTCGTCCTGTGCGCCGAGCCGCCGAAGGATGATCCGCTCGAAGAGCTCGGGGGTAGCCTTCCCGGTCACCTGTTCGGACATGTCAGCCTCCTCGTCGTTCGAGCGCGCGATCGACGACCCGCACGAGCTCCCGCGTCGCCTCGATCGGATCGGGGGCGGCCGCGACGGCCGAGATCACGGCCACGCCGGCCGCCCCGGCATCGATCACCGACGCCGCGTTCGTGGCGTCGATCCCGCCGATTCCGACGATGGGCAGCGCGCTGCTCGCCGAGATGGCGCGCGCGAGGGCGAGCCCTCCCGGCACGGCTTCCGGCTTCGTCGGGGTGGCCCAGACCGTGACGCCGAGGTAGTCGGCGCCCAGATCCTCAGCTTCGCGGGCTTGGGACGCGGCGTCGACGCTCATCCCCAGCACCCGATCCGGCCCCAGCAGTCGGCGGGCCTCTGACGGGTCGTCTCCGCGCCCGACGTGGGCCCCGCCGGCGCCCAGCGTGACGGCGATCTCGGGGCGGTCGTTGACCACGAACAGGACGTTGGCATCGGCACAGGCGCGCGCGAGCGCGGAGCCGACCGCGATCAGTTCGTCATCCGGCAGGTCGGGCGCGCGGAGCTGGATCGCGCCGGCCCCGCCTTCGAGGGCGGCAATCGCCACATCGCGGTGCGACCTCCCGGCGAACCTCGCCGAGGTGACCACGTAGACGCGGAGCGCTCGGGGATCGACTCCCGCCATCGTCCTCCCTCCGCCGGCATGATCCGGGTCAGGTTCTGCGGGTCGTGGGCGCTCGTGCCCACCTCTCAGCCCGGTCGTCGCCCGGGCTCCCCGGTCCGTCGAGAGGAAGGATACCGACGAGCAGCCTCAGCGGCGGCGGAGGTCCTTCGCGACGGCGCGTTCGCGACGGAACTTCTTCCAGTCACTGGTCTTCGTCGAGAAGAGCACGTCGGTGACGATCTGGAGGACGCCGATCGCCGCGGCCGCGAGCACGGCCCACGCCGGCGCGTTGGTGAGGGGAGCCAGCGCGACGGCGACGAACGGCGCGATCTTGGTGGCGATCGCGCCGGAAGCGTGGAACCAGGCACGCATCGACGGCTCGGCTCGGAGGTACGTCGCGTAATCCGTCTTCAGGCCCGGCCGGGGCGGAGGCGGTCCTCCAAAGAAGGAGTCCGTGAAGCGGATCCCGGCGAACCATCCGAAGGCCTGGTGGGTGGGTGAGTGCACCCCGATCGCCCAGGCGACCGCTGCCGCCAGGAGCGCGATCCCTGCGGCCGTCCCCGTCCAGCGCGCCGCCAGGACGATGGCGACCGCCCCAGCGGCGATCACCGCCACGAGCAGGACGGAGCCGACCCAGACCGGCGCCCGAACACGGACACGGGCGACGAACGCCGCCCGGTCGATCCTTCCGACCTGCTCGGCGTGGTCGAGCACCAGCACCTGGTCGCGCTTGATCGTTGCGACGAGCCGCCAGAACCCCAGCGCTCGAAGGTCGGTCGAGCCGCTCCGAACCGCCTCCTCGATGCTGTCGAGCTCCTCTGCGATGCGGAGCGAGGCCGTTTCTTCCGCGGTCGGTCGCAGTGGCTGCACGGTTCCGGGCTCCTATGGCCTTAGGATGCCTCCGGACGCGCTCCTCCCAGCTTGAGCGCTTCCCCGAACGGGAGGCCGATGTCCAAGAGCATGACACAACCGATGGCCTCGGCGAATGGCCAAGGCCACGCGCTGGTGACCCTTGACGGCCGCTACCACGTGCTGGAGCGGATCGCCGCCGGGGGCATGGGCGAGGTCTTCCGCGCGCAGGACGCCGTCCTCGCGCGCGAGGTCGCCGTCAAGGTCCTCCACCGTTCGCTGTCGAGCGACCCCGGCTTCGTCGAACGGTTCCGCCGCGAGGCCCGCGCGGCCGCCACCCTCAACCATCCGAACATCGTGGCCGTGTACGACTGGGGGGCGGTCGACGGCGTCTACTACATGGTCATGGAGTACGTCCGCGGACGGTCCGTCCGCGAGCTGCTGAACGCGAGCGGGAGGCTCGCGCTGGCCCAGGCGGCCGACATCATCCGCCAGACGCTCGCGGCCCTCGAGCACGCGCACGCGAAAGGGATCGTCCACCGCGACCTCAAGCCCGAGAACATCCTCATCACGACCGACGGCGTCGTGAAGCTCACCGATCTCGGTCTCGCCCGGGCGTTCGCCGACGCGACGAACACGCGGGCGGGCGCCGTGACGGGCACGGTCCAGTACCTCGCGCCCGAGCAGATCCGCGGCGAGCCTGCCGATCCTCGGTCCGACCTGTACTCGCTGGGGATCGTCGCGTACGAACTGCTCACCGGTGAGCTCCCCTACACGGGCGAGACCCCGATGGCGATCGCGTACAAGCACCTATCCGACCGGGTGCCGAAGCCGTCGAGGTCGGCGCCGGAGGTCGGCGACGACCTCGACGGCTTCGTGGCGAGCGCGACCGACCCGGATCGCGAGATGCGTCCGGAGTCTGCCCTCGCGATGCGCGTGGACCTGGCGTCGTTCGCCGGCTCACTCCCCCGGGCGCGGTCGCTCGGCGCGCTCGTCAGCGACCTCCCGAGACGATCCCGCGCCTGCAACGCGCCCAGCGCCGCCGGTGGCGGCGCTGGGCCGCCGCCATCCTGGTCGTCGCGCTGGTCGCCGGAGCCGCCTACGGCGCGTGGGCCTACGTCCTGCCGCACAGCCACCCCGTTCCCCAGGTCGTCGGCACGAACGTCGACGACGCCACCGGTCAGCTCGGCGCGCTGGGGTTCACGGTTCGGGTCGCGAAGGGCGAGTTCTCTCCCACCGGGATGACGCGCGGCACCGTGCTCGCCGTCGACCCACCGGTCGGCACCTCGCTCAAGGAGGGCGCGACGGTCACGCTCGTCCCGTCGTTGGGGCCACCGCCGGTTGCCGTTCCCGACGTCACCGGCTCGTCGCTGGACGACGCTACCCGCGCGATCCAGGACGCGAACCTCGCCCTCGGCGACGTTCACCGGATCTACAGCCCGACCGTGCACCAGGGTGATGTGGTGCGGCAGGATCCGTCCATCGGCAAGGCCCCACGCGGCAGCGCCGTGCAGCTGTGGGTGAGCAAGGGTCACGCGCCCGTCCCCATCCCCGCCGTGGTCGGCAAGCAGCAGAACCGGGCCGAGCGGCTGTTGAAGGATGCCGGCTTCAAGCCGGTGGTCGCGGTCGCGTTCTCCGATCAGATCGGCCGCGGTCTCGTCATCTCGGTCGATCCCCAGGAGGCGACCCCCACCGCGTACGGCAGCGCCATCACGATCACGGTCTCCCAGGGTCCGCAGGAGTTCCCCGTGCCGAGCTTCTCAGGGCTCGCGCCGGCGGTCGCCGAGCAGCGGGCGCACGCCTACGGCTTGCAGGTCAGCTTCTTCAACATCCCCGGCACATCGGCGACCCACGTGATCAGTCAAACGCCGACCCCGGGCACCACCGTTCGCTACGGCGATACGGTCACGTTGTTCGTCGCGTGAGCTAGGGCTCCAGCTCCGCCCGCGGCCCCTCCTGGTAGCTGTACCGTTCTTCCGCGAACGGCTCCGCGTGTACGTGGTAGCCCCGCACCTCCCAGAACCCGCGCGTGTTCTTCGGGCTGAACTCGAGCCCGGTCAACCACTTCGCGCTCTTCCAGGCGTACCGCTTGGGGACGACCAGCCGGAGCGGCCATCCGTGCTCGGGCGTCAGATCCTCGCCGTGGTTCCTCCAGGCGAGCAGCACGTCGTCGCCGTCCATCGCCTGGAGCGAGAGGTCGGACGTGTATCCGTGCGCAGAATGCGCGATCACCCACTTCGCCTCGTCCGTCGGCTTGGCGCGTTCCCTGATCGCGCGGAACGGAACCCCCTCCCAGGTGTTGTCGAGCGTCGTCCAGCCCGTCACGCAATGCATGTCCGCGTCGACCGTCACGGTCGGGAGATCCCGGAGCTCCTGGAAGCTCAGCGTGAACGGCTCCCCGACCGATCCGAAGACCTGGAGATCCCAGTTGATACCGTCGAACGTCGGGATCGGCCCGTAATGCAGGACGGGCCAGGTCTTGACCAACCGTTGCCCCGGTGGGATCCGTTCGGCGATCTCCGGCGGGTAGCTCTTCTGGAACAGACCCATCACGGCTCCTTCGCAGCGCCAGCGACGACGGAGCGCCACGCGTCGATCGCGTTGCCGATCCCGTCGTCGTCCACGTCGACGTGGGTCACCATGCGGACCGCTCCCGTGACCGGGACCGCGCCCACGCCGAGGGCCGCGAGGCGTTCGATCGTCTCGAGCGCGTCCAGCCCCATCGCTTCCGTGTGCACGAAGACCATGTTCGTTTCGACCATGTCCAGATCGACACCACCGGGCAGGATCTCTGCGATCGCCCCGGCCAGCCGCCGCGCGCGCGCATGGTCGTCCACGATCCGGGCCCGGCCCTCGTCGAGCGCGATCAGGCCGGCGGCGGCCATGACCCCCGCCTGGCGCCAGGCGCCGCCGTAGAGGATCCAGATCCTCCGTGCCTCGCGGATCAGCTCGGCCGGCCCGCAGACCAGCGAGCCGATCGGCGCGCCGAGCCCCTTCGAGAGGCAGAACATCATCGTGTCCACCTGGGACGTCCATTCCGTGACCGGCACCCCGGCCGCCGCGGCGGCGTTCCAGATCCTGGCGCCGTCGAGATGGACCGGGACCCCCGCGTCGGCCGCGATCTGGCGGACCTTCCGGAGCTCGTCGACCGGGTAGATCGTCCCCCCGTACCCGCCGACCGTGTTCTCCACGGCGAGAAGGTCGACGACCTCCACGTCGAACGCTTCATCGGGCTCGAGCAGGCGACGGGCGAGCTCCGCGGTCATGTAGCCCTTCGGGGAGTCGGTCCCGGTCCGGTAGGAGATCCCGGCCAGGACGGCGCTCGTCATCATCTCGACGGTGGCGACGTGGGACCGCTCTTCGGCCGCCACGAGGTGGCCCGCCCCGTCCGCCTGGAGCCGTACCCCGATCTGGTTCGCCATCGTTCCGGTCGCGACGTACAGAGCGGCCTCCATCCCGGTCAGCTCGGCTGCGCGCTCCTGGAGCCGGTTCACGGTGGGATCGTCTCCGTACCAAGCGTCTCCGACCTCGGCCTCGGCCATCGCGCTTCGCATCGCCGGGGACGGCGTCGAGACCGTGTCGGATCGGAGATCCACCCGGAACCGCGGCATGGCGGCAGTCTAGCGGGCGGTCACGGGAAGACGGACGCCGACCGCGGCCCCAACGCTCGATCAGTTCAGGAACATCGGCTTGCCGTCGACGTAGCGGATCTTCGGCCGATACGACTCCTCGTCATACAGCGCGTCGACGTCCACCCGCTTCACGCCCTGGCCCACGACCGTCAGCGGCACGTTCGCGTAGTTCCCGTCGCGGAGCGCCATCAGCCTGCCGAACGTCCCGGCCACGACCAGGTCGGTCGCCATCAGCGCGTAGTTGATCGCCACCATGAGATCGAGCGAGTCCGGCGTACCCGAACGCATCAGGTAGCCCAGCTGCTGATAGATCATCCCCTGGCCCGTGCGCTCCTTGAGCAGCTCCGCGGTCAGCTGACCGATCCCGCCAAGCTTCTTGTGACCGTACGCGTCCTCCGGCCCGCCCTCGATCAGCTGGCCGCCGATCAGCGTCGCCCCTTCCGAGATCGTCATCATCGCGTAGTGGCTCGGGTTCTCCCGCTGATCCCGCAGCAACAGGTCGCCGAGCCGGTCCACGTCGAAGGGCACCTCGCTGATGATGGTGCGGTCGACCCCCGACAGGTACGCGGAGATCAGGGACGTCTCGCCGCTGTACCGTCCGAAGACCTCCACGACGGTCAACCGCTCGTGCGAGCCCGCGCTCGTCCGCAGCTGGTGAACGAAGTTCACGGTCCGCGTCACCGCCGTTGAGAACCCGATGCAGTAGTCGGTGCCGTAGACGTCGTTGTCCATCGTCTTCGGGATCGCCACCACGGGGACGCCCTCCTCGTGCAGGCGGAGCGCGAAGGAGAGCGTGTCATCGCCGCCGATCGGGATGAGCGCGCCGAGCCCGAGCTGCTCGATCACCTTGAGCGCATACCCGGTGTGATCGCGCGGCTCGTCATCCGTCCGCCCTTCGCGGAGGAACGTCGGCTCGTCCTCGGGCTTGACCCGCGCGGGGTTCGTTCGCGACGTGTGGAGGAAGGTTCCTCCGGTCCGGTCGATCGTCCGAACGGTGGAGACATCCAGCGGGATCGTGTTCACCGAGACCGACAGCGGGTTCGCGAGGTCGACCTCCAGCAAACCGGCCCATCCCCGGCGGATGCCGAGCACCTGATGACCCTCGGCGGCGGCGCGCGTGACCACCGCCTTGATGCACGCGTTGAGCCCGGGGACGTCGCCGCCACCGGTGAGGACACCGATCTTCACGG
>Ga0307296_10000742_pt1 | contig 15948 bp, 14 predicted proteins | sample ER_DNA_153_FD_194467 | JGI IMG/M metagenome (GOLD analysis project Ga0307296, IMG submission 194467) | Bulk soil microbial communities from the East River watershed near Crested Butte, Colorado, United States - ER_DNA_153 | ecosystem: Environmental > Terrestrial > Soil > Floodplain | place... | reverse complement strand
GCGTGCGGTGCGGCGCGGACTGCGAAGGGCCACCACCCGCGTCAACCGGCCGGTGCTGCGGGGGCAGTGGGTGACCTCGGGGTGGCTGGCGCTCAGCCACGGCGCCAACGACGCCCAGAAGGCGGTGGGGTGCTGGCGGTGCTGCTGCTGGCCAACGGGACGACGCCGTCGCTCTCGGCACCGGTCTGGGCGACCATGACCTGTGCCGCCGCGCTCACCCTGGGGACGGCGCTCGGCGGCTGGCGGATCGTCAAGACGATCGGGCGCCGCATCTTCCGCATCCGGCCGGTGGACGGCCTGGTCAGCCAGGCGAGCTCGGCGGCGGTGATCCTGGCCGCCTCGCTGGTCGGGGCGCCGGCCAGCACCACCCAGGTGGTCTCCTCCTCGGTGGTCGGGGTCGGGGTCGGCCGCCGTCGGTACCGTCATGTCGGGTGGGGCGTCGTCCGCAGTATCCTGCTTGCCTGGGTCACCACCTTTCCGGCCGCGGCGGTGCTGGCGGCGCTCCTGGTCCCTGTGTGGAGGTGGCTGCCGTGAGGCGGAGCTGGTTCCTGCCCGAGCGCCCCGACGTGCTCGGCATGCTGCGCCACCAGGCCGCGGTCACCTGCGAGGGCATGGTCGCGCTGGTCGCCTGGGCCAACGCCGAGCCGGACGCGGCCCAGCGGGTCCGGGACCTCGAGCACCAGGCCGACCACGCCAAGCGGGAGCTGCGCCTGGCCCTGACCAACGCCTTCATCACCCCGATCGACGCCGAGGACCTCTATGTGATGTCCGAACGCCTGGACGCCGTCCTCAACGGCGCCAAGGACACCGTGCGGGAGTCGGAGGTGATGGGCATCCCACCCGACCAGGCGGTCGCGGCGATGGCGGCGCTGCTGGCCGACGGCGCCGGCCAACTCGCCACCGCCTTCGAGCGGCTGGACCCGGACCGGCACGACAAGGCCGGCGCGGCCCCGACCGAGGCCGCCGACGCGGCGGTGAAGAGCCAGCGTCGGCTCGAGCGGGTCTACCGGGAGGCGGCGTCGGCGTTGCTGGCCATCGACGACCTGCGCGAGGTCATGGGCCGGCGGGAGCTGTACCGGCGCTTCTCCCGGATCAGCGAGATCCTGATCGAGGCGGCCGACCGTGTCTGGTACGCCACCGTGAAGGAGGGATGAGCCGCCTCACGCTCGGCCTCACCGGGCCGTTCGCCATGGTCCTGGTCGGCCAGGGCTCGGCGGGCGCCCTTGGCTTGGTCTAGAGTTCGCTCATGGCTGAGGTCACCGAGGAGGGAGCCTTCGATCCGGCGGAGTTCGAGGCCGAGCTGGCGGTCGCGCCGGGCAACCTCGAGGTGGGCACGCGGCTGTGGTTCCAGAACGACCGGATCAAGGTCTGGGAGATCAACCTCGCCCCGGGCGAGCGGGGGCCGTTCCACGCCCACACCCATCGGTACTTCTGGACCGTGGTGGAGCCTGGGACCGGCCGGCAGCGATCGCCCGACGGCACGATGAAGGTCCGGCGCTACCAGGTCGGTGACACCCAGTACTCGGAGCACTCGGCGGCGGACCCGATGGTCCACGACCTGGAGAACATCGGCGAGACCAGGCTGCGGTTCGTCACCGTGGAGCTGCTCGACTGACGGGAAGGGGAGGGTGCCGTGTCCTTCAAGGTGGCCAAGGTCCTCGACGTCGCCCAGGGAGTCCAGGAAGACCAGTTCACGGTCGTGTCGCGGGAGGGCAAGGAGTCGCTCGACGACCTCGACCCGGTGTACCGGCAACTGCTCGACGAGCCGGTCACGGCCGTGATCGCGGTGATGGGTGGGGACGGCCGGCCCTGGCTGACGCCGGTCTGGTTCAACTACGCCGGCGACAAGGTCCTGCTCAACCTGGCCGAGCACCGCCGCAAGACCGAGTGGGTGCGACGCAACCCGCAGGTGACCATGCTGCTGATGAACCCCAAGAACCCCTACCACTGGCTCAGCATCAAGGCCACCGTCGACCGGGAGGTCCACGAGGACGACCCGGCCGAGGGGCGCCGGGCCACCGAGACCATCGACCAGGCATGGACCAAGTACACCGGCGCCGAGCCGCCCTACGGCCTCCGTGACCCGGCCATGGACGAGCGCCGGGTGCTGTTCGAGTGCCGCGTGGACAGCGTCGCCGTCTTCGGCCAACCCTAGCCCCGGTTCCGCGCCGTGGTGAGCGGCTGGCCACGGGTCGGGGTGGTCGGGGGCTCGCTCGGCGGGCTGACCGCCGCGCTGGTCCTCCGCGATCTCGGCTGCGAGGTCGAGGTGCTCGAGCGGTCGATCGCGGAGCTGGAGAGCCGCGGCGCGGGCATCGTGGTGCTCGACGAGACCGTCCGCTACTTCCGGGAGCGGACCGAGCTGGAGCTGGACCGGCTCACCACCGTCACCGGCTTCCTGCGCTACCTCGGCCGGGACGGCGGCGTCGAGTACGAGGAGCCGCGCCGGTACCGGTACTCGGCCTGGCACAGCATCTACCGGGCCCTGCTCGGCTGCTTCGGGCGACGCCGCTACCACCTCGGCAGGGAGATGGCCGGCTTCCAGCAGCAGGGCGAGCAGGTCCAGGTGCGGTTCGCCGACGGCTCCACCGCCGCCTACGACCTCCTGGTCTGCGCCGACGGCATCGCCTCCAGCGCCCGCGCCGTGCTGCAGCCCCAGGCCCGGCCGGCCTATGCCGGCTACGTGGCCTGGCGGGGCACCGTCGAGGAGCGCCAGCTCAGCCGCGCCGTGCGCGACCTGCTGGCCGACTCGATCTGCTACCAGGTCATCCCCAACAGCCACATCCTGCTGTACCCGATCCCGGCGCTCGACGGGTCGGTGGCGCCGGGTCGTCGTCTGGCCAACTTCGTGTGGTATCGCAACTACGCCGCCGGGGGCGAGCTCGACGACCTCATGACCGACCGGGACGGGGTCCACCGTGGCATCACCCTGCCACCGGGCGCGGCCCGCCAGGCGCATCTGGATGCGCTACGGGCCGTCGCCGAGGCGCAGCTCGCTCCCCAGCTCGCGGAGGTCGTGCAGCGCACCAGGCTCCCGTTCGTCCAGGTGATCTTCGACATCGAGGTCGACCAGATGGCCTTCGGACGCGTCTGCCTGATCGGCGACGCCGCCTTCGCCCTGCGGCCCCACGCCGCCGCCGGAACGGCCAAGGCGGCAGCCGACGCCTGGGCCCTCGCCGAGGCCCTGGCGACCACCCACGGCGACCTCCACACGGCATTGCCGCGATGGGAACGCCACCAGCTCGCCATCGGACGGGCCGTCCTCGAGCGCACCCGACGCAACGGCAACAAGTCCCAGTTCGAGGCCGGCTGGCACCCCGGTGACCCGGAGCTCGTCTTCGGCCTCTACGAACCGGGCCGCTGACCAGGGACACCCGACAACGGTGGCGCCATAGCCAGTCCCGGTAATCACCCGGCCAGCATGAGGACGACTCGCGTGGTTCTCCCGCATCGTGGGCACAGGCGGACAGGCCGGTGCCACGGAGAGGGGGAGGGGATCGTGAAGCTGCGATTGTTCTCGTCGCTGGCCGGCTATCAGCGAGGCTGGCTGCGGGGCGACGCCGTGGCCGGCCTGACGGTGTGGGCGATGCTGGTGCCCCAGGCGCTGGCCTACGCCACGATCGCGGGCGTGTCGCCGGTGGTCGGGCTGTACGCGACGCCGGCGGCGCTGCTGCTGTACGCCGCCTTCGGCAGCTCCCGGCACCTGGTGGTGGGGCCGATGTCGGCTACCGCGGCCCTGTCGGCGGCCGCCGTGGCCGAGCTGGCGACCCAGGGCAGCGGCCGGTTCGCCGCCCTGACCGTCACGCTGGCGATCACCACCGGCATCATCGGGGTCATCGCGGGGCTGGCCCGGCTGGGCTTTGTGGCCAACTTCATCTCCGAGCCGGTGCTCAAGGGCTTCATCATCGGCTTGGCCCTCATGATCGTGATCGGCCAGCTGCCCAAGCTGTTCGGGATCCCCAGAGGCGAGGGCAACTTCTTCCAGCAGCTGTGGCACCTGCTCGGCAACCTCGACCAGACCAGCGGGCTGACGCTGCTGGTCGGGCTGGTGTCGCTGGCGCTGATCCTGGGGCTCAGGCGGGTCGCTCCGATGGTTCCCGGGTCGCTGGTCGCGGTCGTGTTCGGGATCGTCCTCGTCCAGCTGTTCGACCTGGACCGGCACGGCGCGGCCATCGTCGGCAAGATCCAACCTGGCCTGCCCGCCCTCGGGTTGCCCGACGTGGCCGCCGTCGACTACCTCAAGTTCGCTCCCGCCGCGGTCGGGCTCCTGCTGGTCGCCTTCGCCGAGGGCCTTGGCGCGGCCAAGACCTATGCGACCCGCGAGCACTATGAGGTCGACGCCAGCCGCGAGCTGCTCGGCGTGGGGGCGGCCAACCTCGGCGCCGGCCTGTCCAGCGGCATGGTCGTCAGCGGGAGCCTGTCCAAGACCGCGGTCAACGGCGCCGCCGGCGCCAGGACCCAGCTGTCGGGGCTGGTCGTGGCCGCCCTGACCATCATCACCTTGTTGACGCTGACCCCGCTGTTCCAGGGGCTGCCCCAGGCGACGTTGGCGGCGGTGGTGATCGCCGCGGTGATCGAGCTGGTCGACTTCCCGGCCCTGGCCGCGCTGTACCGGGTCTACACCCGCCGGCTCGGCCGCTACTACGGCGTGGCCGCCCGTCCCGACTTCATCGCCGCGGTTGCCGCCCTGGTCGGGGTGCTGGTCTTCGACACCCTGCCCGGGCTGTTCATCGGCATCGCCATGTCGATCCTGCTGTTGGTCTACCGCGCCTCCCACCCGCACATCGCCGTGCTCGGCAAGGTCCCCGGCACCACCGGCCAGTACGGCGACCTGGAGCGCCACCCCGAGAACCAGCAGCTTCCCGGCATCGTGATCCTGCGGGTGGAGAGCAGCCTGTTCTTCGCCAACGCCGACGCGGTCAGGCGGAGCGTCCGCGCCCACGCCGCCGCCAAGGGCACCAGGGTCGTCGTGCTGAACGCCGAGACCGTCCCGGCCATCGACGTCACCGCCGCCCACATGCTGGCCGAGCTCGCCGAGAGCCTGGAGCGCGAGGGCGTCCGGCTGCTGATCAGCCGCCAGGTCGGCCAGGTCCGTGACGTGGTCCGCCACGTGGCAACCGACAAGGCCCCCAACGGCGTCTACCCGACGGTCCAGGCCGCCATCCAAGCCGTGCAGCGACCCCCGGACAGCGCCAGCCCGGACGCACCGGGCGGCGGTCGAGACGCTCAATGAGCCTCTGACCTGGTAGCCGATGCGGCACCTGACCGCGGCGATCGACGCCGCCCGCACAGCAACACGATCATTGGTGACCGAATGGGCGCGCCACTCGACCACCTCCCCGCCCAGTAGAGAGCCGCGGCAGCGCCCAGGGTCCACAGTGAGCGCCGTCGTCTATTGTGAAGACGAGCTCGGCCGCACCCTGGCCTGCTCGACGCAAGCCGCCGAGCCCCACGGCAAGGAGCGCCCAGATGGCGGAAGCACTCCCGATCGTGCTGGTCCCCGGCCTGCTGACCTCACCGCGGGTGTACGCCGAGCAGCTCCCGGCCCTGTGGCAGCACGGCCCGGTGACCATCGCCCACCCCACCCGCGACGACACCATGGCCGCCATCGCCGCCCGCGTCCTGGCCGACGCCCCACCCCGCTTCGCCCTGGTCGGGCTGTCGATGGGCGGCTACATCTGCTTCGAGATCCTGCGTCAGGCCCCCGACCGGGTCGACCGGCTGGCGTTGCTGGACACCAGCGCCCGCCCCGACACCCCCGAGCTGACCCGGCGGCGCCAGGCCCAGATCGCCCTGGCCCGCGGCGGCCGCTTGGCCGAGGTCGCCGACCAGCAGTTCCCCCTGCTGATCCACCTCGCCCGCCAAGGCGACCCGGCCGTTCGGGCGCTGGTGCGGCTGATGGCCGACGAGACCGGTCCTGAGGCGTTCGTCCGCCAGCAGCGGGCGATCATCGGCCGCCCCGACTCGCGGCCGGGGCTCGGCGCCATCGGCTGCCCGACGCTGGTCCTGGTCGGCGACGGCGACCAGCTGACCCCACCTGAGCTGTCGGCCGAGATCGCCGACGGCATCCCGGAGGCGCGGCTGGTGGTGGTCGCCGGCTCCGGGCATCTGTCCCCCCTGGACCAGCCCGAGCAGGTCACCAAGGCGCTCGTGGAATGGCTGGAAGCCTGATCCATGTGAAGAAGGTGGGCTGGTTCGGTCGTAGCGAAGCGGGCGGGTCGAACGGTCTCTGAGTCCAGCGGGCCCAGGGCCGACCCTCAGGCTTGGTCCGGGACCAGGATCAGCTTCCCGCGAGCCCCTGGCTCCAGGATCCGGCGGTGCGCGACCGCCGCCTCGCGCAAGGGCAGCTCCTCGCCCACCACCGGCACGAGCGCGCCGCCGCGCAGCTTGGCCGCCACCGCCGCGAGCGCGCCCGCCGTCTCCGCCTCCGAGGCGTTCCACAGGGCGGTCCCCATGACGGTCGCCTCCTTGATCATGGTGAGCCGCGGGGTGAACTCCAGGCGTCCCCGGCTGCCGACAACCACCACCCGCCCGCCGGCGGCCAGCACGCCCAGATCATGTTCCAGGTTCACGTCCGCCAGCATCTCCACCACCACCGAGACCCCGCGGCCACCGGTGATGCCAGACAGCTCGTCCAGGTACCCGGGCGCCGAATGGTCCAGGACATGGCCGGCGCCGGCCCGGCGGACCAGCTCCTTCCCCGCCGCGGACCCGGCCGTGCCGACGACCACCGCCCCAGCGTCGGCGGCCAGCTGGGTGGCCGGGACCCCGACGCCGCCGCTCGCGCCGTGGATGAGCACGGTCTCGCCCGGTTGGAGGCGGGCCTTCTGGAACAGCGCACGCCAGGCGGTCACACAGGGCACCCCCACGGCTGCGCCCTGGCCGTACGACAGCGTGGAAGGCAGCGGATGGACCACCGCCGCGTCCACCACGGCCAGGTCCGCGTACAGGCCGGAGCAGCCGGGCGTTCCCAGCGCCGCCACGAAGACCCGGTCCCCCGGCGCCACCTCGTCCACCCCGGCACCGACCGCGTCGACCACGCCGGCCCCGTCGAACCCGGGCGTGTAGGGCAGCTCCGGGGTGAAGAACGCGTAGGTACCGGTCCGAATGTAGGTGTCGGCGGGGTTGACGCCGATCGCGTGCAGGCGCACCCGGACCTGACCGGCCCCGGGTTCCGGCACCGGCAGCTCTCGGTGCTCCAGGACCTCCGGCCCGCCGAACTGCGACACCCGGATGCCGTGCATCAGGCCTCGCCCTTGGGCGGCTCGGCCCCCTTGGTGTCGGCGTGCTCCAGCAGGGTCCTGCGTGGCGGGGTGAACATGTCCACCTCGACACACGAGGACTCCAGGGTGTGGGCGCCGTGCGGGACCCATGGCGGGATCACCGCCACGTCCCCGGGGCGCATGGTGCGCGACTCCCCGTCGATGTGGAACTCGAACTCGCCCTCGAGCACGACGACGATCTGCTCCTCCTCGTGGACGTGGGTGGGAGCGACCGTGTGGGGCGCGAACGACACGAAGTTGGCCATCGCGTTCTCGCCGAGCACCGGCCGGAACACCAGGCCAGGGACGAACTCGACCGGGTCGATGTCCTCCACCCTGACGAAGCGACCCGGCCCCGTGGGCACGCCATCGGCCTGGCTGCTGAAGTGTGCTTCACCGCTGCTGCTGGTCATCCTCAACCCAACTGTCGTCGAAGCGGGGCGAGGCTCCACCCAGGCCTGCCTGCCCACGTTGGCGCCTGCTACCCCGAGTTGCTCGGCAGCCTACCCGAAGTCGGCCCGCTTGCGGTGACCGGCGGGCGCCGGCGGTGTTCGTCGCCGAGTCTGGCTAACCGTCGTTACCCAGGTTCAACCAGGTCAAGGCCGTCGCCCGCGCCAAGGCACGGCTCCCGCCGAGCACCGGCCCAGCGATGGCGCCACAGCGGCCCTTGCCGGACATCACGCCGATCGGATGATGTGCCCACCCGCAGCCGAGAGGACACTGGGCAGATGGATGTCGGCGCCGAGGACTTCGCCGCGCTCTTCGCGGCCGTTTCCACCTGGGGACGCTGGGGCGAAGCCGACGAGCTGGGCGCGCTGCACCACCTGACACCCGCCCGCGTCGTCGGGGCCGCGGGACTGGTCCGGGACGGCATCACCGTGAGCATGAGCTTTCCGGTGGACACAGCTGCCGCCGCCCACAACCCGCACCCCGCCACCTACAGGATCACCAGGCTCCCCGACCCCGACGCCGACCCCGGGTCACTGGGCTTCGCTATGGACTATGTGGGTCTCGAGTACCACAGCGACACCCACACCCACCTCGACGCGCTGTGCCACGTCGCCTTCGGTGGGTTGCTCTACAACGGCCAGCCGTGCGAGCGGGTCACCTCCCGGGGAGCTGCGGTCGGCTCGGTCGAGACCCTCGGTGACGGGCTGGTCGGGCGTGGCGTGCTGCTGGATGTTCCCCGGCTCCGCGGGGTGCCCTGGCTGGAGCCCGGCGAGCACGTCTTCGCCGATGACCTCGAGGCCGCCGAGCGGGCGCAGGGTGTCACCGTCGGCCAGGGCGACATCCTCCTGGTCCGCACCGGTCACGCCCGGCGCCTCGCCGAGCTCGGCCCGTGGGAGACCGCCGGCGCCAAGGCGGGGCTGCACCCGACGGCCGTGCCATTCCTGGCCGAGCGCCGTATCGCCGCGCTCGGGTCCGACGGCAACAGCGACACCGCGCCGAGCTCGACCGAGGGGGTTCTGTTCCCGATCCACGTCCTGGCGATCAACGCGATGGGCGTCCATCTCCTGGACTACCTGCAGCTGGAGCACCTTGGCCTGGCCTGTGAGGCCCGCGGACGCTGGGAGTTCCTGTTCGTGTCGGCGCCGTTGCGGATCGTCGGGGGGACGGGTTCCCCGGTCAACCCGATCGCGATCCTGTAGACCGGGCACCGGCTCTGAAGGAACCGGCGAGCGTTCCATCAGAGATACGAGCGCTGTCGCAGCCAGCGCATGGCGATCGCGCCCCAGATCGGTGGGAGGTAGTAGGTGACGATCCGGAAGGCGATCGCGGTGGACATCGCGGGGGCGCTGGGGACGCCCAGGGCGACCAGCCCGGCCGTGTAGGCGGCCTCGGCGACTCCCATGCCGCCGGGCACGGGCATGAACCCCGCCAACAGGTCTGCGATGCTGTTCACCAGAATCAGCTCGGCCATGGTGGCGTGGTACCCGAACGCCCGCAGGCAAAGCCCAAGGATGATCGCCTGGAGCAGCTGCGCTCCTAGCTTGCCCGCGAAGATCATCCCGACCTTCGAGGGCGAGCGCAGGACGCGCAGCGCAGTAGCGGCCGAGGAAGCCTGCGAGCCGAGCATGGCCCGATACCTCGGGACGGCAAGCCTGACCGCCGTCCGGTACTTCGGCACCGCCACCATGACGATCACGCCGGCCACCACCAGGACCGCGGTCAGGACCAGCAGGGGATACCCGTCGGACGAGGACGAGCCGCCGGTCGAGGACGTGGCGGTCGTGTCGCTCCCCCCCAGCTCAAGAGACGCCAGCCCCGACAGGCTGATCACCACAATGAGCAGGACCTGGACGACGAACCCGCAGACGCTGGTGATCACGCTGATGGAGACCGCGCCGCCGCCCTCGACGCCGTTGCGCCCGAAGAACCGGATATCCAGGGCCAGCCGGGCGGCCGAGCTCGGCACGGCCAGCGCGATGAACTGGATGGCGTACTCCAGCATGAGGACGGGCCCAAACCGGAGGGGCCGGAACGAGGCCCCGAGGGTGGCAAAGGCCTTCGCCATCGGGATCACGGGTGACAGCGCCAACGCGACGGCCAGCCACGTGAAGTCCGCCCCCTTGAACTCCTCGATCAGGTTGGCCAGTCCGACGTCGGCCAACGCGGAGATGAGCGCGTAGGCGACCAGCCCGATCAGGAGCACCAGGCCGAGCGACCGGAGCGACACCCGCCGGAGCTGCGCGAGCTTCGGAAGCTCGACGCCGGCCGCATCGGCGCAGGCCTTCCTCAGGTCCTCCAGGTCCCAATCCTGGTCGCCGATCGCGTGCCGGGCCTGCCGCTCGACCGCCGCCGGTTGCAGCAGCGGCAGCACCCGGGAGAGGGCGTCGGTCCCCAGCGCGGCCAGCGCGGCCGAGGCGGCGCGTTGCGGCCCGGTGGCCAGCGCGGTCGCCACCAGGAGCTGTGCCCGGTCGGCCGCGATATCGGTGTCGTCGGCGGCCACCGCCGCGCCCCCGAAGTCCCCGAAGGCGGGTGCCCCGTCGGGCCGCACCACGATCCGGGAGGCATCCAACCGTCGGTGCGCGACCCCCAGGGCATGGAGCCGGGCGGCGTTTCGCCAGATGCCTTCCAAGAGCCGGTCGTCGATTTCGCCGGGACCCACGGTGGGCAGTGGGCGGCCGGTCGCCTCGGTCACCAGCAGTGCGTCGCGCTCCGAGGCCATCCCGGCCGCCACGACCGGGAGCACCGAGACCCCGGCCCGCTCGGCCAGCAGCGTGACGAAGGCCTCATGCTCGACCTGCTGGCGGCGGCCCAACGCGAGGTGGGGCGTGTCGCCCCGGTACCACAGCGAGGACCAGGCCGAGGCGAGCAGCTGGCCATCCCATGCGTCCCGGCCGTAGACCTTCACCAGCAGTGAGCGCCCACCTGGCCCCTCGGCGGTGGCGATCGCCACCCCGCGGGGCTCCAGCGGCGCCTGGCGCAGCCCGGTCGCGTCGACACCCAGCTCGGCCAGGGCGTTGGCGACCTGGTCAAGGGTGAGACGGCCGGCCGGAGAGCCGAACAGCAGGTGGACGATGGCGGCCGACCCGATCCCGACGGCGAAGGCCGCCACCATCCCGATCGGCAGGGCGGTCCCCAGCGCAATCCCGGCCACCGCCCCGATGCCGACCACCGCCCGCCCCACGTACCGCAGCGGCTGCGCCATGTACGGGGAGGCCATGACGACCACCGCGGTGGCCAGCGCCAGCCGCACCGCCAGGTAGACGGGCGGCGCGCCGGACGCGGCGACCGCCTTGAAGCTCTCCGACCAGTCGGTCCCGGCGAGCCATCCGGCGAGCAACGCCAACCCGACCGCAAGCCCACCTGCCAGCATCTCATCCAACAGCAGGCGTCTGCGCCCGCGGGCGAAGAGCGCCAGGGCGACCAGCACCAGCATCCACGCGATCAGCAGGTCATATGAGATCTCCCAGAACCAGCCGAAGAGTCCGGGAAGGGCCTGGACCAGGCCGGTCACCAGCGAGTCGACCGAGGTGGGCCCGGGTGCCGGGAAGGTCAGCACCACCACCGTGAGCACAGCCAGGGCGAGCAGCACCACGTCGGTCGGGCGCCGGGAACGAGGGGCGTCGCTGGCCGACGAGAACACGCGGATGCCCTGGCCCCACGCGCCCGCGACCGACCGCGCAGGGTGGTCCGAACCCGCTGGCGCGACGGCGTGCTCTCGCTGCGTCTCCGTCTCCGGCCCTCCTCCCGCGTCGGCCTGGACGAACCGGCCGCCCGACGGGGAGCCTAACGCCCCACCCGACCCCGGGCAGCCCCGAGCACCGGACGGCCTTCGCGGCCTGGCTGGACACCGAGCCGTTCACCAACCCGGACGCGCCCGCCAAGGGCCGAGTTGGGCTGGGATCGCCGTCCGTGTCCTGGGCCGGGGTCAGGCGAGGGCTTTGGCCTTCAGGCGGTCGAACTCGGCCTGGTCGATCGTGCCGGCATCCAGTAGCTGCTTGGCCTGGGTGATCTGCTCGGTGGGGGTGGCGGTGGCGTCACCGGTGGTGGCGACGGTTCGGACGTAGCCTTCGAACTGGTCCTGGGCCTGCTGTTGGCGGGCCGCGGTCCGCTCGGCCATCCCCCGGCCACGAGTGAAGAGGTAGATGAGCACGGCCAGGAAGGGCAGGAACACCAGGAACAGCACCCACAGGGTCTTGGCCCCGCCGGACAGGGTGTGGTCCCGGAACAGGTCGCTGAGGATATGGACCAGGATCATGATCCAGATGAACAGGAAGAAGAACCACAGTATCGACCAGAAGATGTCGATGAACGAGACGTCAGCGACGATCATGGCGTCCTCCTTGAGCCTTGTGTTCTGTGACCAAGGGAACGGACACTACAACCAGCGGGCGGCGTGGGCATCATCGCTTGTGGGCTGTGCGTCGGGTCCAACAGGACCTCAATCGAAGGCCAGCGCCGGCAGCGATCGCCGGCGGCTCACCCTGCCCCACCGGCGTGCACCTGCCGGACGGGATCGAAGCCAGCGCCGTGGTCGAGTTGGTGGTCCAGGTTGACGGCGGCGTTGATCAGTGACAGGTGGGTGAAGGCCTGGGGGAAGTTGCCCAGCTGCTCGCCGGTCTGGCCGATCTCCTCGGCGAACAGGCCCAAGTGGTTGGCGTAGGTGAACATCTTCTCGAACGCCAGCCGGGCCTGCTCCAGCCGGCCCGAGCGAGCCAGGGCGTCCACATACCAGAAGGTACAGATCGAGAAGGTCCCCTCATGCCCGCGCAGGCCGTCGGGGGAGGCGCCAGGGTCATAGCGATAGACCAGGCTGTCGGAGACCAGCTCGCTGTCCATGGCGTCCAGGGTCGACAACCACAACGGGTCGCGGGGAGCGACGAAGCCTGTCAGGGGCAGCATCAGCAGCGAGGCGTCCAGCACCTCGGTCTGGTCGTGCTGGGTGAACGCGCGGCGCTGCGGGTTCCAGCCGTGCTCCATGATCTGGGTGTAGATGCGGTCACGTTCCTGGGTCCAGCGGGCCAGGTCGGCCGGGCGGCCGTGCTCGCGGGCCAGGCGGATCATGCGGTCCAGCGCGACCCAGCACATCAGCCGGCCGTAGGTGAAGTTCTGGCGGCCCCCGCGGGTCTCCCAGATGCCCTCATCGGGCTGATCCCAGTGCTCACAGACCCAGTCGGCGAGCTGGGCCAGCTTGACCCAGCCGGGGTGGCCGACCCGGATGCCGTGCCGGTCGGCCAGCCACACGGAGTCCAGCAGCTCGCCATAGATGTCGAGCTGGAGTTGGTCGGCGGCGCCGTTGCCGATCCGGACCGGCTTGGAGCCGGCGTAGCCCTCCCAGTGGTCCAGGATCTCCTCGTTCAGATCCGAGGAGCCGTCGACCCGGTACATGATCTTGAGCGGCCCCGACCCCTCAGCCTGGCCGGCCTGCTCCTCGGCGCGGTCAGACAGCCAGCGCCCGAAGGCCTCGGCCTCCTCGGTGAACCCCAGCCCGAGCAGGGCATGGATGGAGAAGGAGCCGTCCCGGATCCAGGTGTAGCGGTAGTCCCAGTTGCGCTCGCCGCCGACCTGCTCGGGCAGAGCAGCGGTAGGGGCGGCGACCAGGCCGCCGGTGGGGGCGTAGGTCATCAGCTTCAAGGTGATGGCCGAGCGGGCGACCATCTCCCGCCACCGACCCCGATAGGTCGAGCGGGACAGCCAGCCCCGCCAGAACCGCGCCGTCTGGGTGAACAGGCCCAACAACTCCTCGCCGGTCATGGTCTGTGGCGGGCCTTCGGCGGCCGACTCCAATATCACTCCTCCGGCCTGGCCGGCCCGCAGCGTCTGCTCCCCGCGGACATCGTTGCCGTGGCGGCGCATCGCCCCCTGTCCCGCGCCGTGCAGGGTCAGCTGCAGGCCCGGGGTGTGGAACACCGCCCCGTGCTCGGTGAGCTCCAGCTCATGGGCCTGGCGGCCGTAGTCGAACCGGGGCGCGCACTCCAACTCGAAGCGGATCTGACCGCGGACACAGCGCACCACCCGGACCAGCCGGTGCCGGTCACTGGCCCGCTGAGGGTCCTCGACCACCATGAAGTCCAGCACCTCACCGACCCCCTCGGGGGTCATGAACCGGGTGACCAGGATGGCGGTGTCGGGGAAGTACAGCTGTCGGACCACCACGTCGTCGCCTTCGGCGGCGAGCCGGAACCGGCCCCCCCGGTCGCGATCCAGCAGCGACGCGAACACGCTGGGACTGTCGAACCGCGGGCAGCAGAACCAGTCCACACAGCCGTCGGTCGTGACCAGCGCCGCGGTCTGCAGATCTCCAATCAGCCCATGCTCGGCGATCGGCGGGTAGCCCTCCATCGGTGATCCTCCAACTCTGACGTGCCCGGTCGCGGCACGCGACCAGGTGACGATCAAGTGATAGCGAGGCCCCGGGTGGAGCAGCATCACCCGAAGGGGGTGAATCACCCTGACGCTGGCACGGCCCGGTCGAGCGGAATCCAATCGTTGGCCCATGAATGGCAATCGGGAGCGGCTGGCGCTGGCCTGCTTCCTGGCCGCCGCCCTGCTGCTGGCGGTCATGGCGGCGCGGCGGCTGACCTTCCCCCATGGGCGGGCGCTGACCGGGGCGCTGCCGTACGGCGCGTTGAACTTCGGGGCCGCGTTCGCCCTCGCGTACTACGCCTGGTCCGGCTGCACGCCGGGCTCGGCCAGACCCTCCTGGCCCTGGTCCCACTGGCCACGCTGCTGGTGGCGGTGGTGGCCAGCGCAGTCTGCATCGCCCAGGCGGCGGTGCTGGTGCGCCGGTTCCCGCCGGTCCACCCGGTGACCATGAACGCGGTCGGCATGACCACCGAGGCGGCGCTCACTCGCCGACTGTCGGGAACCAGCCGAAGCAGCACCCCGGGCCTGGACCGCCGCTCGGCGGCGAAGCGCCTGCCATCAGCCACGCGAGATAGCGCCTCGCGATGGCCGCCCGCGCCGCCGTTGCGTCGCCCTCGACCAGCTCACCTACCTCGCGCACCTCCAGGCCACGAAACGGTCGGACGGCCTCGAAGACGACCAGGACACACCGCGGGTCCCGGGCCAGGCGGCGCAGTTCACATCGCCCTTGGCGATCACGACCTCCAAGGCTTCATCGGTCCAGCGGAACCACACCGGCACCGTGTGCGCGCTGCCGTCCTTGCGATAGGTCGTCAGCACTGCGGGGAGCGATTCATGAGCCGCCTGCTCTGACCGACTGAGCTACGGCCCCGCGTCCATCCGGTCCCCGTCTGGGACACGTAATGTCCAGCAACTCCCGCCGGTGGCGGCCGGCCGTCGCCGTGCTGCCGGACGGCTCCCGCCACCTGCGGGTCATGGCGGTCGATACTTGGTGTCGCGCTGGTTGTTGGGTCCGACGCCGGGAGGTGATCGGGATGAGTTTCGCGACGCTGGCGGTGATCTCGCTGGTGGCGATCGTTGGCCCGCTGCTCGCGTTGCCGCGGCGCTGGCATCTGCCGATCATCTTGGGGGAGTTGGCCGCCGGGATCGTGCTGGGGGCGACTGGAAGCGGTCGCCTGCACGCGGACAACGAGACCTTCACCTTCCTGGCGGATATCGGGTTCGCGCTGATCATGTTCGTCGTCGGTGCGCAGGTTCCGGTGCGAGACCGCAGGCTGCGCGCGGCGCTGCGGATCGGGGTGCTTCGCGCCGTCGGCGTCGGCTTGCTGTCGGTGCCGCTCGCGCTGGTCGTCGCGAGGATATTCGGCACCGGTCACGCCCCCTTGTATGCGGTGCTGATGGCCGCGTTGATCTTGCCGATCGTCGATTCATTGGGTCTTGGGGGAAGGCCGGTGCTGCAGATGCTGCCCCAGGTGGCAGTCGCCGACGCCGCCTGCATTGTGGCACTGCCGCTGGCCATCGATCCCAACCATGCCGGACGCGCGGCCCTCGGCGCGCTGGCGGTGCTGGCCTGCGCGGCCGTGCTGTTCGTGATCCTGCGCCATCTGGAGCGCGTCGGACTCCGGCGGCGGATGCACCACCTGTCCAAGGACCGCGAGTTCGCCCTCGAGTTGCGGATCAGTCTGGCGATCCTGTTCGCCCTGGCGGCCCTCGCGACGCGCATGCACGTGTCGATCATGCTGGCCGGGTTCTCCTTCGGACTCGCGATCGCGGCCGTCGGTGAACCACGACGGCTGGCCCACCAGCTCTTCGCGGTGACCGAAGGGTTCCTCGGACCGCTGTTCTTCGTGTGGCTGGGCGCATCGCTGGACCTGCG
>Ga0307296_10000741_pt1 | contig 15949 bp, 14 predicted proteins | sample ER_DNA_153_FD_194467 | JGI IMG/M metagenome (GOLD analysis project Ga0307296, IMG submission 194467) | Bulk soil microbial communities from the East River watershed near Crested Butte, Colorado, United States - ER_DNA_153 | ecosystem: Environmental > Terrestrial > Soil > Floodplain | place... | reverse complement strand
CCACCGCCATGGCCCTGATCGCCACCGCCATGGCCCTGACCGCCGCCCCCCTGGCCCTGATCGCCACCGCTGTGGCCGTGCTCACCGCCGCCGTGGCCGTGGTCGCCATGGTCGCCGCTCCCGCGCTCGCCCTCGTCCTTCTTGCCGCCGTGGCCCTCGTCGTGCTTGCCCTTCGAGCACTTGTCCTTCTTGGAGTCGGAGGACTTGCCGCCGTGCCCCGTCGGCTGCGGCGGAGGTACCGGGAAAAAAGCCGGCGGTGGCGGCGGCGGAGGAGGAGGCGGTGGAGGTGGAGGAGGCGGTGGAGGAGGAGGTGGAGGTGGCGGAGGCGGAGGCGGCGGTGCGGGAGCCGGAGGTGGCGGGGGCGCGACTTCACGCCGCGGGACCGGCGAGGGCTTCGAAGGCTTCGGGGTTGCAACCAGCAGGCGGCTTGCCGGGGGCGATCCGGTTGGAACCGAGACCACGGCGGCCGAGGAAGCGCGCGGAGCATGCGCGCGTGGCGGGCGCGGTGGGGCGGGAAGCGGCCTGGCCCGGACCGAGATGGGCGGGCCACCCGTCGCGAGGGAGAGCGCGGTCGGCGGCGAATCCGACCCGAGCGTCACCAGAGCCGGCAATGCGAGCGCGGCCATGAGGGCCCCGCCTGCCAACATTGTCGTCGCGATGATTGCAAGTCCCCTGCTCAAATTGCTCCCCGTTTATGCCGATCCACAACGAGTAATGGTATCGGCGGTATCAGCGGTCAACCTAAATTGTGAGGCATGAGCTTCAAGCTCAAACTCGTCGTGTACTTCCTGCTCGTGTCGCTGCTGCCCCTTGGCGCGGCGGGTTGGGGGCTGCACGCGGTGGCTGCGCGGAGCGAAACGCGCCGCGTGGACGTGCGTCTCGAGGCCGGGATGCGGGCTGTGCTCGCCGCCTACAAAGACGAGCTCTCCGCCGCCGGCCGGCGCGCGAACGCGCTCGCGGTGGACGCCGCCTTCCAGCGCGCGCTCCAGCAGGATGACCGCCGAACGCTGAGCCGGCGGCTCGCCCGCGCCCGCGGCGTCCGGCTCGACACCTCGTCCTACTCGCTCGGCCCTGCGCGCTTGATCGGATCGGGAACCCGGGTCGCGGTCGTGAGCGCGAGCAGCGTCTTCGGCACGCTGGTCGCCGGCGTTCCGCTCGACTCGCGCTCGATCACGATCCTGCGCGACCGCTCCGGCCTCGAGGCAAAGGACAACCTGGTCGTGCTCGAGCGAGGGCGGATCGCGGCCGGGCCGCCGGCCCTTCGCGGCGATCGCCTCTCGGCGCCCCCGCGCGCGCTCACCTTGTCGGTGGGCGGCGAGCGCTACCGGACGCTCGCCGCGGGCTCACGCTCCGGCGACTCCGAAGAGCCCTCACTCGCACTGCTCGCGCCGCAGGCCCAGATCGACGATTCCGTCGCCGCCGCCGACAAGCGGCTGCTGATCGGCCTCGCCGTCTCGCTCGCCTTGATCGGGCTCGTCGCGTACGCGGTGGGCGGCTCGATCGTGGCGTCGCTGGCTCGGCTGGTCGACGCCGCGAACGCGATCTCGAGCGGCCGGCTCGACCGCAGGGTCGAGGTCCAGGGCAAGGACGAGTTCGCGCGACTCGGCCTTGCCTTCAACGAGATGGCCGACCAGCTGGAGGCCCGGCTCGAGGAGCTCGATGCCGAGCGCGGCCGCCTGCGCGACGCGACCGTGCGCTTCGGCGAGGCGCTCGCGGCCACCCACGACGTCGACCAGCTCCTGCGGGTGATCGTGGAGACCGTCGTCGAGACCACCGGCGCGACCGGTGGCCTGGTCGTCGGCCTCGGCGGCGAGATCGTCCAGTCGGGGACGCTCTCGGACCGCGGCGAGAGCTTCGAGCTGCCGCTGACCGCGGGCCGCCAGAGCTTCGGCACGCTCACGCTCTCCGGCCGCGGCTTCACCGTCGAGCAGCGCCGCACGGCCGCGACCCTGGTCGCCCATGCGGCGATCGCGCTCGAGAACGCGCGCCTGCACCGGATCGTGGCCCGTCAGGCCCTCGTCGACATGCTCACCGGCCTGGCCAATCGCCGGCACTGCGAGGAGGCGCTCTCGGGCGAGCTGATGCGCGCCGAGCGCTTCGGCGGCTCGGTCGCCTTCGTGCTCGCCGACCTCGACAGCTTCAAGTCGATCAACGACCGCTACGGCCATCCCGTCGGCGACGGAGTGCTCGTCGAGTTCGCCGAGACGTTGCGCGAGTGCGTGCGCGAGATCGACCTGCCCGCGCGCTGGGGCGGCGAGGAGTTCGCGATCGTCCTCCCGGGCACCGACCTCGAGGGCGCCGCGCGGCTGGCCGAGCGCGCGCGGCTCGCGCTCGAGCAGCGGACGATCCTCGCGCCAGACGGCAGCCGGATCCACGTCACGGTCAGCCTCGGCGTCGCCGCGTTCCCCGAGGCGGCTCCGGCGGACGGGATCGTCGCGGCCGCCGACGGGGCCCTCTACGAAGCGAAACGAGCCGGGAAGAACCGGGTCGTCACCGCCCGCCCGAGGGCGCGCCAGGCCTAAACTGCCAGCTGTTCGCGGGTTTAGCCGTTACAATCCCGCGCTCGCCCCCACGTAACCACAGGAGGAGCATCGCCGGTGGAGACCTCTTCGCTGTTCGCACAAGTCATCCAGGACCATCTCGAGCTGAAGCAGAAGAATTCCGAGCTCGAGGGCGACCTGCCGCTCGACCGCTACAAGAACGAAGACCCCTTCGAGAACCACCCGCTCTTCAAGACCGAGGAGCAGGCCCGGATCGAGGAGACGATGGACGGGGAGGAGCCCGCCATCAGCCCCGAGCGCACCCCGCTCGCGTGGCCGACCGAGGAGTCCCAGCCCGACGCAGAGGGTCTTTGGAGCCAGTCGCGCGACTTCGACTGGGGCGACTAGGTAGATCACCTAAGCTCTCGGTTCCGCGACCAGGAGGACCGAGATGACGAAGAGAATCCGCTACGTGGCGCTGGGCGCCGGCCTTGCCTACTTCTTCGACCCAGAGAACGGAAAGAGCCGCAGGAAGGCCACGGTCAAGCGCGTCGCCGTCATGACTCGGCGGACGCGTGAGCAGCAGCCCCGGCAGGACGACGCGATCCTCGCCCGCAAGGTCGAGTCCGAGCTCTTCCGCGACGCCGGCGTGCCGAAGGGCAAGATCAACGTCGACGCCGAGCAGGGCAAGGTCGTTCTCCGCGGCGAGGCCGACTCGCCGGAGATGATCGACGCGCTGGCGGGCAAAGCGCGAAACGTGCAGGGCGTCCAGGAGGTCGAGAACCTGCTGCACACTCCGGGCCAGCCGGCTCCCGCACGGGACTAGCGTCAGACCGGCGCACTAGAGTCGGGCTCCTGGACGGGAAGCCCGAAGCGAGCGAGCCTTGCCCGCGCTGCGGGGCTCCGATGGAGTGGCGGCACCAGACGTGGCAGTGCGCCCGCTGCGCGTTCAAGCTCGGCTGCTGCGAAGGCGAGCCGCAGTCATGCCCGCCGGAGAGGACGCGCGCGCCGGCAAAGCCGGCACGCGCTCTCGACGGCAGCGCAAGCGCCGCCTCGAGTGTGAACCCGCGATAATCGCCGGGCCGGTGTCATTGCAGGAACGAACCGAGGAGCGGTCCCTCGAGGGCGGCAGCCAAGGGGCTGCGCCTGCTGTCCGCCTCGAAGGGCTGCGCAAGACCTACGGCGACGTGGTCGCGGTCGACCGCGTCGACCTCGAGATCCCGGCCGGCGAGTTCTTCACGCTGCTGGGCCCGTCGGGCTCCGGGAAGACGACGACGCTCCGCCTGATCGCCGGCTTCGAGCGTCCGGACGAGGGCCGGGTCGAGCTCGAAGGGCGCGACGTCTCGAACGTCCCGCCCTACGCGCGCGACGTGAACACGGTCTTCCAGGACTACGCGCTCTTCCCGCACATGACGGTGGCGGAGAACGTCGGCTACGGCCTGCGGGTCAAGGGTGTCCCGCGCCGCGACCGCGAGGCGAGGGTCGAGGACGTGCTCGGCCGCATGCGCCTGCCGAGGCTCGGCAAGCGCAAGCCTGTGCAGCTCTCCGGCGGGCAGCGGCAGCGGGTCGCGCTCGCGCGTGCGCTCGTCAACCGGCCGGAGGTGCTGCTCCTCGACGAGCCGCTTGGCGCACTCGACCTGAAGCTGCGCCAGGAGATGCAGCTCTTCCTCAAGAGCCTGCAGCAGGATCTCGGGATCACCTTCGTCTACGTGACGCACGACCAGGACGAGGCGCTCACGATGAGCGACCGCCTCGCCGTCTTCAACCAGGGCCGCATCGAGCAGATCGGTGCGCCAGCCGAGGTGTACGAGCGGCCGCAGACCGCCTTCGTCGCCGGCTTCGTGGGCGTCTCGAACGTGGTCGAGCGGGAGGGCAGGCAGCTCGCCGTCCGCCCGGAGAAGATTCACCTGCGCGACGCAGGATCCTCAGCGGCGAGCGGCATGCACTCCGAGCCCGGCAGGATCCGCGACGTCGTCTACGCCGGGATGGTGACTCGCTTCGTGGTCGAGCTCGACCGCGGCGGCGAGCTCCAGGTCGTCCGGCAGAACCTCGAGACCTCGTCGGCCGAGGCGCTGGACGCCAAGGGCCGCGAGGTCCTCCTCGAGTGGCGCCCAGAACACCAGCTCGAGATCGAGAAACCCGGGGAAACGGAAGGAGACCGATGAAGAAGCAGCACAGGCGCGTTCTCGGCTGGGGCGCGGTCGCGCTCCTCGTGGGAGCGCTGGCTGTCGCGGCAGCAGGCTGCGGCGGCAGCAGCAAGAGCAGCAGCGAGACCGATACCTCGAACGGGTCGAACCTGCCGACCTCGATCGGCAAGGGCGAAGGAAAGCTCAGCCTGATCGCGTGGGAGGGCTACACGCAACCAGAGTGGGTTAAGCCTTTCGAGAAGCAGACCGGCTGCAAGGTGACGAGCAAGTACGCGGGCTCGTCGGACGAGATGGTCACCCTGATGCGCCAGGGCGGCGGCCAGTACGACATGGTCTCGGCCTCGGGTGACGCCTCGTTGCGGCTGATCAAGGGCGGTGACGTCCAGGCGATGAACCCGAAGCTGATCCCGGACTTCCCGAACTTCATCGAGGCGCTGAAGTCGCCGCCGCACAACACGGTCGACGGCGTCCACTACGGGATCTCGCTCCAGTGGGGCCCGAACACGCTCCTCTACAACACGACGAAGGTGAAGCCGGCTCCGACGAGCTGGAGCACGCTCTACGACGCGAAGTACAAGGGCCAGATCACGATCCCGGACAATCCGATCCAGATCGCGGACGCTGCCCTCTACCTCGCCAAGACGAAGCCCGACCTCGACATCACCGATCCGTACGAGCTCAACCAGAAGCAGTTCGACGCGGCCGTCAACCTGCTCAAGCAACAGCGGTCGTTGCTGAAGAAGCACTGGGCGCTGGCCTCGGACGAGATCGACCTGTTCAAGAACGGCGACGCCTCGCTCGGGGCCTCGTGGCCGTACCAGACGAACACGCTCGTGGCGGACAAGGTCCCGGTCAAGGACCTGATCCCGGCCGAGGGCGCGACCGGCTGGGCCGACACCTGGATGCTCTCCTCGAAGTCGAAGCACCCGAACTGCGCCTATATGTGGACGAAGTGGGTCTCGACCCCGAAGGTGCAGGCGCAGCAGGCGATCTACTTCGGCGAGACGCCGGCCAACACGAAGGCCTGCGCGGTCATGGACCAGCTCAGCCCAGGGTCCTGCAAGCAGTACCACGCAGACGCTCCGGCCTCGTACTTCGACAGCATCAAGTTCTGGAAGACGCCGCAGAAGGACTGCGGCAACGGCAGCCAGGACTGCCTCGACTACAACCAGTGGCAGCAGGCCTGGACCGAGATCAAGGGTTAATCCCGGCCGACGTGTCGAATTTGGACGGGTCGACCGGTCAGTTCAGACGGACGCGCGGGCTCAGCCCGCGCGTCCTGAGACGGCACCGCAAGCGGCGCCTCGGTGTCTGCACGAGCTGAACGGGCGGGCCGCTCCTCGCGAGCGGCCCGCCGCCGCTTCTCGGCGGCGTTCTGGAGACGGCCGTGGCTGCGCGCCGGGGCGCTGCTCGTGCCCGTCGCCGGCGGCTACCTGCTGATCTACATCGCCGCGCTCGGGGTGCTGTTCATCTCGGCGTTCTGGGCGCTCGACCCGTTCACCGGCGAGATCGTTCACACCTGGGGCCTCGGCAACTTCCGCACGCTCTGGCACGACCACACGTACTGGCGGATCGCCGGCCGGACGATCGGCCTCGCCGGCGCCGTGACGATCACGGACGTCCTGCTCGCGTTCCCGTTCGCGTACTTCATGGCCCGGGTCGCGAGCCCGCGGCTACGGACGATCCTGTTCGTGCTCGTGCTGTTGCCGCTCTGGTCGAGCTACCTGGCGCGCATCTACGCCTGGCGGCTGATCCTCTCCAACGACGGCGCGCTCAACTGGTCGCTCGGCGGCCTAGGGTTGCCGCACCAGCACATCGCGTACACGAACTGGGCGGTGTGGATCGTGTTCTCCTACATCTGGCTGCCGTTCATGATCCTGCCGATCTTCGCGGCGCTCGAGCGGATCCCGGACTCGTACGTCGAGGCCTCGCGCGACCTCGGCGCGCGAAACTGGACGACCTTCCGGCGCGTCGTGCTCCCCCTTGCGCTCCCGGGCGTCGTGGCCGGGTCGATCTTCACCTTCTCGCTGACCCTCGGCGACTACATCACCCCGATCCTCGTCGGCAACACGCAGTTCATCGGCAACGTCGTCTACCGCAACGTGCTCGGACTCACCTACAACCTGCCCTTCGCTGCCGCCTACGCGACGGTGCCCCTCGCGGTGATGGCGATCTACCTCGTGCTCGCGAGGCGGGCGGGAGCGATGGAGGCCCTGTAGTGGAAGGGCGTCTCTCCCGCGGCGGCCTCGGGCTCTGGACGGTGCTCGTCGTCCTCTTCCTCTGGTTTCCGCTTGCGGTGATCCTCGTCTACGCCTTCAACACCTCAAACATCCAGAGCTGGCCGATCCCGGGCTTCACGCTGCGCTGGTTCCGCGTCGCGTGGAACGACGCCGAGGCGCGCGCTGCGCTGGTGCTCTCGCTCAAGGCGGCGCTGGCCGCGACGGGAATCGCGCTCGTGTTGGGAACGATGGCCGCCGCCGCGGTCGCGCGCCTCCGCTTCTTCGGGCGCGAGACGCTCTCGTGCCTGCTCATCCTCCCGATCGCGCTCCCTGGGGTGATCACGGGGATCGCGCTCTCGTCGTTCTACACCTTCTGGGGCGTCCCGTTCTCGCTCTGGACGATCGTGATCGGGCACGCGACCTTCTGTGTCGTGATCGTCTACAACAACGTGCTCGCCCGTCTGCGCCGCACGTCGCCGTCGCTCATCGAGGCCTCGATGGATCTCGGCGCCGACGGCTGGCAGACGTTCCGCTTCGTCACCTTCCCCGTGCTCTCGACTGCGCTCATCTCCGGGGCGCTGCTTGCGTTCGCGCTCTCGTTCGACGAGGTGATCGTGACCCTCTTCACCGCCGGGGCGCAGAACACGCTGCCGATCTGGATCCTGGGCAAGATCCGCCTCGGCCAGCAGCTTCCGGAGGTGAACGCGGTCGTCTTCGTGGTGATCGTGCTGACGGTGATCCCCGTGATCGTCTCGCAGCGGCTGGCGCAGGACTCGGGGCTGCTCAGACGCCGCTAGCTCTGTAGGCTGAACCCAGTTCCGACCGGGAGGGTTTCCGATGAGCGTGACCGTTTCACAGCACAAGAACTTCGTCGGCGGCGAGTTTGTGGACGCGGTCGAGGGCGGCACGATGGAGGTGCTGAACCCCGCGACGGGCGAGACGATCGCCGAGGTGCCGAGCGGCACGCAGGCCGACGTCGACCGCGCCGTCGAAGCGGCGAAGAAGGCACTGCCCGAGTGGCTCGAGACGACGCCGCAGGAGCGCGCCGAGGCGCTGCTCAAGCTGGCGGCGGCGATCGACGAGCACGCCGAGGAGCTGGCGGAGCTCGAGTCGCAGAACGTCGGCAAGCCGCTTTCGTCCGCTCGCGACGAGATGCCGGTCTCGGCGGACAACTTCCGCTTCTTCGCGGGCGCGGCGCGCGTGCTCGAAGGCAAGTCGGCCGGCGAGTACATGCGCGGCTACACCTCGATGATCCGCCGCGAGCCGGTCGGGATCGTGGGCGGGATCGCGCCCTGGAACTACCCGTTGATGATGGCCGTCTGGAAGATGGCCCCCGCGCTCGCCGCCGGCAACGTGCAGGTGCTGAAGCCCTCCGAGCAGACGCCCCTGAGCACGCTGCGCTTCGCCGAGCTTGCGGCCGAGATCCTGCCGCCGGGCGTGCTCAACGTGATCACCGGCGACGGCGAGCCCGTCGGAGCCGGCATCGTGCGCCACCCGGACGTGCGCATGGTCTCGCTCACCGGCGACGTCGCGACGGGCAAGGAGATCGCCCGCACCGCCGCGGAGACGCTGAAGCGCGTGCACCTCGAGCTCGGCGGCAAGGCTCCGGTGGTCGTCTTCGACGACGCCGACCCGGCCGCGGTGGCCGAGGGGATCAAGATCGCCGGCTACTGGAACTCGGGCCAGGACTGCACCGCGGCCTCACGCGTCGTCGCCGGGCCGAAGATCTACGACAAGCTCCTCGACGAGCTGGTGCCGATGGTGGAGTCGCTCCACGTCGGCGACCCTGCCGACGGTGACGAGATCGAGATGGGGCCCGTGATCTCGAAGGACCAGCAGGAGCGCGTGCTCGGCTTCCTCGACCGCGCCAAGGGCGCCAAGGTGCTCACCGGCGGCGGCACGAACGGCGACCGGGGCTTCTTCGTCAAGCCGACGGTCGTGGCCGAGGTCGGGCAGGAGGACGAGATCGTCCAGCGCGAGGTCTTCGGCCCGGTCGTGACCGTGCAGCGCTTCGCCGACGACAACCAGGCGATCGAGTGGGCGAACGACGTCAACTACGGCCTCGCCGCCTCAGTCTGGACGCGAGACGTGGGGCGGGCGCTGAACGCTGCGCGCAAGCTGCAGTTCGGCACGGTCTGGATCAACGACCACATCCCGCTGGTCTCGGAGATGCCGCACGGCGGCTACAAGCAGTCGGGCTACGGCAAGGACCTGTCCTCGTACTCGCTGGAGGACTACCAGCAGATCAAGCACGTGATGGCGAAGATCGACTGATCTTCGCCATCGCTGACTAGCCCTTCTTCAGGTCGGCGAGGATCTCGCCGGCGAAGTGGATCGGCTCCCTCGCGCAGGCCCTCCCAGCCGGCGAGCGCGCGTACTGCCCGACCGCAGGGTCGTCAAGCCCTCGCAAAGCAGGTTGCGAACGGCTCTGGGTTGACCGGGTGCGATGAGAAGTGGTACAAGCGCCTCGCATTGCGCAGTTCCGTCCACACGGAGCGCCGGGGTGCGGTCAGCCTTCCCCGGGGACTCGACAGCATCGACCAGGCGATCATCGAGGCGCTGCAGAAGAACGGGCGTGAGCCGTTCCGACGGATCGCCGCCGAGATCGGCGTCTCCGAGGCCACGATCCGCGCGCGTTACCAGCGGCTGTGCGAGGACGACATCCTCCAGGTGACTGGCGTCACCAACCCGCTCGGCCTCGGGTTCGAGGCGCAGGCGATGGTCGGCATCCGCACGAGTGGTGCTCCGGAGCCGGCTGCCGAGGCGATCTCCCAGTGGGACGAAGCGGGCTACGTCGTGATCACGGCCGGCCAGTTCGACATCCTCGTCGAGCTCGTGTGCGCCGACCGGCGACAGCTGCTCGACGTCACCAACCGGATGCGCGAGCTCGACGGTGTCGTCTCGACCGAGAGCTTCCTCTACCTCGAGCTCCGAAAGCAGCTCTACGACTGGGGCGCCCGCGTCCAGAACGGCATGCGGGTGGGCGTCTAGTGGCAGTTACCGAGCAGCCGCAGGCGCCGGCGGCCGCGAGCACGGCCGACGTCCGGCTCGACCACGTGACCAAGAAATTCGACGACGTTGTCGCCGTCGACGATCTCTCGCTCGAGATCGAGCACGGCAGCTTCTTCGCCCTGCTCGGCCCCTCCGGCTGCGGCAAGACGACGACGCTCCGCATGATCGGCGGCTTTGAGGAGCCGACCGAAGGGACGATCTACCTCGGCGATGAGCCCGTCAGCGGCAAGCCGCCGTACAAGCGCGACGTCAACACGGTCTTCCAGTCGTACGCGCTCTTCCCGCACCTAACCATCTTCGAGAACGTCGCCTTCGGCCTGCGCCGCCGCGGCGTGCGTGGCAGCGACATGCGCGGCCGGGTGCTCTCGATCCTCGACCTCGTGGGGCTCAAGGGTCTCGACAAGCGCAAGCCGAGGCAGCTCTCGGGCGGCCAGCAGCAGCGCGTCGCCCTCGCCCGCGCACTTGTGAACAAGCCGCGCGTGCTGCTGCTCGACGAGCCGCTCGGCGCACTCGACCTCAAGCTCCGCAAGCAGATGCAGCTCGAGCTGAAGGCGATCCAGCACGACGTGGGCATCACCTTCGTCCACGTCACGCACGACCAGGAGGAGGCGATGACGATGGCGGACGGGATCGCGATCATGAACGCCGGCCGGATCGAGCAGCTGGGCCGCCCCTCGGACCTCTACGAGCGGCCCGAGACCGCCTTCGTCGCAAGCTTCCTCGGCATCTCGAACCTGCTCCAGGGGACGATCACCGGGCCTGAGGGCGTGCGTCTCGACGAGGGCACCGAGGTCCGCGTTCCCCGCGACATCCTGAATGGGCGCACCGGCCGCGTGGCGGTCGGCGTGCGACCGGAGAAGATCCGCCTCGGCCACGGCGAGGAGAACCGGCTCTCGGGCCGGCTGCTCGAAACGGCCTACGTCGGCGTGGCGACGCAGTACGTGCTCGAGACGCGCGCCGGCAACGTCAGCGTGTACGTCCAGAACAGCGAGCCCGGCGCACGGGAAGAGGCGCCGAGCGCGATCTCGTGGAGCTCTGACTCCACATTCGTCGTCGACTCAACGGAGGGAACCGAATGACTGACCACCTGACCAGGCGGCAGCTGCTCGAGCGGGCAGCGCTCGGAGGGGCCGCGATCACGATTCCCGGATTCCTCGCCGCCTGCGGCAGCGGCGGCACCAAGGCCGCCGGTGGCACGACGAGCGTCGAGCACAAGCTCGCGAAGACGCTCAACTTCTCGAACTGGACGCTGTACATCGACACGAACAACAAGACGCACAGCCATCCGTCGCTGGACGCATTCCAAAAGAAGACCGGCGTTCATGTCAGCTACGTCGAGGACATCAACGACAACGCGTCGTTCTTCGGGAAGATCCAGGGCCCGCTCTCGCGCGGCCAGTCCATCCACCGGGACATCATCGTCCTGACCGACAACGACCGCTATCTCGCGCTGACGATCAAGAAGGGCTGGGCCGAGAAGCTCGACAAGTCGGCGATCCCGAACATCAAGAACCTGGTCGACGTCCAGAAGCATCCGAACTTCGATCCGAACCGCGAGTTCTCGCTGCCGTGGCAGTCGGGCATGACGGGCATCGCCTACAACGACACCCTCACCGACCCGGTGCTGTCGGTCGACGACCTGCTCGAGAACCCGAAGCTGAAGGGCAAGATCACTGTTCTCAACTCGATGGGCGACGCACTCACGATCGTGATGCTCGCGAACGGCGACGATCCCACGAAGGTCACCGACAAGAGCTTCAACGCCGCTTTCGACCGGATCAAGAAGGCCGCGGACAACAAGCAGATCCGTCAGTTCACGGGCAACGACTACGCGCCGCCGCTCGCGAAGGGCGACCTGGCCGCCGCCATGTCCTGGTCCGGCGACATCGCGCAGATCGGAAACAAGCACATCCACTGGAACGTTCCCAAGGCCGGCGGCGCGCTCTGGACGGACAACATGCTGATCCCGAAGGGCGGCGACGTCTACACGGCGTCGGTCTACATGAACTACGTCTACGACCCGGCGGTTCAGGGCCTGATGGAGGCCGGCGACCCGAAGCGGAACATCACGGGCATCTACTACATCCCGCCCGTGGCCGGCGCGGGCACGTTCGCCAAGAAGTACGACCCGGCCGTGGCGAGCAACCCGCTCATCTTCCCGACGGCCAAGATGCTCAACAGCGTCCACATCTTCGACAGCAAGGCGCTGAACAACCAGAAGTACCTCACGCAGTGGCAGAACCTGGTCTCGAGCTGACGGGCACGTGGGTTTCTTCCACCGCCACCGGAACACGACGCCGTACCTGCTCCTCGCCCCCGGGGTGCTGTTCCTCGCGGTCTTCTTCCTCGTGCCGCTGGGCTTCCTCGCCTACCAGTCGCTCCAGTCGGGGAACTTCGACGTCGGCTTCTCCTTCACGTGGGCGTGGAGCAACTACTGGGACGCACTCAGGGACTACCGCGCCCAGTTCGTCCGCTCGCTCGAGTACGCCGGCATCGCCACGCTCCTCTGCCTGGTGATCAGCTACCCGGTGGCGTACTGGATCGCCTTCCGGGGCGGCCGCTGGAAGAACCTGCTGCTGCTCTTCATCGTCGCGCCGTTCTTCGTCACGTACCTGATCCGGACGCTGGCGTGGGAGACGATCCTCTCGGACAACGGCTTCGTCGTGAACACCTTGCAGTCGCTGCACGTGCTCGGGCCGAGCGGGCGCCTGCTCGCGACCTCGACGGCCGTCGTGGCGGGGATCACCTACAACTTCCTGCCCTTCATGGCACTGCCGCTCTACGTCTCGCTCGAGCAGATCGACGGGCGGATGCTCGAGGCGGCGGAGGACCTCTACGCGAGCAAGCTGCACGCGTTCCTGCGAGTGACGCTGCCGCTCTCGCTACCCGGCGTGGTCGCCGGCACGCTGCTGACGTTCATCCCGGCCGCCGGCGACTTCATCAACGCCCAGCTGCTCGGCGCGACGGACAACCACATGATCGGGAACGTGATCCAGTCCAAGTTCCTCGAGCAGACCGACTATCCGGCCGCAGCGGCGATGTCCTTCATCCTGATGGCCGGGATCCTGGTCGCCGTGCTGCTGTACGCCCGCGCCGTCGGCACCGAGCAGCTGACGGGGACGGCGACATGAGCGCGGTTGCGGTCGAGAGCCGCCCGCGGCGGCACGTCCTCGCCGGCGCCTGGGCGTTCGTGCGCCGCCACATCCTCACCGTCTACTCGGTGCTCTTCTTCGTCTACCTGCTGCTCCCGATCGCGGTCGTCGTGGTGTTCTCGTTCAACCACCCGACCGGCAAGTTCAACTACACCTGGCAGGGCTTCACGTGGGACAACTGGCGCTACTGGGACGGTGTGCCCGGGATCCGCAGTTCGATCGTCCTCTCGCTCGAGATCGCGTTGGTCGCCAGCCTGATCGCGACGGCCCTTGGAACGATGATCGCGCTCGCGCTCGTCCGCTACGGCTTCCGCGGGCGAGCGACCACGAACATCCTGATCTTCCTGCCGCTGTCGACTCCGGAGATCGTGCTCGGCGCCTCGCTGCTGACGCTCTTCCTGAACCTGAACGTGATCTTCGGCTTCTGGACGATCCTGATCGCGCACATCATGTTCTGCATCAGCTTCGCGGTGGTGACCGTGAAGGCGCGCCTCGTCGGGTTCGACCGCCATCTCGAAGAGGCGGCGATGGACCTGGGCGCGAACGAGTGGACGACGTTCAGGAAGGTCACGCTGCCGTTGATCGCCCCGGCGATCCTGGCGGCGCTGCTGCTCTGCTTCGCGATCTCGATCGACGACTTCGTCGTGACTTACTTCAACTCCGGGTCGGAGGTCACGTTCCCGCTCTTCGTCTGGGGCGCAGCCCGGATCGGAGCGCCGCCGCAGGTGAACGTGATCGGAACCGCAATCTTCGTCGTCGCGCTCACGGCGATGCTTGCCAACGTCCTCATCCAGACCCGCCGCTCGAAAGGAGCCGCATGACGACCGTTTCTACCGGCCTCTCGCCCGCCGAGCTGCAGAAGGCTGCCCGCGACCACCTCTGGCTGCACTTCACGCGCATGGGCCAGGACGCGGAGGTGCCGGTGATCGTGCGCGGCGAGGGCTGCTACCTCGAGGACTCGAACGGCAAGCGCTACCTCGACGCGCTCGCGGGCCTGTTCGCCGTGCAGATTGGCTACTCGTACGGTGACGAGATCGGCGAGGCGGCCGCCGCGCAGATGCGCGAGCTCCCGTTCTACACCAACTGGTCGTACGCGCATCCGCGCGCGATCGAGCTCGCGGGCGAGATCGCCAGGCTCGCGCCCGGCGACCTGAACCGGGTCTTCTTCGTCTCGGGCGGCTCCGAGGCAGTCGAGTCGGCGTGGAAGCTCGCCCGGCAGTACTACTCGGCGCGCGGCGAGCAACGGGCGGCGGTCGCCCACGCTCCTTCGCACCAGGTGCGGGTCGACTTCGATGCCGAGCAGGCCGCCCGCTACACCGGCGGGCGCCGCTGGAAGGCGATCGCGCGGCATGTCGCGTACCACGGCACGACGATGGGCGCCCTCTCGATCAACGGCATCCCGGCCCTGCGCACGCCGTTCGAGCCGCTCGTGCCCGGGGTGCACCACGTGCGCAACACGAACCGCTACCACCGTCCGCCCGAGGAGACCGAGGAGCAGTTCACGAGCTTCCTGCTCGACGAGCTCGAGCAGACGATCGAGGCCGCCGGCCCGGAGACGGTGGCGATGGTGATCATGGAGCCGGTGCAGAACGCCGGCGGCGCGTTCACGCCGCCCAAGGGCTACTTCCAGGGCGTCCGCGCGCTCTGCGACCGCTACGAGATCCTGCTCTGCGCCGACGAGGTGATCACGGGCTTTGGCCGGGTGGGCGCGTGGTTCGGGTCCGAGCGCTACGACATCAAGCCGGATTTGATGACCTGCGCGAAGGGGCTCTCGTCGGCCTACGGAGCGATCGGCGCCGTCGTCGCTTCCGACCGTGTGGTGGAGCCGTTCCTCGGCGGCGAGAGCATGTACACCCACGGGATCACGTTCGGCGGCCATCCGGTGCAGGCCGCGATCGCGCTCAAGAACCTCGAGATCATGCAGCGGGAGAAGATGGTCGAGCACGTCGACGAGCAGCAGGACTTCGTGCGCGAGACGCTTGCGCAGCTGCTCGACTTGCCGATCGTCGGCGACCTGCGCGGGACGGGCTACTTCTACGCGCTCGAGCTCGTCAAGAACAAGGAGACGCGTGAGACCTTCTCCGACGAGGAGTGCGAGCGCCTGCTGCGAGGGTTCCTGACGCCGCGGATGTTCGAGGCCGGCCTGATCTGCCGCGCGGACGATCGCGGCGACCCGGTGATCCAGATCTCGCCGCCGCTGATCGCGGGCAAGGCCGAGTTCGACGAGCTCGTCGGGATCCTCGGCGAGGTGCTGGCGGAGGCCTGGCAGCGCCTCTAGGGCCCGTTTGGTGGCTGGAGGAGGCCCGCGCCGCAGGCTTCGGCGGCGACCCCGCGCCACCGCTCGAGGGTGACGTCGAGGCTGACGTCGCGATCGTCGGCGGCGGATTCACCGGGCTCTGGACCGCGCTCGCCCTGAGGAAGCGCGATCCGTCGCTCGAGGTGGTCGTGCTCGAGGCCGAGGAGTGCGGCTGGGGGCCGAGCGGGCGCAACGGCGGCTTCCTGCACGGCTATTGGAGCCACCTGCCGCGACTGCGCCAGCGGTTCGGAGACGACGGCGCTCTCTCGGTGGCACGGGCGAGCGCGGCGATCGTGCCGGGTGTGCGGAGCTTCTGCGAGGCGCACGGGGCCGACGTCTGGCTGCGCGAGGGCGGCATGCTGCGGGTCTCCGCGGCGCCGGCGCAGGACCCGGCGGTCGAGGAGGAGGTTGACGCGGCGCGGGAGCTCGGCGTGCCGGACGAGGCGGTGCCGCTCTCGCGGGACGAGCTCGCGGCGCGGATCCGCTCGCCGCGCTTCCGTCACGGGGTCTTCCTCCGAGACGGCGCGACCGTGCAACCCGCGCGGCTCGCGCTCGCGCTCCGGCGGGTCGCGCAAGAGCAAGTGCGACTGCACGAGCACACGCGCGTGAGGCAGGTTCGCGAGGGTCTCGTCGAGACCGACCG
>Ga0307296_10000739_pt1 | contig 15967 bp, 14 predicted proteins | sample ER_DNA_153_FD_194467 | JGI IMG/M metagenome (GOLD analysis project Ga0307296, IMG submission 194467) | Bulk soil microbial communities from the East River watershed near Crested Butte, Colorado, United States - ER_DNA_153 | ecosystem: Environmental > Terrestrial > Soil > Floodplain | place... | reverse complement strand
TCGAGGCTCGCGACGTCGAGGTGGTTGGTCGGCTCGTCGAGCAGCAGCAGGTCAGGGTCGCCGCCGAGGGCTCGGGCGAGCGAGGCCCTCGTCAGCTCGCCGCCGGAGAACGTCTCGAGCGGCCGGTCGAGATCCGGCTCGGCGAAACCGAGTCCACGCACGACCGAGGCCGCACGATCGCGCCAGGCATAGCCGCCGGCGTGCTCGAGCCGGGCCTGCGCGTCCGAGTAGCGCCGGAGCGTCGCGGGGTCGTGCTCGCCGGCCGCCATCTTGTGTTCCAGGTCGCGAAGCTCCCGCTCCGTGGCGACGAGGTCGGCCGCACCCGAGAGCACGTACTCGCGCAGCGTCAGCCCCTGGTCGAGCGGCGGCCGCTGGTCGTGCAGCGCAACCCGCGTCCCTTTGGAGAAGACGAGCTCGCCGCCCTGGTAATCGGTCTCACCGTTGAGAATTCGGAGCAGCGTCGTCTTGCCGGCGCCGTTCGGGCCCGAAAGCGCGATCCGGTCGCGGCGCTCGACCTTGAATGAGACCCCGTCGAAGAGCTGCCAGCCGGAGAGCTCCTTGCGGAGCTGGGATGCGATCACAAGAGCCACCGCCACAGGGTAGGGACTGTCCCTCTTCACCTGACGGACGTGTCCCATGCGAACGTGGGCGAGGGACTGTCCTAAAACCGGTTCGAGCTGAGCCGAGCTACGCCGTAACGGGGGCGCCGACCAGCCGCCGGGCAGCATCGGCGATGTGCTCGGCGTCGATGCCGGCCTCAGCGAGCAGCTCGGCAGGCTTGCCCGAGTGCGGCATCTCGCGAACGGCGAGCAGTTCGAGGCGTGGACGCTCGTCGGAGTCGGCCAGCGCCGCGAGCACGGCTTCGCCGAGCCCGCCCTCGGCCCAATGGTCCTCGACCGTGACGATCGGCATCGCCAGGGAGCGGATCGTGTCCTCGTCGAGCGGCTTGATCGAGTAGAGGTCGATCACCCGGGCCTCGACTCCGTCGGCGGCGAGCGCCTCGGCCGCCTTCAGCGCCTCGTGCACGGTCACGCCTGCGGCGATCAGGGCGACGTCGTCGCCCTCTCGCAGCGTGCGCGAGCCGCCGATCTCGAACTCGTCGTCGGCGTCATAGATCACCGGCGTGTTCGGCCGCAGGGTCCGCAGGTAGACGATTCCGTCGCGGTCCGCCATCTTCGCGACCAGCTTCGCCGTCTGGTTCCCGTCGCAGGGGTGGAGCACCGTCGAGCCGTAAACGGCCCGCAAAGCCGCGATGTCCTCGAGCGCCATCTGCGAGGGGCCGTCCTCGCCGATCGAGACACCCGCGTGCGAGCCCGAGAGGCAGTAGTTCGCGCGGCTGATCGCAGACATGCGGACGAAGTCGTAGGCACGTGAGATGAAGGCCGCGAACGTCGAGGCGAACGGGCGCCAGCCGGTCACCTGCATGCCGACCGCGGTGGCGATCAGTTGCTCCTCGGCGATGTACATCTCGAAGTACCGCTCGGGGATGGCGTCCCTGAAGATCTCGGCGAACGTCGAGTTGGAGACCTCCCCGTCCATCGCGACCACGTCTCCCCGCGCCTTGCCGAGCGCGGCGAGCGCCTCGCCATAGGCCTTGCGCGTCGCGACCTCGTCGCCGACCTCGTACCGCGGGAGCTCGAGCTCACCGTGCTCGATCTCGACTGTGCGGCCGCTCGCCTCCGGCTTGGCGACCTGGACGACGATGTTCCGGATGCCGCCGAGCTCCTCGATCGCTTCTTCGGGATTGTCGAGCGCCTTTCCGTGCCAGCCCGGCTTGTTCTCGACTGCCTTGACGCCCTTGCCCTTGATCGTGCGGGCGACAATCGCCACAGGCCTGTCGCTCGCGATCGCCTCGCCGTACGCCTGGTCGATCTCCTCGACGTTGTGGCCATCGATCTCGATCGCGTGCCAGCCGAACGCGCGGGCGCGGTTCGCGTAGGAGTCGAGATCCCAGCCGTGCATCGTCTCGCCGCGCTGACCGAGCCGGTTGATGTCGAGAACCGCGACGATGTTGTCGAGCTCGTAGTAGGCGGCGTGCTCGAATCCCTCCCACTGGGAGCCTTCGGCCATCTCGCTGTCTCCGACGAGCACCCAGGCGCGCATCGCTGTCCGGTCGAGGCGCTTACCCGCGATCGCCATGCCGACGCCGTACGGCAGGCCCTGTCCCAGCGAGCCTGTGGCGACGTCGACCCACGGGATCCGCGGCGTCGGGTGGCCTTCGAAGATGCTCGAGAACTGGCGGTACGTCAGCAGCTCCTCGTCCGAGATCACGCCGGCCGCCCGGTACATGGCGTAGAGCAGCGTGGACGCGTGGCCCTTCGAGAAGACCAGCCGGTCGTTGGCGGGGTCCTTCGGGTTGTCGAAGTCGTAGCGCAGGTACTTGGCGAGCAGCACCGCCATCAGATCGGCTGCGGACATGCCGGAGGTGGGGTGACCCGACTTCGCCTCCGCCGCGCAACGGACGGAATCGACCCGAAGCTGCTGTCCTAGCTCACGCCAGAGTTCAGGACCCTCCATCGGGGGTAACGTAACGGTTCTATGAGGGTTGCAGTCGCGTTCGATCACCGGGGCGTCCGGCTACGGGACGCTGTGCTCTCAGAGCTTGATGCCCTCGGCCACGAGACGTTCGACCTAGGCGTCGAAACCGCCGCCGTCAGGATCGACTATCCCGACAAGGCGCGAGAGCTCGGGGAGCTGATCCAGAACGGCGACGCCGAGCGTGGAATCCTCGTCTGCGGCTCCGGCGTCGGCGCTTCTGTTGCGGTGTCCAAGCTGGACGGAATCCGCGGCGCCATGTGTCACGACATCTACTCGGCACACCAAGGGGTCGAGCACGACGACATGAACGTCCTCTGCCTCGGCTCTGAGGTCGTCGGCCCGGCACTGACGGTCGACCTGATGCGCGCCTTCTTGCACGCACGCTTCGACGGCGGTGAGCCGTACACGACCCGGTTGCAGAAGATCGAGGAAATCGAGAAGGGAAAAGCAAATGTCTGAATCACGACTGCATCAGCTCTCCGAGCTCGGCCAGAGCGTCTGGATCGACTTCCTGTCACGCGAGATGCTCCAGACCGGCGAGCTCGAGCGGCTGATGCGCGACGACGCCGTCGTCGGCGTCACCTCTAACCCGACCATCTTCCAGAAGGCGATCTCGCAAGGCGGTCTCTACGACGAACAGATTCGCGCTTCCCTCGGCCAGGTAGACGATCCGAAGGAGATCTTCTGGCGTTTGGCCGAGAAGGACGTCGGCGACGCTTGCGATGTGCTCCGCCCGATCTGGGACGAAGGGCAGGGCCAGGACGGCTACGTCTCGATCGAGGTCGACCCGAACCTCGCCGGCGACACCGAGGGGACGATCGCCGAGGCGCGGCGCCTCCATGCTGAGATCGACCGACCGAACTTGTTTGTGAAGATCCCCGCGACGAAGGCGGGCCTGCCCGCGATCGAGGAGATGATCGCGAGCGGCAAAAACATCAACATCACCCTGATCTTCTCGCTCGAGCGCTACGCCGAGGTGGTCGAGGCCTACATCCGCGGGCTCGAGCGATTGGTTGAGTCCGGCGGCGACCCGTCGCAGGTCGCTTCGGTCGCGAGCTTCTTCGTCTCGCGCGTGGACACGGAGACCGACAAGCGCCTCGACGAGCTCGGCGGCCACGACGAGCTGAAGGGGAAGCTCGCGGTCGCGAACGCAAAGCTCGCCTACCAAAGCTACAAGGAGCTCTTCTCCGGTGAGCGCTGGGAGCCGCTGGCGGCGAAAGGCGCGTCGACCCAGCGCTGCCTCTGGGCCTCGACCTCGACGAAGAACCCGGCCTACCGGGACGTGATGTACGTCGAGGAGCTGATCGGCCCTGCGACCGTGAACACGATGCCCGAGGAGACGATCCAGGCCTTCCAAGACCACGGCGAGGTCGCGTTGACGCTCGAGCAGGGGGTTGACGAGGCGCGAAGGCTTTTCGACCAGCTCGCGGGAGCAGGCGTCGACTACGACGACGTCGTCCGCGTGCTCGAGGAGGAAGGCGTTCAGAAGTTCGCCGATTCGTTCGCCGAGCTGCTCGACGGCATCCGCGGCAAGCGCGGCGAGCTCGCGGCGGCGTGAACGCGACGCAGCAATCTGAGCTGTATCGGGAGGTCGCCGGCGAAGGGCCGCCGGTACTGCTCGTTCACGCTGGGATCTGCGATAGCCGGATGTGGGATCCGCAGTGGGAGACGTTCCCCCGAGCGCACCGCGTCGTCCGCTACGACATGCGGGGGTTCGGGCGCTCGCCGCTCAGGCCGGGACCGTACTCGCCTCCTGCCGACCTGATCGCGCTTCTCGACGAGCTCGCGCTCGGGCCCGCCACGCTCGTGGGCGTTTCGATGGGAGGAGGCATCTCCCTTCAGGTTGCGGTGGCACGCCCGGAGCTCGTCTCGACCCTCGTCCTCGTCGGTTCCGGCGTGCGCGGGCACGACTGGTCGGACTACGTCACACAAGCCTGGGCGGAAGAGGAGGCCGCGTTCGAGCGCGGGGATCTCGATGCGGCCGCGGAGGTGAACCTGCGGACGTGGGTGGACGGGCCCCATCGTTCCCCCGACGAGGTCGATCCCGAGATCCGCCGCAAGGTGGGCGAGATGCAACGCCGTGCGCTGGAGCTATATGTCGAAGGGGGCGCGGACGCGCAGGAAGAAGCGCTCGTTCTCGATATCGGCGACCGCCTCGGCGAGATCTCCGTACGCACGCTCGTGCTCGTCGGCGAGCTCGATGTCTCCGACATCCTTCTGCTTGCCGATCGGCTGGAGCGGGAGATCCCCGGCGCCCGCCGCGCGACGATCGAAGGCGCGGCCCACGTGCCGAGCATGGAGCGGCCGGACGAGTTCGACCGGCTCGTACTCGGATTCCTCGACGAGGTCGAGGCCGCCTAGTGCCGGTTGCGACCGAACAACTCGTCGAACGGATCTGGGAGCGCGACCCGACCGTCTGGACCGGCTCAGGCGAGGAGAAGTGGCTCGGCTGGCTCGACGAGCCGCAGCGGATGCGCGAGCGGATCGGCGATCTGCAGCGGTTCGCGGACGAGGTCGGCTCCCCGGGCGTGATCGACACCTTCGTCCTGCTCGGCATGGGCGGCTCTAGCCTGGCGCCGATCGTGCTGAAGCAAAGCTTCGGCGCGGGCTCACTCCACGTCCTCGACACCACGCACCCGGCCATGATCAGGCACTCGGCCGAGATGCTCCACCTCGACCGGACGCTCTTCATTGCCTCGTCGAAGTCCGGGACGACGCTGGAGACCCGGTCTCACCTCGATTTCTTCTGGGAGCGAAACGGCGGTCGCGGCGAGTTCTTCGTTGCGATCACTGACCCTGGCTCCGAGCTAGAGAGCCTCGCACGTGAGCGCGACTTCCTGGAGGTCTTCGCCGGCGAGCCGACGATAGGCGGGCGCTACTCGGCGCTGTCGCCGTTCGGGATGGTGCCCGCGGCGCTGCTCGGGCTAGATCTGGAGGGGCTGTTCGACCGAACCGCCGAGATGGTCGAGGCCTGCAGGGTCGCCGACGGGAATCCGGGGCTCGAGCTCGGACAGCAGCTCGGCGAGGGCTGGCGCGCAGGCCGAGACAAGGTCTGCATCGACGAGACCCCAGGCGGCTTCGGGCTGTGGGCGGAGCAGCTGATCGCGGAGTCGACCGGCAAGGACGGCAAGGGTCTCGTTCCCGCCCCGGGTGAGTCACCCGAGGGGCGGGACCGCCAGCGCGGCGAGGTGCGACTCGAGGATCCGTACGAGCTCGGCCAGGAGTTCTTCCGCTGGGAGTTCGCCGTCGCCGTCGCCGGTTCGTACCTCGAGATCAACCCCTTCGATCAGCCGAACGTCCAGGCCGCCAAGGACAAGACGAACGAGGTACTCGCGGCCGGCGACGTGGAGCTCGAGCCGGAGTCTTCGCCCGAGGAGCTGTTCGCCCAGGCGAATGAGGGCGACTACGTCGCGATCCAGGCCTTCATCGACCCGCGCCAGGAAGCGAAGCTCGAGCCGCTGATCGAGCGGGCCCGGCGCGAGACGGGCTGCGTCGTGACGCATGGACTCGGCCCGCGCTACCTGCACTCGACTGGCCAGCTGCACAAGGGCGGCCCTAACACCGGCCTCTTTCTGCAGGTCGTCGACGATCCGGGCGAGGAGCTTCCGATTCCGGGCAAGCCCTTCGGGTTCGCCCGCTTGATCCGCGCGCAGGCGGCAGGCGACTTCGAATCGCTCAAGGAGCGCGGCCGCCGCGTCGCGCGCATCCGATTGGAGGACGTCTGATGGAGCTAGGGATGATTGGCCTGGGCCGAATGGGGAGCGGGATGACAGAGCGCCTGACCGAGGGCGGCCACGAGATCAAGACCTACGACCCGAAAGTCCCCTCGACCGCGGGCTCGCTCGAAGAGCTGGCGCAGCAGCTCGAGAAGCCGCGCGCTACCTGGATGATGATCCCGGCCGGAAAGATCACCGAGGACACGTTTCAGGACCTGCTCGGGATCCTCGACGAAGGCGACACGATCGTCGACGGAGGCAACTCGAACTTCCACGACTCGAAGCGCCGCTATCAGCAAGCGCAGGAAAAGGGGATCAACTTCGTCGACGTCGGCGTCTCCGGCGGGGTCTGGGGGCTCGAGGTCGGCTTCTGCCTGATGGCGGGCGGCGACGACGAGCCGGTCAGGCGCCTGGAGCCGATCCTGGAGACGCTCGCGCCCGAGGACGGCTACGCGCACGTCGGGCCGAGCGGCGCGGGGCACTTCGTGAAGATGGTCCACAACGGGATCGAGTACGGGCTGATGCAGTCCTATGCCGAGGGGTTCGAGCTGATGGACCACTGCGAGTACGAGCTCGACCTGTACCAGATCTCGGGCATCTGGCGCTACGGCTCCGTCGTCCGCAGCTGGCTGCTCGAGCTGCTCCATTCGGCCTTCGAGCAGCATGGCTCGCAGCTCGACGACATCGCGCCTTACGTCGAGGACTCGGGCGAAGGCCGCTGGACGCTGGACGAGGCGATCAAGATGAGCGTGCCGGCTCCGGTGCTCGCCGCCTCGCTCTTCGCCCGCTTCGCCTCACGCGACGAGATCAAGTTCTCGGCCAAGGTCGCGGCGGCGCTACGCAACGAGTTCGGCGGCCACGCGATTCGGGCGGTCGAGAAGGCGAAGGCGAGGTCCGACCCGCGCTGATGGCCCTCGCCGAGGACAAACAGCTCGAGAACCCCCTGCTCGAAGGGCTTCAGCTCTCGCGCCGTCCCGAGCCCTGCATCATGGTCATCTTCGGCGCCTCGGGCGACCTGACGAAGCGCAAGCTGTTTCCGGCTCTCTACTCGCTCGCGTACCGGCAGCTTCTCCCCGAGAAGTTCGGCATCGTCGGTGTTGCCCGGACCGAGGAGACCGATGACGAGTTCCGCGAGCGGATGAAGGCCGCTGTTCAGGAGTTCGGCCGCGACGACTTCCGTGAGGACGTCTGGGAGTGGTTGGCCGACGGGATGCACTATGTCGCCGGGGAAGACAAGCTCCCCGAAGCGCTGCGCGAGCTCGAGCAGCACCGGGGAACGACGGGCAATCGCGTCTACTACCTGGCTGTTCCTCCGCCCGCTTTCCCGTCAATCGTGGACTGGGTCGGCAAGCACCGAGCGAGGAAGGGCTGGACGCGCCTGATCGTCGAGAAGCCGTTCGGTCACGACCTGCAGTCGGCCCAGGAGTTGAACGCGCTTCTGCATAAGCATTTCGACGAGAGCGAGATCTTCAGGATCGACCACTATCTCGGCAAGGAAACCGTCCAGAACATGCTGGCGCTGCGGTTCGCGAACGGGATCTTCGAGCCGATCTGGAACCGACAGTTTGTCGACCACATTCAGATCACCGTCGCAGAGACGCTCGGTATCGAAGGGCGGGCCGAGTACTACGAGAAGGCCGGTGCGATTCGCGACATCTTCCAGAACCACCTGTTGCAGCTGATCGCGCTCACGGCCATGGAGCCTCCGATCGACTTCTCCGCTGATTCCGTCCGGAACGAGAAGGTCAAGGTGCTGAAGGCGATCCATACGCCCGGACCGAAGCACGTTGTACGCGGGCAATACGGCCCCGGCTATATCGAGGGGGAGGCGGTCCCCGGCTACCGGGAGGAGGAGGGCGTCGATCCGAGCTCGATGACGGAGACCTTCGTCGCGGCGAAGCTGTTCGTGGACAACTGGCGGTGGGCCGACACCCCCATCTACGTCCGCGCGGGCAAGCGCCTGGCGCGGCGCGAGACGACGATCGCAATCCAGTTCAAGCGTGCGCCGCACCCGCCGTTCGAGGAAGCAGCGGCAGAAGGAATGCGCCCGAACGTGCTGCTGATCCACATTCAGCCGGACGAAGGCGTCTCCCTCGCGATCGGGGCAAAGGTTCCGGGCCAGGGGCTGCAGATTCGGACCGTGCATATGGACTTCCTCTACGGCGGTGCGTTCCGTACCGACCTGCCTGAGGCCTATGAGCGGCTGCTGATCGATTGCATGCGCGGAGATGCCTCACTCTTCACGCGTGAGGACGAGGTGATCGAGCAGTGGAAGCTCGTCGACGCGATCGTCGCCTTCTGGCGGCGCGACCGGCCGTCGTTCCCGAACTACCCCGCAGGGACCTGGGGACCACCCAGCTCTGACGAGCTGCTCCACCGAGACGGGCGATCGTGGCGTCGACACTAAAAACCGTCTCGGCGATCGAGCACACGCTCGCGGCGCTGCGGCTCGGCGATAGCGGCGTCCGCCTGCGAACGAACGTAATGACGCATATCGCGTGGGTGCCGGAGGAATGGGTCGAGGCGGCCGAGGACGTCCTCGCGGGGCTCGCGGAGCGCCATCCGTCGCGCACGATCGTGCTCTTTCCGCAGTCAGGCGGGCAGGGCCTGGAGGGGAAGGTGGAGTCCGATTCCTTCCTAATGAACGAGGGGCTCACGGTCTGCACCGACACGATCCGCATCCGGCTGCACGGGACTGCGGCCGAGCATCCGGCGACCGTCGTCGAGCCGCTGCTGGTCTCAGATCTGCCGGTCTTCGTGCGCTGGCGTGGCGTTCCGCCGTACGGCGACTCGGCTTTCGAGGAGCTCATCGACGTCGCAGACAGGCTGATCGTGGACAGCACCGAGTGGCCGGGACTGCCGAAGCCCTACGCGCGGATGGCGGAGGTCTTCGAAGGCATTACGGTCTCGGACATCGCCTGGGCGCGGACGAGCCGGTGGCGGCCGATGCTTGCCTCGCTCTGGCCTGCGATCGCCGAGGTCGAGCGAATCAAGGTCACCGGGACCGAAGCGCAGGCTCAGCTGCTCGCCGGCTGGCTTCGCTCGCGCCTGGGTCGGCCGATCGCGCTCGAGCACGAGCCCTCCAACAAGCTGGTCGGCGTCGAGCTCGACGGCCAGCCGGCGTCTTTCCCCCCGGGCGATCCGCCGCTCCCGGCGGACCTGCTCTCGGACGAGCTCGACAAGCTTTCGCGCGACCCGGTCTACGAGGCCGCGGTGCTCGCTGCTGTGACGTAGGCGCGAACGGCGGCGTATTAAGACCGTGAAAGCGGAGCCTCCTAGCTTCGCCGCCATCGCCGAGCAACATCTCGACGACGTTCTTGCCTATCTCGTGTACCTGACTGCCGACCACTCCCTTGCCGAAGACCTCACGGTCGAGACCTTCGAGCGCGCGCTGCGGCGCTGGAACCGTTTCGATCCGCGCCGCGGCGGAGCGCGCACCTGGCTCTGCCAGCTTGCTCGCTCGGCGGCGCTGGATCACTTCCGCTCGGAGGCTCGCCGGCTGCGCCGCGAGGAGCGATACGCCGTGCGGGAGCTGCGCGAGGTGCCGGGGCCGAGCTTCGGCGAAGGTCTTTCCCCCGAGCTCGAGCACGCGCTCGCAGAGCTGTCCCGGGCAGAACGCGAAGTCGTCGCGTTGCGGGTCGTGCTCGAGCTCGACGGGGAGACGGCGTCCCGCGTACTCGGGATCAGTCCAAGCGCGTGCTCGACACGGCTCAGCCGCGCGCTGCAGAAGCTGGAAGGGATGGTGAGCGCCGATGCTGTCGCCTGAGCTCGCAACCGAACTGCGTTCGGCCCGGCCGAGCGCCTCGCCCGACCTGCGCGAGCGCGTGCTTGCGGTTGCCGCTCAGGAGGAGCCACGTCGCCCGCCCCGTTTCACGCTGCCGCCGCTGCGCAGGCTGGCGGTCGTTGCAGTGCCCGCGGCGCTTGCTCTCGCGATCGGCGGCGCGGTCGTGCACGGGCTCGTTCATTCGGGTGGCAGCGGCCGAACGGTGGCCGGAACCTCAGCGGTTCACTCAGGGACCGTCGGTCAAAAACTCAAGCAGGAGGGTTCCGCCGGCGCGCTGGCGCCCCTCCCGGCTCGCGCCCGTGCGATCGCTCCGAGCACGCCGAGTCGCCTGCAGCGCTACACCGCGTCCCTGCGCGTGCAAGTCAAGAACCTCAACGCCCTCTCGGATGCGACGAAGCGCGCGATGCGGTTCGCACGCCTGCTCGGCGGCTACGTCGCCTCGGTTCAGTACAGCGCGCCGAAGAACGCTCGTGGCGGCGCCTCGATCATCGTGCGGGTGCCGGTCGACCGCGTTCAGGATGCGATCGAGGAGTACTCCGGCCTCGGCACGATCCTCGCTCAGCACGTCTCGATCGTCGATGTGACCAAGGCCGTCCAGGAAGAGGCGAAGGAGATCGCGCGCTTGCAGGCCGAGATCGCGCGGATCGAGGCCGGCGGAGTGACGCCGGCCGAGCGGCCGCGGTTGAGCGTTGCGAAGGCGCGGCTCGACTACCTGACGAAGTTGAAGGCAGCGACCGTCCGGCGGGCCGAGCTTGCCCGCGTCAAGCTCGTGTTGACGACGAAGCCGAAGCAAGCCGCAGCTTCCACGGGCCGCTTCGACCGGACGATGAGCGACGCGGGCGGAGTACTTCTTCGCGAAGCCGAGATCCTGTTCTATGCGCTGATCGTCGCCGGCCCCCTGTTGCTGCTCGGTGCGGGTGCCGCGCTTCTTGCTCGAGCTCAGCGACGGCGGTTCGAGCGCCGTCTGCTCGAGCCCTCCTAATTCCGAAACGCAATCCAGGCGGGGAGCTTTCCGCGGCGGCCGACGGCTGCGTAGCCGACCTGGTAGGCGACGCCTTTCAGCTGGCCGCTCGTCACGATCAGCATGATCCGCTTCCGTTCGGCTGCGTTGCGGAACATCGTCGAGAGAATCACTCCCTGTCCCGGACGAAACCGCTTACCGGTGACCCGCCTGCCCTTCGGTCCCCCAACGACGAGCGTGACCTGCGGCCGAGGCCCGTCTCCGTAGGGCACTGCGATCACCACGCCGCGCGAGGTGGACGGGACGTCGACCGGCACGTATTGGGTCGAGAGGCCGTAAACGCCGTGGATTGAACTAGCCCGGGGAGTTGTCGACGAGCTCAGTGAGTACGGTCCACCGAGCGGCAGCCCCCGGCGGTACAGGTTGAGCGAGAAGGCGGTGAAGACGTCATTGAGAGAGCCGACATGGCTGCCCCTGAGTGCGGCGTCGAGCTGAGTGACGCCGAGAGTGGCGGGCTTTCCTTTTCGGTCGGCAGCTTCGAGCAACGCGAAGTAGCGCGGCAGAATGCCGGAGTTCAGGTGGGACAGGTACAGCCACCACCACGCGCCGCCGTAGCAATGTGCGCAGTCGAAGCGCTCGTCGTAGAGCGGGAGCCAGGGCTGGAACAGCCAGCCGGAGAGAAAGTTCGTCATCGAGAGGTCCTCGACCTTCGGGAAGACGAGCATTGAAAACGCGGTGGCGCTACCCTCTGCGGCCCAAGCCGGCAACTTTCCACTGACGACGTACGAAAACTGAACCACGTGGAAGAGTTCGTGCGCCACCGTGATCGGAAGGCTGCCCAGCGTTTTCTGCCTGGAATCGAGCCGGGGAGAAACCATGACGAACGTTCCGCCCTCGGCGGTTTGGGGGAACGTCAATCCGAAAACGCCGGCTGGCAGCTCGTCGATGTAGATGTCCGGTTTGGTGTCCGGTCCGGCGGTATCAGCGAGGGGCAGCTTGAATCCGTGGCGCTCGTAGTAGAGGAGAGCGGTATCGGCAGCGAGGCTCACCTGCTCGACGTAGTCGGGGTAGCCGTTGTCGTTGTCGTCGTTGAGCGGCGGCGCGTCCGGACCCGTCGTGACGTAGTGGACGACGGCGCGGGCGCCGACGTAAGGCGCTGCCTCCGGCGCGGTGTACGCGTAGTCTCCACCGCTTGTCGGCCGAGGGAACTTCGTGGAGGCAGCCGACGCAGAATGCGCTCCCACGGCGAGCGCGAACCCTCCGGCGAGTGCGAAGGCAAGGAGACGGGCCACCAGAGGCATGCGTTCAGAAGTGTCGGCACGCGGTGCCGTGGGGGACTCCCTCGAATGAGTGACCGCGCCGTTGCCTACCCCGCGTGCAGCGCTCGCTCCAGCGCGGCTCCGGCCGCGAGAACGAGTGGGTCCCGGCCGGCCGGAGCGGCGAGCTGGACCGAGGCCGGCAGGCCGTCTTCGGCGGGGCCGCAGGGCAAGGCCAGCGCCGGCCAACCCATCAGGTTGAAGAGGCTGGTCAGCTTCGTCAGCACGATGCGGGAGCCCTGGCCGTAAGGCGGCGCGACGCAGGGGAGCGTTGGCGTCAGCAGCAGGTCGACGCCTGCGAGCGCCTCGGGCACCTCTTCGCGCAAGCGCTCCCGGAGTCGCCGCGCGGCCTCGACCTCCGAGTCAGTCAGCTCCGTCGCGGCCTCGAGCGACCGGCGCACGTCGTCGCCATAGTCCTCCGCGCGCTCGGGGTAAAGGCCTGCGTGCGATTCGAGTACCTCGCGACGGAAGGCAGGGCCCCACTGCTCGCGGTCCGGGACGCCCAACGCGAGCTCTTGCCGGTTCGGGAACTTCGCAGCCGCCTCCTCGACCCGGGCGCGGACGAGGGGGTCGGCCTCGTCGAGCCAGGCGACGCCGACCAGAAGGTCGTCGAGGTCCACACTCACGGGCTCGAAGCCGGGAACGAGCGCTTCCATCATCCGCGCGCACTCGGCGACGTCTCGTGCCATCGGCCCGGCGTGGTCGAAGCTCGGCGCGAGCGGGAAGCAGCCGTCGATCGGCACGAGCCGGAAGCTCGGCTTGAAGCCGACGACCCCGCAGCAGGCTGCCGGAATCCGGATCGAGCCGGCCGAGTCCGAGCCGAGCGCCGCGTCAGCCAGCCCCGCGGCAAGCGCCGCAGCAGAGCCGCCGCTCGAGCCCCCGGCGCTCCTCCCTTCGGCGAGCGGGTTGGGGACGCTGCCGTAGTGCGGGTTCTCCGAGGTGACGCCGTAGGCGAACTCGTGCAGGTTGGCCTTGCCGATGTTCGCGTAGCCGGCCGCCTCGAGCAGCAGGACCGATTCGGCCGACCGCGCCGGCACGTGGTCGGCGAAGATCGCCGACCCGTAGGTCGTCCTCAGCCCGGCGGTGTCGAACAGGTCCTTGACGGCCAGGCGCCGCGCCGGCGGAGGTGACTCCACCGGAGTGATGAAAATGGCCTCAGTCGAGGGCGAGATAGACGTACGCGACGAGGATCGTGGCGCCGTAGAGGAGCACGACGAAGCCGAAGAGCGCGAGGCCGAAGATCACGTTTCGCCTTGCCAGCGCGGCGTCCGGATCGACAGGCTCTTCCATCGTCTGCGGAGGCATCGGCTCCGGGAGGCGCTCGGTCATAGCGCTGCGTCCACGGCCATCGCTGCGAAGAGCAGCGCCAAGTAGAGGAGCGAGAAGTGGAAGAGCAGCGCGGCGCGGCGTGGGGTCGGCTCACGGCGCAGGCCGAGCGCGAGCACGAAGAAGACCGCGCCGAGCACGAGCGCCGCGACGAGGTAGGGCACGCCGAGCGTTCCCCAGAGGAACGGCGACGCGGTCACCGCCACGAGTACGCCCGAGTAGAGGACGATCTGCTTCGTCGTCTCCCGTTCGCCGCGCACGACCGGCAGCATCGGGACGCCGGCGGCCTCGTAGTCGCGGCGGATCAGCAGCGCGAGCGCCCAGAAATGAGGCGGCGTCCAGAAGAAGACGATCGCGAAGAGCAGCAACGCCGGGACGGTGACGTTCCCGGTGGCCGCGGCCCAGCCGACGAGTGGCGGGATCGCACCCGCGGCGCCGCCGATGACGATGTTCTGCGGCGTCGAGCGCTTCAGCCAGCGCGTGTAGACGAAGACGTAGAAGAGGTTGCCAGTCAGGGCGAGCAGCGCGGTCAGCACGTTGACGAGGCTTGCCAGCAGGACGAACGAGAGCGCCGAGAGCGCCAGGCCGAACTCGAGCGCCCGGGTGGGGGCGACGCGGTTGGCCGCGACGGGACGGCGGTCGGTGCGCCGCATGTGCCGGTCGATGTCCCGGTCGAGCACGTGGTTGAGCGCGCTCGCGCCGCCGCAGGCGAGCGCCAGGCCCGCCATCGTGACCGCGAATAGCCACGCGGAGGGGAAGCCCTTGGCGCCGACGATCATCCCACAGGCGCCGGTGAGCAGGAGCAGGCTCATGATCCGAGGCTTCGTCAGCGTCAGGTAGTCCCGCCACGGCGCCGCGGCCACCGGCTCGCCTCGCAGCGTCGCAGCCGTTGCGACGAGCGTCGCTGCGAGGGCCAGCGCGGCGAAGGCGATATGCAGAGGCCGCCCGACCGCGAGCGCGGCGGCGACGAAGAGTCCGAGCGCCGCGACAGACGGCGCGAGCAGGCGCCGGTGCGCGACCCACGCGGCCGCGACGAGCGCGGCCAGCGGCGGCACCGCAAGCGCGGCGAGCACGCGGTGGGCTGTATGCAGCGACAGCGCGCCCGAGACCACCGCGAGCGCGGCCGCCGACGCGGCGCCGACGGCGATCAGGCGGAGCCAGGGACCGGGTCTCACGTCAGGCACGGACGGTAGCCTCCTCCTGCAACCGGCGCCGTAGGTCTCGCAGGGGCCGGGCGCTCGTCACGTAGGGAACCTTGTCGAAGTTGTACACCGGCGGCGGCGAGCTCGTGTACCACTCGAGCGTGTCCGCGACCCAGGGGTCGTGGCCGGCGCGCCGGCCGACGCGTGTCGTGCGAACCACGTTGATCAGGAAGAAGAGCGTCCCGAAAGCCATCACGAAGGCGCCGATCGTCGAGACCAGGTTCCACGCGGCCCACCAGCCGTGATGGTTGTAGGTCCAGACGCGCCGCGGCATCCCAAGCAACCCGAGGAAGTGCTGCGGGAAGAAGGTCAGATTGATCCCGACGAAGTAGAGCCAGAAGTTGATCTTCCCAAGGCGCTCGTCGAGGAACCGCCCGAACATCTTCGGCCACCAGTAGTAGAAGGCCGCGAAGAGCGCGAACGCGGAGCCGCCGAAGAGCACGTAGTGCATGTGCGCGACGACGAAGTACGTGTCCGTGACCTGCCAGTCGAACGGGAAGGCGGCGAGGAAGATCCCCGAGAGACCGCCGATTGTGAAGACTCCGACCGCGCCGAGCGCGAACAGCATCGCGGAGTCGAGGATCACGTTGCCGCGCCAGGTGGTCGCGATCCAGTTGAAGATCTTGATCCCGGTCGGCACCGCGATCGCCATCGACGAGAGCATGAAGAAGATGTTGAGTCCCGTCGGCAACCCGACCGAGAACATGTGGTGCGCCCAGACGAGCATCGAGTAGAAGCCGATCGCGATCGTCGAGAAGGCGATCGCCTTGTAGCCGAAGATCGGCTTGCGTGAAAAGACCGGGATCACCTCGGAGAGGATCCCGAACGCGGGCAGCACCATGATGTACACCTCGGGGTGCCCGAAGAACCAGAACATGTGCTGGTAGAGCACGGCGCTGCCGCCCTCGCTCGGTAAGAAGAAGTGTGTTCCCGCCTTGCGGTCGAGGAGCAGCAGGGTCAGCGCCCCGGCGAGCTCGGTGAGCGCGATCAGGATCAGGATCGAATAGACGTAGATCGACCACACGAAGAGCGGGAGCCGCATCCAGCCCATGCCGGGCGCGCGCATGTTGTGGATCGTGACGATGAAGTTGATCGCGCCGAGAATCGACGAGATCGTCGTCAGG
>Ga0307296_10000738_pt1 | contig 15975 bp, 16 predicted proteins | sample ER_DNA_153_FD_194467 | JGI IMG/M metagenome (GOLD analysis project Ga0307296, IMG submission 194467) | Bulk soil microbial communities from the East River watershed near Crested Butte, Colorado, United States - ER_DNA_153 | ecosystem: Environmental > Terrestrial > Soil > Floodplain | place... | reverse complement strand
CGGCGACGTAGCTGCCAGCGTGGGCCAGCGCCCGCAGCAGCTCGGCGGTCATCGGCGGCGGGTTGCCCTGGGCCGGCCGCCAGATCTCCTCGAACAGCCGCTGGGCCGCCGCGAGCTCCCGGTGGCCGCGCAGCTCGTGGAGGACGACGCCGGCGGCGGCCGCCGCGGCCACGGCGGCGCTCGTCGCCTCAGGTGGGTCGGGCGCCGGAGGGGTCCGGGGGACCGGGGAGGGGCGCCCCGGTGGATCGGGTTCGGACATGGTGAGCGGATGCTAATCGGTGGGCGCGGCAAACGCCGCGCGTTTTCCACAGCGTGCGGAACCCCCGGCCGGTGCCCGGGTTGGGTGGTTCTGCTGCCGCTTCCGGATTCCTACGATGGCGGGAGGCACCCTACCCCCGGAGGTGAGCCATGCAGGCGCTCGTCTACCACGGACCGGACCGCAAGCAGTGGGAGTCCAAGCCGGACCCCAAGCTGGAGCACCCCAGCGACGCGATCCTCCAGATCGACACCGCCACCATCTGCGGCACCGACCTGCACATCCTCAAGGGTGACGTGCCCACCTGCGCCGAGGGCGCACCCTGGGCCACGAGGCGGTCGGGACGGTGGTCGAGACCGGCGACGCCGTGGAGAACGTGCGCCAGGGCGACCGCGTCCTGGTCTCCTGCATCTCGGCCTGCGGGCGCTGCGTCTACTGCCGGCAGGCGATGTACGGGCAGTGCCAGAGCGGCGGCGGCTGGATCCTGGGCCACCTGATCGACGGCACCCAGGCCGAGCTGGCCCGCATCCCGTTCGCCGACAACAGCCTCTACCAGGTGCCCGAAGGGCTCAGCGACGAGCAGGTGCTGTTCCTGTCCGACATCCTGCCGACCGGGTTCGAGGTCGGGGTCCAGAACGGCAACGTCCGCCCCGGCGACGTGGTGGCGGTGGTCGGCGCCGGCCCGGTCGGGCTGGCGGCGATGATGACCGCCCGGCTGTACGGGCCGAGCAAGGTGGTGGCGATCGACAAGGCCGACTCGCGCCTGGAGAAGGCGCGCACCCAGTTCGGCGCCGACGTGACCGTCAACAGCGACGCCGACGACCCGGCCGAGGTGGTCATGGGCCTGAGCGAGGGGCTCGGCGCCGACGTGGCCATCGAGGCGGTGGGCATCCCCCAGACCTTCGAGCTCTGCACCGACCTGGTCCGCCCGGGCGGCCGGGTCGCCAACGTCGGCGTCCACGGCCACCCGGCGACCCTGCACCTGGAGCGGCTGTGGATCCGCAACGTCACCATCACCACCGGCCTGGTCGACACCAGGTCCACCCCCACCCTGCTCAGGCTCGTCTCCGAAGGCCGCCTCGACCCGCGGCCGTTCGCCACCCACCACTTCGCCCACGACCAGATCATCGACGCCTACGGCGTGTTCGCCGACGCCGCCAGGACCAACGCCCTCAAGATAATCCTGACCAGGACCTGACGCGCCGCCGAGGTCTCGACGGCCGACGCGCCGGGGCCAGCGGGGCCGGGTGACGGCCTCACTGGGTCGCCGTGACGGTGCAGCGCCGCAGCTCCTGGACCGCCTCCGGGGGGCCCTCGACCGTCACGCCGCTGGGCTCGCCGGCGGCCTCCCGGTTCCACAGCCAGCGCAGCACGGCCGCCGGCGGGCCGCTCACGGTCACGTCGGCCGGGTCGTCGCCGGGGCCGTCCTCGACGGCGAACCGCCCCGGGCCGGTCCGCGCCCGCCACGCCGCGCCGTCGGCCCGCACCGTGTAGGTCCGGCCCGGCGAGCCGGCCAGGATGCCGGTGAAGTAGTCGCCCCACTCGGCGACGCTGTACGCCACGAAGACCTTGAGCAGCTCGTCGATGCCGTCGACGGCGAGGTCGGCCGGGACCGGCGTGACCGGCTGCCCAGTGCCGAGCTCGGCGTCGATGCGGTGGATGACCGTCTCCTGCGCCATCCGCCGGATCCAGAAGCCGACGGTCTGGTCCGGGGTGTACCAGGAGCCGGCCGGATCCTCCGGCTGGTGGGCGGCGAACTCCTCGACCAGCCCGGCGTAGGCCCGGTCGAGCAGCGCGAGCGGCGCCTCGTCGGCCAGCTCCTGCGGCGGCCACGGGTCGGGCTCGACGCCCTCGCGCATGGCCAGGGTCTTGTGCAGGTACACCTCGCCGACGTGGCGGGTCAGGTCGGCGACGGTCCAGCCGGGACAGGTCGGCACCGCCGCGCCGGGGTCGGTCGGCACGACGGCCCGCAGGCGGGCGAAGTCGGCGGCGAGGCAGTCGAGCAATCGGGAACGCTCCATGCCGAACAGTTCAGCACACGCTCACGGGTGGCGTCATACCCGGTCCAGGCCGACGTAGTTCTCGGCCAGGCTGCGGGCGGCCGCCTCGGAGGTGGCCAGGTAGTCGAGGCGGGCCCGCTGGATGCGGAGCTGGAAGGCGTCGTCGCCGGGGGCGCGGTGGAGCAGGCCGGTCATCCAGGTGGAGAAGTCCTGAGCCCGCCAGACTCGGCGCAGGCAAGTCGCCGACCAGGCCTCCAGCGGGTCGGTGGCGCCGGTCCGGTACCAGGCGGCCAGGGTCTCGGCGAGCACGCGGACGTCGGCCACGGCCAGGTTCATGCCCTTGGCGCCGGTCGGGGGCACGATGTGGGCGGCGTCGCCGGCCAGGAACAGCCGGCCGAAGCGCATCGGCTCGACCACGAAGCTGCGCATGCCGGTGACGCCCTTGTCGAGGATCGGCCCCTCGTCCAGGGTCCAGCCGTCGTCGGTGCCCAGCCGGGCCTGGAGCTCCTCCCAGATGCGGCCGTCCGGCCAGTCCTCGATCGGCTCGTCCGGGGCGACCTGGAGGTACAGGCGGGTGAGCTCGGGCGAGCGCATGCTGTGCAGGGCGAAGCCCCGCTCGGAGGAGGCGTACACGATCTCCTCGCTGGAGGGGGCGACCGCGGCCAGCACGCCCAGCCAGGCGAACGGGTAGGCCCGCTCGAAGGTGCGCCGGGCCGCCGCCGGGACGGCGTCGCGGCAGACGCCGTGGAAGCCGTCGCAGCCGGCGACCACGTCGCAGGCCAGCTCCTGGTCCTGGCCGCCGGCCCTGAACCGGACCGTCGGCCGGTCACCGTCGATCGCCTCCAGGCGCACGTCCTCGACCTCGAACAGGACCTGGCCTCCGGCCTCCAGCCGGGCCCGGATCAGGTCCTTGACCACCTCCTGCTGGCCGTAGATGGTGATCGACCGGCCGGTCAGGTCGGTCAGGGGGACGCGGTGGCGGCGGCCGCTGGAGCGCAGCTCGATGCCGTGATGGACCATGCCCTCGCGGTGCAGCCGCTGGGCCACCCCGGCCGCCTCCAGCAGCTCGACCGTGCCCTGCTCCAGCACCCCGGCCCGGACCCGCTGCTCCACGTACTCGCGGCTGCGCAGCTCCAGGACCACCGAGTCGACACCCTCCAGAGCCAGCAGGTGCGACAGCAGCAGCCCGGCCGGTCCGGCCCCGACGATCCCCACCTGGGTCCGCATGGCCACTCCTTGGTTACGATGCCCCGCAGGGAGGGAGGATGTCATGCCACCGTCGTCGCCACCTGAGGGATCCCTGCTGGGCGGGGTGTTCGGCCGGGGGCGGGTCGCCGCCGAGGTCGGCGACCGGGCCTTCCTCCAGGCCATGCTCGACACCGAGGCCGCCCTGGCCAGGGCGTCGGCCAAGGCCGGGCTGGTCCCGGCCGAGGCCGCCGAGGCGATCGCCGCCGCCTGCCAGGCCGGCCGGTTCGACCCGGCCGAGCTGGGCGAGCTGGCCGCGGCCGCCGGCAACCCGGTGGTGCCGCTGGTCCGCCAGCTCGCCGGGCGGCTCCCGCCCGAGGTCGCCGGCCACGTCCACCAGGGCGCGACCAGCCAGGACGTGCTCGACACGGCCGCCGTGCTGGTCGCCCGGCGGGCGCTGGCGCCGCTGCTGGACGACCTGGGCGGCGCCGCCGACGCCTGCGCCGGCCTGGCCGACGCCCACCGCGACACCGTGATGGCCGGGCGGACCCTGCTCCAGCAGGCGGTCCCGGTGACCTTCGGCCTCAAGGCGGCCGGCTGGCTGGTCGGGCTGGACGAGACCCGCCGGGGGCTCGCCCGGGTCGACCGCGACGAGCTGGCGGTGCAGCTCGGCGGGGCCGCCGGGACCCTGGCCGCGTTCGGCGACCGCGGCCTGGCGGTCCTCGGCAACCTGGCCGCCGAGCTCGACCTGGCCGAGCCGACCGTGCCCTGGCATGCCGTCCGGGTGCGGCCGGCGGCCCTGGCCTCGGCCCTCGGGGCCTGCGCCGGGGTGCTGGCCAAGCTGGCCCGCGACGTCGCCCTGCTCGCCCAGACCGAGGTGGCCGAGGTCCGCGAGGGCGGCGGGCCGGGCCGCGGCGGGTCGTCGGCCATGCCGCACAAGCGCAACCCGGTCGCGGCCGTGGCCGTGGCCGCCTGCGCCGCCCGCGTGCCCGGCCTGGTCGCGACCGTCCTCGGGGCCATGGCCCAGGAGCACGAGCGGGCCGCCGGCGGCTGGCACGCCGAATGGGAGCCCCAGCGCGACCTGCTGCGGCTGGTCGGGTCGGCCGCCGCCTGGTCGCGGGAGCTGCTGGAGGGCCTGGAGGTCGACCCGGCGCGGATGCGGGCCAACCTGGACGCCACCGGCGGGCTGCCCATGGCCGAGGCGGCGGTGGCCGCCCTGGCCGGCCCGCTCGGCGGGCGCCGGGCCCGCGAGCTGGTCGACGAGGCGGCCAGGCGGGCCGCGGCCGGCGGCCGCCCCCTGCGCGACACCCTGCTGGAGGCGCCCGAGGTCGCCGACCACCTGGGCCCGGCCGGGGTCGAGGCGGCCCTCGACCCGGCCCGCTACCTGGGCTCGACGCAGGCCCTGATCGACCGGGCCCTGGCCGCCCACGGGTAGGCCAGCGGCCTGGCAGGGCGTGGCCGGCCCGCTCACAGCAGCCCGCTGGTGGTGGCGCCGTCGACCAGCAGGGCGGTGCCGCTGACGAACCGGGCCGGGTCCGAGCACAGGAAGCACACCACCCTGCCGAAGTCGGCCGGGTCGCCCACCGGGCCGCTGAGCTGTCCGGCCTGCCGGGTCCGTTCGGTGTCGTGGGTGCCGGGGCAGGCCAGGTTCAGGGTGATGTGCTCCTCGAACAGGTCGGCGGCGGCCGTCTTGGCCCAGGCCCACAGGCCGGTCCGGGCCGTGTTGGACAGGGCCAGGGTGGGGATCGGTTCCTTGACCGACTTGGAGGTGATCAGGCAGATGCGGCCCCAGCCGGCCGCCCGCATCGGCGGCAGGGCCGCCCGGACGAGGCGGATCGAGGTGAGCAGGTTGGCCTGGAGCGCGGCCAGCAGCATGCCGTCGTCGACCTCGAGGGCACGGGCCGGGGGTGGGCCGCCGGCGTTGGCGACCAGGACGTGCAGGGCGCCGAAGCGGTCCACGGCGGCGTCGACCAGGCGGTGGGGGGCGGCCGGGTCGGTGACGTCGGCGGGGATGGCCAGGGTCTCGCCGGGCATGGCCTCGGCGGCCTCGGCCAGGGCGGCCTCGTCGCGGGCGCACATGACGACCTTGGCGCCCTCCTCGCTGAGGGCCTGGGCGCTGGCGCGGCCGAGGCCCTTGGACGACGCGGTCACCAGGGCCACCTTGCCCTGCAGGCCCAGGTCCATCGCTTTGGGGCCTCCTCGGTCAGGACCAGCTCAGGGTGGCGCGGTGCCGCCAGTACTGGTCGGGGGGTTCGGCCAGGGCGGCCAGCTCCTCCAGCTCTGCCGCGTGGAGCTCGACCTGGGGGGCGGCCAGGTTGGACTCCAGCTGGGCGGGGGTGACGGCGCCGGAGAGGACGACGTCGGCCCAGGGGTTGGCCAGGACGGCGGCCAGGGCGACGGCGTCGATGCCGACGTCGTGGGTGGCGGCGATGCGGGCGAGGGCCTGGGTGGCCGGGTCGCGGCCGTGGGGGGTCAGGCGGCCGTTGGCGACCGCCTCCTTGACGACCACGCCCCAGCCGCCCTGGCCGGCCTCGGCCAGGGCGGGGCCGGCGGAGGGCTCCAGCAGGTTCCAGGTGGCCTGCACGCAGGCGAAGGGGGCCTTGCCGGCGGTGGTGAGCTCCAGGGCGCGGCGGATGGTGGCGGCCTGGGCGGGGCCGCTGGCGGACAGGCCGATGGCCACGCCCTGGTCGCGAAGGCGGGTCAGCTCGTCCAGGACCGGGCGGTCCTCGAGGACGCCGCTGTCGAGGGTGGCCGAGTGGATCTGGTAGAGGTCGAGGTGGTCGCCGAGCAGGGCCCGGGTCTCGGCGGCCTGGCGGGTCAGGGCGGGCAGGGAGTGGTCCTTGACCTCGTGGGTGTCGGCGTCCATGCGCCAGTCGCCGACGTAGGTGTAGCCCCATTTGGAGCCGACGGTGACCTCGGAGGGGTCGAGGTCGCGGGACCGCAGCCAGGAGGCGAGGAACTCCTCGGCGCGGCCGTAGGAGCGGGCCGCGTCCAGGTAGCGGACGCCGGCGGCGAAGGCGGCGTCCAGGACCTGGTGGCAGCGGCGCTCCAGGGCCTCGACGTCGCGGGCCGGGCCGAGGTCGGCGTCGCGGCCGAGGTCGATGTAGGCGGGGCGGCCGAGGGCGGCCAGGCCGAGGCCGACCGGGGTGACCCGGAGGCCGGTCGCGCCGAGGGGGCGGGGTTGCACCGCCCGGTCAGGCGCTGGCCAGCGACGTCCCCGCCGACTGGAGGTCCTCGCAGGCCTGCACGACCCGGCCGGCCATCGACCCCTCGGCCTTGGCCATGTAGGTGCGCGGGTCGTAGCTCTTCTTCACGCCAACGTCGCCGTCGACCTTGAGCACGCCGTCGTAGTTCTTGAGCATGTGGTCGGCGATCGGCCGGGTCAGGGCGTACTGGGTGTCGGTGTCGACGTTCATCTTGACCACGCCGTAGCCGATGGCCTCGCGGATCTCGGTCAGCAGCGACCCCGAGCCGCCGTGGAACACCAGGTCGAACGGCTTGTCCTTGCCGACCTTGTCGCCGACCGCCCGCTGCAGCTCGGCCAGCAGCTCGGGGCGGAGCTTGACGTGGCCGGGCTTGTAGACGCCGTGGACGTTGCCGAAGGTCGCGGCCAGCAGGTAGCGGCCGCGCTCGCCCGTCCCCAGGGCCTCGGCGGTGCGCAGGGCGTCCTCGGGGGTCGAGTAGAGCTTGTCGCTCATCTCCCCGACCACGTCGTCCTCCTCGCCGCCGACGACGCCGATCTCCATCTCCATCACGATCCTGGCCTTGGCGCACTCGGCCAGCAGCTCGGCGGCGATCTGGAGGTTCTCGTCCAGCGGCACCGCCGACCCGTCCCACATGTGCGACTGGAACAGCGGCTCCTCGCCGGCCGCCACCCGCTCCTGGGAGAGCCGGATCAGCGGGCGCATGTAGCCGTCGAGCTTGTCCTTGGGGCAGTGGTCGGTGTGCAGGGCGATGTTGACCGGGTGCTTGGCCGCGACCACGTGGGCGAACTCGGCCAGGGCGACCGCGCCGGTGACCATGTCCTTGAGCCGCTGGCCGGACAGGAACGCCGCCCCGCCGGTGGAGATCTGGACGATGCCGTCGCTGCCGGCCTCGGCGTAGCCGCGGATGGCCGCGTTCAGGGTCTCGGAGGAGGTGCAGTTGATCGCCGGGTAGGCGAAGCCTCGCTCCTTGGCCCGGTCGAGCATCTCGTTGTACACGTCGGGGGTGGCGATGGGCATGATGGCGCTCCTCGTGCGGGGGGCCGGCGTGTCGTGGACAGTATCTTCCCAAGCGTCGTGTGCGGATACCCCGGGTTCTTGATCGTTCCACCAGCGGCGCTCCCCCGCCCCGGGCCGGGTGGCCGGGCGGGCGGCGCCGGTCAGCCGCGCTCGTCGGCCACCAGGGCGCGCAGGCTCTCGTGCTCCTCCCGGCAGGCCAGGCAGCCGGCCAGGTGGGCCCGGACCCCGGGCAGGTGGGCGTCGGGGTCCTCGCCGGCCAGCTCCAGCTCGACATAGCGGTCCAGCGCGGCGAAGCAGTCGTCGCAGCCCACCTCCGGCTCCTCCGGCCCGAGCAGCCCGTCGACCTGGTTCTCGGCTCGGCTCATCTCGGCCTCACCTCCTCCCCCGCCAGCAGCCCGGCCTCGGCCAGGTGGGCGCGCAGCTTGCGCCGCGCGTCGTGGATCGTCTTGTACAGCGCCCCCCGGGTGGTGCCGCGCCGCTCGGCCAGCACGTCCAGCGGCACCCGGCCGGCGACCACCGTCAGCAGCACCTCCCGCTGCTGGGGGGTGAGCACCTCGGCCACCGCGGCCCGCAGCGCGGCCAGCAGCTCGGCGTGCTCGGCGGCCGCCTCGGGCCGGCCGTCCGGGTCGGCCATGGCCAGCCAGTCCTCGGGCGGCCGGGGCAGCTCGCGGTCCCGCCAGGCCATCCGCCGGGCCTTGGTCGCCGCCTCCAGCAGCGCGAACTTGTACGCCCAGGTGGTGAACCGGCTCAGCCCGCGGAAGTCGTCCAGGCGGGCCAGCACCCCCATCATGGCGTCGTCGGCCGCCTGGGTGGCCAGGTCGTGGCGTTCGGCCGCCGACAGGCCGGCCAGCTGGCCCCGGCGGCGGCCCAGCTCGAACCGGGCCGCCCGCAGCAGCAGGGCGTGCAGGCGGTCCAGGGCCGCCTCGCGGTCGCCGCCCTGGCCGGCCAGCGCGGCCACCCAGGCGCGCGACTCCGGGTCCATGACCGAGTCCACGTCCGGGAGCGTAGCAGTCAGGACACCGCCCACGAGACCTCCATGCTTGGTTGGTGTCGGTCCCGGCCCCGGTCTTACGCCCCTCCAGGTAAGACCCGAGGACGTCGGCGACACCAACACCGCAAAGGGCAGCTGCCCGCTCCCACACCCAGGAGGTACTCCAATGGCCGCAGTCCCCGACCGGGCCCGTCAGGCGTTCCGGATCCTGCACGTCGCCTTCGTCGTCGCCCCCATCCTGGCCGGGCTGGACAAGTTCTTCGACGTGCTGGTCGACTGGGACCACTACCTGGCCCCGGTCGCCACCGACGTGCTGCCGTTCAGCGCCCACACGATCATGATGGTCGTCGGCGTGATCGAGATCGCCGCCGGGATCCTGGTCGCCCTGCGCCCGCGCATCGGCGGCTACGTGGTCGCCGTCTGGCTCTGGGCCATCATCGTCAACCTGCTGATCCTCGGCGACTACTTCGACGTCGCCCTGCGTGACTTCGGGCTCTCGCTGGCCGCCCTGGCCCTGGCCCGGCTGGCCGAGGCGTTCCCGGCCGGCTCCGTGCCGCGGCCGGCCGCGGCCGACCGGCAGCGCGCGTGACCGGCGTCGCCGACCGCCGCCTCCGGGTCGCCCGGCCGCTGGGCCGGGTCGACCTGGAGGCGGCCGAACGGGCGGCCCGGGCCCTGCTGGACGCGCTCGGAGCCGACCCCGCCGACGAGGGCCTGGCCGACACCCCGCGACGGGTCGCGGCCGCCTTCGCCGAGCTGCTCACCCCGCTGCCGTTCAGCCCCACCACCTTCCCCAACGCCGAGGGCTACGACGAGCTGGTGGTGGCCCGCTCCATCCCCTTCGCCTCCCTGTGCCAGCACCACCTGCTGCCGTTCTGCGGCCTGGCCCACGTCGGCTACCTGCCCGGCGACCGCATCCTCGGCCTGTCCAAGCTGGCCAGGGTGGTGGAGCTGTTCGCCCGCGACCTCCAGACCCAGGAGCGGCTCACCGGCCAGGTCGCCGGCTGGCTCCAGGAGCGGCTCGACCCCCGCGGGGTCGGGGTGGTGCTGGAGGCCGAGCACTCGTGCATGACCGCCCGCGGCGTCCAGGCCCCGGGCGTCCGCACCGTCACCTCGGCCCTGCGCGGCCGGGTCCGCGACGACCCCCGCACCCGGGCCGAGTTCCTCGCCCTGGCCACCACGATGAGAGGATGAGGCGTCCGCCGTCGCCGCTGGAGGACGCCCGTGATCAACCGCGAACGACTGGCCGCCCTGCTGGGGCGCGAGCGCGAGACCTACGCCGAGCGGCACCCGCGCAGCCGGGCCGCCTACCGGGCCGGGACCAACCTGCTCGGCAACGTCCCCATGACCTGGATGAACAAGGCGGCCGGGCGGTTCCCGGTGTACCTGGCCGAGGCCAGGGGGGCGACCGTGGTCGACCTGGACGGCCACCGCTACGTCGACCTGTGCCTGGGCGACACCGCGGCCATGGCCGGGCACTCGCCCGAGCCGACGGTGGCGGCCGTGCGGCGGCGCTACGCCGAGGCCGGCGGGGCCACCGCCATGCTGCCCACCACCGACGCGGCCTGGGTCGGGGCCGAGCTGGCCCGCCGCTTCCGGGTGCCGCGCTGGAGCTTCAGCCTCACCGCCACCGACGCCAACCGCTGGGCCATCCGGCTGGCCCGGCTGGTCACCGGCCGGCCCAAGATCCTGGTGTTCAACTTCTGCTACCACGGCACCGTCGACGAGAGCCTGGTCACCCTGGGCGGTGACGGGGCGGCGGCGCGCCAGGGCAACGTCGGCCCCCCGGTCGACCCGGCCGCCACCACCCGGGTGGTCGAGTTCAACGACCTCGACGCCCTGGACCGCGAGCTGGCCGCCGGCGACGTGGCCTGCGTGCTCATGGAGCCGGCCCTGACCAACATCGGCATCGTCCTGCCCGCCCCCGGCTACCTGGAGGGCGTGCGCGAGCTGACCCGCCGCCACGGCACCCTGCTGGTCAACGACGAGACCCACACCCTGTCGGCCGGGCCCGGCGGCTGCACCCTGGCCTGGGGCCTGGAGCCGGACCTGGTCACCGTGGGCAAGGCGATCGCCGGCGGGATCCCCGCCGGCGCCTACGGCCTCTCGGCCGAGGTCGCCGAGCGGGTCGCGGCCCGGCGCGACGCCGACCTGATCGACACCGGCGGGGTCGGCGGCACCCTGGCCGGCAACGCCCTGTCGGTGGCGGCCATGCGGGCCACCCTCGAGCAGGTCCTCACCGAGCAGGCCTTCGAGCACATGATCGCCCTCGGCACCCGGTTCACCGACGGCGTCCGGGGGGTCATCGACGCCTGCCAGGTGCGCTGGTCGGTGGTGCAGCTGGGGGCCAGGGCCGAGTACCGGTTCAGCTCGCCGCCGCCAGGCAACGGCGGCCAGTCGGCCGCCGCCGGCGACGACCAGCTCGACGACTACCTGCACCTGTACCTGCACAACCGGGGCATCCTGCTGACCCCGTTCCACAACATGGCCCTGATGTGCCCGGCCACCACCGACGCCGACGTCGATCGGCACACCGAGGTGTTCGGGGCCGCCGTGGCCGAGCTGGCCGGGGCCGACTGACCGGCTACCAGCGGGTGTAGAACAGCACCTGCACGGCCAGGGCCTGGCCGAGGGTATACCCGCCGCCGGCGCGCGATCCCTCTCCCGGCTGACCGGCGGCCACGCGGAATCCCCCCGAAGGCCGATTGGCGGGCCGGCCCGGCTGGGGCATGGTCCTGGTGGAACCGCCACAGCCCGTCCAGAACGGAGGCCCGATGCCACCCCCGTCCCACCCAGAGGTCCGGTCGGCGCCCCCCGCCGGCCGGCCGGCCGCCGAGCCGCCCCCGGCCCCCGCCGGCTGGCGGGCCGACCTGGTCACCGCCGTCCTGGCCGCCTGGCTGCTGGGCGGGCTGTTCCTCGACGGCTGGGCCCACAACACCCGCCCGCTGCTGGAGAGCTTCCTCACCCCCTGGCATGCGGTGTTCTACTCGGGCTTCGCCGCCTCGGCGGGCTGGATCGGCTGGTCGGTGTCGACCCGCCGGGCGGCCGCAGGCTCCTGGCGCCGGTCGGTCCCGCCCGGCTACGGCCTCGGCCTGGCCGGAGCGGCCATCTTCCTGGTGTCGGGGGTCGGCGACATGGCCTGGCACCTCGCCTTCGGGATCGAGCGGGACATCGCCGCCCTGCTCAGCCCCACCCACCTCGGACTGTTCCTGGGCGCGTTCCTGATCGTGACCACCCCGCTCCGGTCGGCCTGGGCCGACCCCGCGCTCGGGCGGGCGGCCGGGCTCGTCCGGCTGCTCCCGGCCCTGGGATCGCTGGCCCTGGCCGGGACCCTGGCGGCGTTCATGTTCCAGTACCTGCACCCGGTCAACGACAACGTGGTCAGCATCGGCCACGAGCTGGCACTGCGGATGGACTACACCCCGTTCCAGTACGAGCAGGTGCACCGGCTCGGCATCCAGGCCGGGGTGTCCGGGTTCGTGATCAGCACCGCGCTGCTGTTCGGGCCCGTGCTGTTCCTGCTGCGCCGGTGGCGGCCGCCGGCCGGGGCGGCCGCCCTCCTGCTCGGCGTCCAGTGCGTGGCCATGCAGGCCCTGACCGGCTTCGCCGACGCCGGCCTGGCCGTGCTCGGCCTGCTCGGCGCGGCCGCCGTCGAGGGCCTGCTCGCCGTCCTGCGCCCGTCTCCGGTGCGCCGCTGGCGGCTCCGGGCGTTCTGCGCGGCCGCCCCGGTCGCCTTCTGGGCCGTCTACTTCGGGGGCGTCGGCGTCCACGACGGCGGCCTCGGCTGGAAGCCCGAGGTCTGGGGCGGGACGCTGGTCTGGTCCGGCCTGACCCTGCTGGCCCTGGCCACGGTCATGTTCCCCCCGGCCGTGCCCGAGCCGGCCGCGGCCACCGCTCCCCTCAGCCCGCGCCCTTGATGTGGCCAGGAGCTGCTCGCGGACCTCGGCCGAGCGCTCGATCGGGGGGCAGTGGCCGCAACCCTCCAGCACCAGCTCCCGAACCGACCCGCCGCCGGCCTGGTAGCGGTCCAGCATGGCCCGGGTCTGGGCGATCTGGGGCTGGGGCGGGAACACCTCCATGCCCGGCCAGCCCGGCACCACCTCCAGCCGGCCCAGGGTGCCGAAGTCGAACATCGACTCGTCCGAGATCACCTGGTCCTGGTCGCCGCGCAGCCACAGCACGGGCGGCTTGACCCGGAGGTCGGCGAAGGCGCTGGTGTCGCACTACTTGCCGGAGAAGGCGTTGTTGACCGTTCCTAGGCACCGAGCAGACGTGAGCCCTGCTTGGCGGGCGGCCCCGAACGGTCGTGGGTCGCCTGGTCGCCCGGGGGTGCCCGGTCGGCCGGTCGGGTCCTGTGCCGTGGGTGCGGCTGCCCTTGGGCCTTGTGGTCCCCGGGGTTCCTGATTCGCGGGACGGGCGGACCGGCGGCTGCCGGTGTGGGCCGCATGGCCAGGTTGGTAGCTCTCCGTTCCCCATCCGCTGGTGGGGTTCGGTCACACCGTTCCCTTCGCCGTGCTCGGTGTCCGAGCCCGCGTCGGCCGATGATCACGGCCGCCGCGTGATGGCCGGTCACATCAGACGAGGATTGTTGTTTCAGGGCGTGAAGCCAATGCTGGGCGCCCCACCGGCTGGTGTAGGCTGGGTCGACGGCGATGACGGTCAGGCCGGCGTTGGTGGCCATCTCGGCCAGCCGACGCCGGAACTTGCCGGTGGGGATGCCCGCCACCTGCCGTCGGAACGCACGGCCCCGTCCGCCGCGTTGCGGCCGCCGGCCGGACCGTTCCCGTCCCTCGTCACGGGCGTCAGCAAAGTCGAGATCCTCGACCACGATCGCCTGAGCACCGTGCCGTATGGCGTGGTGGAGTACCTCGGAGATGGCTGCTCGCAGCCGGCCGTCTCGCACCGAAGCCGCCACGCCGACCAGATCGAGATGAATTGTCCACGGCGGGCCTACCAGGTTGCCCGATCGGTCGAGAACGACCGCAGCGAGATGACCGGCGTTCAGGTCGACCGCCACCACCGGTTGGCGGCGGAGCTGTTGGAGCTCGACCGGCGGCTGAAGGACGGTCTTCCAGGAGGCGTCCAGATACCAGCGGTCCTTGCCCGGATGGTAGGTGATGTCGTAGCGGACCGCGCCGGTGCGAGCCTGGGCGGCGACCTCCCCGCCCCGGTAGGGAAACTGCACCTGGCCGATCCGGTATCGGCCGTGGTCGGCGTTGGCCAGATGCGCCAACGGTTGGGGGAGCCTGACCTCCAAGGTGTGCGCCGCTGGGTCCCAGCGGATCGTCTCGTTCCCCAGCCGCTTGCCTGCCTCGCCATCCGCGGTCAGAAACCAGCGGGCCGCCTCCCACCGCCCGCGCCAACCCTGCTCGTCCAGCCCGGCCGCCTGAAGGTTGTGCCGGGCCCGGGCCAGCCGTCGCCCACCACGACATACCGACAGCATGCCCTCGGACAGCCGGACCTCCACTACCCTCAGACGGCTCTCCAGGACCTGGAGACGGCGCTGCTTCTCCCACCGCTCGCCCTGTGTCGCGTACCCCCGCGCACGGCCCTGACGACCGCCGACCGGGACGGCCAGCCGCCGGCGGAGCCGCCCAACCCGCGTTCGCAGACTGCGCTGTTCGGCCAGCAGGTTCCGCTCCGCCAACCTCCAGGTGTCCTCGCTGGTGCGGGTGATTGCCCCCGCCCACCGTGACGTGCAGGTGGCAGTCAACGCCTGCTTGCGCACCACCCGAGACCGGCTGCTCGCCTTGGCGTCCAGGCGACCCTCCGAGCACCGCCAAGCCAGATCACGGCCCGCCAGGGCGCCGAGATGCTTGCCCGCCGCCTCCAGCACCTTGGCGTCCGCCGCTGACATCGGCAGCCGGGTGCGCAGGCGCACACCGGCCGGTGGGGCGACCACGAACGGCTCGGCGAACGGGCGCAGCCGACGGCGGGGCCCCCGGCCTCGCCGTCTCCTGCCAGCCATTGTCCTACTGGTACTCATCTTCGGTGGACCGCCACACGACAGTCCCCGTGGCGACATCGACCACCCGGACCTCCTCGGTGGCCGGATCGTCCACGCCTTCGATCGCCATGGCCACCGCTGCAGCACAATCCTCATATACGCGACTGAAGGCGTCCGGCGGCAGCCAGTCACCCGACAGGGCCAGATCACTCTCGATCCAGTATCCGCTGCCCACGTCTCCCACTTCCTCTAGTTGCCTTGCCGACGAGGTAAGCCAGCTTGTCTCCGGCAGTGCCTTTGGACCGCCAGCAGGAAGCTCCTGAGCGCGGTCCTGACGGCATGCTCTCACTGGCCTGTGACGACAACGTCTCGGCCACAAAGGAGTTGGCAACCCCAACGCTAGCGGCGCAGTCCCCTCCCCCGCCTCAGGTCGAGCTAACCCTGCCGCCGTGGGCTGATGCGGGCATCGACCACGACTCGACCGCGCATGGCGGTCTCCGGCGCGGCCAGGCGTGGCGAGATGTGGTCCTGGAACCAACTGCCAACGAGCTCGGTGATGCCATCCAGGTCCGCAGGCTGGTCGTAGCAGAGAATCCCGATCGCCCGGCCTTGCTCACCGAGCACGTACTGGAAGCCGCTGAACCCTGGGTGCCGCGCGGCTCTGGGCAGAAACTCCGCGCGCGCAGCTCCTCGAACAGCGCTTCATCGACGGGCCGGCGCTGAGTCATGTCGGTGATCGTGGCGTGCACGGTGTCCTCCTTCATCGGGCTGCCAGCGTCGATGCCTGCCCAGTACGGCCTGGTCAACGCCGGCCTGGCGGCTCAGCTGATCGGGGTGCCGATCCGCAGCCGGTTGCCGTCGGGATCGCGCAGCTCGAGCTCGCGGGCCCACGGTGCCTCCTCGACCGCCACGCCGAACTCGGCCGCGATCGCATCGACATCAGCCAGCCGCAGGTAGATGAGGGCGTCGGGGCGGGCATCGCCCTGGTGCTCGGAGAGAAACAGCCGCATCGGTCCCCGGGCGACCGACACGAACGCTGGCAGGCCCGGCTCGAAGCGGTGCTCCCATTCCTTGGTGAAGCCCAGGCGGCCATACCAGGCGGCGGCCGCGGATGAGCGGGTCACCGCCGGTGGCCTGGACCTCGGCTAGCAGCCGGTCCACTGCCGAGGTCGACGGCGTCCAGGGCGAGCACGTGGATCTGATGCGGATGCAGCGTCGGTCGGCCCGCTGACGAAGCAGTGGGTGCGGATGCGGCTGATCTCCACCATCACCTTGTCCATGCCCGGCCTCCTCGGTCGTCTCGTGACCCGTAAGGTACTGGGTGGAGCGGTCGAGAAGGGAGGGCCGGTGGGACTCGAGGTCGAGGTCGAGGCGGA
>Ga0307296_10000735_pt1 | contig 15992 bp, 15 predicted proteins | sample ER_DNA_153_FD_194467 | JGI IMG/M metagenome (GOLD analysis project Ga0307296, IMG submission 194467) | Bulk soil microbial communities from the East River watershed near Crested Butte, Colorado, United States - ER_DNA_153 | ecosystem: Environmental > Terrestrial > Soil > Floodplain | place... | reverse complement strand
GTGTCTACCCAGGAGGCCTCGGTGCATCCACTCTTGCTCGACGAGCTCGCCGCCGCGCGGGTCGACGACCTCCGCCGGCAGGCGTCCCGGGAGCGGCGGGCCCTGCCGCTGCTCCGTCCGTCCCCGCTCGCCCGGGCGGCCCGTCGCTCGCTGCACGCGTTCGGGTTCCTGCTCGTGGGGGCCGGCCTGCGCCTGGTCACGGCCGGCGAACGCCCGCGATGAGGCGGTTGGCCGACGCCCATCCGCCCGGGCCCGGGCGGCGGACCTACCTGGACGGCGTGCGTGCGGCCGCTCCGATCGGGGTGGCGGCGCTCGCCTTCGGCGTCTCGTTCGGGGTCCTGGCCCGCTCGGCCGGCATGGGCCGGGTCGCCCCGATGGTGATGTCGGTCACCACCTTCGCCGGCTCGGCCCAGTTCGCCGTCGTCTCCATCCTCGGCGCCGGCGGCGGCCTGGTCACGGCCATCGTCGCCGCCGTCCTGCTCAACCTCCGCTACGGCCCGATCGGCCTGTCCGCGGCCACCACCTTCGAGGGCCCGTGGTGGCGGCGGGTCCTCGCCGCCCAGCTGATCGTGGACGAGTCCTGGGCCATCGCCCAGCGCGACGACGGCCGCCTCGACCGCCACCTGCTGGTCGGCGCCGGCCTGCTCCTGCTCGTCACCTGGACCGCCGGCACCGCCATCGGGACCTTCGCCGGCGACCTCGTCGCCGACCCCGAGTCGCTCGGCCTGGACGCCGCGTTCCCGGCCCTGTTCCTCGCCCTGCTGTGGCCCCAGGTCCGCGAGCGCTCCCGCCTCCTGGCCGCCCTGGGCGGCGCCGCCATCGCCCTGGCGCTCATGCCCTTCACCGGTCCCGGGGTCCCGATCGTCGCCGCCAGCCTGGCCTGCCTCATCGGCGCGAGGAGGCCCCGATGAGCGCCGTCTGGATCAGCGTGCTGGTGGTCGGCCTGGCCACCATCTCCATCAAGGCCGCCGGCCCCCTCCTGCTCGCCCGCCGCACCCCGCCACCCCGCGTCCAGGCCGCCCTCGAGCACCTCGCCCCGGCCCTCCTCGCCGCCCTGGTCGTCACGCAGGCCCTCGGCGGCGACAACGGCGGCTTCACCGTCGACGCCCGCCTCGCCGGCCTGGCCGCCGGGGCCGCCGCCCTCCTGCTCCGAGCCCCCCTCCTGGCCGTCATCACCGCCGCCGCCGTCACCGCCGCCCTGGTCCGCCTGGTCGCCTGAGGCCCATCCGCCGAGCGGCATCAGGCGGCTGGCACCGGGATGACGACGGTGGCCACCGCAGAGGGCCGGGGGATGGAATGTCCATCGAGCCGGAGCCCTTCGAGGTGGAACTCGATCGCCCCGCGCATTCGCTGCTCAACCTCGTCCAGGCTGCCGCCCGTGGCAACGCAGCCGGGAAGATCCGGGCTCCAGGCCGAGTAGGAGCCTACTCACCCTCGATGACGACTGCGTATAGCGTGCCGGGCTTTATCTCGTCCCCGTCGTTTCCGGCAACGGTGACCCTCCCCGGTTTGGTGGGGTGCTTGTCTTGGCGATGGCTGCCATGGGAGGGGGCGTCCCACATCTGTGGAAAGCGTCGGTAGTCGCTTCGTTTGCGGCGAGGCGGGGCCGCTGGCAGCCTCCGGGGCGGACCGAGGAGGCGGCATGGCGGGAGACGGGCACCGGGCCGGGACGGCCAGTGGGTATGCGTTCGATCTGGCCACGGCGGTACGGGGTGGGCCGGAGCGATGGGCGGCCGAGGTCGACGGCGGGTGGACGGTGGCCGGGCGGCCGAACGGGGGGTACCTGCTGGCCCTGGTCGCGCGGGCCGGGGTGGAGGCGGCCGGCCAGCCGCATCCGCTGGCGGTCAGCGCCCACTTCCTGACGCCGGCCGACCCTGGGCCGGCCGAACTGGAGGTGCACCGGCTGCGGGCCGGCCGCAGCCTGTCGACGGTGCGGGTGACCCTGGTTCAGGAGGGTCGGGCCAGGCTGGAGGCGCTGGTCACGGCCGGGCGGATCGACCCGGAGGCGGGGCCCGGCTGGCAGCGGGCCGGCGGGCCGGCCGGCCTGGCGCCGGTGGAGGACTGCTTCCCGGGGCGGCCCGAGATGCCCGGCGGCCAGCGGGCCAACCTTCTCGACCACCTGGACCTCCGGCTCGATCCGGCCACCGTCGGCTGGGTGGCCGGCCGCCCGGGCGGGGGCCTGGACATGCGCGGCTGGGTCCGGTTCTCCGACGGCCGGGCCGCCGACCCGCTGGCCCTGCTCCAGGTGGTCGACGCGCTCCCCCCGAGCAGCTTCGAGCTCGGCCTGCCCAGCTGGGCGCCCACCGTCGAGCTGACCGTCTACCTGCGCGGCATCCCGGCCCCGGGCTGGCTGGCCTGCGTGGCGCGCGGCCACCTCTGGCAGGGCGGCTGGTTCGACGAGGAGGCCGAGGTCTGGGACTCGGCCGGCCGCCTGGTCGCCCAGTCCCGCCAGTTCGCCGGCGCCCGCCCCGCCGCCCCGCCCGGCGACCCCTGGCCGCCTTCATGACCGAGCTGGTCTGCCTGGACGGCCCGGGCACGGCCGCCGTCAGCGACCAACTGGTGGCCGTCTACCGGGCGGCCATGGCGGCCCCGCCGTTCTTCGAGAGCGAGGTCGAGACAGGCTGGTTCGCCCAGGAGCTGGCCGGCGAGCTGACCGAGGCCGGGTTCCGCTGCTGGGTGGCCGGCAACGGCGGCCAGACGGTCGGCTTCGCCTACGGCTTCCCGACGCCCGAGGTCCCCGCCGACGGCTGGTACGGCAGCCTCCGCGAGGCGGTCGGGCCGGACGCCGCCGAGCACTGGCTGGTCGGGCAGTTCGCCGTCGTCTGGATCGCCGTCCACCCGGACCGGCGGGGCAGGGGGCTCGGCCGCCGGCTGCTGGGGCGGCTACTCGCCGGCGCCGGCACCGAGCGGGCCTGGCTGGTCACCCACGACCTGGACACCCCGGCCCGCGCCCTCTACCGCTCCCTGGGGTTCCGGGAGCTGGGCCGCGGCCCCCTCGGCTGGCACGACGCCGAACGGGTCGTCCTGGGTGCAGACCTTGCCGCGGGCAGGGCTGAACCCGACCCGCCGCTGTCGGGTCCCCCGGTGGGGGAGGCTACCTCGCCACCGGGATGAGCGCGCCGCGGTGTCCACAGGCCCGCCAGGGCGCGGGCTTGGGCACCCCGACCGTCTAGTTCTGGAGGTTCTCGAAGATGCCGGCCGCGCCCTGGCCGCCGCCGACGCACATGGTGACCATGCCGTAGCGGGTCCGGCGGCGGGCCGCCTCGGCCAGGAGCTGGACGGTGAGCTTGGTGCCGGTGGCGCCCATGGGGTGGCCGAGGGCGATGGCGCCGCCGTTGACGTTGACCTTGTCGAGGTCGAGGCCAAGCTCACGGATGACGGCCAGGGTCTGGGAGTCGAACGCCTCGTTGAGCTCGATCAGGTCGATGTCGTCCAGGCTGAGCCCGGTCAGCTCCAGCACCCTGGGGATGGCCACGGTGGGGCCGATGCCCATGACGTCGGGGGCGACCCCGCCGACGGCGTAGCCCACGAACCGGCCCAGGGGGGCCAGGCCGAGGCGCTCGGCCCGCTCCCGCTCCATGACCACGACCGCGGCCGCGCCGTCGCTGCGCTGGGAGGAGTTGCCGGCGGTGATGGTGCCGCCCTGCTTGAACACGGGCTTGAGCTTGGCCAGGGCCTCGGGCGAGGTGTCGCGGCGCGGCCCCTCGTCCCGGGTGAAGGTGGTCTCCCGGTGCACCGGCTGCCCGTCGTCGTCCAGGGACTCGACCCGCACCTCCAACGGCACGATCTCGGGGTCGAACCGGCCCGAGTCGACCGCCCCGGCGGCCAGCCGGTGGGAGCGCAGGGCGAAGGCGTCCTGGTCGTCGCGGCTGACGTTCCAGCGCTCGGCCACCCGCTCGCCGGTCAGGCCCATGGACATGTAGTACTCGGGGTGGCCGCGGACGACCTCGGGGTTGGGCGAGAAGGTGGGGGTGGGCGTCGGGGTCGAGGACATGTGCTCGGTCCCGCCGGCCACCAGGGTGGTGGCGAACCCGGCCATGATGCGCTCGGCCGCGCTGGCGATCGTCTGCAGGCCCGAGGAGCAGAACCGGTTGACGGTCTGCCCGGGCACGCTGTCGGGCAGGCCGGCCCGCTGGGCGGCGATCCGGGCCACGTTCATCCCCTGGCTGCCCTCGGTGATGGCGCAGCCCAGCAGCACGTCCTCGACCTCGCCCGGGTCCAGGCCCTCGGCCCGCCGCAGGGCCTCGGCGATGGCCGCCCCGGCCATGTCGTCGGGCCGGCTGGCCCGCAGGGTCCCCAGGGGCGCCCGCCCGACCGCGGTCCGGGCCCCCGACACGATCACGGCTTCCTTCATCCCTGGGTTCCTCTCAGTTGCGGATCACCTTGCCGGTGGTCAGGAAGGCCTGGATCCGTTCCATGGTCTTGGGCTCCCGGAGCAGGGCCAGGAACGCCTCGCGCTCCAGGTCGAGGATGTGCTGCTCGGTCACCCACTGGCCGAGGGACAGCTCGCCGCCGCACAGGACCCGGGCCAGCTGGCGGGCGACCACCCCGTCGTGCTCGCCCGCCTGGCCGGCCCACTGGAGGGTCTGCACGGCCAGCTCCAGGGCGGCCAGCACGGGCCGGCCGGCGGCGTAGATCGACGCCTCCCGGGCCGGAGGCTGGTAGGCGTCGGCCAGGTCCAGGACCTCCTGCTTGGCCGCGGCCAGCTGGTGGTCGGCGTCGAGGGTGACCACGTCGTGCTCCTCCAGGAACCCGAGCTCGCGGGCCTCGACCGCCGAGGTGGCCACCTTGGCCAGGCCGATGGTCTCGAACACCCGCTGCACGAACGGCAGCGGCGGGGCGTCGGGGGCGGCCCGCATGGCCGGGGCGACGATGCGGCGCAGCAGCTCCTTGCAGCCGCCGCCGGCCGGGACGATGCCCACCCCGACCTCGACCAGCCCGATGTAGGTCTCCAGGGTGGCCACCACCCGGTCGGCGGCCAGGACGATCTCGGCCCCGCCGCCCAGGGTCTGGCCGTGGGGGGCGGCCACCACCGGCCGGGGCGCGTGGCGCAGGCCCATGAGCACGTCCTGGAGGTCCTTCACGGCCTGGCCGACCTGGTCGTGGAGCCCCTGGTAGGCGGCCATGCCGACCTCGCCCAGGTTGGCCCCGACGCAGAAGTTGCGGGCCTGGCTGGCGATCATCAGGCCCGCCCAGCGGCCGCTCTCCAGCTCCTGCACCGCCCTGGCCCCGAGCTCGACCACGGCGGCGTCGATGGCGCTGGCCGGGGCGTGCAGCTCGAAGCAGAGCACCCCGTCGCCCAGGTCGACCAGGCTGGCCGAGCCGTTGCCGGCCACCTCGGCCCCCTCGGCCTTGCGCCGGTCCAGGTCGAGGGCCTCGGGGTCGGCCGGGACGGGCGCAGAGGAGCGGGTCAGCGGGCTGTACACCTGGCCGTCGCGGTAGAAGCTGTCGTGCCCGGCGGCCAGCATCTCCTTGACCCAGGCCGGGACCTCGATGCCGAGGGCCTCCATGCGGGCCACCCCGTCGGCCACCCCGATGGCGTCCCAGGCCCGGAACGGCCCCAGCCGGTAGCCGAAGCCCCACTCGACGGCGTGGTCGACCTCGACCAGGGAGTCGGCGATCTCGGGCACCCGGCGGGCGGCGTAGGCCAGCGACGGCAGCAGGGTGTCGCGCAGGTAGCGGGCGCCGCGGTCCTCGTCGGCCTTGTCGAGCAGGAAGCGCAGGCGGGCCCCCAGGTCGTCGTGGTCGCGGGCGGCGGCGGCGATCGGCAGGTCCGGCTTGGCGGCAGGCCGGTACTCCAGGCTGTCCAGGTCAAGCACGTCGAACACGGTCTGGCCGTCGCGCCGGCCGCGGCGGTAGAAGCCGCCGCCGGTCTTGTTGCCGAGCAGCCTGGCGTCCAGCATCCGCTGCAGCGGCTCGGGGGCGGGCAGGACGTCGCGGCTCTCGTCCTCCGGGGCGAGCTCGTGCAGGTTGGCCGCCACCCCGATCATCACGTCCAGCCCGACCTGGTCGTACAGCCGGAAGGTGGCCGTCTTGGGCCGGCCCACCAGCGGCCCGGTGAGGGCGTCGACCTCCTCGATCGAGTAGCCGTGCTCCAGGGCGTAGCGGACGTCGTGCATGCCGGCGAAGCTGCCCAGGCGGTTGGCGATGAAGTTGGGGGTGTCCTTGGCCACCACCGCGCCCTTGCCCAGGACCCGCTCGACGAACGCCCGCATGCCCTCCAGCACCTCGGGGTCGGTGTCGGCGGTGGGGATCAGCTCGACCAGCTTGAGGTAGCGGGGCGGGTTGAAGAAGTGGGTGCCGAGGAACCGGCGCCGGAAGGCCTCCGAGCGCCCCTCGGCCAGGCTGTGAAGCGGCAGCCCGGAGGTGTTGGAGCTGACCACCGCGTCCGGGTCGACCAGCTTCTCGACCCGGGCCAGCAGCTCCTGCTTGGGCTCCAGCCGCTCCACGATGGCCTCGACCACCCAGTCGGCGTCGCCGCTGCGGTCCAGGTCCTCCTCGAAGGTGCCCAGGCGGATGCGCTCGGCCAGCCGTGGGCTGGCCAGGGCGGCCGGGCGCGCGGCCAGCATGCGCTCGAACCCGCCCTGGACGGCGGCGCGGTCCAGGTCCAGCAGGTCCACGGCCAGGCCGGCGTTGGCGGCGTGGGCGGCGATGGCGGCCCCCATGGTGCCGGCCCCGAGCACGGCGACGGAGCGGATGTCGTGGGTCAAGGACGCACCTCCAGGTGATCGGCGTTCCGAGGGTACGCTCGAAGCGGAGCGCACCCTGCGGAGGGACCCTGCCTTGAGCGACCAGCACGCCGCCGCCATCGACTTCTACCGCCTCGACGACCTCCTCACCGACGCCGAGCGCGAGGTCCGCGACCGGGCCAGGGCCTTCTGCGACAAGGAGGTCACCCCGATCATCAACGACTACTGGGAGCGGGCCGAGTTCCCCTTCGAGCTGGTGCCCAAGCTGGCCGCCCTCAACCTGGCCGGCGGGACCATCACCGGCTACGGCTGCCCGGGGCTGAGCACGGTCGCGGCCGGTCTGGTCGGTATGGAGCTGGGCCGCGGGGACGGCAGCGTCTGCACCTTCTTCGGGGTCCACTCGGGGCTCGCCATGACCTCGATCGCCCTGCTCGGGGACGAGGAGCAGAAGCGGCGCTGGCTGCCGGCCATGGCCCGCATGGAGAAGATCGGCGCCTTCGGGCTCACCGAGCCGGAGCACGGCTCGGACGCGGTGGCCCTGGAGACCAGGGCCCGGCGCGACGGCGACCACTGGGTGCTGGACGGGGCCAAGCGCTGGATCGGCAACGCCTCCTTCGCCGACCTGGTGATCGTCTGGGCCCGGGACGACGACGGCAAGGTGGGCGGCTTCGTGGTCGAGAAGGGCAGCCCCGGGTACGCGGCCAGCGTGATGGCCGGCAAGACGGCCAAGCGGGCGGTCTGGCAGGCCGAGATCACCCTGGACGGGGTCCGGGTCCCGGCCGCCAACCGCCTGGCCGACTCGCACGGGTTCGGCGACACGGCCCGGGTCCTGACCGCGACCCGCTCCGGGGTGGCCTGGGAGGCGGCCGGCCACGCCCTGGCCGCCTACGAGGCCGCCCTCACCTACGTCACCGACCGCGAGCAGTTCGGCACCCCGCTGGCCAGCTTCCAGCTGGTGCAGTACCGGCTGGCCAAGATGCTGGCCGAGGTCACCACCATGCAGCTGCTGTGCCTGCGCCTGGCCAAGCTCACCGAGGCCGGCCACATGACCGCCGGCATGGCCTCGCTGGCCAAGATGAACAACGCCGCCAAGGCCCGCCAGGTGGTGGCCGACGCCCGCGACATCCTCGGCGGCAACGGCATCCTGCTCGAGAACCACGTGGCCCGCCACCACGCCGACATGGAGGCCGTCTACACCTACGAAGGCACCGACTCCATCCAGAGCCTGATCGTCGGACGGGAGATCACCGGCGAGAGCGCCTTCACGACCCGCTGAGCCGCCGCCCGGCCCCACCGACCTCCTCCAGCATGGCCAGGGTGGCCGGGGCCTGGTCGCCGCGGCGGACGGCCGCGACCACCTCCCGGCTGGGGCCGGGGCCGGCCAGCGGGCGCACCGCCAGGTCGTCGCGGGGCACGGCCAGGGCCAGCCGGGGCAGGAGCGTGACCCCGGCCCCGGCGGCCACCATCCCCTGGGTGGCGTGGTAGTCGTCGGTCGGGAAGTCGAGCGTGACCCGCGGCTCGAACCCGGCGGCGTGGCAGGCGCGCAGGATGGTGGCCCGGTCCGAGCAGCCGGGCCCTCCGCCCAGCACCCACGGCTCGCCGGCCAGGTCGTCCAGGCGCAGCGTGCGCCGGCGGGCCAGGCGGTGGCCGCCGGGCAGCACGGCCAGCATCGGGTCCTCGAACAGCCGGTGGGCCTCGACCTGGTCGTCGAGCGGCTGGCCGGCCGGCACGGCCACCAGGACCAGGTCGGCCCGGCCGGCCCGCAGCCCGCCGACGGCCTCCTCGGTCGCCTCGACCAGGGCCAGCTCCACCTGCACGGCCGGGTGGGCGACCCGGAACGCGGTCACGGCGGCCGGCAGCAGCGAGCCGGCGGCGCTGGCGAAGGTCGACACCCGGACCCGGCCGGCCCGCAGCCCGGCGATCGCCTGGAGCTCGGCGTCGGCCGCGGCCAGCTCGACCAGGATCGAGTCGGCCCGGCGGACCAGCGCCCGGCCGGCGTCGGTCAGGCGGATGCCGCGGCCGTCCCGCTCCACCAGCCGGGTCCCGGCCTCGCGCTCCAGAGCGGCGATCTGCTGGGAGACCGCGGACTGGGTGTAGGTCAGCGCCTGGGCGGCGGCCGAGAACGAGCCGCGCAGCGCGACCTCGCGGAGCACCCGCAGGCGACGCACGTCCAGCATAAGCACCACTTATCGATGACTCGAGGAACTGTCATGTGAGCTGATGGCCTTTGCTGGATACCCATATCAGGGAGATGCCGAACACCTCCTCCCCGATCCGGGCCCTGGCCGGCCGCGACTGGCGGCTGTGGCTGGCCCTGGCCACCGTCTACCTGGTCTGGGGCTCCACCTACCTGGCCATCAGGGTGATGGTGGAGACGGTCCCGCCGCTGCTCGGCGCCGGCCTGCGGTTCCTGCTGGCCGGGGCCGTGCTGTACCCGTTCCTGGTCGCCCGCCGGGGCTGGGCCGCGGTGCGGGTGCCGGCCGTCCAGGTCGGGGCCGGCGCCCTGGTCGGCCTCCTGTTCCTGGCCGGTGGGACCGGCCTGGTCACGCTGGCCGAGCGCGACGTCCCCTCGGGGCTGGCGGCCGTGCTGGTCGCGGCCATGCCGCTGGTCGTGGTGGTGCTGCGCCGGCTGGCCGGCGAGCCCGTCCCCCGGGCCACCGCCCTCGGGGTCGTCGCCGGGTTCGCCGGGGTGGCCGCGCTGGTCCTGCCCGGCAACCGCACGCCCGGGGCCGGCGCCCTCGGCCTCGGGATCATCCTGGTGGCCACCGTATCCATGGCCGTGGCCTCGTTCGTCTCCGGCCGCCTGCCCGTGCCCGGCGACACCCTGGTCGCCACCGCCCTGGAGCTGCTCGCCGCCGGGGTCGTGCTGTGCGCGGCCGGCCTGCTCACCGGCGAGGCCGGCGACCTGGCCCCGGCCCGCGTCTCGGGCGCGTCCCTGGCCGCCTTCGCCTACCTGGTGGTGGCTGGCTCCCTGGTCGCCTACACCGCCTACGTCTGGCTGCTGGCCAACGCCTCCGTCTCCCAGGCCACCACCCACACCCACGTCAACCCGGTGGTCGCCGTCCTGCTCGGCTGGCTGGTCCTGCAGGAGCCGGTCACCCTGGCCACCCTGGCCGGCGCCGCCCTGGTCGTCGGCTCGGTGGCCGCCGTGGTGGGCCGCGAGTCCCCGGCGGAGCCGGCCCCGAGACCGTTCCGTGATCCTTCGGGGAGGGAACGGTGACCCGCAGCATGCCGGTTCGTTACCTGGGTCGCCGAGACTACGCCCTGTCGATGCGCCGCAACCGAACGAGGCGGCGAGGGCGACCCGGGCTGGGGGGTTCGGGTCGGAGCAGCAGGAGGGGGACAATGCAGCTCAAGGAACTCACCGTCTGGTGGCAGCAGCGCAGGATGGCCCGGGAGGGGCGTGTCGGTTTCGACTCGGCCGCCACCCGTGAGCTCTACGAGGCCCTCGACGAGGCCTCGATGCTGGCGCCGAGGCGCTGACGCGCAACGACCCTGACGGCCCGGGCGATCGCCCGGGCCGTTCGGCTACCTGTGGCAGAGTGACCACATGGCACCTGACCACGACCACAGCGCCGCCGCCGCCCACCGGGGCCGCCTGGCGGCGGTGTTCGCGATCACGCTGGCCGTGCTCGTGGTCGAGGTGGTCGGGGCCGCCCTCTCCGACAGCCTGGCCCTGCTCGCCGACGCCGGGCACGTGCTGACCGACGGGGCCGGGATCGGCCTGGCCCTGCTGGCCATCCGGTTCGCGGCCCGCCCGGCCACCCTGCAGCGGACCTTCGGCTACTACCGGCTGGAGATCCTGGCCGCCGTGGTCAACGCCGTGCTGCTGTTCGGCGTGGCCGGGTTCGTGCTGGTCGAGGCGTGGCGGCGCCTGTTCGACCCGCCGGAGGTGGCCAGCGGGCTGATGCTGGCCGTGGCCGCCGTCGGGCTGGTCGCCAACGCCGTCTCGATGTGGCTGCTGCGCGGCGGCCAGCGCCACAGCCTGAACATGCGCGGCGCCTACCTGGAGGTGCTGGGCGACCTGCTGGGCTCGGTGGCGGTGCTGGCCGCGGCCGTGGTGATCGCCGTCACCGGCTTCCAGGCCGCCGACCCGATCGCCTCGGCCCTGATCGCGCTGCTGATCCTGCCCCGGACCTGGCGGCTGCTCAGCGAGGCGGTGGACGTGCTGCTGGAGGCCGCCCCCAAGGGGGTCGACCTGGCCGAGGTGCGCCGGCACCTGGTCGAGACCCCGGGCGTGACCGACGTGCACGACCTGCACGCCTGGACCATCACCAGCGGCCTGCCCGTGCTCTCGGTCCACGTGGTCCTGGAGCGCGAGGCCGACGCCGGCGAGGTCCTGGACGGGCTGGGCGCCTGCCTGGCCGGCCACTTCGACATCGAGCACTCCACCTTCCAGCTCGAGCAGCCCGAGCACCGCGGCCACGAGGGAGCGACCCACCGGTGACCACCATGCCCACCCGCCGCCTCGGCGGGCTCCAGGTCGGCGCCATCGGGCTCGGCGAGATGCCGATGTCGCTGGCCGGCCGGCCCGACGAGGCCCAGTCGATCCGGACCATCCACGCCGCCCTCGACGGCGGCGTGACCCTGATCGACACCGCCGACGCCTACTGCCGGGACGGGTCCGAGATGGGCCACGGTGAGCGCCTGGTGGCCAAGGCCCTGGCCGCCTGGCCGGGCGACCGCGACCGGGTGCTGGTGGCCACCAAGGGCGGCCACACCCGGCCTGGCCGCGAGTGGGGCCTGGACGGGCGACCCGAGTACCTGGGCCAGGCCTGCGAGGCCAGCCTGCGCGCCCTCGGGGTCGAGGCCATCGGCCTCTACCAGCTCCACCGGCCCGACCCCAAGGTGCCGTTCGCCGAGTCGGTGGGGGCCCTGGCCGAGCTGCAGGCTGCCGGCAAGGTCCGGCTGGTCGGCCTGTCCAACGTCAGCGTCGACCAGATCAACCAGGCCCGCGAGCTGGTCGACGTGGCCAGCGTCCAGAACGAGTTCTCGCCCCGCTTCCGCCGCTCCGAGGGCGAGCTGGCCTTCTGCGCCGGCCGGCGGATCGCCTTCCTGCCCTGGAGCCCGCTGGGCGGGATCGGCCGTGGCGGCTCCCTGGGCCAGGGCCGCCACCGCGCCTTCGCCGAGGTGGCCGAGGCCCACGGCGTCTCCCCCCAGCAGGTCGCCCTGGCCTGGGAGCTGGCCAAGGCCCCGGCGGTCATCCCCATCCCCGGGTCCAGCCGCCCCGAGACCATCACCGACAGCCTGGCCGCGGCCAGCCTGCGCCTGAGCGACGACGACCTGGCCCGCCTCGACCGGGTCTGACGGGCCGGGCCTAGAGGGCCGCCGGGGCCTCGGCGTGCTCGCCCCTCGGCTCCCCGCGGGCCGCCGGGAGCAGGAACATCAGGAGGAAGCTGGCCCCGAACACGGCGACCTCGAACAGCAGGGTGCGCTGGAACGCCTGGGAGAAGTCCTGGCGGCGGGCGGCGTCGGCGGTGGCGGCCACGACCTGGCCGACCTGCGGCTGTCCCTGGGCCTGAGCCTGGCCCCGGGCGCAGCTGGCCGGGACGGCCGAGGGGTCCTTGGCGCTGGCCCGGTCCTCGAAGCAGGTCCGGAAGCCGGCCGCCACCTGCTGGGTGACCACCGCCGGGACCCCGGCGCCCTGGAGGCCGGCCCGCAGGCCGGGGATGAGGTCATCGGCCACGCCGGCGGCCTGGCTGCCCAGCAGCCCGAAGAAGATCACCCCGATGAGGGCCACCCCGACGGCCCCCCCGACCTGCTGGACGGTGGTGAGGACACCCGAGGCGGCGCCGGCGTCCTGGCCCCTGATGCCGGCCAGGACCACGGTGACCAGCGGGGCGATCACGCAGCCGAGCCCCAGGCCGCAGACCAGCAGGGCCGGCAGCAGTTGCCAGGAGTCGACGGCGCCGCCGTAGCGGTCGACCGTCCAGATGAGCCCGACCATCCCGGCGATCATCAGCAGGGCGCCGGCGCTGAGGATGCGCCGGCCCAGGCGGGGGGCCAGCCGGACCGAGGCCGCCGAGGCCACGGCCGACCCGACGGCGAACGGGGCCCCGGTCAGGCCGGCGTGCAGGGCGCTGAACCCGAGGCCGATCTGGAGCCACAGCGAGAAGGTGAGGAAGAACGCCGGGATGCCCATGAAGAAGATGCCGGCCACCAGCAGCCCGGGCACGAACGAGCGCTGGCGGAACAGGTCCATGTCGACCAGCGGCGACCCGTCGCGGGCCTTCTTGTACCGCTCGTAGACGCCGAAGCCGACCAGGACGGGCACGGCGGCGGCCATCGACAGGAACGTCCACAGCGGCCAGCCCAGGTCGCGGCCCTGGACCAGCGGGTAGACGAGCAGCAGCAGCCCGGTGGTGACGATGGCCACGCCGACCGGGTCGGCCCGCAGCGCCCTGGGGGCCTTGGACTCGTCCAGGAACCGGGTCGCCAGGGCCAGGGCGGCGATCCCGATGGGCACGTTGACCAGGAAGATGGGGCGCCACTCGAGGCCGAACAGGTCGGCCTCGATCAGCAGCCCGCCGACCAGCGGGCCGGTGATGGTGGCCAGGCCGATGGTGGCCCCGAACATCCCGAAGGCGGTGGCTCGCTCCCGGGGCGGGAAGGTGACCTGGATGACCGAGAGGATCTGGGGGAACATGATCGCCCCCATCAGCCCCTGGAGGATGCGCGAGCCGATCAGCATGCCCGGGCTCTGGGCCAGCCCGCACAGGGCCGAGGCCAGGGTGAACCCGGCCATGCCGGTCATGAACAGGCGCTTGCGCCCGTAGATGTCGCCGAGGCGGCCGCCGGTGATGAGCATCACCGCGAAGGCGAGCTGGTAGCCGGCCAGCACCCACTGGATCTGGGAGTAGGTGGCGTCCAGGTCACGCTGGATCGAGGGGATGGCCACGTTGACGATGCTGATGTCGACCAGCTGCATGAAGCCGGCGGTCAGCACGACCGCCAGGGCGACCCAGCGGCGGGGATCGGCGCCGCCGGGGGCCCGTCCGGGCTCGGCGGTCGCGGTCGGGCTGCTCACTGGCGCTCCTTCATGCCGGTCGGGTCGGTGGGGGAGAGGCCGGCCAGGAGGGTCGCCACCAGCTCGGCCGCCGGGTCGGGGCGGTCGCGGAAGGGGAGCGTCTCCGGCCCGGTCATCAGCTCGACGAACATCAGCTGCTCGCAGGCGCCGAGCAGCAGCAGCGCGGCCGCCGCCGGGTCGGCGCCGGGCGCGACCCGGCCGAGGGCCTGCTCGGCCCGCAGGTAGGCGACCACCGGCTCCCAGGCCCGGTGCGGCCCGGCGCCCTGCTCGGCCAGGCGGGCTCGGAACCGCCGCAGCAGCTCGGGGTCGGCGAACAGCGAGGAGCCGACGGGCAGCATGTCGCGGTAGAGCCGCAGGGCGCTGCGGGCCAGCTCGGTCAGGTTGGCCTCGACCGTCCTGGTCCCGGCCCGGCCTGGCAGGTGGCGCACCACCTCGACGAAGGCGGGGAGGAGCTTCTCGTGGACGGCCCGGACCAGGTCCAGCTTGTCGGCGAAGTGCAGGTACAGGGTGCCCTCGGCGCAGCCGGCCTCCCTGGCGATCTCCTTGGTGGTCGCCCTGGCCAGGCCCTTGGAGCGCAGGACGCGCTCGGCGGCGTCGACCAGCTGGGCCCGGGTGCCCGAGGCCGGGGATGAGGTGAGTGAGTGCTCAGTCATCGCCGGGGAGCCTATGAGTGGGCGCTCACTCATGTCAAGGCCCGACATCGCCGGCCGCCGCGGCGGTACAGTTCCCGATTGCCAAGCCGCCGGGTCAAGGAGCACGCTGCTGGTCGCCATGACCGCCAACGTCATAGGGTTACTGGCGCCATGACCGAAGGCCGGCTCGCGCCCGAGGAGGTCCGGACGCGGACCTTCACCAGGGTCGTGCGCGGCTACCGGCGGCGGGAGGTGCGGCGGCTGCTGGAACAGGCCGCCGCCGACCTGGACCGGCTGCGCAACGGCCCTGGCACCGACGGCCGGGACGACCGGCCTGCCCTGACCGCCGAGCAGGTCGAGGAGGCCCGGTTCCAGCCGGCCCTGGGCGGCTACGAGATGGACGAGGTCGACAAGTTCCTCGACGAGGTCGTGGATGAGCTGGAACGGGCCGCCCGCGAGCCCTTCCGGCCGGCCTCGGCGCTGCCCGCCCCGGCCCGCCAGGCCCCGTTCCCGGCCGCCGCCCCCGGCCCGCCGCCCGAGCCCGACTTCCCGCCCGCCGCCAAGGCGCCGCCGCCGCCGGCGGCCCCCGTCCACCCGGCCGCCCCGCCGCCTCCGGCCCCCGGGCCGCCGGCGCCTCCGGCTCCGGAACCGGTGCCGGTCGCGTCGGACGAGGGGTTCTTCCCGCCGCCGTCGGTGCCCCCGTCGGCGGCCCCGTCGCCAGCGCCGCCGCCCCCGCCCCCGCCGGGCCCGTCGGTCCCGCGGGCGCCGGTGGCCACGGCGTCGCGGCCGCTGACCCCGTCGGAGGTGGAGACCCGGACCTTCGAGCGGGGCGCCCCCGGCTACCTGCCCTCGCACGTCGACCTGTTCCTGGCCAAGGCGGCGCGGGCCCTGGCCGGGCGCGACGGCGAGACCCTGACCCGGTGGGACGTGCTGCGCCAGCGCTTCCCGCTGGGCCCCCGCGGCTACGCCACCAACCAGGTCGACGCCTTCCTGGTCCGGCTGGCCGCCCAGTTCCCCGACCCGGACCCGGCCGCCCAGCAGGAGATCCTGCGCAAGCTCCAGGGAGGCTGACCGGCCGGGCTCAGGCCCGCAGGTCGACGACCAGCACCGGCTCCGAGGTGGGCCTGGCCGCCCCGCCCCGGCGTTCCACGGTCATGGCCACCTGCTCGGTCCCGGTCACCCGACCCTCCAGCAGCCTGGTCACCCGCCCCCCGGCGCCGGCCTCGACCAGCCCGGCCGGGCGCGGGCCGGCCCGGCCGACCACCCACAGCTGGTAGGTCCGGCCGGCCGGGGCCGGGGCGAGCCGGCTGGCCTCGAACACCGCCTGCCCCCGCCGGCGCGAGACGACCACCGCGGCCTGGCCGGTGCCGCCGGGCAGGGCGGCGACCCGGCGGGCGTCGGGGGCGGCCAGCACGGCCGCGACCAGGTCCACGGTCCGCTCCCGGCCGCCCGACCGGCCCGCCAGCCCGAGGTTGAGCGCGGCCAGGGAGACCACGGCCACCAGCAGCGCCGCGGCCGCGGCGAGCAGCGCCGGGCCCGGGCGGCGGCCGGCCCGCCGGGCCGCCGCGGCGGCACCGCGGCCCGGGTGGGGCGGCCGGCTTTCCCACCCGGCCAGCGGCGGCAACTGGCGGGTGGCCCCGGCCT
>Ga0307296_10000734_pt1 | contig 15997 bp, 12 predicted proteins | sample ER_DNA_153_FD_194467 | JGI IMG/M metagenome (GOLD analysis project Ga0307296, IMG submission 194467) | Bulk soil microbial communities from the East River watershed near Crested Butte, Colorado, United States - ER_DNA_153 | ecosystem: Environmental > Terrestrial > Soil > Floodplain | place... | reverse complement strand
CCGGCCTTTCAGGCCGGCTCTTTTTTTGTGCGCTCACTACGCCGACGCGCTCTCGAGCAGTTCCCGGGCGTGCGCCCGACTGACCTTGCTCTCGGGATCTCCACCGAGCATGCGGGCGATTTCGTTAACCCGACTCATGCCCTCGAGCACCGAGATGTCCGCGGTCGTGACGCCGCCCTTCGCGCCTTTCGCGACCACGATGTGATGATGAGCGCGGGCAGCGATCTGCGGGAGGTGGGAAATCGCGAACACCTGATGCTCCTTCGCGACCCGGCGCAGCGTGTCGCCGACCTGCAATCCCACCCTGCCTCCGATGCCCGCATCGACCTCGTCGAAGATAAGAGTCGGCACCTGATCAACGCGGGCCAGAATGGTCTTGAGCGCGAGCATCACTCGCGAGAGCTCTCCACCCGAGGCAACGCGGGCCAGTGGTCGATCCTCGTGTCCAACATTGAGCGCCACCCGAAACTCGACATCCTCGGCGCCCTCGCCCGTCGGCTCGTCCCGCGAGACGAGAGCCACGGTGAACTTGCCATCGGGCATTCCAAGCTGCGGCAACAGTGCATCGACGGCCTTGGCGAGTTTCTTACCCGCCGACATCCGCATGTCGGAGAGCGTCTCCGCTTCGGCTGACAGGCGTCGACGCGCATCGCCTTCGCGGGCCGTGAGATTGGCGAGATCGAACTGCGCCGTGTCGATGAGATCGAGCTCGCCCCGCGCGGACCGACCTGCCTCGATGACATCCGCGAGCGTCGGACCATATTTCTTGAGAAGCCCGAACAATCGATCGCGCCGCTGCCGGACCTCCTCGAGCCGCGAAGGATCCAAATCGACCGAGCTCGCGTAGTCTTCGACGCTGCGGGCGAGCTCCTGCAAGGCGTAGAAGCCCGCGTCGAACAGTTCCTGCATGCGCGCCGCGGCCGGATCGATTCGCTCGATCGACGTCAGCGGTCGTTGCGCCGCCCCCAGCTGGGTGAGCACGCTCGCCTCTTCCCCCGAGAGCAGATCGTTGAGAGCGGCGGCAAGCGTGCGCAGCTCGTCCGCGTTCTCGAGCACGCGGGCCTCGTCCTCGAGCTTGGTGTCTTCGCCAGGAGACAGTCGCGCATCCTCGATCTCCTTCGCCACGTGCCTGAGGTAATCGGCGCGCTTCTCTGCTTCCAGACGCCTCGATGAGAGCGACGTGATCTCGCGACGGACGCTCGACAGCTCACCGTAGGTCTTCCGGACCAGGTCCGCCTGCGCCTCGGCACCGCCGAACGCGTCCAGAATCCGGCGCTGTGACTCTCCATCGAGGAGCGTCTGTGCATCGTGCTGCCCATGAAGGTTCACGAGCTGCCGCCCGATTTCCGCAAGTACGGTGGCCGTCACGGGAGCACCGTTGATCCAGGCCCTCCCCCTTCCGCTCGTGGAGATCTCGCGCTTCAGCACCAGCGTGTCATCTTCCACATCGATCCCGCGCTCATCGGCCAGTCCTGCGATTCCACGAACCTTCGTCACGTCGAACACGCCTTCGACCGTCGCTTTCTCCGCGCCCGACCGGATGAGATCGGCGCTCGCCCTCTCACCGAGGAGCAGGCCGAGCGCACCCACGATGATCGATTTGCCGGCGCCGGTCTCGCCCGAGAGCACGTTGAACCCCTCGGCCAGCGGCAGCGTCACCGATTCGATTATCGCGAAGTTTCGGATGCGAAGCTCGGTCAGCATCAGTGTGCCTCGTCGCGCTCGGGCGGCCCTCCCCACCCGAGCTTTACACTCATGCGCTCGAAAAAGGTCGTGCCGGGAAAGCGAACGATGCGGACCGGATTGTCGGCCTTCCTCACGATCAACTTCTCTCCTTTGACGAAGCTCGTGCCGACCTGACCATCGACGGTAACGAGAAGCTCCGTCGGGCTCTCGTTGGCCTCGACGGTCACCTCGGCGTCGGCCGGGATCACGAGTGAGCGTATCGCCAGCGTGTGCGGAGAAACCGGCGTGATGATGATCGATTCCACGGTCGGAACGACTACTGGCCCGCCCGCTGAAAGACTGTACGCTGTCGATCCCGTTGGAGTAGAGATCACGATACCGTCGGCTGCATAGGTTCCAATGCTTTCACCGTCAACAAAGACGTTGAGTCTCACGACGCGGGCGAAGCCACCCTTGTGGAGCACAAAGTCATTGAGCGCCCGCCATTGCTTTCGCGTCTCGCCATCGGCGCTGATCGCCCGCGCGCCGAGTGCCATGCGCGGCTGCGCGACGTAGTCGCCGCTGGCGAGATTCTTCAGAGCTGCCTCGAAGTCCTCACTCTGGCAGCTCGTCAGAAATCCGAGACGTCCAAGATTGACGCCCAGAATCGGAATGTCCCTGCCATCGAGGAATCGAGCGCCCCGGAGCAGCGTTCCGTCACCGCCGAGTGTGACCAGCGCATCCAGCTGAGTGGGGTCTTCCAGCCGCGCTCCCGTGCCGGCGACTTCATGCAGACCCTGCTCGAGCAGCGGCTCGATGCCGAGCGACGGCGCAGCGCGAAAGAGCGTGCGGAGAATTTCCGGCAGCTCCTCGTAACCCTGATGCCCGATGACACCAAGCCGCATCAGACTACGCGAAGGTGTGTGCCCCGCGAGCTCTCCATTCCAAACGCATCGCTGGCGCGCTGTGCGATCCCGCGCGCGTCCAGACCCAGAGCCGCGAGCTGCTTCGACCGCGGGGCCTGATCCACGAAATCATCGGTGACACCGTGGGCGACGACCTTGACCGACGGATCCAGCTCTCCGATCACGGCGGACATGTGCGCTCCGAATCCGTTGACGACCGTACCTTCCTCGACGACCAGAACATTACGGTGGTCGCGGACGATCTCAGCCAGCACGCGCTCGTCGTGCGGCTTCAGGTAGCGGCAATTCACCACGGTGACACTGGCACCCGTGTCACACAGAATCTCCGCGGCGGCAACCGATGGAAGCACCATCGTGCCGACAGCGAGAATCGCGAGGCCCTGCTCAGCGTCGCGGCCAGTCGCGCCGGCGCGGCGAAGAACTTCCCACGTCGCGTGGGGAACAGCCTCGATCTCGGACGCGGGTGGCACCATGTCCGGCGTGGCGTCGCGCGGATACCTGAGGCAGAAGGGGCCGCTCGAATACGCGAGGCCACTGCGCAGGAGTGCAATCATCTCTTTCCCGTTCTTCGGCGCGGTCACGACCATACCTGGCACTGCGAGCATGTAGGCAATGTCGTAAAGCCCCATGTGCGTCGGGCCATCCTCGCCCACCACGCCCGCGCGATCCATCGCGAATACCACCGGCAGGTGTTGAATTGCGACGTCGTGGATGACGTTGTCGTACGCGCGTTGAAGGAACGTGGAATAGATCGCGCAAACCGGCCGGATTCCCTCTGTCGCCAGGCCCGCCGCAAACGTGACCGCGTGGCCCTCGGCAATCCCTACATCGAAAAACCGCTCGGGGAATGCTTTCGCAAACGCTCCCGTGCCCGTTCCACTCGGCATTGCTCCGGTGATGGCGACCAACTTTTGGTTCTCCCCTGCAAGTTCAACCAGCCCTTGCCCGAAGGCCGCGGTGTAGGCGGCATTCGCGGTGGAGACTTTACGCTGCTTTCCGGTGGTGGGATCGTGACCGGGTGGCAGGGCGTGCCATTTCTCGATGTGCTCGCCGGCCGGGAATCCCTTTCCCTTCTGGGTGATGCAGTGGATGAGGCGCGGACCGCTCATGTCCCGCACCGCGGCGAACGTATCCATTAGCGCATCGATGTCGTGGCCGTCGATCGGACCGAAGTATCGGAAGCCGAGCTCTTCGAAGAGGACGCCCGGAGTGAGGAACGCCTTCACACTCTCTTCCCATTTCCGGACAAGGGTTGCAACACCGGCGAGCGGTCCTGGCGCCGCATCCATAACCGACCCCATCGCAGAACGGAGTCGATTGTACAGCGGATTCCGCTGAATCGACGTCAGATATTTGGACATCGCTCCGACGTTGGGAGCGATCGACATCTCGTTGTCGTTGAGGATGACGATGAAGTCCCGCTCCGACGCGCCGGCGTTGTTGAGCCCCTCGTAGGCGAGACCGCACGTGAGCGCGCCATCGCCGAGAATCGAGACAACCTTGAAGTCCTCGCCGTTCAAATCGCGCGCGACCGCCATGCCATATCCAGCGGAGATTGCTGTGCCGGCATGCCCTGCCCCGAAGGCGTCGTATTCGCTCTCGCTGCGTTTGAGGAACCCAGACAGACCGTTCTCCTGTCGCAGCGTCTCCAGCCGCTCGGCGCGTCCCGTCAGGAGCTTATGAGGGTAGCCCTGATGACCAACGTCCCACACGATTCTATCGCGTGGGGTATCGAAGACTGCGTGGATGGCGACCGTGAGCTCGACCACGCCGAGGCCGGCGCCGATGTGCCCGCCCGTGCGCGAGCAGATCTCAATGAGCCGCGCGCGCATCTCCTCGGAGACGGCGCGCAGCTCATCACGCGTCATCGGCTTGAGATCCGCGGGCGAACGAATACGGTCGAGAATGGACATTTCGGAAGTGTTTTTCAGGACGTGCGTGTTACCATGAAATTAGCGACTTGTGAAAGCTCTTGCGTGAGCAGGCCATGGTCGGAAAGGCTCCGGAGCCCGTCCTCGATCAAGGCCTGTGCTCTCTTCCGCGCGCCCTCGACCCCGAGCAGTGCCGGGTAAGTGCTCTTGCCAAGCACGGCGTCCCGTCCGGTAGTCTTCCCCATCGCCGTCGTCGTCGAAGTCACATCCAGGACGTCGTCCATGATCTGGAACGCCAGGCCTATCGACCGGCCGTAGTATTCGAGGGCGCCCACTTTGCTCGCATCCGCTTCCGCTGCCAGCGCGCCCATGCGCACAGCTGCAACAATGATCGCCCCAGTCTTGGCGGAGTGGATGGCTTCGCGCTCGTCGAGCGAAAGGGAGAGACCTTCGCCGGCGAGATCGCGTGCCTGCCCCCCGATCATTCCTGCCGCTCCGCTCGCCTCGAGCAAGGTCTCGACGACGCTTTCAGTCGCGGCAGCGCTGAGTCGCATCGCGCGAGTCGAATCGCGAACGACGCGAGCGGCAAGAGGAATCATCGCAACTCCAGCCAGAATCGCCGTACGGGATCCGTACACCTTGTGCACCGTCGGGCGCCCGCGTCGCATGTCATCGTCGTCCATGCACGGAAGATCGTCGTGCATCAGCGAGTAGGCGTGGATTACCTCCGGAGCGCAGGCAAGGAGCGTGGCGTCCCGCCTGCCGCCCGCGGCGCGATAAGCGAAGAGGAGAAGCAGGGGCCGCAGCCTCTTGCCCGGACTCTTCAATCCGTACTCGACGGCAGCAGCGATCGTGAACGGCAGGTCGGAAAGACAGGTGGAGCAGATCTCATCGAGCCGGCGCTCGATCTCCCCGCGCTCTGTCTCGAAATCCGCGCGAACCGTCACACCTCTAGAGATCCATCTCCCGGAGCTCGAAGCGGCCGTTGGATTTCTCGATGAGCATCTGAACCTTCGTCTCGACGCTTCCGAGCTCGGCCGACGCCGAGCGAAGGAGCTCGACTCCCTCCTCGAACAGCTTGAGGGACTCGTCGAGGCCGACCTGTGGCTTCTCGAGGGCGGCCATGATCTCATCGAGTCGGCGGAGGCTTTTTTCGAACGTCATGGACGGGGTGGGTTGCTGGACCGTTTCATCGTGACCTGAAGAATATCACCGCGCGCTCCGTGGCAGGGCAAACGCGATGATCTCATCACTCCAGCCCCATGCTTTTCCGTCCCCACCGGCGGCGATGACGACGTACTGTCGCCCGTCGACGCCAAGATACGTCATTGGAGTTGCCTTGCCGCCGGCGGGCAGCGCGAACTTCCATAACTCGCGTCCGTTGGTGACGTCGAATGCGCGGAAGTAGCGATCTAGAGTAGCGCCGATGAAGACCAAGCCACTTGCGGTCGTGATCGGACCGCCAAGGTTGATCGCTCCCGAGATGTTCGGCGGTACTCGTATCCCGATCTTCTCGAGGCCTTCGGATGTACCGAGAGGAACGCTCCACAGGATCTGGCGTGTGCGCAGGCTCAACGCGGTCAGTGCACCAAATGGAGGAGGAGTGCATGGGGCGTTCGACGGACCAAGAAACAGCTCGCGCTTGAGGACGAATGGGGTGCCCCGCATCATCGCGTATTCGGTGCCGATGCGCTCACCCACGGTTTCTCTTCCCTGCCGCGCTTCATAAGTTGCGCGCGGAATGAGCGTAATGACCGCCGCGATTCGGTTCGTTGGAACGATGACGACGTCGTTCTTGGGGTCGAAGGCGAATCCTCCCCAATGCGCGCCTCCAACATTCGACGGCATAATCAACGACCCACGAATGCTGGGCGGTGTGAAAGTCCCATCGTTGCGAAGCTCTCCGAAGCGCTGCCTGCAGGCAGCCCGACCTTCGGGCGTCGGACCCCATACTTCGTCGAGCGTGAGGCGCTGCGGACTCAGTGATGGAAGTCCACTGCTCAATATCTGCGTGGTCGCCGCTTCCTCACCGGGAACGTCGCTCGCCGGCACATTCCCCCGCGAGATCGGAAACAGCGATTCGCCTGTCTCCCGATTGAGGGCGAAAAGCCGGCCCGTCTTGGTGGCGAGGAGGAGGGCGGGAACTGCGCGCCCATTCATCTGAAAGCTGACGAGCGCAGGGGGCGACGCGTTGTCGTAGTCCCAGAGATCGTGTCGCACCGTCTGGAAATGCCAGAGCACGGCACCAGTCGAGGCATTGATGGCGACGATCGAATTCGCGAATTGATTGTCTCCTTTGCGCTCGCCTCCGAAGTAGTCGACGCTCGGAGAGCTGGTCGGGACGAAGACAACATTACGACTCGGGTCGGCCGCGAAGATGGTCCAGGCGTTGGCCGCACCGGTTCGATGCGCGTTCGGACCAACCCAGGTGCGCCAGGCAGGGATCGTTGAGTCCTGCGGAACTGGATGCCACGTCCAGCGCAGCGCCCCGGTGCGCGCGTCGAATCCGCGGACCTCTCCGCTGGCAGCATCGATGCGATTGTTGTCGGCGACTGCGGAGCCAACGACGACGACACCGCCCACCACCGTTGGCGGTGATGTCTCCTCGTATTCGCCCGCGTTGGCCGGCGTATTTCGCAAGCCGTTCCGCAGCTGGATGCTGCCCTGCTGTCCGAAATCAGAACATGGAGTGCCGCTATCGGCATCGAGTGCAATCAGCCTCGTGTCGATCGTCGCGACGAAGATTCGGAGCCAGCATCGCGATCCAGCTGCCACCGTCGAATCGAGCCAAAGCGTCACGCCGCGATTGGCGAAGTCGCCGAAATAGATGTTCCGATCGACGTGTGGGTCGTAGGCCCAGCGAGGATTACCGCTCGTGGGATCGACCGCGAAGACTCTGCCGAGCGGCGTGCTGAGATACATGGTGCCACGAAAAACGAGCGGCGTAACTTCCAGCGCCGTCGGCGCTCTCGTCTTGAATTCCGGCGCGCCCTCTCCGGTGTGGAAGCGCCACGCTACCTCCAGTTTGGAAACGTTCTCCGGCGTGATCTGGTCAAGTGGGGAGTGCCGGTCGCCCGCTTGCGTGCGGCCGTAGCTCGGCCACTCAAAATTGGGAGAAACCAAGAAATGACCGGCCACCTTCCCTGACGCGTCGGTGCAGTATCCAACGCTATTGCACTCAAGAAATACATCGACTTCCCGCTGCTGTTGCGCGCAAGCGGTCGCGACGAGTACAAAAACCAGTGAAAGACCCCGCGGGATCATGGGGAGAAGATATCGATTGCCCAAGCTAGCATCTATCCACGACAAGCTTGAACTCCGCTGAAGCAGGCCACCGAGACGGAAGACCTCAACACGGATGCTTCGGATCGTCGCTGATCATTCGGGATCGCTCCTCGTGGCGTGAAGGCACTTAACACCAAGGCAGGGATTTCTTGGGAACTGCCGCTCGGGCATGCTTCAGCCGCCGATTGGGCTCATTGGCGAACAACAACAAAAAGGAACTAGCGAGAGGAGTTCTACCGCCACACGGAGCGATCCGGAGCATCCGCTGCGATCCGAAGCATCCGTGTTCAAGTCTTGACATCCCCCTTCCAACACTATAACCTTAAATCCGGATGAACGGATTAACCCTATGACCGCGACGGCCATTTTTGGCCAGATGACCGCCCTCGCCGATCCGACGAGGAGCAGGCTCCTGCTCGCCCTCGAGCGCAACGAGCTCACGGTCAACGAGCTCCGGTCCATCCTCCAGCTGCCGCAGTCGACTATCAGCCGGCACCTCAAGATGCTGAGCGCCGAAGGGTGGGTTGAGGCGCGGGCCGAGGGCACGAGCCGGCACTACAGGATTGCCACCGAGTCGCTGGATCCGCCGACCAGACGGCTCTGGCACCTCGTCCGCGACGAGGTCATGCACACGACTGCGGCCGACCAGGATGCCAGGCGCACCCAGGCCGTGCTGGCGGAACGAAGCACCAAGTCGCAGCAATTCTTTTCGACCTCCGCCGGCCAGTGGGACCGGATGCGACTCGAGCTGTTCGGGCGCCGCGCCGACGTGGCGTTGCTTGGACTCCTCAACGAAAACTGGAAAGTCGCAGATCTGGGTTGTGGCACCGGAGCAGTCTCGCAGGCGCTCGCCCCATTCGTGGAGCAGGTGATTGCCGTCGATGAGTCGAACGCCATGCTCTCGGCAGCGCGAAAGCGGCTGCACGGAACAGAGAACGTCGACATCAGAAACGGCCGGCTCGAGGCTCTGCCTCTGGCCGACGGCGAAGTCGACGTGGCCTTGCTCTTCCTCGTCCTGCACTACGCCACTGATCCGGTCAAAGTGATCGGCGAAGCAGTGCGGGTGTTGAAGCCAGGTGGCCGCTTGCTCGTTCTCGATATGATGCCGCACGACAGGCAGGACCTGCGGCAGACGATGGGCCACCTCTGGCAGGGGTTCGACAGCAAAACTCTCAGCGAGTGGATGCAAGCGGCCGGCTTGGAAGGCTTCCGCTACAACCCACTCCCGCCCGATCCTGACGCGAAGGGACCAACTCTCTTCGCGGCGTCGGGCAAGCGAATCGCGGTATCCAGTCGAAGCAGCGCCCGAAAGAAAGCGGATGCGGTTCCGCTCATGAAAACCGCGTAGACAACGCACACGCAGACTATCACATGGAGCGCACAGTGGGCACGATAGCTGAACCGATGAATTCATTCGCCGCGGCGGCCGAAGCCGGACGCGAGCCATACAAGGTGAAGGATCTCGAGCTCGCCGAGTACGGGCGCAACGAGATTCGTCTCGCCGAGCACGAGATGCCCGGCCTGATGTCTTTGCGCGCGGAATACAAGGGCAAACGCCCGCTCGCTGGCGCCAAGATCATGGGCTCACTCCACATGACAGTGCAGACGGCCGTGCTAATCGAGACGCTGACCGAGCTGGGCGCCGATGTGCGGTGGGTGTCGTGCAACATTTTCTCCACCCAGGATCATGCTGCGGCAGCCGTCGTCGTCGGCAAGAATGGCACGATCAGCGATCCGCAAGGCACACCCGTGTTCGCCTGGAAGGGCGAGACGCTCGAAGAATACTGGTGGTGCACTGACCAGGCGCTGGTGTGGCCCGATGGATCGGGTCCAAATCTGCTTCTGGATGACGGAGGCGATGCGACCCTTCTCGTGCACAAGGGAGTGGAGTTCGAGAAGGCGGGACGCGTTCCCGAGTTCGATCCAAAAAAGGATTCCGAGGAGTACGAAGTCATTCTCAATCTCCTCCGGCGCGAGCTCAAGAAGGATCCGCAGCGCTGGACGCGGATGTCGAAGGATCTGCGCGGAGTCTCCGAGGAGACGACCACCGGCGTTCACCGCCTCTACCAGATGATGGAAGCGGGCACCCTTCTCTTCCCCGCCATCAACGTCAACGACTCAGTGACCAAGAGCAAGTTCGACAACCTCTACGGCTGCCGTCACTCGCTGACGGACGGCATTCTGCGCGCCTCCGATGTCATGCTGGCCGGCAAGGTCGCCGTCATCTGCGGCTACGGCGATGTCGGCAAGGGCTGCGCACAGGCTCTCAAAGGTCAGGGCGCGCGCGTGGTGATAACAGAGATCGATCCGATCTGTGCGCTGCAGGCGGCCATGGAAGGCTATCAGGTCACGACGCTCGAGGATGTTGTGAAGACGGCTGACATCTTCGTCACGGCCACCGGCAACAAGAACATCATCACCGCCGAGCACATGGCGCAGATGAAGGACAAGGCGATCGTCGGCAACATCGGTCACTTCGACAACGAGATCGACATGGCGGGTCTGAAGAAGCTTCGCGGAATCAAACGAGTTCAAATCAAACCTCAGTATGACGAGTATGTGTTTCCGGACGGCCACAGCGTGATGATCCTCGCCGAAGGACGGCTGCTCAATCTCGGTTGCGCCACTGGGCATCCGAGCTTCGTGATGTCCGCGAGCTTCACCAACCAGGTGATGGCGCAGATCGAGCTGCACACCAACTGCGACTCATACGAGTGCCGTGTCTACACGCTCCCTAAGCATCTCGACGAGAAGGTCGCGCGACTGCACCTCGACAAGCTCGGCGTCAAGCTGACGAAGCTCTCCAAGGACCAGGCCGACTACCTCGGCGTTCCGCCCGACGGTCCGTACAAGCCGGACCACTATCGGTACTAACCACCTGATTGTCCTTGACACCCGCAGTGCCCGACCGATATTCGCGAGATGGGTCATCGGGAGAGAGTCGGCTTCGGCGTCGTTCTGTTCGCGCTACTTATCGCGCAGCTCTCCTGTGGAGATTCCTCAGGACCTGGACTCGTTGCGAGCTCCTTCACCGCCAATTCTGCCACGACTCAGACCGCGTCACCGGGAACGGAGGTAGCAGAGCCGCCGTCGGTGATAGTGCGTGACCAGAACGGCGCCATGATGACCGGCGTGTCGGTGACCTTCGCAGTCACGGCGGGCGGAGGATCAGTAACAGGTGGCACCGCTGTCTCGAGCGGATCCGGCGTGGCAACCGTTGGAAGCTGGACGGTCGGTACGGCCGAAGGGGTGAACACTCTGACCGCGTCGAGCGGCACTCTCGGTAACCTTTACCGCGAACAGTGTCGACCCTTGCGTCATCGGTGCGACGCATTCGATTGGCGGTACGACCAACGGCGAGCTGACGGCATCGGACTGCAGGTTTCCAGACGGAAGCTTCGTCGACTTGATTGGCACTGTGCTGACCGCGGCGGGCACATACACGTTCAGCCAGTCGTCGTCGAGATTTGACACCTTTCTGGTACTGTTCGACCCGAACGGAAATCCGATTGGAGCCAACGACGACTTCGCAGCCGGAACGGACTCGAGGATCAAGGCGGTCCTGCCGGCCGGGAATTTCGTGCTCGGCGCAAACTCGTACGACGCCGACGTCCTCGGCCCGTATACCGTGACATCGGCGCCGGATGCGTCACCGGTGACCAACTGCGAAAATGTCTTCGTGGTTCGCGGCATCACAACGACCCAGACCCTGCAGACGTCGGATTGCGCGCGCACGGGTGGTTACTACGGAGATCAATTCTTCATTTACGTAGTGCCTGGCCAGCCAGTCACGGTTTCGATGAGCTCTACCGCCGTCGATTCGTATATCGTGATTTACGATACTGGCGGAGGCGTGCTCATCGTCAACGACGATAAGGATGGCACGACGAAGGATGCGCAGGTCGCGTTCACGCCATCCGTTGAGGGTTTCTATGGGATCCTCGCAAGCTCCGGTAATGTCGGAGCCACCGGGGCCTACACAGTCGTCGTGCAATGACGCAGTGAGGCAGGCGACCAGTTATTTCCTGGTGCGACCCGCCGTGTCTATCGAAAAGAACGGTGACTTCACAACCGGCCGGTTCTGGTCGTATGACCGCTTGGTCAGGACTGACACGGCGCTGTCGCGCCCGGGCCATCTCTCAACGGTCGCCGAGTCGAGAAGCTTGTAGCGACGCGCAAGCTCGGCTCGATACCATTTCGCCCCCAGCAGCGGAAGCGCGACGACGGTTACATCCTTTCTGATTCCATCGCCCTGCTGCAAAAACCAGAGGGGATACGTGTCATTGTCGCCGAGCGCGAGGAAGACTCCGGATGGAGGAACCCTCGTCAGCATGTCGGACGCATCGAGGCGAGCGCGCTCTTCGACTGCGTCGGTCCGGCGATCGACGGCGGTCCAGTTGAGAAGAGCTGGCGCGAACGGCATCACCATCGCCACCAGCTTGAACGGCGTCGGCAGAGCGTGTGACAGACGGATTGCGCCGAACCCCGCCCACAAGCCCCAGCACACGAACGCAAAGAAAAAGAAATAATCTCTCTCCCGCGCCTCATGTGGAGCGGTTTGAGACAGGAACCCGGCTCCGAATGACGGACCTGCCTTCAGATTCAGATAAAGCACGACCCCAACGAACGAAACTAAAAAGAGCACAGCGAGCGACCGCCAGCTGCGCCGGTCGGTTGTCCTGTGGGCGAAAAAGCCGACCACGCCGACGATCGCGTACAGCACAGTGATCGGTGTCCTCCACCAGTCGGGAGGTGCGTCCGGCGCCATGCCCTTGGCGAACTGCCAGTCGGCGTACTCGATCACGTTTCCAAACTGCAGATAGAGGGGTGCCTGGCGCGGCCACAGCGAAGGAATGTCGTACTGCCGCCGCAGAATCACATCGAAGAGCCCACCGTAGGTCGATGGATTGCCCTGGTTGATAGCTGGATCGTGCCGCGCCCGAATTATCATGAACGCGACGCAGGTCATTCCGATCAGCGCTACGATGATCGACGCTCGCAACAGTTTGGCGAATGAGTGCGCTTCACGCCTTCCATCGGCGTGGCGTCTCCCTACCGGCACCGCGAAGTATCCGTCGCGGGTGCTGAAGACCAACAGGATCGCGCTGGGCAGCACGAGCAGCGCGGTGAGATGCAGTGTCCACGCGAGACCCGCCAGGTAGGCCGTGAGCAATGCCCAGCGCGCGTCGGACTCTTCCCCGGCGCGGTCCGCGGCCCACAGAATCATGCAGCCGAAGAGGAACGCAACCGCGTAGACCTCGGTCTCCGTCGCGCTCAGCCACACCGTCGACATCAGGCCAGCCGTCAATCCCGCCGCCGTTGCGGCGAAACCGTCGCTGGTCCACCTGGCGAACAGGTTGGTGAGGATTCCGCATCCGAACGCCGTGCACACTGCCGACAGAAGATTGATCGACCGCGCGTACCCGAACGCTGAAGCGAAGATCATGCTCCAGACCTTGCCGATCAGGATGTAAAGTGGAGTGCCCGGCGGATGTGGGATGCCGAGCGTGCGGATGGCGGCGAGAAACTCACCCGAATCCCAGAGCGTGACGCCGGGGGCGAGGGTCAGCATGTAGACGAACAACAGGAGGACCGCGGTCGTCCATCCCGGGGAAGGAAAGCGTCTTATCGGATATTCCTCGGTGAAGAGAAACTCATCAAAGTTAGTTCGTCGACTGCATCGTTGCGCGGCTTGAAAAAGTCAACATAGAACTACACAGATGCGAGGTCACAGAAGCATAGTTGCGAGATGCGAGGAACGACGTACGGTTGATCTGTTTGGTGTTCTCGCATCTCGCATCTACGCTTCTGGCATCTCGCATCTGTGTCGTTCTATGTTGACCTTGAGTCGACCCGAAAGTCACTAGTCCGCCAGGAGCTCCGACTCCTCGGGCGTGAGCGCCCACGCTGTGTCGAGCGCGAGCCGGTTCGCGCGCACGCTGTGCACCCGGAAGATTCGCGCACCGGCGAAGAACGCGACTACGTTGACACCCACCGTCGCCATGTCGCGATCGTCGTTGGAGATCTGCTGTTGCGCGAGGGTCGTGCCACCCGCGGATGTGTTTGCCGCGCCGCCGGTGTAGCGAATGAGCTCGGCGATCACGCGCTTTCGGGATGCGCCGACGAACACCGGATAGCCCAGCGCCACGATACGCGGAAGCTCGACGAGCGCGGCGAGCGAGTGTGGTGTCCGTTTGGAGAATCCGATTCCCGGGTCGATAGCGATGCGTCCCGGGTGAATTCCCGCTTTCTGTGCGGTTTGGATGCTCTCCTCGAGCTCTGAGATGATCTCGCCCACCGGATCTGATCCATAGACGGCGTTGTCGTAGCTCGCCATGTCAGCGACCGAGCCGCGCGAATGCATCAGCACGACGCTGCACCCGGCCTCTGCGCAGACCCTCGGCATCTCGGGGTCGAGGGACATTCCCGAGACATCGTTGACGATCGAAGCTCCCTCGGCAAGCGCCGCGCTGGCGACCTCTGCCTTGACCGTGTCGATCGAAATCGCGACGTTGCTCCACCTCGAGCGAATCGCGCGAATGGCCGGCAGCACTCGCTTGAGCTCTTCGCGAGCCAGAACGGATTGCGCGCCTGGCCGCGTCGACTCGCCGCCGACATCGATCGCGTCGGCGCCTTCCGAGATCATCCTGCCCGCTTGCGCGATCGCGGCTTCGGTGGAAAAGAAATTACCCCCGTCGCTGAAGCTGTCGGGGGTAACGTTGAGAATTCCAAAAATGGTGGGCCGCTGCGATTTTGACGGCCACGCGAAGGTCACGCCGGCGCTACCTCCGGACCTCCGAAGAGCGGCGGCTTCGACGGCTTGGGATGCATCACCGGCGTAGCGAGCGCGGGAGCCGACGGCGGCGGACTGACGGGCCGCGGCGGAAGCGTCTCCCCGCGCGCGAGCGCCGCCACTTCATCTCCCGTCAACGTCTCCCGGTCGAGCAGCGCAGCCGCGACCGTGTGCAGCAGATCCATATTCTCCTGCAGGACCGCCGTGGCACGCGAGTACGCTTCCTTGATGACGCGAGACACCTCGGAGTCGACGAGCTGCGCCGTCCTCTCCGAGACTTCGCGTCTGGTCTGCAGCTCACGTCCGAGGAACAGCTCCTGCTCGTTGTCGCCGACGAGGACGGGACCGATCTCATCGGACAATCCCCACTGCGACACATAGCGGCGCGCCAGACCAGTGGCCTGCTGAATGTCGCTCGCGGCACCCGTGGTGACACGGTCACGGCCGAACACCAGCTCCTCCGCGACGCGACCACCGTAGGCCTTGACTAGATTCGCCTCGAGCTGCTCTCTCGTCACCGAGACGCGGTCGTCTTCCGGCAGCGTCCACGCTACACCAAGGGTACGCCCGCGCGGCACGATCGTGACTTTGTGCAGCGGATCATTGCCCTTCACCTTGACGGCACAGATGGCGTGGCCACCCTCGTGATACGCGGTGAGCTTCCGCTCCTCGTCCTTCATAACCATCGACTTGCGCTCCGCGCCCATCATCACCTTGTCCTTCGCGTCCTCGAGGTCGGCCATGTAGACCTTCTCGTGGTTGCGACGGGCGGCAAGCAGGGCCCCCTCGTTCACGAGATTGGCGAGATCGGCTCCCGCCATTCCCGGAGTTCCGCGCGCCAGCGTGGTGACATCCACATCCTCAGCCATCGGCTTGTTGCGGATGTGCACGCGAAGAATTCCCTCGCGCCCGCGCAGGTCCGGCAAATCCACTACGATCTGCCGGTCGAAGCGGCCGGGCCGCATGAGGGCGGGATCGAGGACGTCGGGCCTGTTCGTGGCGGCAATCAGGATCACGCCTTCGTTCGACTCGAAGCCGTCCATCTCTACGAGCAGCTGATTGAGTGTCTGCTCTCTTTCGTCGTGACCTCCGCCCAAGCCGGCGCCACGATGGCGGCCGACGGCGTCGATCTCATCGATGAAGATGATGCACGGAGCGTGGGCTTTGCCCTGCTCGAACAGATCGCGTACGCGACTCGCGCCAACGCCGACGAACATCTCAACGAAGTCGGAACCCGACATCGAGAAGAAAGGACGACCTGCCTCGCCGGCGACAGCGCGCGCCAGAAGGGTCTTACCCGTTCCCGGCGGACCGACCAGCAAGGCACCCTTCGGCAGACGTCCGCCGAGCTTGGTGAACTTCTGCGGATCCTTCAGGAATTCGATGATCTCCTGCAGCTCGACCTTGGCCTCGTCCGCGCCCGCCACATCGTCGAACGTGACCTTGGGTGTGTCGCC
>Ga0307296_10000733_pt1 | contig 16009 bp, 13 predicted proteins | sample ER_DNA_153_FD_194467 | JGI IMG/M metagenome (GOLD analysis project Ga0307296, IMG submission 194467) | Bulk soil microbial communities from the East River watershed near Crested Butte, Colorado, United States - ER_DNA_153 | ecosystem: Environmental > Terrestrial > Soil > Floodplain | place... | reverse complement strand
CGGTCCCGGTCGGGATCTGGTCGTCGCAGAGCGACCGTGTTCAACGAGCGTTGCGACCGTTCCTCGATGTGATGCAGACGATGCCCCAGTTCGTCTACTTGGTTCCCGTCGTCGCCTTGTTCGGGGTTGGGCGAGTCCCCGGCGTGATCGCCGCGCTCGTGTACGCGCTCCCACCCGGCATCCGCTTGACGGATCTGGGGATCCGAGGGGTCTCGGCGGACCGCGTGGAGGCGGCGGTCGCGTTCGGTGCCACGAAGAATCAGGTGCTGCGCAAGGTGCAGCTGCCCTTGGCGCGGCCCTCGATCCTCCTCGGCGTGAACCAGACGATCATGATGGTGCTCTCGGTCGTGATCATCGCCGCGTTGATCGGCGGGGGCGGGCTGGGCCTCGCGGTGCTGCAGGGGCTCAGCCACGACCACGGCCGGGGCATGGTCGCCGGGATCTGCATCTTGCTCCTCGCCATCGTGATCGACCGGATCACCCAGGCGATGGGGCAGCCCTCCGGGCGCAAGGTCGCCAAGCGCGATCGCACGGTGGGGTGGTTCTTCGGTACGTCCCGGATGCGACGCACGGCCGTACTGCAAGGTGTATCGCAGATACCAACCGAAGAGTGAAGGGGGGAAGCATGAGGAAGTCCAACGCGACGGTGCTCATCGCAGCCGTCGCCGCGTTCTCGTTCCTCGCCGTAGCGTGCAGCGACGTTTCGTCCAGCTCGAGCGCGCCCGGCTCCGGGGGCGCGGTGCCGGACAACAAGGGAACGACGATCAACATCGCCATCAGCCCGTGGCTCGGGTCCGCGGCGAACGTCGCCGTCGCCCAGGCGTTGCTGGAAGACAAGCTCGGCTACACGGTCAAGACGACCGCGATCGATGAGTACGCCCAGTTCCCACCACTCGCGACCGGGACGCTGGATGCGACGCTCGAGGTGTGGCCGTCCGGTCACGGGGCGGACTACAAGAAGTACATCGCGGGCGGCAACGGCGTGGTCGACGGCGGCCTGAACGGGGTACCCGGCCAGATCGGGTGGTGGATCCCGACGTACATGCTCACCGACCACCCCGAGCTCAAGACCTGGGAGGGGTTGAAGACCGACGCCGAGCTGTTCAAGACGGCCGAGAGCGGCAGCGCCGGTCAGATCCTGGACGGCGATCCGAGCTTCGTCACCTACGATCAGCCGATCGCCGACAACCTCGGGTTGAACCTCAAGGTCGTCTACGGCGGCTCGGAGGACGCGGAGCTCACGGCGCTCGACACCGCGTACCAGAAGCAGGCTCCGATCCTCATGTACTTCTGGACGCCCCACTGGGCGCAGCAGAAGTACGCCCTGACGAACGTCGAGCTCCCCACGGTCTCCGAGCAGTGCAAGCAGATCGCTGCGACGGGTGACAACGCCGACCAGTACAACTGCGCGTACGCGCCCGATCCCCTGTACAAGGCGTTCAACGATCAGTTGCAGACGAAGGCCCCGGCGGCGTTCGCGTTCCTGAGCGCGTTCTCATACACGGCCGCCGATCAGAACGGGATCGCACTGGACATCCACGACGGGATGAAACCCGCTGAAGCGGCGCAGAAGTGGATCGACGCCAACCCGACGGTGTGGCAGCCGTGGGTGGACGCCGGTCTGGCGGCGCAAGCCGCCTGACCGGCCGCGCGACGACGTGACGGGGGCGGCCGGGACGGCCGCCCCCGTCCACCGATGAGGGGTTCCCGTCGATCTGGGCTGAGTTGTTGATGGCGCAACGACGGCGTTGCAGGCGCAACACGCGTCGATAGCATCGAGGCCTCCATGCAGGATCGCGCGCAGACGGTGATCGTGGGTGCCGGCATCGTCGGCGCCTCGGCCGCGTATCACCTCGCCGAGTTGGGCCAAGCCGACATCCTCGTGATCGACCGCGGCCCGCTTTTCGAGACCGGCGGCTCGACGTCGCACGCACCCGGGCTGGCCTTCCAGACGAACGGGTCCCGAACGATGTGCCGGATCGCGCAGGATTCCGTCCGGCTGTACTCGGAGCTCGACGTCGACGGCGAGCCGTGCTGGTATGGGGTCGGCGGGATCGAGGTCGCCACGGCCGAAGCGCGGATGGCCGAGCTCCACCGCCGTCGCGGGTGGGCGCGTTCGTACGGGATCGAGGACACCGAGCTGCTCACCCCCGAGCAGACGGCCGAGCGGATCCCGCTGCTCGACCCCTCGACGATCCTGGGCTCGTACCTCGTCCCTTCCGACGGGATCGCGAAAGGGGTCCGGATCGCGACCGCGCTCGCGCGCCGCGCCGGCGAGAAGGGTGTGGCGTTCGAAGGCGAGGTCGCCGTGACCGGGTTCGACGTCGCCGGCGGACGCGTCCGTGCCGTGCTGACCGATCACGGGCGGATCGACTGCGAGCGCGTGCTGCTCTGCGCCGGGATCTGGGGGCCGACGGTCGGCGCCATGGCCGGAGTCCCGATCCCGCTGCTCGCCGTCCAGCACCAGCTCGTGTGGACCGACCCGCTCCCGGAGCTCGCCGGCGAATCGCGCGAGATCGTCCATCCGATCCTGCGGCACCAGGACTTCGCGATGTACTTCCGGCAGCGCGAGGACCACTACGGGGTGGGGAGCTACCACCACGAGCCTATCGCGACCGCGCAGTCCGAGCTCCCGGCGCGCGGCGGCGATCTCCAGCCGGCGCTGATGCCGTTCACCCCGCGCGACTTCGACGACGCGGAGGCCGAGGCCGCGCGGCTGCTCCCGGCGCTCGCCGGGACGATGCGTCCGGCCGACCCGGCGCGGTCGCTCAACGGGATGTTCTCGTTCACGCCTGACGCGGGCTCGATCGTCGGCGAGAGCGCGCGGGTCCGGGGCGTCTGGATCTGCGAGGCCGTCTGGGTCACGCACGCGGGAGGGATGGGCCGGCAGGTCGCCGAGTGGATGGTGACGGGCGGGTCCAGCTACGACCTGGCCGAGGCCGACGCGAACCGTTTCTACCCGTTCCAGACGACCCCGCCGTACGTGCTCGAACGCGGGAAGCAGCAGTACCGCGAGGTGTACGACATCCTGCACCCGCTCCAGCAGCCTGCGCGCCCGCGTGGGCTTCGGCTGACGCCCTTCCATCAGCGGCACGTGGAGCTGGGTGCCGAGTTCTTCACCGGGGCGGGGTGGGAGCGCCCACAGTGGTTCGACGCGAACAAGGTCCTGACCGGCGCGGCGTGGGAGTCCCGCACGGGCTGGTCGGCGCAGAACTGGTCGCCGGCCGTCGGCGCCGAGCACCTCGCGACGCGCGAACGCGCGGCCCTCTTCGACCTGACCCCGTACGTGAAGCTCGACGTCGAGGGGCCGGACGCCCTCGCATTCCTCGAACGGGTCTGCGCGAACCGGATCGACCGCCGTCCCGGCACCGTGATCTACACGTCGATGCTCACGCCCTTCGGCGGGATCCGTTGCGACCTGACCGTGACCCGTGCCGGCGAGGAGTCGTTCATGGTCGTGACGGGCGGCGGGTCGGGGATGCACGACCTCGCGTGGCTCCGGCGGCAGCTCCGTGACGACGAGCGCGTGACGATCGCGAACATGACCGACCACCGGTTCTGCCTGGGGCTCTGGGGCCCTCGCGCCCGCGACATCCTGGCGGCCGTGACCGACGCCGACCTGGCGAACGACGCGTTCACGTACATGACGATGCGCGAGCTGTCGATCGGCGAGGTCCCCGCGTTCGCGCAGCGCATCAGCTACGTGGGGGAGCTCGGCTGGGAGCTCTACGGGCCGATCGAGATGGGCGCGCGCGTCTGGGACCTGCTGTGGGAGGCCGGCGTCGAGCGCGGGCTGATCGCGGGTGGCCTCGGGGCGTTCGATTCCCTCCGCCTGGAGAAGGGCTACCGGCTGTGGGGCCAGGACATCACGATCGAACGCGACCCGTTCGAGGCGGGCCTCGGCTTCGCGGTGAAGATGGACAAGGACTTCCAGGGTCGCGACGCGCTCCGCGCCAAGGGCGAGCCGACCGAGCTCCTCGCGTGCATGACCCTGGAGGATCCCGACGCCCTCGTGATGGGCAAGGAGCCGATCTGGGCGGACGGTCGCGTCGTGAGCTACGTCACGAGCGCGAACTACGGCTATTCGATCGGCCGGGCGATCGCCTACGGCTACCTGCCGGCCGAGCTCGCGAACGAGGGCACGGCGGTCGAGATCGAGTACTTCGGAGACCGGCTCGCGGCGACCGTCGCCGCCGAGCCGCTGTGGGACCCCGCGGGCGCGCGCCTGCGGGTCTGAGGACGAACGGAAAGGAGCTACACCGGTGACCGTGAACGACAACCCCGGGATCCTGCTCTACACGAGGATCCGCAAGTCGCCGTACTTCTACGCGTCGCGCCGCCACGGCGTCGCGCGCTACAGCGTCTACAACCACACGTACCACCCGCGGCACTACGGCGACCCCGTCGCCGAGTACTGGAACCTCGTGAACGGCGTGACGCTCTGGGACGTGGGCGTGGAGAAGCAGATCCAGATCAAGGGCAAGGACGCGTTCGAGCTGACGAACATGATCGTGCCGCGCGACCTGAACAAATGCGCGGTCGACCAGGCCAAGTACGTCTTCATCACCAGCCCGGACGGCGGGATCCTCAACGACCCCGTGCTGCTCCGCGTGGAGGAGGACGAGTTCTGGCTCTCGCTCGCCGACTCCGACGTGAACCTCTACGCGATGGGGATCGCCGCCGCGAAGGGGATGGACGTCACGGTCCAGGAGATCGACGTCGCGCCGGTACAGATCCAGGGCCCGAACGCGAAGAAGGTCCTGACCGAGCTCTTCGGCGACCGCATCCTCGACGTTCCGTACTACGGCCTGATGAAGGCGGACCTCGACGGCATGTCGGTCGTCGTGTCCCGCACCGGCTACACGGGCGAGGTCGGCTACGAGATCTACCTCCTCGACGCGTCGAAGCACGGCGTGAAGCTATGGGACACGGTGCTCGAAGCCGGCAAGCCGCACGGGCTCGAGGTGATCGGGCCGTGCCACATCCGCCGCATCGAAGGAGGCATCCTCGCCTTCGGCGCGGACATGTGGTACGAGAACAACCCCTTCGAGGTCGGCTACCACTACACGTGGATGGTGGACCTGGACCAGGAAGCCGACTTCATGGGCAAGGCGGCCTTGAAGCGGATCAAGGCCGAAGGTGTGTCGCAGAAGCTCGTCGGGGTGGACATCGACGGCGAGCCGCTCGGCTCGTACATCGACAACGAGATGCTGGACTTCTTCCCGGTGTCCGCTGGCGGGAACGAGGTCGGCCGCGTGACGTCCGCCTGCTACTCGCCGCGGCTCGAGAGGAACATCGGGTTCGCGATGCTGCCGATCGAGCACACCGAGCTGGGGACGTCGCTCGAGGTCCAGACCCCGAAGGCGAAGGTCGCCGCGACCGTCGTGGCGATGCCGCACTGGGACCCGACGAAGGAGATCCCGAAGGGCTGATCGCCGGTCACCCCGGCCCGGCGCTCCGGCTCACGGTGTGACCGGTGGTTCAGTCATGCTCGTGACCCGTCGATGAGACGTGCGGCACGATGCCGTGAGGAGCAGGACAGATGAGCTGGCGGTTCTGGAAGCGGCGGCGGGCATCCGGCCTGACCGAGGAGCAGCGGGCGGCGCTGAAGTCGCTCGTCGCCGACGCGCGCTACGAGCTGATCCCGCTCTCGAACGCTATCGAACGTGCCGCGGCACTCCCGCCCGGGTCGCAGGTGACCGTGACGGCCTCTCCTTCGCACGGCATCGAAGCGACCTTCGACCTGGCCGAGGCGGTCGCCGCGATGGGGCACGACGTGACGCCCCACGTCTCGGCGCACATGCTCCGCGACCGGGCGCACCTCGCCGACCTGCTGGAGCGGTCTCGGGTGAACGGCCTGCGCAAGGTCTTCGTCGTGGGCGGCGACACGAAGGACCGCGGCGAGCTCCACGACGGCTTGATGCTCCTCCAAGCGATGGACGAGCTCGGCCACCCGTTCGAGGAGATCGGCGTGCCGTGCTATCCGGAGGGCCACCCCGACATCCCCGACGATCGTCTGCTCGAGGCGCTCCGCGAGAAGCAGCGCTACGCGAACGCGATGACCTCGCAGATGAGCTTCAACCCGGCCGCGGTCACGCGCTGGGTGGGGGAGGTCCGCGACGCCGGGATCACCCTGCCGCTGCATCTGGGCGTTCCCGGCGTCGCGGACCTCCCGAAGCTGATGAAGGTCGCGGCGCGGATCGGCGTCGCGGATTCGGCCCGCTATCTGAAGAAGAACAAGCAGTTGCTGGGCCACCTGGTGCGCGGCGGTTCGTTCGGTCCGGACGCGTTCCTCGAACGGCTGGCGCCGATGCTCGCGGACCCAGTCGCCGACGTTCGCGTCCTGCACGTCTTCACGTTCAACCAGGTGGAGCAGACCGCGGACTGGCAACGCGGGATGCTGGACGAGCTGTCGGCCTGACCGACAATACTCCTTGCACTTCCGATCTACGGCACACCGGGGGGCTTGCGGCAACCCCGGGGTCGTGCCGCATCATCACCGGCCGAAGCCAGAACCTGCGCCAGGGGAGTAGCACGTGATGGACGCCGATGTGATCGTCGTGGGCGCCGGCCCGACCGGTCTGATGCTCGCCTGTGAGCTTCGACTGGCCGGGGTGCGGCCGCTGGTGCTGGAGCGGCAGCCGAAGATCCGGGACATCCCGAAGGCCGGCGGTCTCAGCGGGCAGATCCTGGAGCTCCTGCGTTTCCGGGGCGAGCTCGAGCGATTCGAAGCAGCCGGCACCGCTCCCATACCGGCACCCCGGCTCCCGTGGGGTGGGATGCACGTGGACTTCTCCCAGCTCGCGGATCCTCCGATGGAGGTGCTGCCGCTCCCGCAACCGATCCTCGAGCGCGTCCTCGACGAGTTCGCCCGCGAGCTCGGCGCCGAGATCCGCCGGGGCCGGGAGGTGGTCGGGCTGCGTCATGACGACGCCACGGTGACCGCGGACGTGCGCGGCCCGGACGGGCCCGACCGGGTGACCGCCCGATACCTCGTCGGCTGCGACGGCGCGAGCAGCCGGGTCCGCGACCTAGCCCGTATCCCGTTCCCCGGCATCACGTACCCGGAGGTCCAGCGGCTCGCACAGGTCACCGTACCCGAGGGCGTGACCGTGCTCGAGAACGGCGACATCGACGTCGCCGGTGTGGGCAGGATCAGCTTCGGTTTCACTCGAACCGAACGCGGTGAGTTCGCCCTCGGGTCGACCAACCCCGGGCTCATGGGGCTCTTCACCAGCGAGGAGGAGTCCACCGGATACGACGAAGACGAGCCGATGAGCGTGGCCGAGCTCAGGGACAGCATCCGCCGCGTGCTCGGCGTGGATCTGCCCCTGGGAGAACCGACCCGGCTGACGCGCTTCACCTTCCACGCCCGGGAGGTCGAGCGATACCGCGACGGGCGGATCCTGATGGCCGGCGACGCCGCCCACCTGTTCCCCTCCCCGGGCGTCGCACTCGGCGCCGGCCTCCTCGACAGCGTCAACCTCGGCTGGAAGCTGGCGGCCGACATCCAGGGCTGGGCGCCGGACGGTCTGCTGGACACGTATCACGACGAACGCCGGCTCGCCAGCGCACGCAACATGCTGCACGCGCAGGCCCAGGTCGCGATCCGGCGTGGTCACGACCCGGCCGCCGTCGCACTCCGGGAGCTCTTCCAGGAACTGCTCGCCGACGAGCAGCCGCTGCGCCGCCTCGGCGGTCTCATGGCCGGCTCCGAGGTTCGCTACCCGTTCCCCAGCCACGACAACCACGCCCTGATCGGGACCTTCGCACCCGACCTGGCATTGCGCACCGACCGGGGCGCGACGAGCGTCGCGGAGCTCATGCACGGCGCGCGGCCCACCTTCATCGATCTCGCCGACCGCTCGGATCTCGGCGAGATCGCTCGGGATTGGCAGCATCGCATCGACATCCACACCGCCGAGACCGATCAGCGACCCGCCGACGCCCTCTTGATCCGTCCGGACGCCCACGTCGCGTGGGCCGCGACGATCGACGAACCAACCGACACCGCCGGGCCCGCGCTGCGAGACGCGCTCTCCGGCTGGTTCGGCACACCTGCGGGCTGAAGCTTCGTTTCAGCCGCCGAGCTCGTCGCGCCGCTTGCCCGCGATCCACCGCAGCTTCCGCACGATCTCCGGCATCTCGCCTTCGAGCTGATCCAGGTGCTCGAGCGGGAGCGCGACGGCGCGAACGTCCGACGTGGCACGCACGGTGGCGGTTCGGCGCTGCGGCTCGATCAGGCTGATCTCGCCGACGACCTGGCCGGGGCCGAGCGACGCGACCCGCTCGCCATCCCGCAGCACGTCGACCGTGCCGGTCTCCAGCACGAAGAGCATGTCGGGCATCCCACCTTGCTCCATCAGCGGCTCGCCTTCGTGCAGCTCGATGTCCACCAGCCAGCCGGCGAGCTGGCCGAGGTCGTAGCTGTCGAGCTCCCCGAAGAGCGGCAGCTTGGCCAAGCGGTCGACGTCCACGGCGCTCATGCTCCCACGCCGCCGACGGCGCCGTGGACGGCCAGCAGCAGGTCCACGACGTAGTCCGCGAACGACGGCCTCACGAGGATCCCGGTCGTCTCGGGCCGCTCCTGGAGGACCACCTGCGCGCGCCCGAGGAGCGTCTGCGCGCACCGACCGGCGGCCCAGACGCGCGGGTCGAGGTCCAGGGGACACACGTGCGCCAGGAGGTCGAAGCGTCCGGGACCGGTGAGCTCGATCGCGACCCGGTTCGCCGACACATCGACCACCGACCGGTCGACGTGTGCGAACGCGGCTTCGAGCTCGGCGACGATCGCCGCCGCGGCTTCGGGCGGCCCCAGGACCAGCCATTCATCCGGCCCGAGCCAGAGCGAGGCTCGGCGACCGTCGTCCACGGCCATGTTCGGCTCGGCCGGAAGCGGATACGGCGCCAGCCCCGCGTACGCGGGGTCGACCCGGAGATCCACCTGCGCCAGGAACGGCACGAGCTCGGCGCCGATCGTCGTCAGGTCCGCGGCGCGGTCGGCCAGCGGCGAACGAGTCCGCGCGTCAACCATCACGTCTGCCGTCCTCCGGGTCGTAGACGACCGGACCGGTGACCTCGCACGCGATCGTCTCGCCGCCCGACGCGGCCCACACGGTGGCGCCGTGCATCGCCCGCCCGTCCTTCAGCATCGCGAGCGCGAAGGTTCGTTCCAGGATCGGGCTCCGGTAGCTGGAGGTGACGTGTCCCAGCATCGGCACAGGCGGCTCGGGGAGCTCGGCGGAGCCGACCAGTTGAGCGCCTTCGACCGGGAGCGCCGTTGGATCGCTCGGGAGCAGCGCCACGAGCTGCTTCCGATCGTTCCGCAACGTGTCCGCGCGCACGAGCGAGCGCTTGCCGACGAAGTCGCCCTTCGACGGGTTCACGATCCATCCCATCCCCAGGTCGTCGGGCGTGACCGTGCCGTCGGTCTCCTGTCCGACGATCACGTACCCCTTCTCCGCGCGGAGCACGTGCATCGCCTCGGTCCCGTACGGGACGCCGCCCGCCGCGACCACCGCATCCCAGACGTGGCGTCCGTGCCACGACGAGACGTGGAGCTCGTACGAGAGCTCGCCGTGGAAGCTGACGCGGCACACGCGGCACGGCACGCCGGCGACCGTCCCCTCCCGCCAGGTCATCCACGGGAACGCTTCGGCCGCGAGATCGACGTCCGTGCCAAGGCTCGTCACGAGGGCACGCGCGTCCGGTCCGCCGACCGCGACGACCGCCCATTGCTCGGTGACGCTCGTGCACGACACGCGCAGTTCGGGCCATTCGGTCTGGAGCCATTCTTCGAACCGGTCCAGCACGGCCGCCGCGCCGCCCGTCGTCGTCGTCACGAGGTAGCGATCCTCGGCCAGGCGCATCGCGACGCCGTCGTCGAACACCATCCCGTCGAGTCCCAGCATGAACCCGTAGCGGATCGAGCCGACGGCGAGGTTCGACATCCGGTTCGTGTACATCCGGTCCAGGAAGACGGGGGCGTCCGGTCCGACGACCTCGATCTTGCCGAGCGTCGACGCGTCTAGGGCGCCGACGTCGGTGCGCACCGCGAGGCACTCGCGCGCGACGGCGCTCTCCAGATCCTCGCCTCGTTCCGCGAAGTACCGCGGGCGGAGCCACTGCCCGACGTTCTCGAACATGGCGCCGCGTTCGACGTGGGCTTGGTGGATCGGGGTGGTTCGTTTCGGGTCCAACAGCGCCGGGCCGCGGTCCATGCCGGCGAGCACCGAGAACGGCACCGGCACGTACGGCGGCCGCGCGTTCGTCGGGCCCTGCGCGCCCAGCTCCCATCCCAGCGCGGCGTTCACGATCTCGGCGGTCAGGACCCCGCTCGTGCGTCCCTGGTCGATCGCCGTGCCGATGTAGGTGGCGCGCTTCACGTGTTCCACGCTGCGCAAGCCGCCGCCCACGGCATCAAGAACGTCCTGCACGCTCTGGTCGCGCTGCAGGTCGACGAAATGCGTCGAGAGGTCGTCGGCGGGCGTGTACCAGTACGGCGCGCTCGGCGGGAGACTGCCGCCGGCGGCCGTTCCGACGACGTTAAGCCAGTCAGGCCCGGTGCCGTCGGGCACGTAGGTCGCGAGTTTCTCGTCGTAGCGAAGACCACCGCCGATCGAGCGATAGAGCTGGGTCACCGGGTTCCAACCGCCCGACACGGCGACGAGATCGCCGTCCACGGTGCGCCGCTCGCCATCGGGTCCGATCACGTGGACGGCTCGGACGTGGTCTTCGCCGTCGATCCGTGCGACCGCCCAGCCTTCCCGGACGTCGGCGATGAAGGCGATCTCGGCGCCGGCGTGGGTCAGGGTCTCGGCGACCTCGTGCGTCGAGTCGTTCGTCGTGAAGATGACGGCGCGTTCGCCCAGGAGGACCCCGAAGTCGCGTACGTAGCGGGCGACCGCGCCGGCGAGCATCACGCCGGGGCGGTCGTCGTCGGCGAACGCGATCGGCCGCTCATGCGCGCCGGTCGCGAGGATCACGCGACCGGCGCGCACGTGCCACAGGGTGTCGCGTTCGGGTCCACGCTCGTGCACGACCGCGTACCCGTCGTCGTAGAGGCCCAACGCGGTCGCGTTGGTCAGGACCGTCACGCCGTCGGGAGCCGCGACGCCCACCCGCGACTCGCGTTCGACCAGGAGAACTCGGTCACCGCGCCGCACGGCTTCTTCGACCGCCGGCAGCCAACCGTCCCCGCTCCCGACGACCAACACCTCCACATGTGCGTGGCGGTGCACGGTCGGCTTCGTCTCCGGTGGCTCGCTCGGCAGAACGCCAAGGCCGGGCCGGCCGCGCGCCACCAGACCGTCAACCAGGTTGACCGTCGTCGTAGCGACGATCGGCTCGAACCACGGCTCCGAGACCTCCACGAACGCGCTCGACTCCTCGACCCCCGCCGAGACGATCCCTCGCGGCCGGCCCAGGATCGGCGAACGGCACACGACGTCGACGCCGTTGGCCAGCAGCGCGCTCGCGAGCGTGTCCCCCTCGAACCCCGTGAGCTCACGACCGTCGAACGTGAACCCGATCGGCCGCGACCGGTCGAGCCGCGACCCGCCGTCCGGAAGCCGTCGTACCGTCACGCCGGCGGCTCCTCGTCGAGCCGGTACGTCGCGACGAACCGGTAGGTTGCCGTGTCCCGCACAGCGTTGAACCATCGCCGGCATCCCGCCGTGTGGAACCAGCGTTCCCGGAAGGGTCCTTTCGGGTTGTCGCGCATGAAGAGGTAGTCGGCCCACTCCTCGTCCGACAGCGCCTCGGGATCCTCCGGATAGGTGAGCCCTGCCTGGCCACCGTAGCTGAACTCGATCTCGTCGCGCGGCCCGCACCACGGACACCGGACCAGCAGCATCTAGCCCGCCGCCTCGTCGAACGCGGCCAGCAGCCGTTTGGGCGCCGTCAGCCGCCACGCCTCGGTGACGAGCTCTTCCATCTCGCCGCGCTCGACCGCATGGATCACGACGCCGACCCAGCCGCTCGGCCCGACGTACGGCGGAACGAAGAAGGTGTCGGCGTCCTGCGCGACGAGCGCGCGTTGCTCGTCGTGGGTGCTCTTGACCCATGCGTGCCGCTCTTCCTCGGAGAACATCATGAAGATCTTGCTGCGTACCCGGAACGTCGCCGTTTCCCACGTCTCCCGCTCTTCGGCTTCCGGGAGCGTGAGCGCGAACCGCCGAACGGTGTCCTTCCGCATCAGTGCGTCATCCAGTCCGCGCGCATCAATGCGCCATCCAGTCCGCGCGCATCAATGCGCGACCGCCGCGGCTCCGTGCTCGTCGATCAGCGCCCCGGTCGTGAACCGCTCGAGCCCGTAGGGGCGCGCCAGCTCGCTCGCGCCCGTGGCGATCAACTCGGCGAACGCCCACCCGCTCCCCGGCGTGGCTTTGAAGCCGCCGGTCCCCCAGCCGCAGTTGAGGAACAGCCCGTCGATCGGCGTCGGTCCGACGATCGGCGACGCGTCCGGACACACGTCCACGATGCCCGCCCACGTGCGCAGCAGCGACGCGTGCTCGAAGATCGGGAAGAGCTCGAGGGCGGCCGCCATCTGGTGTTGGATCACGTGGAACGAGCCGCGTTGCGCGTAGCCGTTGTACGCGTCGACCCCGGCTCCCATCACCAGCTCGCCCTTGTCGGCCTGCGACACGTACACATGCACCGCGTTGGACATCACGACGCAGTCGAGGATCGGCTCGTAGAGCGCGCTCACCAGCGCCTGCAGGGGATGCGACTGGAGCGGCAAGCGAAGCCCGACCATCGCGGCGAGCACCGACGTGTGTCCCGCGGCCACCAGGGCCGTCCTGTTCGCGCGGATCGTTCCCCGGGTGGTCTCGACACCCTCGACGCGGCCGTCCGCACCGCGCACGAACCCCGTCACCTCGGAGTGCTCGACGATGTCGATGCCGAGGTTCGAGGCCGCGGTGGCGTATCCCCACGCCACCTTGTCGTGGCGCGCGACGCCGCCGCGCCGCTGCAGGGTCGCCCCGAGCACGGGATAGCGGACCTCGGGGGAGATGTTCACGATGGGGCAGAAGGCTTCGACCTCTTCGGCCGTGAGCCACTCCGCGTCCACGCCGTTGAGCCGGTTCGCCTCGACCCGCCGGACGCTGGAGCGCACGTCGCCCAGGTCGTGCGCCAGGTTCATCACGCCCCGCTGGCTGAACTGGAGCTCGGCGCCGAGCTCCTCCTCCAGTCCCTCCCAGAGCTTGAGCGAGTGCTCGTAGATCGCGGCCGACTCGTCCCAGAGGTAGTTGGATCGGATGATGGTGGTGTTCCGCGCCATGTTGCCGCCTGCGAGCCAGCCCTTCTCGACCACGCAGACGTCGGTGATGCCGTGGTTCTTCGCCAGGTAGTAGGCGGTGGACAGGCCATGGCCCCCACCACCCACGATTACGACGTCGTAGGAGGGCTTCGGTTCGGCTGGGCGCCAGTAGGTCCTTCGTTCGTCCATCGGTCCGCTCGCTCGGGCTGGGAGGGGTCAGTCTCTCGGACGCCGAAGCGGTCGGTCAACGGGCGGATGCGCCTCGATAGATCGCGGTCTATCCTTCGGGCCGATGTCGCAGGATGCAACCGTGCTGGAGCGGTCGCGATCGGTCTCGCGCGTCGGTCGGATCCTCGAGATCTTGATCTGCGCGAAGACGATCGTCGCGTCGCTCGCCCTCTACTGGATGGTCCGCGAGCTGATCGCCCTCATGCATGTGCGCGGAACGGGAAACACCCACGCACCCGAGATCCAAGCGGTCGTCGCGGCAGGTCGGTTCGTGTTCATCGTCAACACGCCGCTCTTGTTCGCGACGATCTTCGTCTGGCTGATCTGGCAGTTCTTCGTTCACGATCTCGTGGTTCGGACGACCGGGGCTTTCCGCTTCGGCCGATGGGCGAGCGTCGGTTGGTGGTTCGTCCCGTTCGCGAACCTGGTGATGCCGCTCCAAGTGGTGCGAGAGCTGTGGAACAGGAGAGAGGGGGTGACCCCGGGGTCGGACGATGCCCGACTCCTTCGGTGGTGGGTCCCGTGGGACCTCCAGGTCGCTCTTCTCTACGTGATGTTGTTCCTGGGTAGCTCCGAGCCGTCGATCGACCGCTCCATCGTCCTCCACGTGGTCGCGATCGCCAGCGAGCTCCTCTTCATCGTCTGCACGCTTCCGGCGATCACCGTCGTGCATGCGATGACGCAGGGTGTCACGACGGCGATCCCGGTCCCCGCGGCGGCGGGAAGCGTTCCTCCGATCCCGATCCCCGTCCGCGTGGACCTGGATGGCGAGACCTTCCGGTAAGGGTCGATCTACAAGCTCGGCACTCGGTCCACGAAACGCCCACGCCCGAGGGAGCGCCCCCACCCAGCCGTGTTGCGATGGGGCGGCTGGGTGAGAGCCCATCCCCTCGCTCTCGACGAGAATCTCGAGGCGGCCTGTAGCAGGATCCCCTCTTGGGGTGTCCATGCGCCGTGGAAGAGCCGCTTGACTCGTGCGAGGAGACGCCCAGCCGCTCGTCGTGCAGATCGAGGGCTTCGACAGCTTCGTCGAGAGTCTAAAGAGGGAGAGCAGTCTGGCCGCGAGAGGCGGATCTCGTCGCGGCGAGGCGTGTCCGGGTGTGGCGTCTAAGCAACTCGGGGAGGGAGCACGCTCATGAGGAAGCCAGCAGCGGTCGTTTCTGCGATGTTCGTCGTCGCGCTTTGTCTCGCAACGTCGCCCAGCGCATCGGCCGGGAATACGAAGGGGGACTCGCGGGCTAGTGCCGAATCACCACTTGCCCACGCCATCGTCTTCACTCGCTTCCTGCCCGGCGCCGACACTGGGAGCGTGTACAGGATCGACGCCGGCACGACCGTCGAGCACCTGATCCGATCGGGGGTGCTGGACTTCGCGCTCCTGTCGCCCGATGCGACGCAGTTCGCCGATTTCGCGTTCACCTCCGAGGGCGCAGGAACCACAGCCATCTTCAACTTGGACGGATCGGGGTACCGGCCTGTACCGACCTCAGATCCCGCCATACCCCCAAACGGGCTACCGGGAGGCACATGGTCCGCGGGCGAGACCAGGATCGCCGCGGCAGCAGGAGACCCGGGGAACATCCCACCGAGTGGCATCTTCTCCAGGCGCTCATCCGACGGCAGAGGGGTGATCCGGCTGACCGACGCAGGGACTCGATTTGACTATCCGGTGGCGTCCTCGCCAGACGGGTCCAAACTCCTGTTCTTCCGACCCGACGCAAAGAACGAGACGAGCGACAGCGCGCCACAGGATCTGTTCGTGGTCGGCGCCAACGGCAAGGGCCTGACCAGGCTGACGCCGCGGGGGACGACGACAGCCATCGTGTTCTCCTACGACTCCGTCAGCTGGTCCCCTGACGGCACCAAGGTCGCCGTGGCGGCTGCAAAAGAGCCATTCTGGAACACATCCATTCACTCCGTGTACGTTGCGAGCGCGGATGGGTCGAGCTTCAAGCGCGTCGGGCCGCGGGGCAACATCTGGGATGCGGTCTGGTCGCCGGACGGGCGGTGGATCGCGTTCTCGATGGCTACCAAGGCAACGGGTGGCCTATTCCAGCTCTACCTGATGCACCCGAACGGCTCGGGCCTCCGGCAGCTCACGTCGGGGAGCGACGGTCGATCCTCCCTGCACCCGACATGGTCACCCGACAGCGATCAGCTCCTGTTCCTGCGAGGGACCAGTAACTCCGGAAACGCCAACATCTGGTCGATCAACGTCCACGGCTCTCGGCTCTATCAGGTCACCCACCAGTCGGCCGGGTACGGGACCGGCCTTGCGCTCGCCTGGCTGCCATAGGAAAGGGAGTCCGGACACGAACTCCGATTCCGAAACAGCCGATGGCCTATCCCCTCAAGCGAAACACGGGCTGGGTGGGGCGCTCCCGCTCCCGTGGGCGTTACGTGGACATTCCCGCCTGTGGCATGGTTCTAAGAGGTCTGATCCACCACGCGGTAGAGATGCCACCGGTCAGGGACGCCCTTCAGCTCGTGCTCGCCGGCGTCCTCGAAGCTGAGACCGGA
>Ga0307296_10000725_pt1 | contig 16053 bp, 13 predicted proteins | sample ER_DNA_153_FD_194467 | JGI IMG/M metagenome (GOLD analysis project Ga0307296, IMG submission 194467) | Bulk soil microbial communities from the East River watershed near Crested Butte, Colorado, United States - ER_DNA_153 | ecosystem: Environmental > Terrestrial > Soil > Floodplain | place... | reverse complement strand
GTCGCACCGGCGAGGTCACGACCGCCGATCAGGCTGACGCTCTCGCCGCGGCCCTCGATCAGGCGGGTGTTCGGAATGCGCACGCAGTGGTAGGAGCATCCTATGGCGGAATGGTGGCTCTCGCCTTCGGCGCTAGGTTCGCGTCACGCGCGAAGCGTCTGATCGTGATCAGCGCCGCACACGAGAGCGATCCGATCGCAACTGCGTTGAGGCATCTCCAGCGCCGGGTCGTGGCGCTCGCCAGCGCAGCGGGTCGTGAGCGCGACGGCCTTGCCATAGCGCGCGGAATCGCGATGACAACCTATCTCACAGGCCGGCATTTCGAAGAGCGATTCTCCGACTACGATCGGAACGATTCGCGCGTTGTCGAGGATCGCATTGGAGCATATCTGAAAACGCGGGGTGAACAATTCGCTGACAAATGGACTCCCGAGCGGTACAACGCGCTCTCGCTCTCGCTCGACCTTCATCAGGTCCGTCCCGAGGACATAACAACCCCGACCACAGTTATTGCGGTGAGCGGCGACCGGCTCGTTCCGATCGGCCAGTGCCGCGAGCTCGCGCGCAGGCTGGGCGGTTTTTCCCAGCTCATCGAGCTCGACTCATCTCTGGGCCACGATGCATTCCTCGGAGATTTCTCGCGGATTGCGCCGTTTATCAATGAGCTGCTTCGACTGGGGACGGAGGCGCTGTCATGACTGACGAGATCGCAAAATCATCCAGCCGCCCTCCGCGCCGGGCGGCAACACGTGCCGTGCGTGCGGGGATAGCGACCGACCTGCACCATGGGGCTGTCGTCCCTCCGATCCATCTCACTTCGACGTTCGCGTTCGAAGGTTTCGGCAGGAAGAGGTTGTACGACTACACGCGCACGGGGAATCCCACCCGCGAACACCTGGCAAACGCGCTGGCCGAGCTGGAGGGTGGGGAAGGCGCCGTCGTAACAAGCACCGGAATGTCGGCAGTGGCGCTGGTGCTGCAGCTGCTGCGTCCGGGAGATCTGATACTCGCGCCGCACGACTGTTATGGCGGAACTCATCGCATTCTGCGCTCGCTCGCAGCGCGCGGTCATTTCGACGTCGAGTTCGTCGATCTCACCCGCGAAGACGCTGCACTGACAGTAGCGTCGCGGAGGCCAAAGCTCCTCTGGATAGAGACGCCGAGCAATCCGCTCCTCAGGCTGACTGATCTTCGCCGTGTCATTGGCGCGGGACACGAAGCCGGAGCCATCGTCGCGGTCGATAACACTTTTCTCTCGCCCGCGCTGCAGCGGCCGATCGAGCTCGGTGCAGATCTGGTCGTACACTCGACCACCAAATACCTGAACGGGCATAGCGATGTCGTTGGCGGCGCCGTTGTCGCGTCGGACTCGACTCTCGTCGAGGAATTGGCGTGGTGGGCGAACTGCCTCGGCATCACCGGTGCGCCGTTCGACAGCTTCCTCACGCTTCGGGGTGTGCGCACTCTCCACGCGCGCATGCGCGTACATTGCGAGAATGCGGCGCTGGTGGTCGAACTCCTCTCTGGCCACTCGGCCGTGAAGCGGATCTACTATCCCGGCCTCAGCTCGCATCCCGGACACAGCGTCGCCGCCGCCCAACAGGACGGCTTTGGCGCGATGGTGAGCTTCGAGGTAAACGGTGGAATCGCTGGAGTCGAGCGCTTTGTGAACGCGCTTCAGTATTTCACGCTTGCCGAATCGTTGGGTGGTGTCGAGAGTCTGGTCGCACATCCGGCGACGATGACCCACGCGTCAATGGATGAATCGGCCCGCGCAACGGCGGGAATCGAAGATTCGCTGTTGCGGCTCTCGGTCGGGATCGAGCACGGCGACGACCTTGTTGCTGACCTCGCCGCGGCGCTGGATGTTGCTGCATCGGTTAGCGACGGTTATGCCAATGCTGAAAGGAGGGAGGTGGAAGCCGTCGTCTGACGGTTGCAGCGGCGCGAGCGGGGCTGCACTATCTAAATTATCCGTAAGCAGCCCACGCTACCTTAGCAGGATCCTCCCAATGTCGAAGATCGCAGGCACCACCTTCCTCTTTGCAGCGGCCGGGTTCCTAATCCTGACCGCGGGCTCGCTCGCTGCTCAATCCCCCACTCCCGCTTACATCGTTACGCGTTTGGGGGTCGATACGGTTGCCATCGAGCGTTACACCCGTTCCAATGGAAAGCTCGAGGGCGATCTGGTTCTGAGATATCCCCGCACCCGGACTTTCCACTACGTCGCCGACCTCGGGTCGCGCGGCGAAGTGAAATCGTTGACGACGACCGTGCAAAGGCCGGGCGCCGATCGAGCGGCGCCGCCCATCATGCAGTCGGTCGCCAGATTCAGCGATTCCGTTGCCTTGATCGATGTGAAGCGGAACGGTGTTGCGGATACGAGTCTCACCGGGCGGAAAGTATTTCACGGGGCGGTGCAGCCGACATTGGGCGTCGTGCCGCCCGCGTATGGACTCTATGAGCAGACTCTCTCGACAGCCAAAGTTGGCCGCGACAGCGTGGTGTACGTGTTGGTTGGTCCCGGAGGGGGCCCGGTGCCGGCCATCATCCTACGCAGGCGCGGTGCGGATTCTGTCGCGTTTACGAGCACGTTCTTCCCGAACTGGACCGAAGTTGCCCGAGTGGATTCGCGCGGCCGCATTCTGGGTTTGAATTCGACGGCAACGACGGTCAAGACGATGGCGGAGCGAGTGCCGAGCATCGACTTTGACAACGTGGTGAAGGCGTGGGCGGCGATCGACGCAGCGAAGGGCGGCGCAATTGGTCAGATGTCACCGCCGGACACGGCGAAGGCGACCATCGGTACCGCCAACATCCAGGTCGCGTATAGCCGGCCGCTGAAGCGCGGTCGCGTGATCTTTGGCAACATCGTTCCCTGGAACCAGGTGTGGCGCACGGGCGCGAACGCTGCCACTCAGCTCACGACAGACAAGGATCTTGTGTTCGGCGGGACCGTCGTGCCAGCGGGGAAGTACACGCTGTGGACGCTGCCGACGCCGACTGGCGCAAAGCTCATAATCAACAGCGAGACCGGTCAGTGGGGGACGGATTATCACGCCGAAAAAGATTTCGCGCGAGTCGATCTCACGAGCAACCGGTTGTCGACGCCGGTGGAGCAGTTCGTGATCGGCCTCGCTCCGCAGGGCTCTGGCGGAGTTCTTCGGCTGGCCTGGGACGACAGGGAGTATCTGATTCCGTTCACGGTAAAGTAGCTACGTGACGTCGACGGAGATTCCCGCTCCAAAACATCGCTGGCTCCGCGCGGTCGGGTACGGGTTGCTCGCTGAAGTTGCAACAATCATCACCATCATTCTCGTGGTGATGGCGTACAAGTACGTCTTTGCCCGCGGGCTGTCAGATCCGGAGTACGAAGCATTTGGGCAGCGCGCGGGCGGGTACATCGGAGTGGTTGGAGGCGCGATCTACACTTACATCTTCGCGCGCCGGCTGATGCCGCGGCTGTCATCGCGCTTCAGCGAGCACGGAACGGTCGTCGCGCTCAGCGCGATTGCGCTCTCGATCGCGGGGTCGATCGCTGGGCATCAAGGTGTTCCTCTCGCGTACATAGCTGCTTCACTTCTAAAGATCGTCGCCGGCGGGACGGCTGGATTCGTTTACAGCCGTTCTGTTGCCGTGAATCGAATGGTTTGACGAGGGAGCGGCATCACCCATCCTGCATGGGGCGGTAGGGACCGCCGCAAACTGCGGGCGAATTGTCGCATATCGGTCGCGCGGCTTATTGACGGAGCCAGCAGTGGCGAGCGAAAGAAAGACTCCCAGTGCGTCACCATTACCGCCGCGGGTCTGAGCACCCGCACCAGTGACTCTGGAGCGGCGGTGACATTCGAGGATGTTGCAGCGCAGAGTATCGCGAGATCCACTCTTCGCGCCGTCAGAACCGTCGCCGATGGAAATCCGAGGGGCGGCTCGCTGGGCGCATCCTGAAAATAAATTCGAAAGATCGGGCGGCGGGGAGAATCGGAAAGCACGTCGATCAGAAACGCGTACGGTTCGCCCAGCTTCCATTGTGCCGCCGTGTGCGGAAGGCTGTCCCTGTCGGTCCGCACTTTTCCGGCAGCGAAAGTGAAGCTCCAACCACCGATTTTGTACGTTGGCGCATGACCGGCGATGACAGCGACGAATCGAAAAGCGCTGTCGCTGGAGTAAAACCAGTCCCCGTCGCGGTCCTGATCTCCCGCTCTGTCCGCGGGAATCGTCACCACGCGATTGGGAGCGGAACGCAGATCTGGATCCCCCATTAGCATGTGACGGACCGACGGTCCGCCGAAGATCACCGCTGACTTTGTTCGATGCGTTGCGACGTACGGAACGTCCAGGAGGTGATCGTAATGCCCGTGACCGACCAGAATCACCGAAGCGCGATCGGCGGATCGTGGAAGCAGGCGCTCGATTATTCCTGAATCGGGCGCGATACGCGGACCGCTTCGAAGCCATTGAAATCCGCGCGGGTCTCTTCCGGCAAAGCGCGGATTGGTGAAAAAAGGTGCGGTCAGGAGTGCGTGGCTTCCGTGCTCGACAAGGATTCCGGAAATGCCGAGGTAGGTGACAGAGACGACATCGCGCGGATCACCGCAGCTTCCAGGCGCACACCCGACAGCGTGCGGGGCCGAGACAATCTGGTGCCGGACAACGTTTGCGCCCCTGCAGCCCGCGACAACGATCAGCGCGGTGGCGAGAGTCCTCAGCTCAAGTCTGCTGACACGACGCACTATCCTTACGTGGTCTCAACCAAACCGAGTCTCTTGAGTAGGCCGCCGAAGCGCGGGTCGTCGCGGATGACGTCGTACAGCGGGACTCGGAGTCCGAACGCGAGGGTGCAGTCGCGTTGTTCATATCCCTTCTCGAGCCATTCGAAAGATCGGTCCCGCTCACCCAGGTGTGAGTAGATCCACGAAATCAGAGTCGGTCCTACGTACGTTCGCTTTGATCGCTCGAGCAAGTCACCGAGGACTTGGCGGGCGGCGGTAGTCTCGCCAGCCATCGCGTAAACCACGCCGAGAACGCCACGCAGAAAGTTTACCCCAGGCGAGAGGCCTACACCCCGCTCAGCGTGAAGGATCGCTTCCTTGTATGCACCTTTGGCCGCGTGTGCCATGCTGATGCACAGGAGGGAAAGCGCGGATGTGGGATCGCGCTCCAACGCCCGCTCCGATTCCCTGATTGCTTCGTCGTAGCGACGGCCATGATAAGCGACGAGCGCGGCCACCCCGCTTGTCGCCGGGAGAAACGGATCCAGTCCCATTCCGACTCTGATGTCTTCGGCGGCTTCGGCTGGCCTGTCCAGGGTGCTTAGTAGCCACGCGCGAAAGGTGTGCGCCTGGGCGTACCTCGGATTCACCTCGATGGCGCGATCGAACGACGAGTTCGCTCCCTGCCAGTCCCAGTCCAGCAGCCGCGCGAACCCGAGCGATGTTTGAGCTTCTGCCAAGTCGGGTGCGAGCTCGACGGCGCGAGTCGCGGCGGACATCGCCTTGTCGACGACTGCCGCCGGAGGCTGAAACGCGTACAGTCCCAAAATGCTGTAAACGTCCGCCAAGCCATGGTAGGCGAGGCCGTACTCGGGATCCTTCGCCAACGCCGCGTCGAAGTACTCGATCGCCTTTTGCATCATGCCCGAGATGTTCCACCGGTACGAGCAATGCCGCCCGCGCAAGTAGAGCTCGTACGCCTCGATGTTCTCGGTTTGCCTTCTGCAAAGCGCCTCGTCCTGCTCGGTCGTGAGCTTGACCTTGAGACGCTCGACGATCGTCCTCGCGATTTCGTCCTGGATCGCGAAGACATCTTCGACTTCCCGATCGTACCGCTCCGACCAGAGGTGATAACCGTCGGCGGTATTGATCAGCTGCGCGGTGATTCGAACGCGCTGGTTCATTCGACGGACGCTTCCCTCCAGAACCGTCTTCACGTTCAGCTGCTGGCCAATTTCCGCAATGCTGAGCGACTTCCCCTTGAGCGCGAAGGCGGAGGTCCGTGAAGCCACGTTGAGCGCGGGAATGGTGGCTAGCGCATTCAGGATCTCCTCAGTGATTCCGTCGGAGAAGTACTCGTTCTCCGGGTCTGCGCTCATGTTCGCAAAGGGCATCACCCCAATGGAGCGTTGCTGGGCCTCTCGCACCTTCGCCGGTTCTCGAGACACGGGCTCGTAGGGCGCGCGGTTCGCTGAGAATGTGGCTCCGCTGTTCGACGGGTCGTACTTTTGCGCCGAGGGAATCGGGGCAGGATCACGGGACGAGTTCGCATTCAATGCGCGCACAAGATCCTCGGCCATCCCGTATCGGTCGGCCGGATCGCGCCCCAACATCTTGTTCACCACCGAATCGAGCCAAGCGGGCACATCCTTTCGAGATGCTGACGACTTTGGGGCCGTCTCGGTGAATCGCCTGACGAAACCTTCCTTTCCGGCGAATGGTGGCTTACCGACCAGCATCTCATACAGCACGCATCCAAGACTGTAGATGTCGCTACGACCGTCGAGCTCGCGATCGCCCATCAGCTGCTCAGGGCTCATGTACGCCGGGGTTCCCGGCCCGCCCATCCCGGTTCTCGTCAGCTGCTGGATGCCGCCTACATCGATCGCTCGAGCGATGCCAAAGTCGGCTACGACAGCGTGACCGCCTGACAGCAGAATGTTCTCGGGTTTGATGTCCCGATGGATTATCCCCTGACCGTGGGCGTACGCGAGCGCGTCAGCTACCTCGCATGCGATGCGAACCGCTGCGTCGATCGAGAGCTGGCGCTCCCGCGACATGCGGATTCGAAGCGTCTCGCCGCTGACGTAGGGCATCAGGTAGTAGAGGAGGGCCTCTACATGACCCGAGTCATGGAGCGGAAGGATGTTGGGATGTTGGAGGCGCGCGAGAAGTCGGATCTCGCGGATGAATCGAAGCTCACCGGTTTCTGATCCCGGATCGGCATTCAGAACCTTGAGGGCAACCCGTCGGTCGTGCCTCGCGTCGCGGGCGAGATAGACGGTCGCGAAGGCACCCTGCCCAATCTCGCGCTCGATTTCGTAGCGGCCGGCAAGGGCGGCACGGAGTGGCGCGAGGGTGTCCTGCGGGACGGAAGGAGTAGTCATTCCTTCGTCCACCCCGGTGTCAGATCAGCGAGTCTGAGGATTGAGCACGAAGGTGTGGCAGATCTCAACGCTGCGCTCACGCATGCAAAGGCTTCGCAAACATAAGCTTAGCCGCTCGGGGTTGCCATAGTCGGTGCGTGGCCGTGGCAACCCTGACCCCACCCACCTGCTAGTCGGTGATCGTCAGCCAGACCGGATTGTCGAGGTAGATGGGCTTCTCTTCGCTACGCGAGTGGATGATTCGCCAGAACCAGTTTTCCTCCCGCGGCTGGCCGCCGTGCTCCATGATGAGCTTGGCCAGGTCGGCCACTTCGTCGGGGTCCATGCGGAGGCATCCGTGAGACGCCGCCGAGCCAAGGCTCTCGACGTCGCCGGTTCCGTGGATGTAGTAGTCCGGCTCACTGAAGAAAATCTTGACGACCTTCATCGGGTTGCCCGGCTCACCCGGTCCCTTCGCTGTTTTGCCTTTCGCCCAGACGGAGTTTGGCGGCGGGCGCCAACTCGGATTCCAAATCATCTTCCTGATCCTGAACGTGCCTAGCGGCGTCGGATAGTTGTCCTTGCCGACTGCGACCGAATAGGTCTTGAGCGTGCTATCACCGCGCCGCGCGATGATCATCCGCGTGCGGAGACTTGCCGTGAGCTCGAGGGGCGCGTCCGCCACAGTCGGTGCCGGAGTTCCCGTATCCCTCCCGGCGGTGACGGCCCCGCGGGGCAGATCGATCTGGGCGTGCGCGCAGCTCGAAAGTGGTGCCGCCGCCAGTGCGATTAGGAATCCTGAAAGCCTACGAATATTGGTCATTTGACGGTCGAGGTTCATAAGGTTGGGCCCTGAGTCTAGACATATGATTACAAATGCCGTTCCACTGGGATTTGAAACCCGGGCCCGGGAAGGGAACAAATCGGCGCTCTGAGAGAAACTCCGCTGGCACCAACCACCCAGGGCCCTGCATTTTCTCCGCAAGCTCCGTAACCGCCCATCTCCAATCTGAAAATGGCTCCCACCCGTACCGCCCTCGCGCTGCTCGCCGTACTCGCTCTCGCGGACCCACCGTCCCTCACCTCACAGAAGCTCGACTCGGCTCTGTACTCGACGCTCGAATGGCGAATGATCGGGCCATTCCGCGCTGGTCGGACAATCGGTGCGACGGGAGTCCGCGGTCAGCCCAACGTCTTCTACGTGGGGGTCAACAACGGAGGCGTTTGGAAGACGACCGATTACGGGCGAATCTGGACGCCGATCTTCGACGCTCAACCCACGGGATCGATCGGAGATCTCGCGGTCGCACCGTCGAATCCGAACGTGATTTATGTCGGTAGTGGGGAAGGCGTTCAGCGGCCCGATCTCTCCACTGGCGACGGGGTCTACAAATCGACCGACGCGGGAAAAACCTGGAGGCACCTTGGACTTCGCGACGGTCAGCAAATCGCTGGAGTCATCGTGGACCCGCGCGACGAGAACCGCGTCTTCGTCGCGGTACTCGGGCATCCCTACGGTCCGAATCCGGAACGCGGAGTGTACCGGTCGACCAACGGCGGCGAGACATTCGAGCGCGTTCTTTACAAGGACGAGAATACTGGCGCAGCCCAGGTTGGATTCGATCCGGGCAATCCGCAGATCGTATACGCAGCCTTGTGGGCAGGTCGGCAGGGACCGTGGGAGAATTCTTCGTGGAATGGCCCGCTGAGTGGATTGTTCAAATCAGTCGACGGCGGCACTACCTGGCGTCAGCTGACAACCGGCCTTCCGACCACCGCGCAGGGGCTTGGGAGAATCGGGTTCACGATCGCGCCGAGCGATACGCGCCGGATGTACGCGACGGTAGACGCTCCAACCTTGGGCGGTATCTATCGCTCCGACGACGCCGGCGACACTTGGCGGCGCACGAATTCCGACGTCCGCGTATGGGGTCGCGCGTCCGACTTCGCCGAGGTGAAGGTCGATCCTCGAAATGCTGACGTCGTGTACTCGGCGAACATATCGACCCACCGATCGACAGACGGCGGAGTGACATTCACTTCCATCAAAGGTGCCCCGGGCGGAGACGACTACCATCGGATCTGGATCAATCCCGACAACCCCGACATCATGCTGTTCGCGAGCGACCAGGGTGCAACGATCACCGTCAACGGCGGTCAGACCTGGAGCTCATGGTACAACCAGCCGACTGCCCAGTTCTACCACGTCATCACCGACAATCGGATTCCGTACTGGGTTTATGGCGGTCAGCAGGAGAGTGGCTCGGTCGGAACGATGAGTCGCGGGGACTACGGCGCAATCACCTTCAGGGAATGGAATCCTGTCGGGGTCGAGGAATACGGCTACGTCGCCCCGGATCCGCTGGATCCGAACATCATCTACGGCGGGAAAATCAGTCGCTTCGACCAGCGCTCGCGCGAAGTGCAGAACATCAGCCCGGAGGCAGTGAGGTCCGGAAAGTACAGGTTCCTTCGCACCGCGCCCGTGATTTTCTCTACGGTGGATCCGCACACCCTCTACTTCGGCTCCAACGTGCTGTTCAAGACGACCAGCGGCGGCCACAGCTGGGACATCATCAGTCCTGACCTGACACGCCAGAACTACGACGTGCCGCCGGGCTACGCGATGTACACGGGCGATAATCTCGAGCGCGCCAGGAACCGCGGCGTGATCTACACGGTAGCGCCGTCCTTCCGGAGCGTTAACACCATTTGGACCGGCTCGGACGACGGGTTCATTCAAGTGACCCACGATGGTGGAAAGACGTGGACCAACGTCACACCAAGCGCACTCACGCCCTGGAGCAAGGTCTCGCTGATGGAAGCGTCGCACTTCGACGATGAGTCCGCGTATGCCGCGGTCAACCGCTTCAAGCTCGACGATCTGCGCCCACACATCTATCGGACGCACGACGGCGGGCGCAGCTGGAAGGAGATCGTCAACGGGATTCCGAATAACGAAGTGGTCAACGCCGTTCGTGAGGATCCGGTGCGGCGGGGACTGCTGTTCGCGGGCACGGAGCGGGCCGTTTATTTCTCGCTCGACGATGGAGAGCAGTGGCAGCCCCTCCGCCTCAACATGCCCGCGACGTCGATTCGCGATCTGGTGATTCACGACGACGACATCGTCGTCGGTACGCACGGACGGTCGTTCTGGATACTGGACGATATGACGCCACTGCGTCAACTCGACTCGAGGGTTGCGAGCGCTGCAGCGCATCTGTTCAAGCCGAAGCTGACATACCGCTACCGACGCAATAAAAACACGGACACGCCGCTGCCGCCCGAGGAACCGGCGGGAAAGAATCCGCCCGACGGCGCGATCATTTATTATCGCCTGGCGTCGTCGGCGCGGGCTCCGGTGGTGCTCGACTTCCTCGATGCCGCCGGCCGCACGGTTCGCAGCTTTTCGAGCGCGGATTCAGTCGACCCGGTCGAGCCGGGCTTCAATGCTCCAACGTACTGGCTACGACCGCCCCAGCGCCTGGCGGCTGCCGCGGGGACGCACCGTTTCGTCTGGGATCTTCACTACCCACCGCCAAAGGCGCTGGCCCACGAGTATCCTATCTCGGCCATTTTCGGCGACACTCCGCGGTTTCCACTCGGGCCGGCGGTGTTGCCTGGCGTCTATACGGTCAGGCTGACCGTGGATGGGCGGGCCTATTCACAGCCGCTCACCGTGAAGATGGATCCGCGCGCACGGATTTCTGAAGCGGGATTGAAGCTCCAGCATGACCTTGGGGTGCGGATGAACGACGCGATCAGCCGGGATTTCGCCGCGCTCGCCCAAGTGCGGGAGGGCCGAGGGCTGTTGAGGACCCAGCGCCAGGGAGCCAAGGCGGGGGAGATCGCCGATTCTCTGGCAGCGCTCGACAGCCTGCTGCTCAGCATCGAGAGCGGACCGCGCGGTGGAACCGCCGAGAATCTGGTCAGGCTGAACGGGGAGTTGGCGGGAATTCTCGACACCGTCGAAGGCGCTGATGCGGAGCCGACCACGCAGGTCGTGCGGGCGGCAGCCGATCTCGAGAGGGCGCTCGCGGCAGTGCTCACGCAGTGGTCCGAGGTCCAGCGGACGCGGCTGCGTCGCAATTAGCGCTACATTTCAGGCGAGCGGAGGCCCCAACCGCCTTTCACGCTCGTAGCCGGAGCTTTTTGGAGAGCGAGATGACCACGAGCAAGGAAACCGAGTGGATGAATCACCCGAGGCTGCGCAAGCTCGTTACTGCGGTGAACGAGCTTACGCTGGCTGAGCGAATCACCCTGGTAAAAGGGCTCGTGCCCGCAATCGCCGACGAGTTGTCCGACACCGAGTACGAAAAATTCGTCGATGCGATTCGGCTGAAGGGCGAGCGGTTTCACGAAGCACAGGCGCACCCCGGTGAGGGCAGGGCGGAGCGAAAAATTCCGGGCGAGCGCGACATCGAAGGTCGCTGAGATGCGGAGCCAGTTATGAGCTTTACGTGGACTATCGGACTTCTTGTCGCCGCAGCGCTGCTGTTCGCGCTTTACGCGGGCGTTACGCGCCGCAAACCCTGAGCTAGATTCCGAGGGCGAGCTGTACTGGCGCGCTCACGGTCTCGCCGCGCGTGCCGGCGCAAAAAGGGCCGACCACTCTGTCCTGTGAGGAGGCGGTGAGTCGTCCCTTGAATCGAGCACGGCGCAGTGCGTCACCGACGGTATTGAGCGCCGTCCGCGGATTGTTGCAGTTCTCGCTTAGGTGCGCGAGCACGATGTTATTGAGTCCGATGTGAATGCTCTGACTCGCCGTTTTCGCTGCAACGCGATTGCTTAGGTGGCCGGAGTTGCCGCTTATCCGTTTCTGCACCGAGGGCGGATAAGGACCGGCCCGAAGCATTGCTTCATCGTGGTTGGCCTCGAGCACGAGGATATCCAGCTTATCCAGCGCTCTCGAGACGCTCTCGGTGACGTGACCGAGATCGTAAATGATTCCCGCTCTGACTCCTTCGCCAAGTGAAGTCACGATCACTCCGATCGGCTCGTTGGCATCGTGGGAGACGGGAACGGTTTCGAGATAGAAATCTCCAATCGTGACCGTGCTCTTGCGCGGAGTAAGGATGGACCTGAGTCCTGCCCAGTCGGGGCACATCATCCTTGTGCCGGCTGTGGACACGATCGTCCAGCCCCATTTGCGGGCGGCCGCCGCTACTCCCTTCGCGTGATCGTTATGCTCGTGCGTCACCACGACGGCGTCGATCGATTCCGGGGCAACACCGGCCACCGCAAGCCTGCGCTTCAGGACTCGCGGAGCGAACCCGGCATCAATGAGTATGCGCGAGCGACCGGTCTCGACGAGAACGGCATTGCCGCTGCTTCCACTTCCAAGGACCCACAGGTTCATCAGGTACTCCAACGCCTCTTGTGCGCTTCTGCCAGCTGCTTCCGCGCTTTGTCCCCAAGCTCAACTTGCCGGCGCGCCATCGCACGCTCGGCAACCACGAGAAATCTAGTGACGTCGTACGTCTCGTAGGGTTCCGTGCTTCCCCATGCGAATGGCGGGATCACCCTCGGCGGAGTGTTCGCGCCGAACACGTTGGCGCCGGCTCCGATCACAGTGCCGGTGCTCAGCATGGTTCCGATTCCGGTCTTGACGTGATCGCCGAACACGGTCCCAAGGAATTGCTGACCCGTGTTCTTCACGCCGGACGGAGTCCAGAGCTGAACCGGGCCGTAGGTGTTTTTGAGATTGCTCGTCGTGGTCAACGCGCCGAGGTTCACCCAGCGGCCCAGGTACGAGTGCCCGACGAACCCGGCGTGGGCCTTGTTGCTGTGACCAAGAATGATCGAGTTGCTGAGCTCACCGCTCACTTTGCAATGATCGCCGATCGACGAGGTTGCGACCCGATCCCCCAGTATCTGCGAGTCGCGCCCGACAGCTATCGGTCCAACGAGGTGCGTGAACGGCGCAACCACCGCCCCTTTTCTTATCAAGATCGGCCCCGCTGTCGAGTCGAGCACCACCTGCGGCCCGATGTTCGCCCCTTCCTCTACGAATACTCCGGAGCTGCCGATTACCGTCGCGTCCGTCAGCTCGGTTGCCTCCAGCGCCTTCGCACGCCGAGGAATGTCTTCAGTCAGCTGCTCGACCAGGGTGCCGATGAAATCCCATATTTCGTTGATCCAACGTCCGGTGATCCGGCGTCCGCCGAGGCTGGTCTGAATGGCTCCGAGATCGATCGAGCCGTCGGCGAACTGCGAAACCGGCAACGCTCGCGCCAGGCGCACGGCGCACGCCGCGCCATCGCACATCAGCAGATCGAAGCGATCGAGCTCGAGATCGAGGGGGATGACGCATCGGGTGTTGATGACGATCGACCCGGCGGGGATCTCGCCCTTTGGTGCCACAGCGGGGGGAGCTTTGCCTTCTTCGAAATGCGCAAGGTGCGGCGAGCTGATGAATCCCGCACTCTCCAACGATGTCGCCCGCTCCCACCGCTTACGGATGAGTGACGTACCCGCGCGCAGTTCCGAGCCAGGACGCGTCAGCGCGAATGGCTCGAACTGCCGCGCGCGCGCGTCGTCGTAGAAGTAAAGGGCGCTCATGTTGTCCCCGCGCTGTTGGCAGAGAGTGATTCAACCAGTCTCTTCAAATCCGAGGCCCGCTCGGTTGTCGTTACCAGTGTCACTCCATTCTGCATCACCACAACAAGATCATTCACTCCGTACATCACGACCAGCCCTTTTTCGGCGTGCACTACGTTGTCGGCGCAGTCCAGCAGGTGTACGTCCCCGCTGGTGACGTTTCCAAACTCGTCCTGGCTGCGAACGCGGGCGAGCGCGGCCCAGGTTCCGATATCATCCCAGCCGAACTCGCCCGGAACTACCATCACCTTGTCGCTCCGCTCGAGCACGCCGACATCCACCGATACGGGCATTACTACACTGCCGAAGAATTTGGCTGAATCCGAGCCGCGCCCGTAGCGTAGAGCGGCCGCAAGCTCAGGTGTATGTTTCCCCACCTCGTGGAGAAAATCGCCGACGCGCCAGACGAAGATTCCCGAATTCCACAGATATCCATTGTTGCGCATTTCCTCGGCGCGGGCGCGATCGGGCTTTTCGACGAAGCGCTTGACGCGCGATGGCTCTTCGCTGTCCGGGTCGGAAGGCTGGATATAGCCGAAACCGGGATCAGCGCGGGTGGGGACCACTCCAACCGTTACGAGCGAGTGCGTGGCGATCGCGACTTCCTCGGAGCGAAGCAGAGCCTCCCTGAATCGTGCATCGTTGCCGATCGCCCAGTCGGCGTGCACGCAGATCATCGTTGCCTCTGCGCTTTCGCGTTTCTCGATCTGGAGCGCTGCCCACGTCAACGCGGCGGCTGTGCCAGCGGGACTCGGCTCGGCGATGATGTTCTCGCGGGGGACGTTGCCCAGTAGCTTCCGAATCGGCTTCGTCAGGCTGGAGTTGGTCAGGATCAGGGTGTGATCCGGATCGACGATCGTGGCCAGGCGCTGGACCGCATCGTGTAGCAGCGGCTTGTCCGTCACCAATGGCAGCAGCTGTTTTGGACGCTCCGGCGTACTCACCGGCCAGAACCGGGATCCGACGCCGCCGGCGAGAACCACCGCCCAGCGGGTCACTCGCTGATTATTCCCGCTTCGTCAGGCGCTCCAGTGAGACGCGCGACGAGCGCGTAGAGTTTTTTCGGGCTGAAGGGTTTGGTGAGAAACTGCGTTGCACCAAGCTCCAGCGCATCCCGCTCGTGTTTCGCGTCACCGCCAGCAGTCAGAATGATGCAGGGAAGCGATTTGAACTTTTCCTGTTCGCGGATGCGCCGCAGAACATCGAGGCCGCTCAACTTCGGCATCATCAGGTCGAGGAGGACGAGATCGAGCTGCTCGCCGGAGTTGACGAAGTCGAGCGCCTCCTGTCCGTCGTACGCGAGACTGACTCTGAACGGTCCCTGCTCGAGCTTCATCTTGATGATGCGGCCTATGTGCGGCTCGTCGTCGGCGACGAGAATGTGGCAGAGCCGGCCCGAGTCGGTCACGGTCAGATCAGAGCGGCGATGTTGCCACGGTAGCGGCGCACGTCGAACAGCAGGCCGCCGAGATCAGCGGACGGACGGAGAAGAACCAGCAGCAGCGTCTCATCCGCAAGCGCCGCTACGATCGCATAGCCCTTTTGGTGCTCGAGGATGGCGGTGTTGAGCGGACCCTGAACCGTCGCCTTGCCCAGACTTTCCGCTTCCGACACCAGAGCGGGAACGCGCGCTGCCAGATCCTCGTTGTTCAGCCCTGGAGCCGCAAACCCTTCGATGAGAAGCCCGTCCTTTCCAAGCACGAGAACGGCATCAACTCCCGGACGTTGGCGCAGCGCGCTCGTGAAATCTCTGATGTTGGGCATTGATGGGTGAAGAAGTTGCGAAGCTAGGAAGCTGAAAGAGTGAAGTCAAGCGGAGCAATCGCTTGAACTGTCATAAGTTACGGGGTATTATCGTGAAGCAACCCCTCCGCTCTCTCATCTGTCTCATCATCTGCATGAAAGCTCGTCTCGCCGTTCTCGCGACGCTGTGTGTCGTGGTCGTTCTCAACGCCTGTGGAGATCCTACCAATCTCCAGGCGAGTAGCTTCAACAGCGTCGATACTCTCTTCGTGTTCGCCCTCTCCGGAACTCCGCCCACCTATCCGAGCGGCGTCTCGATCGTCGGGAGGTCAGCTGTGCGCGTCGATGGGTTTGCCGGCTTTGACGTCGCGTTCGACATAAACGCGTCAGGCAAGGCCGTTATCTATCCCGTCAGGCTGGTTGTCACGAGTCCCGGCGGATCGCGCCCGGTGGGCCTGCAGAAGGCGGCCGGATCGTTCGAAACCGTGCTCGAGGCACCAAGTACCGGCTACGAAACCGACTCGTCGCTCGTTCTGGCACCGGGCGAGACCGTGGTCATCCAGTCCGCGCACAACGGCGACCGGGATATCTGTCAGTACGCGCTGTCTCCCTATCTGTTCGCCAAGATCGGC
>Ga0307296_10000722_pt1 | contig 16061 bp, 17 predicted proteins | sample ER_DNA_153_FD_194467 | JGI IMG/M metagenome (GOLD analysis project Ga0307296, IMG submission 194467) | Bulk soil microbial communities from the East River watershed near Crested Butte, Colorado, United States - ER_DNA_153 | ecosystem: Environmental > Terrestrial > Soil > Floodplain | place... | reverse complement strand
GTAACCATGCCTGACCCGCAGCACCACCAGATTGAGCGGATCACCCATACCAACCGCCACATGACGCACACCCTCGATCGACCGGGCATCCCTCGAGGCCAACATCACGGCCACCGGATCGTGGTAGACACCCCGCCGGACGACCACACGCTCAATCATCGAGCTCACTCCAGGTATGCGTTGACTACTAATAGCGGCTCGCAACGGTGAACAAGTACCTAATGAAGCATGGACGTGCTATCGAACTTGGATTTACTGCCGATCTCTACCTTTAAGCGCCGACACGCAGGTGCTCGGTCGTCGCGTGGGAGATGCCTAGGTGCGCGCTACGTGAACTCGCCGACTGCGCACACTGGCAACAGAGCGACGCGCCAACTAAGGACATGCATGCACTCCAACGAGACGCAAACGTATCCTGCCGCGAGGAAGTGTAGCCCGGTTTCTCATAGAGCTACTGGGGGCGTGCAACTGCTTGGGTCATTTAGACGCTGCTCCGACACCCCACCCTCTTCCGGTCGCCTGGCGTGCTGGCGGATGTGTCTCCTGACTTGAGTCCACCAGGACTCTTGTCGAGGCAGCTCAGCTGACCGCAGCGGTGAACACCCGCGGTCGCTCAGCCTGCAGGGAGACTCTGCGCTGGTCGCTCGAAATCTACGCATGCCGGAGGTTGTAGTCGCGGTATCCTGATAGGTCGACATCCGGGGCGCTGCTAGACGCGGCAAGCCGCTTGTCACATCGCCAGCTACTCCAGCCAACGAAGGCGCGAGTCCGCGCAGGCTTGACCCAGCCGGGCTCCACCAACGATCGAATCATCTTGCGAGGGATCCAGGGAGAACGAAAGTTGGGAGTCGTCATGCAGACCTATCACGGTAGGAAGCAGGGGCCAGTCGTCTTCGCGTCGGATGCTGACTTTCACGGCAGGGTGGATGGAGATGCCGTTGTAACCGAGGGCGTCACACTGCACTTTCACGGCATGATGACAGGGGACCTGACGATTGAGCCTGGAGCGACAGTCGAGCTACGGGGCAGAGTTCAAGGATCGGTCGTCAATAAGGGGCGCCTAGTCGTCTACGGCCAGGTCGCCGGTTTTGTCCGAGATTCTGGTGGTAAAACAACGACGATGTGGCCGAACGCCATACTTTCCGGAAGGTACGGCGCGGGCTGAGATCGAACGGGCAGCAGGCTATTACTTCCTTTGTCGATATGCATTCGCCATGGCGTGGGAGGCGGAAGCGGCACGAGGGCCCGGTCCGGGAATCGCGTTTCTGCCGGTTTCTCAAGACGACGTAACCGGCTAAGTTCATGCCCCGGCCCCGGAGTGCGATCTCCTGCGCGTGCAATATCAGCCGGCTGGTGCAGAGCCGCTGCTTGGTGCAGACGCCTCAGAGCTCGGGGCCGCTGCCCCATGGACCGGCGCGTGGGCCTGCTCAGCAGTAGGTTCCTCGCGGACGAATAGAGGTCCGTCATCCTCGTCAATACGTGCCGTGGGATGTCTACTGGCGAAGGCTAGACAGACTAGCCCCATGAAGAGGTATCCGAGTGCTACTTCCCCGTTGGCGTCCCATTTTATCTTCTCTGCATGAATTAGCCCGATGAAGGAAAGGGCCGACCCTACAAAAGCGAAGATCGCGGCGGATACAAAGCGGCGATCGATGATGAAAGTTACCACCGCGCCGAGAATTAGCCCAGCAATAATTGCTCCTGATCCCAGAATCAGGAGGCCCTTATAAACGACTCCCGCATTGACAAGATTTGCCTCACCCACCTTCTCTGGTGTGGTGCCGGCTGCTGCCAAGACATTAGCCATCTGGCCCTGTCCCCAGGATGCAATATTTGGAATGATTGCGGCTACGACCGCTGCCGCATGTATACGTGGCACCGCCTGGAACGCCTGAGCACCGATCAACAGCCCGATGTAAAGGAGGATGGGAACGATGGCAGGTAACGGCAGAATCGCACCGAGTAGTTCGAACAATCCCAGGAAACAGAGAACGGCGATGACAATGCCGGTGAGCATCGAATAGCCAGTACGGCCTCCCGCACTCTTCCATCCCGGGTGCCCAATGTAGACAGCCGGCGGGAAGGGCGACCCCAATGCCGACCCGATCACAGCCCCGGCGCCATCAGCGAGCAGAACGCTACGGAGGTTATAGCTGTCGCCTGCGGTCGCCGCACTCTCCACGTTGGTCATGCCCTCGGTGAAGTTGTAGACCCCGAGCGGGATGGCCGTCGCTAGGAGTGGCGAGATGTCCCGCAGCCCGTTAATGAGGGTCCCAATGTGAAATGTGGGCAGCGACAGTGCGATGTCTTTTGCGGCGGCGCTGACGTCGGGCACCGACATATACCCACCGATCCAGCCTATCGCTGTGCCCACGAGCACAGCCGCCAACCCGACCGGAAAGTTACCTGGCAGCCGAACGTTGGTGAAGAAGCCGACAAGAATAATCGTGAAGGCGGGCAGGGCAATCCAGGCTGCCTCCCACATCTGCGCGGCCGGTCGCATCGAGATGAAGGCGATTGAGATTCCTGCCAGCGTGCCAAGCAGCGCGGCGCGGGGGGTGAACCTACGGATGGTCGGGCCGATGAATGCCCCGATCAGGACGATGACGCCGATAATAAAAGCCCAGGCGACACCAGCTTCCCAGGCCTTGATCGGATTCTTGGTCCTGAGATAGATAGGCAGCATGATGACGAACGTCACGATGAACATGTGCGGCACGCTGGGACCGTACGGCATGGCCGTCACGTCGGTCCGGTTCTCCCGCCGAGCTAAACGCCTGGCCAGATAGGTGTAGTAAACGTTGCCGACGACGAGCTCGATGCCTAGCGCAGGCAGGATGATGTGGAGGACGTCCCCCTTACTGATGTGGACGACGGTCAACACGAGCGAGGACAGGACGAGAACGTTCACCAGGACGTTTATGAAGAGTCCGAAGAAGGCGTTCGTATCTCCTCGCACCCACCACGGAATATCAAGCCGGGTGCTGGTCCGAACCTTGCGCTTAGTCACGCTGGCCCCCTATAGGTCACCTTGCCGCACCGCGCGTCAATTCATGTTTCCAGTACAGAGAGGAAGCACCTCGAGGGCGCGACCCAGCCGAAGATCCCACCTTGGGCGGAGATCATCTGTAACGCAACTCGCTGAAACTCAGGGAAATATGATTGGACGCAATCCGAAAGGACTAGGCACTCATACCCGCGGTCGTTCGCCTCCCGCACGGTAGTATGAACACACACCTCGGTCGTAACCCCGGTAATGATAAGCGAGCGAATCTTCCGTCGCTTCAGTATTGCGTCCAGGTCGGTGGCATAAAAGGAGCCCTTACCAGGCTTGTCGATCACCGGCTCCTCCGGGATAGGCGCCAGTTCGTCGATGATGCCGTGGCCGCGTTCACCTCGGATGAGGATGCGGCCATTTGGTCCTGGGTCGCCGATGCCACGACGAAGCCGTCCCCGGGAAAGCTTGCTCGGGGGGCAATCGGAGAGGTCCGACTGGTGCCCTTCTCGCGTGTGGATGACCGCCATGCCAGCCGAACGGGCGGTGGCCAGGACCAGCCGTAGCGGCTCAATGATGGCCCGCATCGGTGCGACGTCGTTTCCGAGGACCTCACCGAACCCCCCGGGCTCAACGAAGTCGCGCTGCATGTCGATGACCAAGAGAGCGGCATGCTCGGGGCTGAACTCGTACTCGTAGGGCGTGGCCTCGACAACAAGAGGGGCTGACCGTGTCATCGGTCCTCCTCCGTGGAGCGCTGAGCGAACGGGCCGGATCTGGCAGTCGTTAGGCCGGTTAACTCAGGGAGGTCCATCGTGCGAAGGGGCGCGCTGCGTAGTCGGTTCGCGTCAAAGAGAAACGATAGAGGCCTGCTGCCTCAAGATCAAGAGCCTGCTGCCTCAAGATCAAGCGGATGCCGTGGCTGGACCCAGCCCAAGTTAACGGGCCACGTCACGCGAGCCCGAGGCTCTGAGAACCTGATGCGATGAAGCGCACCGCAGCCCGACTCACCACGCCAACGGCCGAGGTCGCTAGCCAGACGGCAGGCAGCACGCCCGCAACACCGCTTCCCGCCTAGTGACACCTCCAGGGCTTGCTTGAGCCGTTTGGCCTGGAAATCGGGCACGGCCGGTTCTCAAGGGGGCCGGGGCGCAGCAATGCGCCCTTGCCACGCGTCCGGCGGCAGCGGTCGCCGAAGTAGCGCGCCTGGAGGCGCGGCCGCTCGATGTGGGCACCGTCTTGCCGCATTGCGCGCAGCTGGTCGTATCGGTCATGGCCGACTCGTGGTGGTGAGGGCCATGCGCAACTGTTCGGTGCGTTGCTCGTGGGCACCCATCCGGTCGGAGGGTGCGTCGATCGCCACGAAAGGAACATAAACGGTCTTCGCTAGACACTGATCGCGGGCCGGTGGGCGGCGAGCGCGGCGCGTTTGGCGGCGAGTTCGCCGACGGCTGGTGACCTCTCGGAAGCGGCGCTGCAGCTCGGGCATGCCGATCGGCCCGGTCTGCAAGACATCAACGAGCCGACGTTTCTCGGCCGATAGTGCGACGGTGTAGCCGCACCCATACCGGTCGGCGACGACGTGCTCGCCCAGCTCGCCCGGGCCGCCCACGGACTCCCGGATGAACGTCACGATCTTCTGCCGCAGCCTCACCGGCCCCCGACGATCCCGGGCCCGCGAGCCGAAGGCTCTGGGCGTACCTGGCCGCGTCAAGCTGCCCCTGGTCAACACTCTTCGGGAAGAACGGGATGCAAGGCCGCTGTCCGTATGTCAGATGGTGACGACGCGGCGCGTGAAAGTACGCAGCGACAGAACTGTAAGGGCAGCAGAGCCGGCGACGAGCGCGAGCGTAATTGCCCAGGCCGGCATGTGTCCGATCTGGGGGGTGAGCGCCCAACGAAAGCCCTCGCTGATGTACACGAGCGGGTTAAAGCAGACCAGCACCTGCAGCCAAGGAATGGGGCGCAGCGCTGACCACGGATAATAAACGCATCCAAGGAATGTAACCGGCAATAGGACGACGCTGAACAGCAGCGATATCTTATTCGGGTCAATAATCGTGCCGAGTAGCAGACCGACCGCAGAGACGAGTAGGGAGGAAAATACGAGTACTATGACGAAGAGAGGCCAGTTGGGCTCCAAGTGCGGAGCTTGCCCCGGGGCGTGAACGAAATATGTCACCGGCAGTACGATGGCCGCCGCTATAAGAGACTGAAATACTCCCACCATTATCTTCTCAAAGCCGACGACCCAGACACGGACCGGCGCGAGCACGCGATCCTCGATCTCTTTGGACCAGGAGAACTCGCGCACCAGCGGCAAGGCCACCGCCTGCAGGCCCTGGAAGTTCACCGAAACAGCCAAGAGACCAGGCACGAGGATTGTGGCGAAGGTGACGTTTGGATTGCCACTCACCTCAAAGCCACCTCCAATCTTCGGCAGCACGTACACGAAGACGAAGACGAAGAGAAGTGGCTGCATGACGAGCCGGACAAGAAACATCCCGAATTCGCGGCGCAACACCCGAATGTCCCGGCTGAGCAACGCCATGAAGGTTGGTAATGTCGTCTTCCTCGGTCTGACCAGCTGATGTGGCAGCGCCTCAATTGTCATTCTCGGTACTCCCGCCCGGTCAGGGTCAAAAAGACGGATTCGAGGCTGGGTGGGATTGACGTGACATTCCGCACCTGCCTCCCCGCAGCCGTGCCCAGCTCCACGAGTCGCCCGATCACATCGCCGGTGTCAGCCGTGACCAGCCGAAGGGTCGACCCGTCCTGCTCGACCCGACGTAGCCCGGGGAACCCCTCAAGACCCCGCGCAATCGCTGCAGCGTCTCCATCATAGAGAACCGTTAGGACAGCGTCTGTGCCTATCGAGCGTTTCAGTTCGTCGGGGCTATTGTCGGCAAGTATACGGCCGTGGTCGATAATGGCGACACGCTCGCAAAGCGCGTCGGCCTCCTCCATATAGTGCGTGGTAAGAAGGATGGTCTGGCCATTCTTGTGAAGGTCACGGAGAATATCCCACAGATTGATTCGGCTCTGCGGATCGATCCCGGATGTGGGCTCGTCGAGAAACAGGACTGGCGGCCGGTGTGCCAGTGCGCGCGCCACCATCAGTCGCTGAGCCATTCCGCCGGAAAGATGCGAAACCATTGCGTCGGCCCGCTCCATCAGATGGAACTGCTCGAGCAGCTCACGGGCCCGCCGGCGGGCTTCGCGTGCCCTGATCCCGTAGTATCTGCAATGGAATTCCAGGTTCTCAGCCACGGTAAGCGACCGATCCAAGGTGTTGGCCTGTGTAGCCACCCCAAGCAGCTGTTTAACTCGCGCGGGCGAGGAAACAACATCGACGCCATACACTTGTGCCACGCCGGACGTCGGAAGCACGCGCGTTGTGAGCATACCGATAATCGTGGACTTCCCGGCGCCGTTCGGCCCGAGGAGGCCGAAGAACTGGCCCTCGTCCACCGCGAGATCGACACCATCGACCGCTCGAACCTCTCTGCGCCCGGAGTGGTAGATCTTCCGAAGCGCGATCGTCCGAATCGGATCGATGGTCACGGATATAGTTTGCGTATGTCCTCCGGCTCGAGGTAGGTCGTTGGTATGCGGTCCATGTTGGGACATTTGGGTGAACGTCAACTCCACAGCGGGGCAGCGACCACCGCCGCCGTTCGGCGTTGTGCTCCTACCATCTGCGTCACGTTGCGCCGAACCGCCACGTTCGCCTCCTGAGGTGGGACAAGGTGTGACGCCACCACCTGGGGATGATGGATGCTCATCACTTCGCTCCAACCACATGCGCCTGCACCCCGTCTGGAGTCGCAATGCCGCAGCGGTGGAGACACACACTTTACCGTGTCTCTCATCCACCGAGTCGATCATTTGACCCTGATCCCGGTGCAGCAGGTTCTCGGCCTGCTCCGACGTCGGGCTGCCCGGGCTTCGCAAGGTGAGAACTGCGGCGAATCTCTACGGGTGCCCGCGTCAGTGAGCCATAAGCAGGGATTCTGTCGCGGCGGATCGGTCCTTTCGACGCAGGCAGGTTTCGACTAGCGTTGCGCGCGTGCCAGGCGACGGTCCGAGTGCCGATCATGAAGGGACGGCGGTGGTTGGCGCCGACCCGCGTGGGACCAGAAGCATTGCAACTGCGGCCTTCGAGCAAGCTCTGGCGAGCGCACGAACGTGGACTATGCAGCTTGGTGACCGCAGGCCGGCTTACGACGTCCGAATGCTGCCTGAGCGGGCGGCTCCCGACAGTAGCGGGCGAGCCTCTCTAAGCGGGCGCATCTCGGAGGCGGGGGCCGCCCTCCGAAACGGCCGAAAGAGCTGCCGGGACTTGGTGGAAGAAGCTCTGGCGGCCATCGAGCGTGACAGCGACCGGCTGGGCGCCTTCGTCGAGGTACTGGCCAATGAGGCAAGGGCCACCGCGGACACGCTTGATGCTGAGCTGCGACAGGGTGAGGATCGAGGTGCCCTGCACGGGATTCCGGTCTCCATCAAGGACGTTATCGATGTGGCCGGAGCGACCACTCGGGCCGGATCGGCCGCGTACCACGAGGTGGCTATTCGAGATGCGGCCTCCGTAGCCACGCTCCGGAAAGCGGGCGCGACCATACTTGGCAAGACGTCAACACACGAGTTCGCTCTCGGAGTCACTACTCCGCAGGCACGCAACCCCCATGACCCCAGCCGTATTCCGGGCGGCTCGAGCGGGGGCTCTGGCATCGCGGTCGCCACGGGCATGGGCCTGGCCTCGCTGGGCACGGACACGCGTGCCTCAACTCGGGTGCCGGCTGCCCTGTGCGGCGTTGTCGGACTCAAGCCGACCTTTGGCCTCCTCTCGACGGATGGGGTCGTTCCGCTGTCGTGGACGATGGACCACATCGGCATCCTCGCTCCTTCTGTCGAAGACGCGGCCATCGTTTTTGACGCTTTGGCCGGGAAGGAGCGGCGAACAGCACCGTCAGCGGGACGAAGCATCAAAGGCCTGCGCCTTGGAGTGCCGGATGCGGCACTGGAGGAGACCGAGCCGGATGTCCTGTCCAGTTTCAACGATGCTCTCGAACGGCTTCGGTCTTTGGATGTCCAAATCTCCTCCAGCGCAAAGCCCGACCAGCTCGACTTTCGAAATGCCAACGCGGCGGGGCTCGTTGCGAGCCGTTGTGAAGCCGCGGCCTTTCACCGCTCCCGTGGCATCGACCGAGACCTACTCTGGGCGGAGACACGCGACCAGCTCGACGCGGCCGACAACGTTCTTGCAACGGACTACATCGATTGTCAGCGATTCCGCGGCGAGCTCCGGGATCGCATGCTGATGCTCTTCGAGGAATACGACGTCCTCGCGATGCCTACGACCCCGGTGACGGCCCCTCTGGTCGAACATGCGGAGGAGTACCTGCTCACGCTCTCCCGAAACGCCATTCCGTGGAGCTTTTTGGGTTTCCCGGCATTGTCAGTTCCATCCTCGACGAGCTCAGAGCAACTGCCAGTCGGGTTCCAGCTGGTGGCGCGCCCGCACGCCGAGGAAGTACTCATCATGGTCGGCTCCCGACTCTTTCAGCTGGAGCCAGAGGGCCCCCCGTCGTGATCCGCCGGACGGCGAATAGACCGGCCAGGCCAACTACGGCCTGAGGCCTCGGCGACGACAACACATTGCTGCGGTGAGCCATCTCAGGCGACTAGGGCACTCCGCCAGCTGGCCGAGCGGGCGCGGGCATCGGGCAGTATGGCTGGATGACCGACATCCGTCGTCGCGCCAGCCGGGTGGCGTTCGAGAACCAGTGGTTGCGGCTGCGCGTCGACGACATCGAATACGCGGACGGCACGCCGGGCGTCTACTCCGTCATCGAGAAGACCGACTTCACGGTGGTGCTGCCCTTTCAAGACGGCGGCTTCTGGCTCGTCGAGCAGTACCGGTATCCGGTATCGCGGCGGGCCTGGGAGTTCCCGCAAGGTACCTGGCGCCACGGCGAGGGGGGCACCGCTGCGGAGCTGGCCGCGACCGAACTGCGCGAGGAGACCGGCTTCGCGGCGAGCGGGTGGCGGCATCTGGGCCGGCTCTACGCCGCCTACGGATACAGCAACCAGGCGTTCGACGTCTTTCTGGCGACCGGTCTGTCACCCGGATGCCCGGAACGAGAGCACTCCGAGCAGGACATGGTTCATCAGTGGTTCCCCGAGGCCACGGTGCGCGCCATGATCACCGACAGTCGGCTCGTCGACGCGCACAGCGTGGCCGCGCTGAGCCTGTACGACAACTCAGTCGACGGGCGGTGAGTCCGGTCGGCTAAGGGTCGTTACCTATCCGGCCAGGCGTGAACGGAGTGGTTGCGCAGGTCGGTGCGCCGGAGCCGCACCATCGAACCGGCAAGCGGCAACGGGCGGCGCGAATCCGGGCCGGGTAGCGACCGCCGCAGCGCGAGGGAGATGGCGAGCCACAGCAGGGCCAGCAAGGTCAGGGCCAGCAGGTCGTTGAGATCGATCACGGCATCCACCTCGTCACCTACTCAACCTCGCTCCGGCGCGGAATGCGACGGATCCACACGAGTCCCTCACGGGACCACGTTGTCGAGGTGGCGTTGTTTGAACCGTCCCGTCGGGTCCGAGACTTTGAGGTGACGCTGGGGCGCCCGGTCAGGATCGACCGCGCATCGGCAGGAGCGCGCCGCCCGCGGCTGAGCTGACGCTCAACCGGGCCGACCTCGGCTGCGGGCCCCACATCACGTGCCGCGGACTAACGATCTGCGTGAACCCTGCCGGCGCTACTCCCAAAGCGCGCTACTGCCGATCAACCAGGAACAGGCAGGACGGACCCGTCGGGCCAGGCAACGATGCACACGCGGTTGCCGGCGCGGTCGGCGAGGATCCAGCACCCAGGGGCATCGGCGTCGTCGACGATGCGGCCTCCTGCGGCAAGGGCCGCCGCCAGGCGCGCCTCGACGTGCTCGCGAGCGACGGACACGTCGACGTGCATCGCGTGCCGGAGCGGCTTGGCCGCGTCGAGTTCCTGCATCCAGACCGTCGAGCCGTGGCCGAGCGGGTCTATGGCGTTGTCGTCGTCTAGCCCTGTGTACCCGAGGACAGCGCGCCAGAAGCCGACGTCGACCGCGTCGGGCTTCGCAGCGATCGCCAGCTGGACCCCTTGCGCACCAGTCCGATCGGCGACAGCACCGTGCACCCGCGCCATCGCCGAAACGGCCCGCGCAAGTGCGATGTGCCGCTCCTCCAGCCGAAACACACCGCGGGTCAACCGCACACTGAGACGGCCATCGGCGATCGTCAACAGAGATCCCGAGCCCTCGAGGCCGGGCAACTGCGCGACCGCCTCGGCAAGCTGGGCCGCTTCGCCGAGCGACGGAACGCGGAACACAGCAATCGCTCCGCCGTGCAACACCACCCAGTCGTCAACGCCCTCCGCAGCGAGGAACTCGCGCCAGCCCTGCTCGCTCATGCTCGCCTCCTTACCCAGAAGGTATTGCACGGCTTCGGAAGCCCCGCCTGGCTTGCGTCTCCTCCAGCATCGATTGTGCGAGAACGTGAGCGCTCATCGGCAGGAGCGCGGCACCCGCGGCATAGAGCGCACCTTCCAGTTCTGGGTCGCCCGAGCTAGCGTCGGCCCCTATGATCCGTCCATACCGTCACGAAAGGGGTAATGATGCATGCTCTTCAGAAGCCCGGACGTATCGCGGGGCTTTGGTTCATCGGCACCTTCGTCTTCTCGATTCCTGCTGTTTTTCTGTACGACCCCGTGCTGAATGACACCAACTACATCTTCGGTGGGGGGCTTGACGCACGGATTTCTCTGGGCGCGTTGTTGGAGATCTTCACGGCAATCTGCAACATTGCTACCGCCGTCGTCTTCTTTCCTGTCCTGAAACGGGTCAATGAGGCTGTGGCGCTGGGCTATGTCGCCTCGCGCATCATCGAGTCGGCGATGATCGTCACAGGCCTCATTAGCCTGATGACCGTCGTGACCTTGCGGGACGACTTCACCGGAGCGGGCGCCGACTCAGCCTCGCTCAACATCGCCGGACACACACTGGTCAGCCTCCACGACTGGACGTTCCTCCTCGGTCCGCAGTTCTGTGCGGGCTTCGGGAACGGACTCCTCCTCGGCTACCTGATGTACAAATCCGAACTCGTGCCACGCCGGATGGCGATGCTCGGACTGATAGGCGGCCCGCTGGCATTCATCGGCGGAGTGTTCGTTTTGTTCGGGGCGATCGAGGACCCAAGCGGGGCCTTGTTCGCCTTCACAGCCATCGAGATCGTGTGGGAGGCCTCCCTCGCGATCTACCTCACCGTCAAGGGATATAGACCGTCACCGGTCCTCGCTGAGGCGAACACCGCGGACTCCAGTTGGGCCCGGTCAAACACCTGACCCTGAGGGACACGCGCCGACGGGTGCATGCGCTCGGCGCTCGCGACCGACAGCAATGAAAAGTCAGACGCCGGCCGCAGAGATGATGGCGTCGGTGAGGAATCCGGCGAGGAGCCCGATCAGCAACCCGTAGGCCAGAATCGTCGGCTGCTTGGCCCGGCTGGCCACGCCGAGCAGCTGGCAGATGACGTAGAGGATCGATCCCGCGGCCAGGGTCAGGAACAACACGCTGACCGCCTCACTGGTGAACCCGTGACCCACCGCCGTACCGACGAAGGTCGGGCCGCCGCCGATTACCCCCAAGGTGAGCAGGAAGGCCCAGCTCGGTCGATAGGGGGAACCATCCGGGTCGCGCTCCGCGGCGAGCGGCGCGACGATCCCGAAGCCCTCGGTGGCGTTGTGCAGGGCGAAGCCGATGACGAGCACTGCGGCGAGCGCGATGTCGTTCCGCGCCGCCGACTGGCCGATTGCGAGCCCCTCGGCGAAGTTGTGCAAGCCGATGCCGATGGCGATCAGCAACGCCAGCCGGCGCGCGGGCGACCAGGCGGCAATGCCGGTGTTGCGCGGTGGCACCTCGTCAACCGACATGGCGCCGGGACCGCCCCGGCCGGACGGCCGCGAGACCCGGTGCAGGTAGCTCTCGTACCAGACCATCGACAGCAGGCCGATGGACAGCCCGCCGGCGAACAGGGCACCGTAGCCGAATGCCGGCCCGAATCCCCCGGTGCCCTCATGGATCCCGGCCAGCGCCGAATCGATCGGCTCCCACGCCCCCACGAGGATGTCCCAGAACAGGAAGAGGAGCACCCCGATCGCGATTGCGTTGAGGAAGTGGCGCAGCGAAGGACTCAGGTTCCGCAACCGCCCGACCGGCAGTCCGATCAGAATCGTGCTTCCAGCGATCAACCCGAGCAGCAATGTCGGCCCGATGTCCACCGCGTCTCCTCCCCGTCGAAGGTGAGGTTAGCTTTGCCTAAGTCTGACCGTCGGCGCAAGTCTCGACGCGGGAGTGTTCGTGTCGCCACATCGCCAGGTCTGCGGCGGTGTCCAGGTCGGACGGATCACCGGGGCACTCGACTTCTTGCACAAGTTCCGGATGCGCCGCGAGGAACGGCCGGGCGCCGCGGTCACCTTCCGCGCGCTCGGCGACCTCATCCCACCAGGAGCGATCCACCGCGACGGGATGGCCGCGGCGGCCGCGGTACGTAGCGACCACGACGGGAGAATCGGCGGCAAGCACCGCGCGTACGGCCGGGGCGCCGATGCCCGGCGTATCGACGAGGAGGATCACCGCGCGCAGTCCGGTTGCGGCCGCTAAGGCCAACCGGAGGGAGGACCCCATTCCACGCTCCGGTTCCGGATTGACCACCACCCGAGCGTCCGGACACACCACCCCGTCGCGAACGACAGCCACGACTTCGTCGCAACCGCCCGCTCGCAACACCTGGACGGCCCGGTCGATGAGCCGCTCGCCGTCGACGATCAGATCGGCCTTGGGCTGCCCCATTCGGCGACCCGCTCCGGCCGCCAGGACCAAGCCGCTGACGTCGGTCATCCGTGCTGAGCCGAACCAGACGCCGTGAGCACGGCAACACCACCGACGATGAGCACCAGGCCGACGATGCCGAGCGTGTTGATCTTCTCCCCGAACAGGATGACACCGAAGATGGCCACCGCCGCTGTGCCGACAGCCGACCACACCGCGTAGCTCACCCCCACGCTGATGTGCTTGAGCGCCGGGATCAGCATCAGGAACGACACCGCGTAACCGACGATCACCACCGTCAGTGGCAATGGGCGAATGCCGTTCGACAGCTCACGTAGCTCCAACGTCGCGACGACTTCGGATCCGATCGCGATCGCGAGATATAGCCAGGCCAGCGACATCATGATCGCCAGAACGGGCGCAGCGCTACGGCGGTCTCCAACGCGGCTACCGCCGCCTCGTATCCTTTGTCCTCCTTGGAGCCGGGCAAGCCGGCCCGATCCATGGCCTGGGCATCGTCGTCGCAGGTCAGCACCCCGAACCCGATCGGCACTCCGGTGCGCTCGGCGACCGCTGTAAGTCCGCCCGTGGCGGCGGTACAGACGTAGTCGAAATGCGGCGTGCCCCCCCGGATGACCACGCCCAGCGCGATCAGCGCGTCGAATCGATGATTGGCGAGGCGCGCGGCGGCTACCGGAAGCTCGAAGCAGCCGGGTACCCGCACTTCGGTGACATCCGTGACCTTCGAGTCACCGAGTGCCCGGCGGGCACCGGCGAGCAGGCCGCCCATAACCTCGCCGTGCCATCGAGCCGCAATGACCGCCACCCGCAATCCCGCTGCGCCGATGACGGGCTCCGCCGGCGGCGCACCCGCCCCGCTCACCCCGAATCCTCCAGGTTGATCACGTGGCCCATCCGATCGCGCTTCGTCTGCAGGTACCGCAGGTTCTCCGGGTTGGCCCGCACCGGCAACGGCACCTGACCGACGATCCGCAGTCCATATCCCTCGAGTCCGGCGCGCTTGGCCGGATTGTTCGAGAGCAGTCGCATGGTGTGAATGCCCAGGTCGACCAGGATCTGCGCGCCGGTGCCGTAATCGCGTGCATCGGCCGGTAGCCCTAGCTCGAGATTCGCGTCGAGAGTGTCCGAGCCCAGATCCTGCAGCTGGTAGGCCTGCAACTTGTGCAGCAGCCCGATCCCCCGACCCTCGTGCCCCCGAACGTAGAGCACCACTCCTCGTCCTTCGCGAGCCACCGCGGCCAGCGCCGCGTCGAGCTGTGGACCGCAGTCGCATCGCAACGAGCCGAACACGTCCCCGGTCAGGCATTCCGAGTGCACCCGAACGAGCACATCCTCACCGTCGCCGATCTCGCCGAAGACGAACGCGACGTGCTCCCGGTTGTCGTAGGAGCTCGCGTAGCCCACAGCGGTGAACTCTCCGTATCGCAGGGGTACCCGGGCTGTGGCAACGCGCTCGACCAACTTCTCCGACCTCCGGCGGTAGGCGATGAGGTCGGCGATGGAGATCAACGCCAGACCATGCTCGTCGGCGAACGTCCGCAGCTCATCGGCCCGGGCCATGCCTGACGGATCCTTCTCACTGACGACTTCACAGAGCACCCCTGCCGGCGCCAGACCGGCCAGCCTGGCCAGGTCTACCGCGGCTTCGGTATGACCTGGCCGGCGCAGAACGCCTCCGTCGCGGGCGCGCAGCGGAACGATGTGGCCCGGGCGCGACAGGTCGGCGGACGTGGTCGCGGGGTCGGCGAGCAGCCGGACGGTGTGGGCGCGGTCGCTTGCCGAGATGCCCGTGGTAATGCCCTCCCGAGCGTCGACGGTCACGGTGTACGCCGTGCCGCGACGATCCTGGTTGACGCGGAACATCGGCGGTAGGTCCAGCCGGTCCGCGTTCGCCTCGGTAATGGGCACGCAGATATATCCGGACGTGTATCGGACCATGAAGGCGACTAGCTCCGGGGTGGCGAGTTGCGCAGCGAAGATCAGGTCACCCTCGTTCTCCCGATCTTCGTCGTCGATCACAAGTACCGCCTTGCCTGCTGCGAGGTCGACGAGCGCGCGTTCGACGGTGTCCAGCGGAACGGTCATGAGCGATTCCGTCCCGCGGCCAGCAGCCGTTCGGTGTACTTGGCGAGCACGTCGACCTCGAGGTTCACCGGGTCGCCCGCGGCCTTGCGTCCGAGCGTTGTGGCACGCAGCGTCTGCGGAATCAACCCGACCTCGAACCAGTCGTCGCCGACCGCGATGACGGTCAGGGATACGCCGTCAACCGCGACCGAACCTTTCTCCGCGATGTAGCGGGCGAGATCCGCCGGAAGGCCGAACCGGACGATGTCGAAGCGATCACCGGATGATCGGGCCAGCACCACCCCGGTTCCGTCGACATGCCCCTGCACGACGTGCCCGTCGAGTCGACCGTCGACCCGCACCGCGCGCTCGAGATTGACGAGCTCGCCCGACCTCAATCCCCCAACGACACTGCGCTTGAGCGTCTCCCCCATGACGTCGAAGTCCAGGTCCCGACGATCGGATTCGCCTGACCTGTCGATGACCGTCAGACACACGCCGTTCACCGCGATCGATGCCCCGATCGGAATGTCCTCACCAACCACGGTCGTGCGCACGCGTAACACGGCCGAATCCCCGTGCGCTTCCAGCGCAACGACCTCGCCGAGCTCCTCGATGATGCCGGTGAACACGCGCGCTACCCTTCCTCGGCCCACACCGGCCGGGCGACGATCTTCACGTCCGGCCCGACCCGGGTCACACTGTCGATCTCCAGTGTGACCGCTTCAGCCAAGGTGGTAATCCCAGCGTCGCCCAACGCACTCGGTCCGGCGCCGAGAAGCTTGGGGGCCACGTAAGCAATGACCTCGTCGACGCAGCGCGCCTCGATGAACGCTCCGGCGAGCGTAGGGCCGCCTTCCAACAGCACGTGCCGTACGCCCTGATCGTGCAGGGCTTTCAGGGCGAAACGCGGGACCGCAGTATCGAGAACCAGCGTCGACGCTGCGTTGTCGAGCACGCGCGCCGATTGCGGCACCCGATGCCGCCGATCCAAGACCACCCGCAACGGCTGGTGCGGAAGGAGCTGGTCAGTTCCGTCCCGCACCGTCAACGACGGATCGTCCGCCAACACGGTGCCACTGCCCACGAGGATCGCATCAACGACCGCC
>Ga0307296_10000721_pt1 | contig 16081 bp, 18 predicted proteins | sample ER_DNA_153_FD_194467 | JGI IMG/M metagenome (GOLD analysis project Ga0307296, IMG submission 194467) | Bulk soil microbial communities from the East River watershed near Crested Butte, Colorado, United States - ER_DNA_153 | ecosystem: Environmental > Terrestrial > Soil > Floodplain | place... | reverse complement strand
GGATTGAGCCTACGTGCCCTTCCAGGGATCGAGGTAGACGTCGTCGATCTGGTACGCCGCGCCGCTCCCGACCGGCGTGAACCGGAAGGCGACGGCCTTCGTGCCCAAGAGGCTCGTGACGTTGCAGAGCGCGAGCTGGAGCCGCGGAGAGGGTGCCCAGGTGCCGGTGCCGCTGACGTTGCCGCCGTCGAGGATCGTGAGCAGTCCGCCCAGAAGGCTCGGCACGATCACCTGCACGTGCAGCGCCCCGGTGCGCGAGCCGGCGTTCTTGCCGACGAAGCGCAGGTGCCAGTCGCCAAAGGCGAAGCACACCGTCCCGCTGTACGCGGAGCTGCCCGCTGGGAGGAGCAGAGAGTGGCTGTCGGTCCGGTGGCCGCTGACGAAGAACGGTTCGTTGCCGGAGACGACGCGAGCGCCGCCGCCGAGGTACCAGCCGGTGCTGCCGGCCTCGAAGTCGCCGTTGAAGAGACGGGCGTAGTTCGCGGTGTCGCCCCACTGCGCGAATGCCTTCACCGCGGTGGGGTCGCAGTACGAGGCGGAACCGGTGCCGAGCAGTCCGGCCTTCGCCGTCGTGGTCATGGTGAGCGCCGCGATGATCACGACGCCGATCAGGACCCTCAGCCCGTTCCGTGCCACAGATGCCGCCACGCCTTTCCTCCTCCGCCGCGTTAGTGGTCTCACTTTCGTCGCTGGGGTAGGCGCTGCATCACCCGTAGGGGTGCTTTCTCGGGCTCTCGATCCCTCGAACGAGGGAACCGGCCCCCGTGGACGCGTCAAGCGGCGGCCGCGCCGGGACGATGGTTGTCCCGATGAGCTCGACCGCGGCAACGGCCACACCTCGCTCCGTCCTGCTCGACCCGGACGAGCAGCGGGTGATCGAGGAACGGCGCGCGCGCCGGCTCCAGCGCCTCGCGCGCCGGGAGCTGTGGTCGTTCGTCGTCTTCGCCAGCGGCTTCGTCGCGGCGGCGGTTCTGCTGGCGCTGCTGGTGCCCTCCGACCGTCAGCCCGGCGTCGGAGCGGTGATCCTGCTCGTCGCCGCCTACGCAGCCGCCTTCCGGCTCGACTTCGAGATCGGAACGGGCTCGGCCGTCCCGACCGAGCTGATCCTGGTGCCGATGCTGTTCGTGCTGCCCGTCGGGATGGTGCCCTTCGCGGTCGCCGCCGGCGTCCTGCTCGGGAGCCTCGACGAGCACTTCCGTGGCTCGCTCAGCCTCGCCCGCGTCCTGATGCGAATCGTCTTTGCCTGGTACGCGGTCGGCCCGGCACTGGTGCTCGGCCTGGCCGGCGAGCGCGGGCCGCAGCTGTCCGACTGGCCGCTCTACGTGCTCGCGCTGCTCTCGCAGTTCGCGCTCGACACGCTCTGCTCGGCTGGGCGTGAATGGCTCGCCCTCGGTGTGCGGCCGAGCGTGCAGCTGCGCGCGATGCTCTGGGTCTACGCGATCGACGCGGGGCTCGCGCCGGTCGGCCTCGCCGTCGCCTTCGCGGCGCAGTCGTCACCGTACGGCGTCGTCTTGGCCCTGCCGCTGGTCGCGCTCCTGTCGGTGTTCGCGCGCGAGCGGCGGGTGCGGATCGACCACGAGCTCGAGCTGCGCGACGCGTACCGCGGCACCGCCTTCCTGCTCGGCGACGTGGTCGAGGCCGACGACGAATACACGGGAACCCACAGCCGGGCCGTCGTCGAGCTGACCCTCGCCGTGGCCGACGAGCTCGGGCTCTCGGCGCGCGAACGGCGGGACGCGGAGTTCGCGGCGCTGTTGCACGACGTCGGCAAGGTGCGCGTCCCGAACGCGATCATCAACAAGCCCGGCCCGCTGACGGCAGAAGAGCGCGAGCTGATGCAGCAGCACACCGTCGAGGGCGAGCGGCTCCTACTGCGGGTCGGCGGGCTGCTCGGTGAGATCGGGCGCGTCGTCCGCTCGTGCCACGAGCACTACGACGGCGGCGGCTATCCGGACGGTCTCGCCGGCGAGCAGATCCCGCTCCTGGCCCGCATCGTCGCCTGCTGCGACGCCTACAACGCGATGACGAGCGACCGCTCCTACCGCGCTGCGCTTCCCGCGCAGGAAGCGGTGGCCGAGCTTCGCCGTGTGAGCGGGACGCAGTTCGACCCGCGCGTCGTCGAGGCGCTGATCGCCTTGCTCACTCGCTAGTGACGTTGCCGAAGAGCGAGCTCTCGAGGACGTAAAAGAGGGCGATCGCCATGAAGAGGACGACGCTCGCCGTCGGGCTCACGAACGCGAGCAGCGTCGCGGCCAAGTAGATCCAGGGCCCGGGGAGATAGCTCCGGGAGATCCCACTCACGACGGCAGGCTCTGCATTCCGGTGCAGGAGCCGCCCGCCCCGGCTCGCGTAGAACCAGGTGACGCTGAACATGATCGCCGTCGCGACCATGGTGAAGCCGTAGGCCAGGGCCGCGTCGCGCGCGCCCTCGGCTCGGATGTGCTCGGCTACCAGCCGGGTCGGAAAGGGCACGAACGCGATGCACAGCAAGAGGCCGACGGTCGCAATGAGGAAGCGGCGATCGACCCGCCCGACCTGCGACATCACCGTGTGATGGTTGATCCACATGATCCCGATCGTGACGAAGCTGACCGCGTAGGCGAGGTACGAGGGCCAGATGTGAGCCAGCTGCGCGCCGAGGTCGGGGAGGTCGCCGGAGACCTGGGAGTCCACGTTCAGGATCAGCAGCGTCGCCGCGATGGCGAAGACGCCGTCCGCGAACGTCTCGAGCCTCGCGGTCGTCACGCAGGCGAGTGTAGGAGGGCCGGCAGCTCCTCGAGCTCCAGCCCGAACACGTTCTCGAGTGCCGTGACCGCGTGGGGTCGCACCTCCTCGACGTCCACCGGCCGCCCGAGCTCCCGCGCGACCGTCGTGAACGCCGCGTCCTCTAGCCCGCACGCCGTGATCCACTCCGTGAAGGGCGCTGGATCGAGGTCAACGTTCAGCGCGTAACCATGCGTCGTGACCCACTTCGAGACGTGGATCCCGATCGACGCGATCTTGCGCGGAGGAGCCTCGAGCCAGATCCCGGTCAGCCCCTCGATTCTCGTCGCCTCGACGCCGACCGCCGCGAGAGTTCCGATCAGCGCCTGCTCGACGTCGCGGCAGTACCGCTTCACGTCCTGGCCGTGCCGGGTCAGGTCGAAGATTGGGTAGCAGACGAGCTGGCCAGGGCCGTGATAGGTGGACTTGCCGCCGCGGTCGGTCTCCACGATCTCGACCTCGGCGCCCTCGGGCACGTGCAGCTCGCCCTCCTCGGTGCGCCTCCCCAGCGTGATCACCGGCGCGTGCTCGAGCAGGAGCACGGTGTCCGGGCGAGTGCCCGCGGCAACCTCCGCGGCAAGCGCGCGCTGTAGCTCCCATGCCTGCTCGTAGGGCACGGGCTCCCGGAACTGCATCACCTGTCCGGGGTGGCTCACGCCCGGAGGGTAGCGGCCTGCGCAGTCGCCAAGCCGGCGAGGCAGGCGACCGTCACGGCGACCACGGCTGCGCCTGCACCCGAGAACCCGGAGACGGCGACGAGCCAGACGAGCCCTGCGATCGCGCCGGCCGCGTTGCCGAGCGCTAGCTCCCGCAAGCCGAGTTGTCCACACCAGATAGCGACGCCGAGCACCACGAGCGCCAGGCCGGCGACTAGCAGGACGACGGTGCTGACCGGCCGCGGGAAGTCGGAGCCGTCGAGGACGTCGGTTGCAGCCGAGCTCAGCAGCACAGCTCCGAGCACCACTTCGAAGATCGCGTCCAGCCGGACGAGCATCACACCCTCCTGGGAGAAAGGCCGACTTCGTCGGGCTCGTTTCACTTGTGGTGCTTGACGAGGGGGCACACGGAAGAAACCGGGTTTCCCCCGTGAAGCGACGTCAGTACGCGTCCTCGTCCCAGCTCTCGAGCCGCTGGCGCAGGTCGCGCAGGAAGCGGCCGGCCAGGGCGCCGTCAACGAGGCGGTGGTCGTACGTGAGCGTCAGGTTCATGATCGGCCGGATCGCGATCACGTCCTCGCCGCGGTCGTCCTGGATCACCCACGGCCGCTTGACGACGGCGTAGGTGCCGAGGATCGCCGCTTGCGGCTGGCTGATCACCGGGGTGCCGTGAAAGGTGCCGTAGCCGCCGGGGTTCGTGATCGTGAAGGTGCCGCCCTGCACGTCGTCCGGGAGCAGCTTCTTCTCCCGCGCCCGGGTGGCGATCTCCGAGATCGAGCGCGCCATGCCGAGCAGGTTCAGGCCCTCGGTGTGGCGGACGACCGGGACGATCAGGCCCTTGCCGTCGGTGAGCTCGACCGCGAAGCCGAGGTTGACGTAGTTGCGCGTGACGATCTGGTCGCCGCGCAGCTCGCCGTTGATCCACGGGTAGTCGCGCAGCGTCTCCACCGTCGCGCGCGCAACGAAGGACAGGTAGGTCGGGTTGACGCCGTACGAGGCCTCGTACTCCTTCTTCAGCTTCTTCCGGATCGCGACCACCTTCGACATGTCGACCTCGATCGCGCTCGTCACGTGCGCGGAGGTGTCGAGCGAGCGGCGCATGTGCTCGGCGATCCCTCGCCGCATCGCCGTCATCGGCTCGACCGCCTCGCCCGGCTCGGGCTGCTGCACGGGCGCCGGGGCAGCAGGCGGCGCCGGCTTGGGCGGTGCCTCGGCGACGGGCTGCTGCTGCGGTGCGGGTGGCGCCTCCGGCGCGGGAGCCGGTGCCTCGGCAGGCGCCTCCGGCGGCGCGGGCTCAGGCGGCGTCGGGGGTGCGGCCGGCTCCGCAGGTGCAGCCGGTGCGCCCGACTCGACGAACGCCAGGATGTCCTTCTTGGTCACGCGTCCACCGCGGCCGCTGCCCTGCACCTGGCCGACATCGACGCCGTGCTCCGACGCGATCCGTGCCACGACCGGCGAGATGAAGGTCTTCTCGCCTGTTGCGCCGTCGGCCTCAGGCGCGGGCGCGGCCGGCTCGGGAGCGGGAGCTTCCGGCGCGGCAGCCGCAGGCACAGGCGTCTCGCCCTCGGAGCTCGACGGCGCCTCGGCCTCGGCCGCAGCCTCCTGGGTCGCAGGCTCGGGTGTGGGAGCCTCTTCCGCGGGAGGCGGAGCTGCTTCCGCAGGCGGCGCCTCGGCGCCCTCGGGCGCGATCACCGCGAGCTTCGTGCCGACCTCAACCGTCTCACCCTCCTGCACCAGGATCTGCTGCACGACGCCGGCGGCGGGGCTCGGAACCTCGGTGTCGACCTTGTCGGTCGAGATCTCGAGCAGCGACTCGTCGGCGGCGACGGTCTCGCCCTCCTGCTTGAGCCACTTCGTGATCGTCCCCTCGGAGACGGAGACGCCCATCTGGGGCATGACGACGTCGGTCGCGGAAGTCGTTGCCATCAGTACTCGGCCACCTCGCGAATTCCGGCCGCGACGTCCTCGACCTGCGGGATGTACGCCTTCTCGAGCACGGGCGAGAACGGCACGGGCGTGTCGGGCGCCGTGATGCGCTTCAGCGGCCCGTCGAGATCCTCGAAGGCCTCCTCCCCGATCGTCGCCGCGATCTCGCCGCCGAAGCCGCCGGTGTGCGTGTCCTCGTGGAGCACCACTGCCTTGGAGGTCTTCGCCACGCTCTCCAGCACGGCCTGCTTGTCCCAGGGAATCAAGGTGCGCAGATCGAGGATCTCGACCGAGATCCCGTCGCCCTCGAGCTGCTGTGCCGCCTCCTCCGCGGTGTGCACCATCGCCCCCCAGGTGATCACCGAGACGTCGTCGCCCGCGCGGTGGATGCGCGCCTTGCCGAACGGCGTCTCGTAGCGCTCGTCCGGAACCTCCGCCTTCAGCCGCCGGTAGAGGTGCTTGTGCTCGAAGTAGAGGCACGGGTTCGGATCCTGGATCGCGGTCGCCAGCAGGCCCTTGGCGTCCTCCGGCGTGGCCGGGCAGATCACCTTCAGGCCGGGGATGTGCGCGAACGAGCTCTCCGGGTTCTGCGAATGGAAGGGCCCGCCGGAGAAACCGCCGCCCGAGGGCAGGCGCACCGTGATCGGCACGGGCGTGCCCGCGCGCCAGCGTTGCTTGGCGGCCACGGTCACGAGGTGGTCCCAGGCGCAGGAGATGAAGTCTGCGAACTGCATCTCAGCGACCGGGCGCATGCCCATGATCGCGGCGCCGGTGCAGCCGCCGACGATCGCGGTCTCGGAGAGCGGCGCGTCGATCACGCGCCACGGGCCGAACTCCTCCTGGAAGCCGAGCGTCACCTTGAAGGCACCGCCGTAGACGCCGACGTCCTCGCCGATCACGAACACGCGCTTGTCGCGCTGCATCTCCTGGCGGAGGCCGTCGCTGATCGCCTGCAGGTAGGTCTTCTCAGCCAATGGCTTCTCCGGTGACGATCTCGCGGCTCTCGGTCGTGAGCTGCAAGCGATGCAAGGACGCAGGGAGGTCTCGTGCTGGTTGCACGAGGCCGACCGAGGACGCGGCAGCGCGCCGCAGATCGCGGGCGAGAGGCGCACTGATTGTTGCCGGGGAAGTCATCTACTTGTGATGCGGCGTGTCGAGGTCTTCCGGCGTCGCGAAGACGCCCTCGCGCAGCGACAAGGGATCCGGCAGCGGCGATTCCTCCGCGCGCTGGAGCGCCTCGTTCAGCAGCCGCTTCACGCCGGCGGAGATCTCGTCCTCCTGCTCGTCCGTGAGCTCGGCGTGCTCGCGCAGCCAGTCGCGGAAGCGCTCGATCGGGTCGTTCGCGGCCCAGCGCTCGAACATGTCCTTCGGGACGTAGAAGGCGTCGTCGTGGACGGCGTGGCCCTCCATGCGCAGGGTCAGGCACTCGATCAGCGTCGGCCCGCCGCCCTCGCGCGCCTTCTCGATCGCGCGCTTCGCTTCGCGGTAAACGGCGAGCACGTCGTTGCCGTCGACCACGACGCCCTCGAAGCCGTAGGCCTCGGCGCGGTCGGCGACGTGCTCGGTCGCGTACTCGAGGTAGGTCGGCGTCGAGTACGCCCACTGGTTGTTATCGCAGATGAAGACCACTGGAAGCTTGCGCACGCCGGCGAGGTTCATCGCCTCGTGCGTGTCGCCGCGCGCGGAGGCGCCCTCGCCGAACCAGCCGACCGCGACACGCTTCTCCTCGCGGATGCGGAACGCGAGCGCGCAGCCGACGGCGACCGGCAGCATCGCCGGCAGGTGGCTGACCATCGCCAGCAGCCCGAGCTTCGAGTCGGCCATGTGGACGTTGCCGTCACGGCCGTGAGTCGGGCCGTCCGCGCGCCCCATGTACTGCGCGAAGATCCGCCAGGGCTCGACACCGCGCGTGACGTGGACGCCCATGTCGCGGTGGAGGGGCGTGCCGACGTCTTCGCCGCCCATCGCGGTGGCGACCCCGACCGCCGACGCCTCGTTCCCGCGGCCTGTGTAGAACGAGCCCGGGATCTTCCCCTGCTTGTAGAGAATGTGGCCGCGCTCCTCGATCCCGCGCGTGATCAGCATGCTGCGGTAGACGGCGAGTAGATCCTCGCGGTCTAGGCCTGCTTCTCTGACTTCCTGCAACGAGCCGACGGGCTCGGCTTCACGCGCGATCGCCATGCGTTACCCCTGGACGGACGAGTCGGACAGGACGAGCGCAACTGTAACGACTCGCCAGGACCGCTTGCCGCCCCGCGTTAGGAGGGCTCGACGAAATACCGCTGAGCCGCCGGAACCCGCTGCTTGCCCCGATGCGGCGTCCTCAGTCGCGCCCGTACCTTCCAGGTACGAACACTCCCTGCGTCCTTGCCTCGGAATGACCATCGCGCCCCGGCGTCGAGCGCTATCCCGCCAAGCCCTCCTAGCCCTCCGCGAGCCGTGGCCGGAAGCGGCGCCACGCCATCAGTCCGGCGAAGCCGAGCACGAGCGTCGGCACCATCGTCAGGAAGCGGTAGACGAGCACGGCGGCCACGACCTCCGCGTTGTCGCCGCCGAAGCCGACGAGCGCGCCGGTCAGGCCGACCTCCACGACGCCGATCCCACCGGGCGTGATCGGGATCGAGCCGAGCACGCGCACGAGCGCCCATGACGCGAACGCCTCGACGACGCTGACCTCCTGCGGCGAGACGCCCAGCGTTCGCAGGCAGACCAGGAAGAGCACGAAGACGGTCAGCTGTCCCGCGAGCGTCGCAAGCGTGAGCACGTGCCAGCGGCGGCCGAGCAGGTCGAGGGCCTCTGCGCGGAGAGCGACGAGCGACTCCCCGCTCCAACCAACAGGCCCCTTGCGAACTCGACGCAGTACCCAGTTGACGATGCGGGCGAGCAGGTTGCCGAGCCAGCAGGCGAGTCGGTCGGTCGAGAGACCGGCCGCGAAAACGCTCACGCCGACCAGGACGACGACGAGGCCGACGAGAGCCACGGTCTCGAGCAGCGGGTTGCGCTCGTTGGACAGGGTCAGGAGCGCGAGCCCGACGACCGGAAAGATGAGCAGCGCGAACTGGTTCCACACGCCGACGATCGTCGCGGCGAGGCCGATTCGCGAGCCACGGAACCCCCACGCCCTCAACATCGCGTAGGAGGTTGCGATGCCGACCGCCGCGCCCCCGGGGGCGACGTAGGTCGAGGCGGTCGAGACCTGAGTGAGGATGAACGCCTGCAGGAAACCGAGGCCCGGCAGGGCGGCCTGCCAGGGAGGCGCGAAGGTCGCCAGGTTCAGGAGGGTGGCGCCGATCAGGAGGGCGATCTGCTGGCCGGAGAGGTCCTTGATCGCGTCCCACACGTCGCCGTAGTTCGCGATCTTCGGGAGCACGAACACGAACGTGGCGACCACGACCGCCAGAGCGATCCCGATCGCCAGGGCCCTGCGCCAGCGCGAGCGCTTCGGCGAGACCTTCGAGGCTGGAGCGACCGGCGTGCCGGCGGACTCGGGGCTCACGGGTCGCACGGTAGGCCAGACGGGTACCCTCGCGCTGTGGGCAAGGCGGCGGACTGGCTTCGTGAGGAGCGGCGCAAGACGCTCGGCGACTGGGTCGCCTTCTGCCTCCGCTGCGGCTTCGTGCAGCGCTACTTCGAGGAGTTCGAGGCCGAGCTGCCCACCTCGTGCCCGCAGTGCGCGGGCGAGATTCGCTCACGCTGCCCCGACTGCGACGCGCGCTTCAGCTCGGCGTTCGCAGTCGAGTGCGAGGCTTGCGGCGGCCAGCTGCGGCCGCCAGAGCAATTCGGCGTGCCGATCAGGAAGCGCTAGCGCGCTCGAGCACGAGCGCGGCCGCCGCGGCGTCCTCGACCGCGTGACCCATCGACTTGTAGACGGTGATCTCGTCCTCGCTCGTGCGGCCCGGCCTCGTGCCGGCGAGCACCTCGCCGAGCTCGACCGCCCGCTCGGGCTCGAGGCCCTGCAACTCGAACGACCCGGCCGGGGGAGGGGAGAAGGCGACGCGCGACTCGACACAGAGAAGGCCCGCTCGGATCGTCTCTGGGTCGAGCTCCGGGCCGTCGAGGGCCGCTCCCACCGAAGTGACGTGCGTGCCCGGCGAGAGCCACTCGCGGCTCAGCACGGGCTCGGCGGCGTGGGTGCAGCAGCAGACGACGTCGGCGCCGCGCACGGCCACCTCGAAGGACTCGACTGCCGTCGCGCCGGTCTCTTCGGCAAACGCCTGCGCGTGCTCGTGGTTCCGGCTCGCGACGCGGATCTCGTCGAAGTCGCGCACCCGGCGAGCTGCGTCGAGGTGCGAGCGGCCCTGGACTCCGGCCCCGAGGATCGTCAGCACCCGCGAGTCCTCGCGCGAGAGCGCGCGCGTGGCCACGGCGGAGCTCGCGCCGGTGCGGACGGCCGTGATGTGCGTGCCGTCCATCACGGCGCGCGCGGTGCCGGTCTCCGCGTCGAACACCGCGATCAACGCCTGGTGCGACGGTTCGTGGCCGGGGAAGAGGGTGACGAGCTTCGCCGCGAGCACGCCGTCCACGTAGCCGGGCATCGCGCCGAGCAGACCGTCAGGACTGAAGGCGGCGATCCGCGGCGGCACCGAGGCGCGCCCGGCGCTCAGTTCGACGAACGCGCGCTCGAGCCGCTCGAGCAATAGGTCGACGTCGAGCAGTTCAGCAACCGCGTTCTGATCGAGCACCAGCACGGCCCTAGTCTGAACCCGGCGAGGCGCGCCGGGTGTTCCCAGCGTGCAGCGGAGCCGAAGGCGGAGTCTGCGCGGGTTAGGCCGTAGGCCGTTTAGCTCCGGATCTCCGAGAAGCGGATCACCGTCACGACCTCGTCGTCGGCCACTTCGCGGTTGTACAGCTGACCCAGGAAGCCGGCCATCTCCTCGGGTCGGCGGATCTCCGGGTTGTCGTGCTCGATCTCGCGCGGCGAGAGGTCGGCCAGCGTCTTGACCTCGACCTTGTCGATCACGGCGTCGAAGATCTTCTGGCGCGGGCTGTAGCGCGTCCCGGCGAGGACCTGGACGATCATCCCCTTCCGGTACTTGCGCGATTTGTCGCCGAGGCGGATGGTCGCCGTCTTGCGGCCGCTGCGGAGCTGGTCCGAGACCATCGGCGAGTAGAAGTTCAGCGCATACACGGCGTCGTCGGCTCCTGCCACGGGGAGCGCGGAATCATAGTGCCCCCACGGCTTCGAGCGCCTTCGCGGCCATCTCGCGCTCGCCCTTGTACGCAAGCAAGCGGGGGCCTTCCTCGAGCGGGAGCCAGCGCACCTCGGCCACCTCGTGCGCCGTGGCGGGCGGAAGGTCGCCCAGGCGGCCGCGCGTGTAGCGCAGGAGGTAGAAGCTCACGACCTTGAAGATCCGCTCGCCGGCCCACGTGTAGACGTACTTGACGTCCCCGAGCTTCACGACGAGGCGCCCGGTCGCTCCCGTTTCCTCCGCCACTTCGCGCAGCGCGGTCTCCTCGGGCTTCTCGCCGGGGCCGATCAGCCCCTTCGGCAGGGCCCACAGGCCGGGCTGCTTGCCCGCCGGCCTGATCGCAGCGAAGACCCAGCGACCCCGCAGGCGCCGCACGAGCACTCCGCCCGCCGAGAATTCACGTTTCATGCCGGGGTTTGTAACAAGCGATCGTCACGAAATGTCGTGGTCATGCACGGCCCCCTGCCGAAGCGGTAAACTGCCTCGGCACTCGGAACCTGAGAGTGCCAGAGACTGTCACAAAGTCACAGGGACAAAGAAGGAGGGCTGGATGAACCTACAGCCATTGGGCGACCGCCTCATCGTCGAGGCCCTCGAGGACGAGGAGACGACGGCGAGCGGCATCGTCCTGCCCGATACCGCCAAGGAGAAGCCGCAGCGCGGCCGCGTGCTGGCGGTAGGCCCGGGCGCCCGGAACGACAAGGGCGACCTGGTGCCGATGGACGTCGCCGAGGGCGACGAGATCATCTTCTCCAAGTACGGCGGCACCGAGATCAAGCTCGGCACGGACGACGTGCTGGTGCTGCGTGAGTCGGATGTGCTGGCGAAGGTGACCAGCAGCGGCTCGAAGGGATCGAAGAAGAAGGAGATGGCCGGCGCGTCCGCTTAGGACCCTGGTCGAAGGAGGACTGAATGGCACATAAGGAACTGAAGTTCAGTGAGGACGCGCGGCGCTCGCTCGAGCGCGGCGTCAACATCCTCGCCGACGCTGTCAAGGTGACGCTCGGCCCCAAGGGCCGCTACGTCGTGCTGGACAAGAAGTTCGGCGCGCCGACGATCACCAACGACGGCGTCACCATCGCCCGCGAGATCGAGGTCGAAGACGTCTTCGAGAACCAGGGCGCACAGCTCGTCCGCGAGGTCGCGACCGCGACCAACGACGTGGCGGGCGACGGCACCACGACGGCGACGGTGCTCGCACAGGCGATCGTCCGCGAGGGCCTCAAGAACGTGGCCGCGGGCGCGAACCCGATGGGCATCAAGCGCGGCATCGAAGGCGCCGTCGACCAGGTGGTCGAGAGCCTGAAGTCGCAGTCGAAGGAGATCTCGGGCAAGGAGGACATCGCCCGGGTCGCCACCATCTCCGCGCGCGAGCGCGAGATCGGCGACGTGATCGCGGACGCAATCGACAAGGTCGGCAAGGACGGCGTCGTGAACGTCGAGGAGGGCCAGACCTTCGGCCTCGAGCTCGAGTTCACCGAGGGCATGCAGTTCGACAAGGGCTACCTCTCGCCATACATGATCACCGACGCCGAGCGGATGGAGGCCGTGCTCGAGGACCCCTACATCCTCGTGGCCAACCAGAAGATCGGGGCCGTCAAGGACCTCCTGCCGATTCTGGAGCAGGTCATCCAGGCCGGCCGGCCGCTGCTGATCGTGTCGGAGGACGTCGAGGGCGAGGCGCTCGCGACGATCGTCGTCAACAAGCTGCGCGGGACGTTCACCGCCGTCGCCGTCAAGGCGCCGGGCTTCGGTGACCGCCGCAAGCGCATGCTCGAGGACATCGCGATCCTCACAGGCGCCGAGGTGATCACCGAGGAGATGGGCCTCAAGCTCGAGAACACGAAGCTCTCGCAGCTGGGCCATGCCCGCCGCGTCGTGATCACGAAGGACACGACCACGATCATCGACGGTGACGGCGATGCCGACGCGATCAAGGCCCGGATCAAGCAGCTGAAGGCGGAGATCGAGAACACCGACTCCGACTTCGACCGCGAGAAGCTCCAGGAGCGTCTGGCGAAGCTCGCGGGCGGTGTGGCTGTCGTCAAGGTCGGCGCTGCCACCGAGACGGAGATGAAGGAGAAGAAGCACCGCGTCGAGGACGCGCTGCAGGCCACCCGGGCCGCCCTCGAGGAGGGCATCGTCCCCGGCGGGGGCGTCGCACTCCTGAACGCCAGCGACTCGATCGACCTCGACAAGCTCGAGGGTGACGAGCGCACCGGAGCGGCGATCATCAAGCGGTCGCTCGAGGAGCCGCTGCGGCAGCTCGCACAGAACGGCGGCCTCGAAGGATCAGTCGTCGTCGGCGAGGTCCGCAAGGCCAAGAAAGGCAACGGGCTGAACGTCGACACCGGCGAGGTCGAGGATCTCGTAGCGGCGGGTGTCATCGACCCGACGATGGTGACGCGCTCGGCGCTGCAGAACGCGGCTTCGATCGCGAAGAACATCCTCACCACCGAGGCGATCGTCGCCGAGCCGCCGGAGAAGAACCCGGTCGGCGCAGGCGCCGGAATGCCTGACATGGGCGGCATGATGTAAGCAACGCGCGCGGGGCGACCCGCACGCACGAAAAGAGGGGCCGGCGCGAGCCGGCCCCTCTTCTTTTGAGCTTTGAACGACGGTACGCTCCCGTCGAAGTGAGGCTTCTGGTTGCCTTCGGTGCCGCGCTCGTCGCTGTGTGCGCAGCGGGAGCCGCCCTCCGACCGCCGGCGCCGGTGACCCTCGACGGCGTCGCCGGCGCGCGTCCCGGGATGAGTGTGGCCGCGGTTTCGGCACGGTGGGAGATGCGCCTGAAGCCCTCCTATGAAGTGCGGTCGAGCTGCGGCCAGGCGTTCATCGAGGAGCCTCGCATCAAGGGCTACGCCATCTTCATGCCCAGAGGGCGCTTCGGTGCCGTCTTCTTCCGGAAGGGCGCTGTGTCGGGAAAGGGGATCCGAATCGGATCGACCCTTGCGCAGTTGCGGCGGGCGTACTCGAACCTCTCCTCCCGGCCCGACAGGTACATCCACGGTGGGCGCCAGTACTTCGTGCGCCGCACGCGGGCTCCACACTGGCAACTGCGCTTCGACGTGAGCCCCGGGAGGCGCGTGACGCAGATCGTCTTCGGCAATCGCGAAGCCGCGCTTCTCGACGAAGGTTGCGCTTAGGGAGCCGAGAAAGAAAGAGCCGGCGCTGGCCGGCCCTTCAATTGACCCGTTAACGACGAAACGGCCCAAGGGCCGTTTCGTACGAGGGGGATGGGGAGGTGGGTCGCGATGAATATCGGCGGCTCTCGCGCCAGCTCTCTCCCCCGTTCGAGTGAACTCGCGTCCCTACACTGAATGCGTGGAAACTGCGACCGGAACGTCGTACCGGCTCGACCGTGGCTACGTCTCGGTCGCGGGCCCCGAGGCCGAGGAGTTCCTCGAGCGGATGATCTCGAACGAGGTCGCCTCGCTCGAGACGGGGGAGGCACGCCCCGCGTTGCTGCTGACGCCGAAGAGCCGGATCGTCGCGCCTCTGCGCGTCGTGCGCGAGGGGCCCGAGATTTTCCTCCTGCTGACGGAGTTGGAGCTCGCCGAGACCGTCGCCTCCACCCTCATGCGCGCGCGCTTCGCGGCGAAATGCGAGATCGAGGTGAAGGCGTACAGCGGCTACCTGCAGCTCGGGGGCGGAGACGGGATCCCGAACCGCGACTATGGCGTCGAGGCTCGCGAGAGCTGGGGCGAGGACGAACGGGAGGCCGCCGACCCGGACGAGCTCGAGGCGCTCCGGATCGAGGCGGGCACGCCCGTCTGGGGTAAAGAGCTCGACGAGACCATCCTGCCCGCCGAGGCCGGGCTCGACGAGACGCACGTCTCCTTCACCAAGGGCTGCTATCCGGGCCAGGAGCCGATTGCGCGGCTGCACTACCGCGGCCGTCCGAATCGCCGCCTGAGTGTGCTCGAAGTCGCCGACGCGAAGCCCGGGGACGAGATCCTGCTGGGCGAGAAGCCGGTCGGCCGAGTCACGAGCGCCGTTCCCGGCCGGGCGCTCGGTTACGTCCGCCGTGAGGTCCCGGACGACGCTGTCCTGAAGATCGGCGACGCCGAGGCGCGGCTACACTTGCCCTCCCCGCGCCCGTAGCTCAGGGGATAGAGCGCTGCCCTGCGGAGGCAGAGGTCGCAAGTTCGAATCTTGCCGGGCGCATTGCCGTGCGACGCGACGCGTCGCGGCTCCCTGATAGAAGCTTCCGCCCGTGACGATTGCGCTACAGGTGCTCGTGTCCGGGCTCGCGGCCGGTGGGGTCTACGGGCTGTTCGCCGTCGGTTACTCGCTCATCTACCGCCTGACCGGGATCGTCCACTTCGCGTTCGGGGATCTCGTCGGGCTCGGGATCTTCGCGACGCTGCTCGTGCTCGCGGGGACGAGCCCCGTCAGCCAGTCGGGCGCACATGAGCCGCGCTTCCTGTTCGCGCTGATCGTCGGGCTCACCGTCTGCGTGCTCGCCGGGATCGGCACCTACGTCGGGCTCGTGCAGCCGTACTTGAGCCGGGGCTCGACGATCGGCTGGGTCGCCGGGACCGCGGCGGTTGCGTTCGCGATTCGCGCCGCGATCGGCGCGACGTTCCAGCGCTCGAGCTACGTCTTTCCCGACCCGTTGCCGTTCCACGACGTCGGCCACGCCGGGTTCGTCCACCTCGGAGGCGCTCAGGTCGAGGCACGCGCCTTCTTCGTGATCGGGCTGGCGGTCGTGCTGGCGCTCGGCTCGGCGTGGTTCCTCGAGCGCACTCGCTACGGGCGGGCACTGCGCGCGATCGCGGACGAGCGCGAGGGTGCCCAGGTCGTCGGCGTGCCGGTCGAGCTCCTGATCACGCTTGCCTTCGGGCTCGTCGGCGCGTTGGCGATGATCGCTGCGGTCGCCGCCGCCCCCGGCGAGGCCGTGAACGCGAACACGGGCACGCTGCTCGGCCTGAAGGGCCTCGTCGCCGCACTCGCCGTGCGCTTCGGGCCACCGCTGTGGGCCTTCGCCGCCGGGCTCGTCCTCGGAGTCGTCGAGGCCGCGATCGCGAACGTCCACCTCGGCGGCTGGCAGCTCGGCCCGTCCTACCGCGAGGTGCTCCCGTTGGCCTTCGTCCTCCTGCTGATCTCGGTGCGACCCTCGGCCGAGGCGCTCGAGGAGCAGGAATGAGCCTGCTCGGGCAGACCGCGGTCGAGTTGCGCCGTGCGGCCAGGGAGGCACGTGCGCAGTGGACCGGCCTTGCCTGGGCGGCGGTCGCCGGGCTCGTGCTGCTCGCGGCTGTGCCGTTCCTGTCGATCCCCGGTGTGCGGCTCGACGCGCTCGCCGACACCGCTTACCTCGCGCTGGCCGCGACCGCGCTCGGCCTGACCGTCGGCCCCGCCGGGCTGCCTTCGCTCGGCACGGGGGCGTTCATGGCCATCGGCGCCTTCACGTCGGCGCTCCTCGTCGCGCGCTCGGGCTGGCCCCTCGAGCTCGCCGCCCTCGCCGGCACGGCCGCCGCGCTCTTCGCGGGCGTTGTCTGCGGGGGAGTGGTCCGCCTGCGGCGTGTGTTCGTCGCCGTCAGCACG
>Ga0307296_10000714_pt1 | contig 16160 bp, 10 predicted proteins | sample ER_DNA_153_FD_194467 | JGI IMG/M metagenome (GOLD analysis project Ga0307296, IMG submission 194467) | Bulk soil microbial communities from the East River watershed near Crested Butte, Colorado, United States - ER_DNA_153 | ecosystem: Environmental > Terrestrial > Soil > Floodplain | place... | reverse complement strand
GAGCGCGAGCAGCGCCGCCGGTGTGTGCCAGTGGTCGGGTGCGGCGATCACCAGTGCGTCGATGCTTTTATCGTCGAGCGCGCGACGGAAGTCGCCGATCCCCTTCGGCACTCGCCGCTGCATCTTCCCGATCGTCTGCACGCCTTTGTCCATCGCGCGCTGGTCGACGTCGCAGATGTAGGCCACCTCCGAGTTCTCGGCGACGGCGAAGTTCTGCGCGAGCACGTCGCCGCGGCTGTTCACGCCCATGATCGCGACGACGAGCTTGTCGCTCGGCGAATCCCGCATGTCGAGAAGTGGCGCCCCGCGCGCCCCGAGGAGGAGACCCGCCCCAGCGACGGACGCGGTCTTGAGAAACTCTCGGCGATCGACCATGGAGTCCGTCGGCGTCATCGGGCTGTCTCCGCTGAGGTGGTAAGCCATCGGCGCGCTGAGTGACATACGAATTGCCTGACGTACTCACTCGTCACTCATCGATCGCCTTCAATTACATCGATCACCGCAGTGTATATCGATCACCGCAGTGTCGGTGCCTAACGTGGCGCGCCCAAACTCCGGATCTTGATGCTGCGAAAGTAGACCTCATCGCCGTGATCCTGCAGCGCGATGTGGCCCGGGCGCCGGTCCGTGAACCAGGCCATGCTTCGATATTTGCTCGCCGCGAGGGCGGAGTCCATATGGGCGGTCCCGAGATCGTATTCGACGACCTTCTCGCCGTTGAGCCAGTGTTCACCGTGGCCGCCGGCGAGCACGATTCGCGAGACGTTCCATTCGCCCACGGGTCGCAGCTGCTTGTGCTCGTTCGCCGCGACGAGGTCGTAGAGTGCGCTCGCGCGGTGTGTCGGCAACTTGCCGTCCTCATGGCGATCGTCGTCGAGCATCTGATACTCGAAGCCTTTCGCTGCGTGCGTCGGCGCAACGGTGGTGGAAAGCTCCTCCGACACGTTGTACTTCACGCCGCTGTTGGCGCCCGGCGTGACCTTCCATTCCCAGGACAGTTCGAAGTCGCGGTACTTGCCCTCGGAGATGAGGTCGCCGCCTTCCAGCGGTTGGCCATCGGCCTGCACCGGGACCTTGCCGCTCGCCACCTTCTTTATGGAACCGTCGTCGACAACCCAGTGCGCCGTCGGAATGCCTGTGAAGCCCAGGCCACGCCAGCCGTTGAGTGTGCGACCGTCGAACAGCAGCGTCCATCCCGCGGCGCGCTCCGCATCGGTCAATGCATTGGGCTGTGACGTAGAGGCTGTCGCGAACGGCGTGCATGGCCCAACACACGCAGCAACTGCTGGCGTTGTCGCGGAGGATCGGACACAGGCTGCGAGCAGAGCACAGAGGACAGCACCACTGCACCGGCATCTAGTTTGGATCATCTCCAATAATGGCATCGTTGAACGCAATGTGTAACGGGTGTCGTGACGGCCGCCGTGCGTCTCATCCCGACCAGGCAGCATGGCGTTGACGTAGCAGTTCGTCATGGCGATGATGGTGACCGAGCGCCGACCTCCTTCCGCCTTTCCCGCCGACCGGGGCCCCGCAATGCACCTGACCACGCTTGACTGGCTGATCGTCGTCGCCTCCATCGGCATCTCGTTCCTGCCGGCGCTCGTCCTGGCGCGGCGCGCCGGCTCGAGCACGGCCGAGTTCTTCACATCGGGGCGCGCTGCGCCGTGGTGGCTGCTCGGCGTGTCGATGGTCGCCACGACCTTCAGCACCGACACGCCGAACCTCGTCACCAACCTGGTCCGCGAGCGCGGCGTGGTGAACAACTGGGCGTGGTGGTCGTTCCTGCTCACTGGGATGGCCACTGTGTTCTTCTTCGCCCGGCTGTGGCGCCGCTCGGGCGTGCTCACGGACCTCGAGTTCTACGAGCTGCGCTACTCCGGGCGCCCGGCGACGGTGGTGCGCGGCTTCCGCGCGCTGTACCTCGGGCTGTTCTTCAACTGCGTGATCATGGCCACGGTGAACCTCGCCGCCGCGAAGATCGCCGCCGTCGTCCTCGGGTGGCCGATGGCCAAGACGCTCCTCATTTGCGCCGGGCTCAACGTGGCCTTCGCCGCGACGTCGGGGCTGTGGGGCGTCATGGCAACGGACTTCGTCCAGTTCGGGATCGCAATGACGGGCTCGTTCGCCGCCGCCTGGTTCGCCCTCAAGCAGCCGGAGGTCGGTGGGCTGTCGGGGCTCGTCGCGCGCACCGACCCGAAGCTGCTCGGCCTCCTCCCGGACTTCGGCGACTGGACGGTGGCGCTCGCGGTGTTCGTCATCCCGCTCACCGTGCAGTGGTGGTCGGTGTGGTACCCGGGGGCAGAGCCAGGCGGCGGCAGCTACATCGCGCAACGCATGCTTGCCGCCCGCAGCGAGCGCGATGCGCTCACCGGCACGCTGCTCTTCAACGTCGCGCACTACGCGCTGCGGTCGTGGCCGTGGATCATCGTGGCGCTCGCGTCCACCCTCGTCTACCCGCAGGTCTCCGACATCGCCCGCACCTTCCCGTACGTCGACCCGCGGCTCATCGGCCACGACATGGCGTACCCGGCGATGCTGCGCTTCCTCCCGGTGGGGTGGCTCGGCGTCATGGTGGCCGGGATGCTCGCCGCCTACGTCTCGACAATCTCCACGCACCTCAACTGGGGGACGTCGTACCTGGTGCACGACCTCTACCGCCGCTTCGTCCGGCCGGGCGCGACGGAACGGCACTACGTCGCCGTGGGGCGCCTAACGACGGCGCTGCTCATGCTCCTCGCCGCACTGCTGACGTTCGTGCTCGACTCGGCGCGGCAGAGCTTCGAGCTGATCATGTCGATCGGCGCCGGCACGGGGCTCATCTACCTGCTGCGCTGGTTCTGGTGGCGCATCAACGCGTGGAGCGAGATCAGCGCGATGGTCAGCTCCTTCGTCATCGCCGTCGGCTTCTTCGTCGCCGGCAAGGCGGGGGCGCAGGTACCGTCCCACGTCGCGCTGCTGCTCACGGTGGGCATGACCTCGGTCGTGTGGATCACCGTGACGCTGCTGACGCGTCCCACCGACCGGCCGACGCTCGTGAGCTTCTACCGGCTAGTGCGGCCGGCGGGCCCCGGGTGGCGGTCCGTGCGCGCCGCGACGGGACTGGGGCCCAGCCCCGACAGCCTGCCGCAGCAGTTCCTCGCCTGGACAACCGGCTGCGTGTTCGTCTACTCGGCGCTCTTCGCCGTCGGCAACGCGCTCTACGGGCGCGCGGCGCTGGCCGTGGCCTTCAGCATCGCCGCTGTCGCGAGTGGCGTGCTGCTCTATCGTCTTATTCGCGCGATGTTCCGCATCGAGGAACCGCCGCGGGGGAGCGCCCGCGACGCGCTCACGGCCGCGCCACCGCGCGCGTGAGTGCCGGTTCGGCGCGGGTGAACGCGTCGAGCAGCGCGAGCTGCGCGCGACTGCGCTCGAGGTTGTGTTCGGGGTGCGTGGTCTTGTAGTAGCGGTCGCCGTCCAGGTGATCGGTGAGAAAGCGGACGGCCTGCTCGTAGGTGATGACGCGCGCGGCCGTGACGAGGAGCGCGCGCTCGCCATCGGCGCCACGCCGGCCGCTGCCATCGAGGTAGCCGCGCGCCAGCGCCGCAAAGCGGTCGACGCGCACCGTCACCGCGTCGAGCTCCGTCGCGTCCTCGGCGGCGTCGCTCGCCATCGTCCGCGCCATGTCGCCGAAGTCGTACAGGGCGAGCCCGGGCATCACCGTGTCCAGGTCGACGACGCACAGGCCCTCGCCGGTCGCTGCGTCGAGCAGGACGTTAGGCATCTTGGCGTCGTTGTGGACCACGCGCTCCGGTAGCTCCCCGCGCGCGTGCCGGTCGAGGAGCGCCGACGCGAGCGGACGGTTCTGCAGCGCTGTCTCGATTTCCACCCGCGCGCCGGCGGCGCGGCCTCCAAAGTCCGCCGCGACAGCCCGCTCTAGCGCCTCGACACGCCGCGGCGTGTGGTGGAAGTCGGGGATCGTCTCGTGCAACCGCGGGCCGCGGTAGTCGGCGAGTAGCTGCTGGAAGTGTCCGAAGGCGCGGCCGGCCTCGTAGGCTTCGGCGGCATTCGTCGCCCGGTCGTGCGCGACGGTGCCTTCGATGTAGCGCAGCACGCGCCAGTACGCGCCGGCGGCGTCGACGTGCGCGGCTCCGCCGGCTCGCGTCGGGACCAGCGTCAGCGTGCGACGCTCGACGTTAGGCACAGCCTCGCGTGCGAGCGCGTCGGCAAGGTGCGCCGTCACTCGCGCGACGTTCTCCATCACGAGATCGGGACGCGGAAACACGTGGCCGTTGATGCGCTGCAGAAGAAAGCGCGCCGGCCCGCCGCCGGTAGTGACGAGCCAGGAGTCGTTGATGTGCCCGCCGCGGAATGTCTCGACGGCCGCGACAGGGCCCGGGAGCGCGAACTCGTCGGCGACGGCTCGCGCCTCCGAGGTCGGCGTCACGGCCGTCACTTCCATAGGGGACGCGGGTACTCGCCACGCTCGACGTGGGCCCGCAGCGCGTCGGCGACACGCGCGCGGTCCTCGCGGTGAGTGATGCCGCACCACGGCCCCTTCCCCGGGAGCACTCGTACCCGCGCACGTCCGCGCTGCACCAGCTCCTCGACGTGCGTCGGCAGGAGGAACTCCGCCTTCTCGTCGCGCGCGTGGTGCTCCAGGAACGACACGAACGCGTCGGCAAGCGTCGCGAAGACGTCCGGTGCAAATCCCCACATGTTCATCGACACCGGCGCGCTTCCCGGAATGAGCCGGGTCTCGCCGCCGTCCTTACGCACGCGCCCGTCGTGACCGGCCGCCTCGATCCCGACGACCTCCTCGATGCGCGAGAGCCAGCCGTCGGACGTTACTTGTAGCAACGCACGATTGACGGAGCCGGCCTCGCTCAGCGTCTCGGCGAGCGGGAAGCCCACGACGGCGTGAACGGGAACTGCGCCGCCTAACGGCGCCCCGAAGAAGGCGGCGAGCGCCTTGTATGCCTCTCTCCCATAAAAGTCGTCCCCATTCACGACGGCGAATGAACCGTTGACTGCGGGCGCGGTGGCGAGCACGGCCTGTCCCGTCCCCCATGGCTTGCGTCGGCTCGCCGGCAACGCCATCCCCGCGGGGAGCGCGTCAAGTTCCTGGTGCACGAACTGCACGGGAACGCGCGAACGCCACCGCTCCACCACCCCTCGCGCGAAGACGTCGTGCATCGCGGGCTGGATGACGAGGACGACCCTGTCGAACCCCGCGCCCAGCGCGTCGTGGATCGCAAAGTCGAGCATCGTCTCGCCGCCCGGACCGAGCGGCTCGAGCTGCTTCGGTCCCCCGAAACGGCTTCCCATCCCTGCGGCGAGCCCGACCAGCGTCAGTGACATTCCACTAGGGCGCGACTGTCCGACGCCAGGCGCCGAGTACTCGTCCTTCGACTCCCGTCGTTAGGCGAGATGTGTACCACACCCGGAGCGCAGCGGCCGCCTGCTTTCCTCGCGCCGTCTCCGCCGGCGTTCCGGTTCTCTCCAGGATCGATGCCGAGAGCCAATCCTCGAGCCGTTCGTCGACATCCGCCTCATACGGCTTTCCCTCGCCAAGCCGCTCCGGCCAGTCCCGCGCCGCGGCCACGAGTGTCGCCGCGTCCTTCCATCGGCGAGCCGCCATCGCGTCCACCGCCAGCATCAGCTTGGCCTCTCTATACATGGCGTGTGCCTCGCTCGCCCCTTCCTGCGGCAGCACGTCAAGGCTCGCGAGCGCGGAGTCTGCTTCGCCGTAGCGTCCGGCCGCAACGAGCGCTTTCGCGAACGTTAGGCCGAGGATCTCGTTCCCGGGGAATCGCGCGTGATAGCGACGCGCAACACCGAGCGCGTACGACGTGTCGCCTGACGAGAGCGCGCCATTCACCATGAGCTTTCCATAGCGCCACTCGGCCTCGTCCAGCGCGGCAGCACGCTCCAGATCGCGCCGCGCATCCGGCGCCGCGCGTCCTGGAAGCGCCGCGCGGGCGGCATAGCACGGCGCGAAGTCCGGCTCGTTTCCTAAACCAGAGAGGAGTGAGTCAGCCTCAGTGGTGCGCCCCAGGCCCCAGAGTGTCAGCGCGAGGTAATAGCGAGGCTTCCAGTGCGGCGTTGCGCGCGTGGCGGCCTGCAGCACTGGCACTATCTCCGTGCGAAACGGAAAGACAAAGCGCGGAGTTAGGCGGTTGGCGCGCTCGATCAGAGCTCCCGCGTCCGTTGTGCCGGCGAGGGAGGCGCGCCAATACAGCGCCTCGGGATTGTCGCCGACCGCCCCGAGCACTTTTTTTCCGACCGCCACGTCGCCCGCGTCCAGATACCATGCGGCAAGATCGAGCAGCACCTGCTCAGGAAGCTCGGCGCGTATCCCGCGTCGGAGTGTGCTGCCTAACGCCGAATCGCCGGCTGTGACGAACCGCTCGAGCCGCACCTGATGGCTTAGCGGGTCGATCGTCTCGAGTTGCTTGAGGAGTCGCGCGTGCGCGCCGCGATCTCCTTGCCGGCGTGCGACCACGATCGCCACGCCGAGGGCGTCCAGGCTTCGAGGCTCGGCGCCGAGCGCCTTCTTCGCGTATTCATTCGCGGCCGACAACTGTCCGTCACTCAGAGCCAGTCGGGCGAGCTCGGTCCAGGCGGCACCACGCATCTCCGGCGTCGACGCTGCGACGTCGAAGCCGTCCTTCCCATCGGCGAGCCGGCCGAGCCGCCGGTTGGCCAGTCCATAGTAGTAGTTCGCCCACGGGTCGTATGTGTCGACGCTGAGCGCGGTCAGAGTGAGCTGTCGAGCGAGCTCGTACTGCCCGGCGCGTATCGCGACCTGGGCGCGGTCGACCAGAGCTGGCACGAACAAGGGCTCGCGCGCCAGTGCGCTGTCGAGTGACGCGGCGGCCTTTGCATACTCTCGTTGCCGCAGCCACTCCTTCCCCTGCAGGTACAGTCCGTACGGAGAGCGCCAGTCGAAGTTGGGCGGCGAGTCGAGCGGTCGAGCCAGCGCGGCGGCGGCGGCGGCTCCAATGTAGTCGACCAGATGATCGCCTAACGTCACCCGGATTGAATCGGGCGCAATTCCGTGGAGCGGGATCGTGGCGGTGAACAGCTCCCGAGGGCGGCGCGTGACCAGCCTCCGATACAGTATCCGCGACCCGGCCGTTACGCGCAGAGTGTCAGCGATGCGTTGTGTCGGGGAAAGTGAGACGACGATGGAGTCTCCATGTGGCACGACGTTGAGCGCACCCACCCGGCCCGCGGCAACGATGCCTTTCGTTCCGGCGACTGGATACCAATACTCCGTCCACGTGTCCGCGACGTGGGGAGCAAAACCGCGGTGCTTGAACGGGGTCAGGGTGCTCGCTTCCGCTGACTGATTGAACAGCCGCCCGGATTGAATCTCGGCGTACTGTCCATCGCTGTCGGTGAGGAGCTTCTCCCAGATCATCCCTTGGCGGGAAAGCCCCCAGATCCAGATCTTCTTGCCGAGCCTCTCGTCGCGTGGCGCGTAGCGCACCATGCCGAAGTCGTCGTCGTGCCAGTACGCCCCGAAGAAGTCCGTCTCCTTGCCGACGACGTGATACGATTTGTAGCCGCCAAAATCGTTGGTCCGGTACCAGGAGATGTCGCGCCCCTGCGCATCGATGGGCCAGGGCTCGTGCTCGCCGTTATGGCCGACGTGAGTGGTGCCCGGATAGACGAACTGCAGATTGCCGGCGACTTTGATGCCGACGTTCATCCAGGTGTAGTACGGCTGCTCGAGGGGCGACGCGTTGTACCAGAGGGACGTGGTGCTGAACATCGCGTCGTCCCGGCCGAGACGGATCTCGATGCGCCAGGGTGTGCGGGTGAGCAGATCCAACGCCCCGATGATGCAGCTGACGCTCCCGTCGGCGTTGGCGCGGGTGACGTAGTCCACCGGCGTCGCGACGTTAGGCGTGTGGCCGAAGATTCCATAGTTGGCCTCGATGCCGCCGCTGGTCCATGCGCCCCGCATGGCGACGTCGCGAAACTTCACCGTGTGGTTGAAGTAGATGAACGACCGATTCGAGCGCTTGTCGACCGCGTTCCAGATCTTGCCACCGATTTCGGGCAGGATCATCACGCGCAGGTACTCGTTCTCGAGCTCCACCACCTTCCACTTCCGCTGCTCGGCGCGATGGGTGAAGCCGTCGAACCGGAAATAGGGGTAGATGCGGCCGACGACCGGAATGGGGTTGGGGTCGCTGAAGGGATAGGTGGGAAAGACCTGTTGATGCTCGCGAACGGTCGCGCGTGAGGACTGCGCTGGGAGCGCGGAGGCCGCGATGGCCATCAAGGCGGCGAGAGCGAGAGTGCTGGTGGGCATGTGGCGGACGAGTGGGACGGTCGACCTGAACGCTCCGACTGTCGCAGAACTACTCTCGCGGCGGCTACGAATCAAATCGATGGAGTAGTTGGGGCGATTTCCGAGCGAAAAAACGCAAGTGGCGAGCATCTCAGGATGCCCGCCACTTTTCCAACGTGTTGTCGCTCAATATTTCAGGTAAGTGGCCAGGGACGGAATCGAACCGCCGACACGCGGATTTTCAGTCCGCTGCTCTACCAACTGAGCTACCTGGCCGAGTCGAGTAAGCTAATCGTCGCGTGCGACGCTTATCAACCCGGCCAGCACGCGCACCGTCGCGCGTGTCGCTCACATTGCCCCGCGCCGGAAGATTATGACGGGAATCGTCAACGCCATGATCTTGATGTCCTGCCAGACCGTCCGGCGCTTCAGGTACTCGAGGTCCAGAGAGACCTTCCGCTTCACGTCGTCGAGACAGCAGTCGTAGTTCTGCTTGACCTGCGCCCACCCCGTGATGCCGGGACGCGTGCGCTGGCGCAGCCGATAGTCCGGGATCTCCTCGCGCAGGCGGCAAAAGATGCTCGGACGCTCGGGACGCGGGCCAACGATGTTCATGTCACCCTGCAGGACGTTGATGAGCTGGGGCAGCTCATCCAGTCGCAGTTGCCGCAGGAATCGCCCGATCGGAGTCACTCGCGCGTCGTTCTTTTTTGCCCACACGGCTCCGCAACCGCGCTCGGCATCGACGCACATCGAGCGGAACTTGTAGATCCTGAAAGCGTTGCCGCCGACGTCTTCCGTTCGACGTCCGCGCAGCGCCAGCGCACGTCGGGAACGGCGGTCGAGTGCCCGTAGCTCGATGCGCGCCTTCCGGTCGCGGTAGCGCGGTTTCGGCGCGGTACGACGCTCGGAGCTGGTCCGCCGGTCATCGGCAAAGGCTCGGCGGTCGACGCCGACGCGGGTCTGTGTATAAAGGATGGGTCCGCGCGAGGTCAGCTTGACCGCGATTGCGATCAGAATCATCAGCGGAAGAAGCAGGATCAGCGCGGTGCCGGCCAGGACAATGTTGATCGCCCGGGTCAGCCGTTCGGCGCCTGTGGGTGACGCAAACTCGGGCGCCATCGATAGATGAGCAGCGCGCCCGTAGCTCGAAACAGCGACCTCCTGCCTAACGACATCGGCGGAGGGAGTGCGAACGGTCGTGGCGGGGGCAGTCTTCCGGTCATCGTCGGCCGGGAACGGCGTCATGTCCATCACCTTGGCAGAAGAGGCCAGTGAGCGGGATCACGATTCGTGCCGGGGTTGCGTCACGATATCGAACCGCCGGCCCCGCCTCGGCTGCCGGACACGACCGGGCCTCGCGAAGCCCAGCTTGCCATGGCACTTCTGTGATCCTTGGCACGCCGCCTGCCAAACACTGCGGAATCTCCAATTAGCCGTCCTTAATGAGCAATCCAGATCCGCGGCCGCGCGCGGCCACCACCGTCGTCGAGCGGAATCGCCAGGCGCTGATTACGCCGACCGAAACCGTCTTTCAACAGCGGAATGCGGCGGCGCCCAGCGAGCCATTGCTGCGCTTTCCATGGGCGCGATACGGAGCGGCGCTCCGGCGCTACAAGTGGCTGGTATTGCTCGTCGTCGTACTTGGCATTGCGGCGGGGTACGGCGTCACCCGCATGCTCCAGCCCGAGTACGAGGTGCACTCCACCCTCTGGATCTCCACCGACCCTCCCGACCAGCAGCGGACGGGGCCGATTCGCGCGGTAGCGCCGATGCGCGAAACCTCCTGGCCCGAGTTGCTGACGAGCTTCGCGATCCTCGAGCAGGTCGTGCGCGAGAAGTCGCTCTACCTGCAACCCGCGAAGGCGGCCGACTCTACGCTCTTCACCGGTTTCAGCGTCGATGAGCACTTCCGTCCCGGAAAGTACACCCTGAAGGTCGATAAATCGGGCTGGCAGTACTCTCTTCTCGCCGCCGATGGGACCAAGCTACAGACCGGAGTGCTCGGCGATTCCCTCGGACGGAAGTTCGGCTTGCGCTGGAAGCCGCCGGCTGCCGCATTGACCCCGGGACGCACTGTGGAATTCACGCTCGTCACGCCGCGTGAAGCCGCAATCGGTCTGAAGAAGAACCTGACGGTCACGTTCTCGAACGAGAGCAACCTGCTCGGCGTCGTCCTCAAGGGGAACGACCCGCAGCGTACGACCGATGTCATGACCACCCTTGTCGACGAGTTCATCACCGCTGCCGCCGGGTTGAAGCGCCGCAACGTCACCGAGGTCGCGAAGGCGCTGAAGAAGCAGCTCGACTACGCCGAGAACGAGCTGAAGAACGCTGAGTCGGAGCTCGAAAGCTTCCGCGTTCGCACCATCGCTCTGCCCTCGGAAGTCTCCTCCCATACCGGCGGCGGTGATGATCGGCAGAATAATCCGGTCTTCGAGAGCTTCTTCACCCGCCAGATCGAGTTCGACGCCACGCGCCGCGACCGCCTGGCGTTAGAGGGCACGCTCGCGGCGATGCAGGCGGGACGACTCGACGCGAGTGCGCTCTGGTCCGTTCCCGTGATCGGCACCAGCGCGCCACCCGATCTGCGCGCGGCGCTCACCGAGCTCGCAACGAAGGAGGCGGCGCTGCGCGACGCGCAACGTACGTACACGGACGACCACCCTAACGTTCGCGCGCTGAAGCAGGATGTCGACGAGTTGAGCAAGCGTACGATCCCTCGGCTTGCGTCGGGGCTGGTCACCGAGCTGCAGCGACGCGAGCGTGACCTCGGCGCACAGCTCCAGGGGACCCAGCAGCAGTTGCGCGCGATCCCCGTGCGCACCACGGAAGAGACGCGCCTGCGGCGCAACGTGGAAGCGCGCGGCAACCTGTTCGCGACGCTGAAGACGCGCTACGAGGAAGCCATCCTGGCCGAGGCGAGCACGGTGCCCGATGTCAGCGTTCTCGACGCGCCGGCCGTGCCGGAGAGTCCGAGCCGCAGTCGCGCGCCGTACATCCTTGCCTTCGCCGGCCTCGCGAGCATCGCGCTCGCGCTCGTACTCGTCTTTGTCCTCGATCGCTTCGATACGCGCTTCAGATACGTCGAGCAGGCCACCGACGAGCTGGGCCTCGACATCATCGGCACCGTCCCCGCGCTTCGCGAGGTGGTCCCTGAGCGTCGTGACCCGGAGGAGGCCAGCCAGGTGCTGGAAGCCTTCCGCTCCATCCGCCTCAACGTCGCAAATGCCTTCGATGGCGACGGGCCAGTGCAGCTGACGATTTCGAGCCCGGGGATCGGCGACGGCAAGTCACTCGTTTCCTCGCACCTCGCGATCGCCTTTGGTCAAGCTGGATTCCGCACCGTGCTCGTGGATGGCGATCTTCGGCGCGGCGAGCAGCACGCCAGGTTCGAGGTCGAGCGTCGCCCTGGGTTCGTCGAGCTTCTTTCCGGAGACGCCCGTCTCGAAGACGTGCTGCGCCGGACGGGCCACGAGAATCTCACGCTGATCCCGCGCGGCGTCATCAACGAGCGCGCGCCCGAGCTGCTGATGTCGCCGGTAATGTCGAAATTCCTCGATGATCTCCGCACAAGATACGATGCGATCATCGTCGACAGCCCTCCGCTCGGCGCTGGCATCGACCCGTACGTGATCGGCACCGCGACCGGCAGTCTCATGCTCGTGCTGCGGTCGGGTGAGACAGACCGCAAGATGGCCGAGGCGAAACTGGGCTTGCTGCACCGTCTTCCGATCCGCCTCCTCGGTGTCGTCCTGAACGACACGGACGGAGATGGCGCATATCAGTACTACGCCTATCTCCACTCGGATCTTCCGGCTGACGTCGCAACGGTCCCGCGCTTCGACAAGGCGATCGCCGAGCTCACGAGGAAGCCCGTCCCTCCTCCGCCGAGCGCGAGCTGAGGGACCGATGCGAACCTCCGCCCCATCAGGGGGATTCCGCGCCGCAGCGTTAGCGTCTCATTGCCTAACGCTCGGCCTGTTGGCGGTTGCCGCCCCGATGGCGCGCTCGCAGGGGGTGCCTGCCGGCGACGCAGGGCGTCCCAACGCGTCTCGTGCCGAGCTCACCACGCTGGCCACTCAAGCGGAAGCGGCCGCGTCGACTGGCGGGACCCCGGAAGTGCAGGCGACGAAACAGCGCGAGGCGGCCGCGATTCGCTGGCGGTTGGCGCACGGCGACTTCGAAGTCGGTGATCGAATCGTTCTCGTCGTCCCCGGGGACTCGGCGCGGACCGATACGCTCACCGTCGCTCCCGGCCGCACCGTCAACTTCCCGAAGATCCCTCCGATCACGCTCGACACCATCCTGCGCTCTGAGCTGCACGCTCATCTGGCGCAGAACATTGGTCGCTTCCTGAAAGACACACTATTCCAGGCAACTCCCCTGATCCGGTTCGGTGTGCTTGGCGAGGTCGCCAGGCCGGGGTACTACCACATTTCCACCGACGCGTCGATCAGCGACGCGCTCATGGCTGCGGGAGGGCCGACGTCCCGTGCGGACCTCCCGCGCTCCATCGTGCGCCGCGGCTCGCGTGACGTGATGTCGAAGCGTGCCGTGCGTGACGCGATGGCCGCAGGTTCGACGCTCGACCAATTGGGTCTCGGTGCGAGCGACGAGCTGGTCGTGGCCGAGAAGCGAGAGCGGCGCGATAAGTGGACAGTCGCCGCGCAGATCGCTGCGGTGACGACCGGAGTTCTGATCGGCCTGAATTCGCTCCACCGTTAGACAGCGCCGCGCTGATGACCATGCCACCCCGGTCCCTCGCGCCGCTGCCGCATTCCGCCGTGGCGGCACCTCCATCGCGGAAGGGGAATGCAGAGCGCGCCACGCGCTCCCCAACCTACGTCGGCGTTCGCGTGTTCCGCATCGCGGTGGCGCTCTACATCGTCGTCACCGTCGCCCGAATTCACGGGGTCATCCCTGGCCTCGCGTATCTTCGGCCCGGCAAGCTGCTCATGCTTCCGTTGGTCGCGTCGGCCCTGCTCGCGGTTCCGCGGTGGCAGTTGCTATCTCCCTTCGGCACCACGACGGCGAAGTGCATCGGCGTCATCGTCGTACTCGGCACCTTCGGCATTCCGCTGGGGATCTGGCCGACCAACAGCACACTCTTTCTCGTTTCCGCGCTTCCGACCCTGCTCCTTTTCGTCGGGGCGAGCGTCGCCTTCGTGGATCGCGCGACGGCGACGTTGTGCATCAAGACACTCGTCTTCGGCGTTACCGCCGACGCACTCTATCTGCTCGCGGGGTTGGCGCCACTCATGGCGGGACGACCGTACATCGGCGTCGGACTGGGCCCGAATGAGTCTGCCACTGTTTTTGTGCTCGCCTTCCCCTTCGCCGTGGCACTCGGATCCGGCCGCGGACGGATGCGCTGGCTCGGGTTCGCGATCGCTGGCGTGCTTGCCGCTGCGGTGGTCAAGACCGGATCTCGCGGTGGCGTTATTGGGCTGGCTGTCGTTGCAATGGCTTTGATCGCGCGCGCCGGACCACGACGCCGTCTGACGTACCTCATTGCGGTCGCCGTCTGCGCCGCCGGCGCCGCCTTAACCGCCGACGACACGCTTATCGAGCGGATGGGAACGCTCACCCAATCGCGCGCCGACTACAACGTCACGGATCGCGAGGGACGCCTTCAGGTATGGACACGTGGTCTCGGGTACATGGCGACGCACCCGCTGCTCGGCATCGGTCTCGACAACTTCGAGAGCGCCGAGGGCGTCCTGAGCGGCAAGATCGACCTCGGCTATGGAGTGCGTTACACCGCGGCGCACAACTCCTTCGTCCAGGTCGGCGCCGAGCTTGGCATCTTCGGATTGGCTGCGTTCGTGGTCGCGCTCTGGTCGGCGGCGCGTGGCTGCCGTCGCGTGCTGCGAGCAGCGGCGCGCGATCACAGGCAGCACCCGCAGCTGGCCGACGACGAGACGAGGCTCGCCACCGCGGCGCTCTGTGCGCTTCTCGGAGTCGTCACTACAGGCTTCTTCCTCTCGCTCGCGTACCACCCGATCACCCTGTTCGTTCTTGCCGTGTGCATCGGTGTGCGCGTCGGGTCGCCATACGAATCGTCTTTCTTTATGCGGAGACGTTAGGCGCCCATGCTGTTCAACAGCTTCATCTTCCTGTTCGCGTTCCTTCCCGTCTGCTACCTGGTGTTCTGGTCATTGCGGACGGCGTCGAGTCGTTATGTCTGGCTCACGCTCAGTGGCTACGTCTTCTATGGCTACTGGAATCCGTGGTTCTGTCTGCTGATGGCGTTCTCCACGCTCGTCAGCTTCCTCGCGGGACTCGGGTTTCTGCGCTGGACGTCGGATGAACGGAAGCGCCGGCTATGTCTGGTCATCCCGATCGTCATCGATCTCACGCTGCTCGGCTTTTTCAAGTACGCGAACTTCGCCGTCGATTCCGCGCGCCACGTCGTGCACTTCCTCGGCAGCGACATCACGCTACCGCACCTCAACATCATTCTCCCCGTCGGCATCTCCTTCTACACCTTCCACACGATCACCTACATCGTCGACAGCTATCGACGCGTGATCCGGCCGACCCGGAACCTGTTCGAATTCTCCGCCTACGTGTCGCTGTTCTCACAGCTCGTCGCAGGCCCGATCGTGCGCTTCCGTCAGATCGAGGCCGACCTCGAGTCGCTCGGCCAACGGGAGAGGACGCGCTGGCTGCATGTCGGCGTCGCGTTCTTCATCACCGGGTTGGTGGAGAAGGTGCTCGTCGCGGATACCCTCGCCGCGTTCGTCAATCCGGCCTTCGCGCACTACCAGTCGCTGTCCACCGCCGGGGCGTGGCTCGCGATGCTCGGCTACACGTTTCAGCTCTACTTCGACTTCTCCGGCTACAGCAGCATGGCGGTCGGGCTGGGCTATCTCTTCGGTCTCCGTCTTCCGCAGAACTTCAACTCGCCCTACAAAGCGCTCGATCCGTCCGACTTCTGGAAGCGCTGGCACATCTCGCTGTCGTCGGTGTTGCGCGACTACCTCTACATCCCGCTCGGTGGAAACCGCAACGGCGAGTGGCAGCTGTATCGCAACCTCATGATCACGATGCTGCTCGGTGGCTTGTGGCACGGAGCGGGCTGGACGTTCGTCGTCTGGGGCGCGTATCACGGCCTGTTGCTCTCCCTCCATCGAAAGGTCGGCGCATCGTGGGATCGTCTCCCGGCGCCCGCCAGACAGGTCGGCATGTTCCTGCTCGTCGTGATCGGCTGGGTCTTCTTCCGGGCGACCGATTTCACGATGGCGACGACGCTGTTGTCGGCGATGTTCGCGCCCACTCCAGGCACGTTAGGCATTGACGTGGCCGTCTTCCTCCCTGTGCTGCTCGTTGCCGCCTGGTGGGCGATGCTGGGGCCGAACGTGTTCGAGATGGCGCACGGCCTCGAATGGCGAAGTCGCGTCGTGCGGACCGCTCAGTTTGCGGCGTGTCTCGCCGTGATCGCGGGCTCGCGTGCGTCGCCCTTCCTCTACTTCCAGTTTTGATCGGCGGCGCGATACCAGTGAGCACCAACGTCGCTCTCGAATCGTTCGAGGAAGACGACGTCGCCGGCGCCGGTGGCGAGGATCGTCCGCGCCCGACTCCCCGGGCCTCACTCCGCTGGATCGGGCTCGCTGTCGTCTTCATCGTCGTGCTCGAGCTGACCTGCCGGATCGAGGACTGGTTCCGGTTTCGCACCCCGCTCTTCACGCCGATCACCTCGCAGAGTGACCTGATGGTGAGGGACCGCGAAGGCATCCATGGCCGCCCTAACGCGCGCTTCCAGAAGTGGGTCATGAACGGACTCGGCACCCGCGGACCCGAGGCGACGCTAGCCAAGCCACCGGGGTCGGTGCGCGTCGTCGTCGTAGGCGCATCGGAATCCTTCGGGCTC
>Ga0307296_10000713_pt1 | contig 16163 bp, 15 predicted proteins | sample ER_DNA_153_FD_194467 | JGI IMG/M metagenome (GOLD analysis project Ga0307296, IMG submission 194467) | Bulk soil microbial communities from the East River watershed near Crested Butte, Colorado, United States - ER_DNA_153 | ecosystem: Environmental > Terrestrial > Soil > Floodplain | place... | reverse complement strand
AGCGGCACCACCTCGTTGCCGGTCTCCGCCGAGAGCTCGTCGGCCGTCCGTCTCAGGAGCTCATTGCCTCGGGCGGTGATCGCGACCGTGCACCCCTCCTGCGCGAGCAGACGTGCGGTGGCCTTGCCGATGCCCTTGCTCGCCCCGGTCACGAACGCGACCGCGCCCTCGAGGCCGAGATCCATCACGCCTCCCCTCGCCGGCCGAACGCCGGCCGCGCCGGATGATAGGGCATCAGCGTCGCGGGACCGCCGGCCGCGGCAGCTCGCCGTCGGAGGGCCGGAGGAGCTCGGCGGCCGCGAGGAGCGCGTCCTCGGCGTTCGCCCTGCCGATCAGCTGGACGCCGATCGGGAGTCCCTCGCTCGAGGTCGCGAATGGGACGGACAGCGCGGGCAGACCCGCGACGTTCGCGGCGGTGGTGTGCCACGACGGCCCTCCGCGGTGGACGTCAATCGTGGTGCCGTCGCCGAGGTCGACCTCCCGCGCGTCGATCGGAGGCGCGACGGAGGGTGTCGCCGCCGTGAGGAACACATCCACGGCTCGGAACAACGCGTCGAACCCGCCCCGGATCGCGCGGGCGCGGGCGCGGGCGTCCGGCAGCTCATCCCGGTGCGCCGAACCCCACGCGATCAGCGAGGCGGTATCGCCGCCGAGCGACGGGTCGTCCAGCAGCTCGGCGTAGCGCTCGGCGAACGACGGCCACGCGAGCCGGTTCCAGACGTGATGGGCGTCGGGGAGGTCGAGGCCGCCGATGTCGTTGACCCTTACCTCCGCCCGGAGCAGCCGCGAACAGGCCTCCCCGATCGCCGCGCGGATCTCGACGTGACAGCGCGCCCAGCGCCCGTCGAGCAGCACGCCGACGGCGTGAGGTGGGCGGCCAGGATCATGCTCACCGGCCAGGACCTCCCAGGCGAGGCGGAGATCTTCGAGCGAGGCCGCGAGCAGTCCGGGGCAGTCCATCTCGGGGGCGAGCGGCATCATCCCCCCGGTCGGCAGGCGTCCGTTCGTCGGCTTCAGCCCCCACGTCCCGCAGAACGCCGCCGGGATCCTCGCCGAACCTCCCGTGTCCGAGACCAGGCTGATCGGCACGATGCCGGTCGCGACCGCGACCGCCGAACCCCCGCTGGAGCCGCCGCTGATCCTGGTCGGATCCCACGGGTTCCGGGTGGGTCCGCAGGCCGACTCGAGATTGGTCACGCCCGCCGCGAGCTCGTGCTGGTTCGTCTTGCCGATCACGATCGCGCCGGCATCTCGGAGGCGGGCGACGAGCGTCGCGTCGCGTTCCGCGGGCACGGGCGGGATCGCGGCGCAGCATCCCGTGGTCGGGTGCCCCCGCACGTCGAACAGGTCCTTCACCGCGATCGGGACCCCGGCGAGCGGGCCCTCCCGGTCGAGCTCGGCATCGGCTCGAGCCTCCTCGGCGAACACCTGCGCGAACGCGTTCGTCGGCCCCTGCCACGCGTCGATGCGCTCGAGCGCGGCATCGACGGATCGCGTGGCCCTCACTACCCACCGCCGAGCGCGAGCTCGCGGAGCCGATCACGGTCGAGCTTGCCGATCGCGTTCATCGGAAGCTCGCCGATGGGGATGACGCGCTTGGGGCACTTGTATGCGGCGAGCTGCGTTCGAGCGTGCGCGATCAGCTCGACGTCGTTCGGCGCGCGGCCCGACTCGGCGACCACGAACGCGACGACCTCCTCGCCCCAGCGCTCCGAGGCCACCCCGACCACCGCGGCCGCGCTCACCCCGGCGTAGGTCTCGAGCGCGAGCTCCACCTCGCGCGGGTTGACGTTGAGGCCACCGGTGATGATGACCTCCTTCGACCGGCCGGTGATCGCGAGGGACCCGTCGCCCGGATCGACGCGACCGATGTCACCCGTCCGGAACCAGCCGCCCGGGTGGAAGGCGGCGGTGGTCTCGGCGTCGTCGGTGTAGCCGGCGAACACCTGCGGACCCCGGAACACGATCTCGCCGTCCGACCCCGGCTCGAGCGGCATCCCGTCCGGGTTCGCGATCGCCATCGAGATCCCGAGCAGCGGCAGGCCCACGCTCCCGGGGCGGCGGCCGCCCTCGTAGGGGTTGGACGTGTCGAGGCCGCTCTCGGTGGTGCCGTAGCGCTCGAGCGGTTCCCGACCGAGCAGCTCCCCTGCGCGCTCGAACAGCGCGGGGGAGAGCGGCGCGGACCCCGAGATCGCCAGGCGGAGCGAGGCGAACGCCGAGCCCCCGATGCCCTCGGTTCCGACGAGGCGCTGGTAGATCGCGGGGACGGCGAACAACACCGTCGCGCGTTCGGACGCGACCGCCCTCGCGAGCCGGGTCGCATCGAAGCCGGCATGGATCGCCGCGCTCGAGCCGGCGAGCAGGGTCGCGTGCACGCCGCCGAGCCCGTGCTGGTGCGAGAGCGGGAGGGCGTGGACGAGCACGTCGTCGGCGGTCCAGCGCCAGGCGAGCATCGCCGACCGGATCGACGACAAGAGGTTCGCGTGCGAGAGCGGGACGCCCTTGGGCCGACCCGTGGTCCCCGAGGTGAACGCCAGCAGCGCCGTCGCCGATCCCCGGACGTCGGCGGGTTCGATCGCCTCTCCCGTCGCCTCGGCCTCGGCGAGGCTCGGACCCGAGCCGTCGTCCAACGCCACCACCGGCGTGGCGCCGGCGGCGAGCGTCCGGAGCGCGGGGAGCGCGGGCCCGCCGGCGAACGCGGCGACCGGTCCGGCCATGGCGGCGATCCCGGCGAGCTCGGACCCGGTGAGCGTCGCGCCGACGGGCAGCGCCGTCGCGCCCACCCGCAGCGTCGCGAGGTACGCGACGACGAGGGCGAGCGAGTTCGGGCCGCACAGGAGGACGCGGTCGCCGGGTTCGACCCCGCGGTTCCGCAGCCAGCCGGCGACCCGAGCCGCGCGGTCGTCGAGCTCCCCATGGGTGGCCGCCGCGCCGTCGATCGCGAGGGCGGGCGCATCACCGCGAGCCCCGGCCGTCGCATAAAACGCCGCCGCCAGCGATCCGGAGCCCAGCTCTCGGAGGAGCTCGGCGTCCGCATCACGCCCGAGGTGGGCGCGCCACGCCGCGCGCGCCGCCCGCGCGATCGCCGCGTCGGCGAGCGGGTCAGGCATCGTCGCGCGCGGGAACGGGGAGCGAACCCTCCGGGATCTCCCCCGACCACGCCGACGCATTCTCCCGCCGCTCGCGACGGAGGGACTCGAGCAGGCCGTCCGAGGCGACGAGCCGCTTGACCCTCGCGACCGCGGCACGGTTGAGGCGGGTGACCTGCGTCGCGAGCCGGAGGGCGGCCGCGTCGGGGTCGTCGGCGACGCGGTCGACGAGGCCGATCGCCGCGGCCTCGTCGGCCGACACCTCGCGCATCGACAGGCAGAGATCCATCGCGCGTCCCCGGCCCACGAGCGAGCCGAGCCCCCACGCGCCGACGGCGAGCCCGTGCCCCGGCCCGGCGAACCGGATGCGGGCGTTCGGGCCGGCGACCCGGAGGTCGGACGCGATCGCGAGCTGCGCGCCGCCGCCGATCGCCGGGCCGGCGATCGCGGCCACGACCGGTGCGGGCGACGTGAGCATCCGTTCGTACAGCTCGTAGAGGAGGTCGCTCACGGCCACGCGCTCCGGCACCTCCAGCGAGAGGTCCAGGCCGGCGCAGAACGCCTCGGGACCGCTGCTGCCGAGGACCACGACCGCCGCGTCCGGCGCATTGAAGGCCTCGACCAGCGCCTCGGCGAGCTCGCGGTCGACGGCGTTGCGCTTGGCGGGCCGATCCATACGGAGGCGGAGCACGCCCTCGGCGGGCTCGTCGGTCCGAAGGACGCTCACCGTGGCTGGACGAGCTCGACGATGATCCCGCCGAACGGCTCGGGGTCGAGGAAGGCGATGATCGTGTTCCCGGCGCCGGGACGGGGCGCCGGGCCGGTCGGGCGCACGCCCTTGGCGGCGAGCTCCCGCAGCGCGCCCTCGAGATCGTCGACCTCGAACGCCACGTGCTGGATGCCCGGCCCGGCGCTCGCGAGCCAGTCGGCGCTGAAACCCTCCTCGGTGAGCGGCCGGATCAGCTCCACGAGGGTCTGGCCGCACGGGAGGAACGCGATCTCGAGCTCGTCGCCGTAGGGCTCGGTGTGATCGAGCTCGAGCCCGAGCACGTCGCGGAAGCCGCCGACCGCCCGGTCGAGGTCGGGGACGATCATCCCCATATGGTGGACCCGGCCGATGTTCATCCGGCGAGCTCCGCGACCACGCGTGCGGGCGCGCCGTTCTCCCCGGCGATCCGGATCGGGAAGGCGATGACCGAGAACCCGTCCGCCGGCAGTTCGGGTACGCGCATCACGTTCTCGATCAGCAGCACGTCCGCGCCCAACAGGACGGTGTGGTTGGGGAACGGCTTGCCGCGGTCGACGGCGAAGTCGAGCCCGATCGCCGACGGCGCGGCCGACGCGATCGCCTCGGCCGCGTCGAGCGCGAGGTAGGGGTTCCCGCCGTATAGCTGCGGCGTCTGGAACGCGCGGTCGGTCCACCCCGTCGCGAGCATCAGGATCGCCCCGCGACAGCCGGTCGGCTCGAACCCCGCCGCGTCCAGCTCGGCCAGGCCGATCGCCGCGCCGGGTTGGGAGCCGGTGAGGTCGAGGCGCACACCCGGGCGGTGGAACCGGTCGATCGCGATCTCGTCGATCGCGGCGCCGTCTTCGATGCAGTGGGACGGCGCATCGATGTGCGTGGCCGTGTGCAGGCTCAGCGACATCACGGTGTTGCGGAGCCCGTCGCGTTCGAGCAGGTGCAGCGGCGCGAACGTCGGCTCGGGGTGCCCGGGGACCGGAACGGTCTTGGGGGACAACGGCATCGACAGATCCACGAGCATCGGCAGACCTCTCCCGCGCGGAGAGGCGACTGTACTATGGCCCCTCTTCCGCGGTCCGGCTCGAGGAGACAGGTTGAAACCGGCGAGCTTCGCGTATCACCGCGCCGCTTCGGTGGGCGAAGCGCTCGAGCTCCTCGCGCGCGAGGGCGAGGACGCCAAGGTGATCGCCGGCGGGCAGAGCCTGGTGCCGCTGATGGCGTTCCGCCTCGCGAGACCGTCGGCGTTGATCGACATCAACCGCATCGCGGAGCTGCGCTACGTGAGGCGCGACGGTGACGCGCTCCGGATCGGGGCCCTCGCGACGCACCGCGACATCGAGACCAACGCGGAGCCCGGCGTCCTCGAGGGCTACTCGATCCTGCCGCGCGCCGCCCGGTTCATCGGCCACTACCCGATCCGAACGCGGGGTACGTTCGGCGGCAGCATCGCACACGCGGATCCGACCTCCGAATGGTGCATGCTCGCGCGGCTGCTCGATGCCGAGATCGTCGTGACCGGCGCGCAGGGCTCGCGGACCGTTGCCTCGTCGGACTTCTTCCGCGGGGTGTTCACGACCGCGCTCGGCGTCGACGAGGTGGTGACCGAGGTCATGTTCCCCGCGCCCGCACCGCGGTCCTCGATCCGCGAGTTCGCGCGGCGGCAGGGGGACTTCGCGATCGTCGCCGTCGCGACCGCCCTCGAGATGGAGGACGGGCGCGTGCGGTCGGCGCGGATCGCGCTCGCGGGGGTGAGCGACGCTCCGGTCCGGGCGACCGAGGCGGAGGCGATGCTCGCCGGGGCGACGCCCGACGAGGGGGTGTTCGAGGAGGCGGGGAGGGCCGCGGCCTCGGACCTGCGACCGCCGTCCGACATCCACGGGAGCTCGGACTACCGCAAGGAGCTCGCGGCCGCGCTGGTTCGCCGGGCGCTCGACGACGCGGTGCGTGCGGATGGCTGACGAAGCGGCCCCGGCGTCGGGTCGGAACGGCCCGCGATGGTCGGGGACGCCGGTCCGCCGCGTGGAAGACCCTCGCCTGCTCACCGGAGCGTCACGGTTCGTCGACGATGTGGCCCCGGCCGGGCTGCTGCACGCGGCGTTCGCGCGCTCGCCGTTCGCGGCGGCACGGATCAGGTCGGTCGACGCCGGCGCCGCGCGGAGGGTCCCCGGCGTCGTCGAGGTGTGGGACGCCGCGGACCTCGAGCTGCCGGGGTTGCGCCCGATCCTCGAGCGCGAGGACTTCGTGGTCACGGAGATGCCGCTGCTCGCCCGCGACGTCGTGCGGTTCGCGGGCGAACCCGTGGCGATCGTGCTCGCCGGATCGCGCTACGCGGCGGAGGACGGCGCCGAGGCCATCGAGGTCGACTACGTCCCCGACGACGGCGTGTCGTCGATCGACGAGGCGACCGCGGACGGCGCGCCGCTCGTGCACGCGTCCGCGAAGGGGAACCTGCTCCTCGATGCCGCGATGGTCGACGACCCGGGGCTGGATGCGGCGCTGGACGCGGCCGCCGTCGTGGTCGAGGCCACGTTCTCGAGCGGCCGGCTGACCGCGGCGCCGATCGAGACGCGCGCATGCGTCGCGGAGTGGGACGCGCGCGAACGACGGCTGATCGTGCACATTTCGCACCAGATCCCGCACCTCGTGCGCACGACGATCGCCGACCTGCTGGGCTTGCCGGAACACCGGGTCCGCGTGATCACGCCCGACGTCGGCGGCGGGTTCGGCCTCAAGTGCGTCGTCGGGCGCGAGGAGATCCTGGTCTCCGCCGCCGCGGCGAGGCTGCGGCGGCCGGTGAAGTGGATCGAGGACCGGCTCGAGAACCTGACCTCGAGCTTCCACGGTCACGAGCAGCGCCATACGGTCCGGGTGGGGTTCGATGCCGACGGGACGCTGCTCGGCCTCGATGCCGACATCGCCTGCGACGTGGGCGCGTACTCCTGTTACCCGTTCACCTGCGGGGTCGAGCCGCTGATGGCCGCGACCGAGCTCCCCGGGCCCTACCGGCTGACCCGGTACCGAGCTCGCGCCAGGGCCGTCGCGACCGACAAGCCGCCGATCGCGCCGTATCGGGGTGTCTCGCGCCCGCAGATCACGTTCGTGATGGAACGCGTGATGGACATGGCCGCCCGGCGGCTCGACCTGGATCCCGTCGAGGTCCGGATGCGCAACCTGATCGGGCCGGGCGAGTTCCCGTATCGGAGCGCCTCCGGGCTGCTGGTCGACGAGGGCAGCTACCAGGAGTCGCTCGAGCGGTGCGCCGCCGCGCTCGACCATGCCACGTGGCGCGAACGACAGGCCGACGCCCGGGTCGAGGGGCGGCTGATCGGCCAGGGGTTCTCCTGCTTCTCGGAACGGACCGCGTACGGGACGCCGGCCTTCGCGTCGCGGAAGATGGCGGTCACGCCGGGGTTCGAGAGCGCGCACCTGCGCATGGACGCCTCCGGGGGCGTGACGGTGGCCGTCGGCACGCTCTCCCACGGCCAGGGGCACGAGACCACGTTCGCGCAGATCGCGGCCGACGAGCTCGGCCTGCGGCCGGACGACGTCCGGGTCGTCCAGGGCGACACCGATTCGACGCCGTTCGGGTGGGGGACCTTCGCGAGCCGTTCGATCGCGATCGGCGGCGGGGCCGTCAAACGGGCCGGTGAGATGCTGGCCGAACGGCTCGCGCGGATCGGCGCCCATCTGCTCGAGGTCGCTCCCGAGGACGTCGAGCTCGCCGACGGGTCGATCTCGGTGCGTGGGGCGCCCGGCCGCTCGGTCGCGATCGCCGAGGCCGCCCGCGTCGCGCACCACGCGGCGCACCGGCTGCCGGCCGGGGCCGAACCCGGCCTCGAGGTCCGCTCGACGTTCGACCCGCCCGGCACGTTCTCGAACGCGACCCACGGGGTCGAGGTGGAGGTCGATCCCGCGACCGGCGCGGTCGAGATCCGCCGGTACGTCGTCGTCGAGGACTGCGGGTCCGTGATCAACCCGATGATCGTGGAGGGGCAGGTGCACGGCGGCGTCGCGCAGGGGATCGCGGCGGCGTTGTACGAGCGGCTCGCCTACGACGACCGGGCCCAACCGCTCTCGGGCACGTTCGCCGACTTCCTCGTCCCGACCGCCGGTGAGATCCCGCGCATCGAGATCCATCACCTGGAGACGCCGTCGACGCATTCGGCGACCGGGGCCAAGGGGATGGGCGAGGGCGGCATGATCGGCGCCCCGGCGGCGATCGCGAACGCCGTGTCCGACGCGCTCGCGCATCTCGGCGTCGAGATCGACGAGATCCCGATCACGCCGGAGCGACTGCTCGGCGCGATCCGCGAGCACCGCGCGATCGCAACGGTGGGGGACGCCACGTGACCGAGCGGCACCGCGTCACGCTCACCGTCAACGGCACGGAGCACGTGCTGGAGGTCGAGCCTCGCCGAACGCTCGTGGACGTGCTCCGCCACGACCTCGGCTATACGGGGACGCACGTCGGGTGCGAACAGGGCGTGTGCGGTTCGTGCACGGTGCTGCTCGACGGGGAACCCGTCCGCTCGTGTCTGCTGTTCGGCGTCCAGGCCGATGGCGGGGACGTCCGGACGGTGGAGGGCCTGGGCGACCAGGAGCACCTGTCGCCGTTGCAGGAGATCTTCTCCTCGAGCCACGCGCTCCAGTGCGGGTTCTGCACGCCGGGGTTCCTCATGCTCGCGACCGCGTTCCTGCGCGATCAGCCCTCGCCCTCGGACGAGGAGATCCGCGAGGCGATGGCGTCGAACCTGTGCCGGTGTACCGGCTACCAGAACATCCTGCGCGCCGTCCGCCGGGCCGCCGACGCGGTCGCCGATCCGGCAGCCGAGCCGTGACGCGCGCCCGGCCGCTGCTCAGGGTCGAGGACGGACGCCTGCTCGCCGGCCGCGGCCGCTTCGTCGACGACGTCGACCTCCCCGGTCAGCTGTGGCTCCGCGTGGTCCGTTCGCAGGTCGCGCACGCGAACCTGCTCGAGGTGGACACGGGCGCCGCGCGCGCGTCCGAACGCGTCCACGCGGTCCTCACGGCGGCCGACCTCGCCGAGATCGATCGGATCCCGGTCAGGGTGGAGGTCGCCGACCAGCCGCTCGGCGCGTATCTGCAACCGGTCCTGGCGCGGGAGCGGGTGCACTACGTCGGCGAGCCCGTCGCGGTCGTGCTCGCCGAGGATCCGTACGCGGCCGAGGACGCGGCGGAGCTCGTCGCGATCGGGTACGAGGAGCTCCCGGCGGTGCTCGATCTGCGGGCGGCCGAGCGCGCGGCCGAGCTCGAGATGGGCTACGGGGACGTCGAGGCCGCGTTCGCGAACGCGGCCCACGTCACCCGCGCCGAGTTCACGATCGGTCGCCACTCCGCGGTGCCGCTCGAGACGCGGGGGCTCCTCGCCGCTCCGCGGGACGGACGGCTCGAGATCTGGGGGACGACGAAGGTCCCGCATTTCAACCGCCGGGTGCTGGCCTCGATGCTCGGGATCCCCGTGGAGCAGATCCACCTGCACACGGCCGACGCGGGGGGAGGGTTCGGCGTCCGCGGCGAGTTCTATCCGGAGGACTACCTGGTGCCGTGGCTCGCCGCGCGGACGGATCGACCGGTGAAGTGGATCGAGGACCGTTTGGAGCACCTGGTCGCCACGAACCACTCGCGGCACCAGATCCACGCGATCGAGGCGGCGTTCGACGACAAGCATCGGTTGCTCGCGATCGCCGACGAGGTGTGGCACGACAGCGGCGCGTACATCCGAACCCACGGTGTGGTGGTCGCCGATCTGACGCTCAGCATGCTGCCTGGCCCATACCGCGTGCCCGCGTACCGAGGCACCGCGCACGTGGTGCTTACCGCCCGAACCCCGTGCGGGACCTACCGCGGCCCGGGTCGGTACGAGGGGACCTTCGCCCGCGAACGGCTCCTCGACCTGGCCGCCGACGAGCTCGGACTCGATCCGCTCGACCTCCGGCGGCGGAACCTGCTGTCGCCCGACGAGCTCCCGCTGGATCGAGGGCTCTCGGCGATCGGCACCACCATGACGATCGATGCGGGCGACGTCGGCGGTCTCCTCGAGCGGACGATCGCCGAGGCCGGGTTTGAGGCCTGGCGCGACGAGTCGGCCCGGCAGCGGGCCCGGGGGCGGATGGTGGGGACCGGCGCTGCCGTCTTCATGGAGAAGAGCGGGCTCGGGCCCCTCGAGCACGCCGGGGTGGACCTGCTGCCGTCGGGCGAGGTCCGGGTCACGGCGGGGGCCACGTCGCTCGGCCAGGGCGTCGAGACCGTCCTCGCGACGCTCGCCGCCGAACGGCTCGGCCTGAACGCCGATGACATCACCGTCGTCCTCGGCGATACGGACCTGGTCCCCGAGGGCACCGGATCGTGGGCGAGCCGTTCGACCGTCCTGGCCGGGAACGCGGTCGCCCTCGCCGCCGATCACGTCGCCGAGCTCGCCCGGGAGGCGGCGGCCGAGGCGCTCGAGGTGGACCCCGACGATCTTCGGATGACGGATGGTCGGTTCGGGGCCGTGGGGTCGCCGGATCGAGCCGTGTCCCTCGCCGAGCTCGCGGGTCGCTCCGGCGGGTTCTCGGCCAGGGAGACCTTCGAGATCGACCGGATGACGTACCCGTACGGGGTCCATCTCGCCCACGTCGAGGTCGATCCCGACTCGGGCGGCGTCCGGATCCTCGGGTACTTCATCGGCTACGAGGTGGGGCGGGCGGTGATCCCGGCCCTGGTGGAGGGTCAGCTGGTGGGCGGGGCGGCCCAGGGCATCGCCGGCGCCCTGATGGAGGAGTTCCGGTACACCGACGACGGCCAGCCCCTCGCCACCACGTTGGCCGACTACCTGGTGCCGACCGCCGGCGAGATCCCGCCGATCGGGGTGCTGATCTCGGAGGACTGGCCGGCGGAGAGCAACGCGCTCGGGGTCCGCGGCGCCGGCGAGGGCGGCGCGACGGGGTGCGGCGCCGCGATCGCCGCGGCCGTGGACGACGCGATCGGTCGCCCCGGCCGGGTCCGGGCGCTGCCGATCCTGCTGCCCGAGCTCCGCGAAGCGGCCGGGGAGCGGGGAGACGTGAGCGGTCGGCCGCGTTCCGACTAGCGAATCGTGGGGCCCCTGGTCTCAGGGTCGACGCAACGTCACCTTGAGTGGACGCGCGACTTCCGGACGGCTCTCGGGTGCAGACCCGAATTTCTTGGAACCCTTTTCGGTGCGTCGTCCTGGCCGCCGAGCTCTGCCGCCAAGTGCAGATCGGATTTCCCGGCGCCGGATTTCGAAGACTCCGGTCGGATCTTGTCCTCATGAGACTGCTCCCCGCGGGAGCGATTCCCGGAGCCGCTCCCGAACGTCCCTCAGGTCGCCGCCCACGTGGACTTGACCGTGGTGCGTTTCTGAGTTACCAAATAGAGCAACCCGTTGGCCTCTTGGAGAGGAGCGCCAGATGGACCCTCAGAACCCGCGAACGATCGCACGAGTCTTCGACTGGCAATTCAAGGGCATGCGGTGGTGGTTCCGTAGATCGGTCGGTCTCGCAGCCATCCTCGGCCTCAGCTTGGTGATCCTCGCGCCCGCGGCGGTCGCCCAGGATGACGACGGCCCGGACGGCGACGACCATGTGATTCTGACGGGAGGTCTCGTGGTACCCGAGGGCGAGACGGCCAAGACCGCCGTCGTCTTCAACGGGGACGTGCTCATCGACGGCACAGTCAGCGAGACACTCGTCGTGTTCAACGGACGGACCGAGATCACCGGGACGGTCGATGAGGACGTCGTCGTGTTCAACGGTAGCGTGGTGCTGCGTTCGGGCTCGCGGGTGGGGGGAGACGTCGTCAGCCGACAGGCTCCGCAGATCGAGGACGGGGCCACCGTCGAAGGAAGCATCGATGACCTTCAGAAGCGGTGGGACTACTGGGACATCACGTTCGTCGGTCGCCTGGGCTGGTGGCTCGCGTACACGGTGTCGACGCTCGTGCTCGGTCTGGTTCTGCTCATGCTGGCTCGGGGACTCGATCCCGCGAGCATCCGGGCTCTCCGAGATCGCTTGGGGGCGACGATCGGGTTCGGGCTCTTGTGGTTCGTCCTGCTGCCGATCGTGGCCGTCCTGCTGCTCGTCACGATCGTCGGAATCCCCTTGGGGTTGTTCCTGCTCTTTGGGCTCGGGCTCGTGTACTCGATCGGCTACGTGGTCGGCGGTCTCGCCCTCGGCCGGCTCGTCGTCAAGGAGCCGACCTCTCGATACCTCGCGTTCCTCGCCGGATGGGGGGCATTGCGGGTGATCGCCCTCGTCCCGTTCCTCGGCGGGATCGCCTGGCTCGTGGGGACGGTGCTCGGGCTTGGGACGCTTTGGGTCGCCGCTCGGGCGCCGAGCGGGGATCGGACCGTCAGGGTCCCCGAGTCGCCGAGCGCCGAGCGCGAAGCGGTCTAGGCTCGCTGCAGGGTCACCCGCTCGAATCAGGTGTAGCGGACGCGCAGGTCCAAGCGGGAGATCATCCGCTGTCTCAAACGCTACGTCGCTCGCGAGGTCTACCGTGCTCTTACCGACGTCCGCGCCGACGCTTCATCGCCCGCGTGACCCTTGAAGCGAGCGTCTGCAAGGCCTCAGAGCAGCTTGACGTCGATAGGAGCATCGGAAGCGGCATCTTTGGACGAAGGGGCGTCGACTTGTGAGCGGCCCGCCACGGGGAAGAAATAGGGGACTCAATTCTGAGTTCCCCACAATGCGTCGGGATGACGCACAGCGCTGGCGTTCACGGCGGGTCTTCACCGTAGCGCTCCGGTACTCCTCCCTGTGGGCGAGCCAGCGCTCGCTCGACTTCCGGCTCCAGGCGGAACCTCGCGACGGCCGTGGCCGCCAGGAGCTACAGGGAGGTATGGACTGCCCAGGAGGATGCCAGAAGGAGAAAGGCGTCCCCGAACCACTCCAGGAGCGGGCCAGATGTCCGGCAAGGTTGGCGGGTCCGCCGCTAACAGGGTCCTCGAGGCTTGATACTGGGATCGTCCCTAGGCTGGCTCCAGGTCGATGCCGACCATGACTGAACCCACCGTATCGCCCTCAGTGAGGGTGATCCTCCTGCTCACAACCCGGAAGTCGCGCGGGTCCCCATCCGGGTTGTCGATAGTCAAGGCGTCACCAGGGCTTGGAACGACCGCCTCGGCCAGATTGAACGTCCATTCCTCATCGCCAGTAGTGAGTTGCAGTTCGATGCTCATCCATGGCTCCTTCCGCCGTTAGCTGACAAAGCGGAGGACGCCCGCCTGCGAGGGGCTAGGCGGACGTCCTCCTTGTAGCAAGACCTTGTTCCTACCCTCTCCCTTCAGCAGGAAAACCAGATCCCCTCAAGCGCCCGTGGCCTGCCAGCCCGTCAAGCTCAGCTCGAAGCGATCAAAGGCGTCGACCATCGCGTGTGCGATGCGACATCAACCGTGGGTGCTTCCACAATGCATAGCGATTCCGATTGCAAGGCCTCAGGTTGGGTAGTCAGCTTGTGCATTTCGTGACCGGCGAATCGAGAGGAGAGGCTCACCCCATGCTTGCCATCGACATCGAGAGCGGACTGACCGAGGCCTGGGAGCGCATCGCGACGTTCATTCCGAAGCTGCTTGGATTCCTGGCCATCCTCGTCATCGGCTACTTCGTTGCGAAGCTGGTTGCGAAGGTGGTGGACGGGCTCCTCGAGCGGATCGGCTTCGACCGATGGGTCGAGCGAGGAGCACTCAAGACCGCGCTCGACCGGTCTAAGTTCGATGCTTCCGACATCCTGTCCGTCGTCGCCTTCTGGGCGGTTTTCCTCATCTCGTTGCAGCTCGCGTTCGGTGTGTTCGGCCCCAACCCGGTCAGTGACCTGATCCAAAGCATCATTGCGTACCTGCCGAATCTCTTCGCAGCCGTTGTCATTCTGGTGATCGTCGCGGCGCTGGCCAAGGTCGTGACCGACCTGCTGGCTGCCGCGCTCGGAGAAGTCTCGGGGGGCGAATGGATCGCCCGTGTGGCAGGAATGGCCATCCTGGTCGTCGGGGTCTTCGCGGCCCTGAATCAGCTGCAGATCGCGCCGGAGATTGTCAACGGGCTCTTCTACGCTCTGCTGGCCATCATCGTTGGCGTGGCGATCGTTGCCTTCGGTGGGGGCGGTATCCAGACCGCGCGTGGATATTGGGAACGTGTCAGTCAACGCGCAGACGCGAAGGCGTCGGAGATCCGGCGAAGTGCTGCCCCGGAAACCCCTCACGAACGCACCAGCGACGTCGTAGGGATCCCGGACGTTGAACAGGAATCACCGGGTAGATCACCGGGCTGGGAGGCCTGATCGAGGCCACCCCTAGAGCGAGGTCATGAAGGAGAACCTCGAGCACCACATCGAGGAAGAAGAAGGCGAGATGTTCAAGCAGGCGAAGCAGGTGTTCGACGAGGAGGAGCTCGCCCAGCTCGGCGAGTACATGGAGGCGCGCAAGGAAGAATTGATGCGGCAGCAATCCTCGGCCGAGTGACGAGCAGAGCTCTGCGGCTCACAGTCAGAGGCCACGCTACGGCTACCGGGAGCCCTACGGAGTCAGGCTCCGTCGAACATCCATGCTTCGGGCTCTGCCTTGGCGTCGGCCAACTCGAGGACGCGGCGAACAGCAGGTGTGCATTCCGAAGGACGACCCGATGACTCGTGACCTGACAGGCCTTGATGAAGCAGTGGATCGCGCTGCTGTCCAAGAAGGTGAGCTGCGCCATGTCGAGAACGATCGCCACGCCTGGAACCATCACATCGTCGATCTTGTCCTGAAGATCTTGGATGGTCCCGATGTCCAGCTGGCCCCGTAGGACGAGCGCCCCATCGTCGTCGACGTTGACGTAGAAGGCTCCGGGGCCTCTGGCTGACATCGCGCCTCCAGACTCTGGCCGAGAGGGCGACCGGTCTGGCGAGCGCCGACGCCTCAAACGGCGTTGGATGAAGGGTACTTCTGATGGGGTCGGGTCATGGACCTACTTCGAACCAGACCTTCTTGCCCAGCCCCTCTTCGGGTTCGACGCCCCAAGACGTCGCGACAGTGTCCACGAAGAACAAGCCCCAACCACTTGTCGAGCCAGGATCCGGCTTGACCGGGCGAGGATCAAACGGCGGACCCGGGTCTATGACCTCGACTCGGACACCATCGCGCAGCACCAGGCGGACGATGATCTGCTCGGACTGGCTCACCTTGGCGTGCGTGATCGCATTGGTAACCAGCTCAGTGGTGAGCAGCTCGATATTGGATACGACTTCGTCTGGCAACCCAGCCGCCATGGCCGCGACCGCTGCTCGGGCAAAGGCGGGTGCGGTGACCTCCGGTGGGAGTCGAAGCTCTGCCTGGGGCCTCATATCGGACCTGCCTTCGTCGCCATAGATATCTCTACCCGAACTCTGTTGCAACAACCGGCAACCCCGAGAGTCTCACGTACCTGCTTAGCCTCGCGGACTCTCGTCCCTCGCCACGTCTGCCGGCGTTCCCTCACGCTTGGCTACGACGGCGAAACGGTCGTTCTCGTAGACGATCCACTCGATGTCCCCGATGAAATGCTCCGGGACGACAGCGAACTGCCGAGGATCCATCCGGACATGCCGGTACTCATCCACGGTGATCGTGATCACGCGACCGCAGGTCTTGAGCGCGCACTCGCACGAGATCTGGATGCGCCTACCGGGCGGGTCAACCTCGTGTGCCCGTTCGACCTCCTCGTTGATCTCTCGTGAGGCGGCTTCGTTCTTCGCCATGCGCTCTTCGCGCGAGCTCATCGGCGGATTATGGCCCGGGGCGTCAGTCACGCAAAGTTGCCCGAGCGTGCAAGGGAGCCCCGCAACGGCGTGCCGCCACGGGGCTCCCTAGCTGGGTCCGACCAACCGAGTGGACGGAGGTCGGGACCAGCCGTACTTCATGTACCCGTTCCTAGGCGGAACCAAGAATTGGCCGGGCATAAGCATCCCTTCGCCCCTCCCTGCCCTGGCCGAGACACAGCCGGTCGGAGGACGCCGGCGGCCCGATGGCTTTCGCAGCTTGCTACTTTTCCTCGCCAAGCCGAATCCAATCAGCCCAGCCCTCGGATGTCACCGTACGGACCTCCCAGGTATCACCGCAGTCTGGACACTTCCACGGCTTCGGGAGTTCGTTCTCGCAAGCTGCACGTTCGGTGACTGGCAGTCGTGATGCTCTACACCTACCCCTGCTTCTCCACCGTGGTCTCCTGCACGACCCGCTCCACGATCTCGCCAGCCATGTCCTCGGCCGCCTTGCGCTCCGCTTCCTTCTTCTGGAGGACCTCCACGCGGGCAGCCTGCCAAGCCGACCAATGACCTGACACGAGAGCCCACAGCGAGAGTGAAGC